>Ga0208184_100012_pt1 | contig 318210 bp, 249 predicted proteins | sample Virmet3651_4511_FD_185736 | JGI IMG/M metagenome (GOLD analysis project Ga0208184, IMG submission 185736) | Marine viral communities from the Southern Atlantic ocean transect to study dissolved organic matter and carbon cycling - metaG... | ecosystem: Environmental > Aquatic > Marine > Oceanic ... | reverse complement strand
CCTGGGGTCCTTGGGGACCGTGGGGCGGCGGTTTTGGCAACACCGTTTCCAGAACTACTGAAGGTACACTATACATTGACCTGATCGATGCGACCAAAAAAGAACTGGTTTGGCAAGGTCAAGGTACCGGATATCTAGCGCGAAATGTTGAGCGTAAGCAAGAACGCATTAACGAAATTGTAGGTGAGATTATGCAAGAATATCCACCGAAACAAATGGCTTCTAATTAAGAAGAGCTAAAGCAGTAAACTACCACAGGGCACGCCTTAAGACATTGGTTGAAAACAAATTTTCAATTTTAAGGCAAGTCTTGGAGCATTAAACCCTTTGGCGGTGCCAATAAAAAAAGCCCTCTATTGAGGGCTTTTTTTATGCATACGATTGAAGCTTTTTGCGTGTAAAGTCTGATAAAACCAACTTACCACTTGTTGCTGCTCGCGTTTCTAAGAGGGTGTCCCAAGCTTCCGTATTGGACCAAAACATCTTTTTACTTTCAGCTAAAGCTTCAGGATTATAGGTTGCTAAATCACCAGCTAATTTTTCAATAGCTTGATCTAATGCTTCGACAGTTTCAAAAACCGAAGCGTACAGTCCGCGCCCTAGTGCCCATGCTGCGGAATAAAATTCTTGCGCATTCATAGTAACTTGGGAAAATGCAGAAACTCCAATTTTACGTTCCACAGCAGGTCCTATCACAAATGGACCGATCCCTATGCTGATCTCACTCAATTTTATAGAAGCATATTTGGTCGCCATGCAATAATCAGCAGCAGCAGCCAGACCAACTCCGCCGCCAACTGTCTTGCCTTGCACCCGTACAATAGTAAGTAATGGGCATTTACGCATTGCTAAGATCACTCGGGCAAAACCCATAAAAAAGTCTTTGCCTTGCGATTCATTCTCGATAGCAATTAATTCATTAAAGCTTGCCCCCGCACAAAAGGTACGGTCTCCCCCACTTTGAATAACCAATACACGCAAATCACTACGCACACCGGCTTCGATTATAGTACGTTCTAATTTCTTTAGAATTTCAGTAGGAAGAGCATTATGATTAGGTGTGTAGAACGTGATGGTTCCCACTGCATTTTGAACATCAAGCGTTACATAGGATTCTGACATATATTTTCAGTAAAAAGTAGTTTCTATTAAATATTTATCAAATTTATAGATACAAGAACAATATTTATAAACATATTCTTATTTTTCATTAGTAAATTACGCTGAGGTAATTTGTTCTAATTTGAAGATTTCAACGCAGAACTAAAAACAAAATTTACCGCATATAATCCCAATTTTCGGGTACAGAAGCATTTTAGTTATGAGTCAGGTTTTAGATAAAAATATAGAAACTAATCCACTTATTGAGCGTCTTCCTGCGCATTTAAAGCAATACATTAAACCGCAGAATTACGACAATTATACCGCGATCAATCAAGCAGTGTGGCGCTATGTGATGCGTAAAAACGTCGCATACCTCAGCACTGTTGCGCATAAATCCTATTTAGACGGACTCAAACAGACCGGAATTTCTATCGATCACATTCCTAATATGTATGGAATGAATCGCATTCTCAAAGAAATTGGCTGGGCGGCAGTTGCTGTTGATGGCTTTATTCCACCAGCGGCGTTTATGGAATTTCAGGCATACAATGTTTTGGTCATAGCTTCAGACATCAGACAACTAGAGCATCTTGAATATACGCCAGCGCCAGATATCATTCACGAGGGCGCAGGCCACGCGCCTATTATTGCCAATCCTGAATATGCAGAATATCTAAGACGCTTTGGTGAAATTGGGTGCAAAGCGATTTCTTCGGCTAAAGATTATGAATTATATGAAGCCGTACGCGAACTTTCCATCTTAAAAGAAGCAGAAGATACGCCGCAAAGCGAAATTGAAAAAGTAGAACAACGCGTAGATTTTCTGCAAAATAATATGGGGACGCCTAGTGAAATGGCGCTTATAAGAAACCTGCACTGGTGGACGGTAGAATACGGACTTATAGGAACTCCGGAACAGCCTAAAATTTATGGAGCCGGATTGCTTTCTTCTATAGGTGAAAGCGCTTGGTGTATGACCGATAAAGTGAAAAAACTTCCGTATGCTATCAATGCCGCGCAACAGGAATTTGACATCACAAAACCGCAACCTCAACTTTATGTAACACCTAATTTTGCCTATTTAAGTGAAGTTCTTGAGGAATTTGCCAACTCCATGGCGTTGCGCACCGGAGGTCCTGAAGGTTTACAAAAACTGATTGACAGCAAAAATCTGGGAACGATAGAACTCAGTACCGGTTTGCAAATTTCGGGAGTGTTTACCGAAATGATTCTTTATAAAGACAAGGTTGCTTACCTGCAAACCAAGGGAAAAAGCGCACTGAGTTACCACGAAAAAGAATTGGTAGGTCACGGCACAATTAACCATCCTGACGGCTACGGAAGTGCAATAGGCAAACTTAAAGGAATCAATCTCGCTATTGAAGACATGAGCCCTAAAGATTTACTCGCTTATAAAATTTCTGAGGGAAGCCTTGTAACGCTTGAATTTGAAGGGGGTATCAAAGTAAGCGGCGAGATCATTACCGGAACGCGGAACCTTAAGGGAAAAATTATTCTTATCAGTTTTAAAGAGTGTACTGTTAGCTACGAAGAACGCATTTTATTCAAGCCAGAATGGGGAATTTATCATCTCGCGGTTGGAAAGAAAATCACTTCAGCTTTTGCGGGACCGGCAGATTTTAATTCGTTTGATTTAATTCAGCATAAAGTTTCTTCTACTACTGCAAAACCAAAAATGAGCGCACAACGTCAAGAGTTAGAAGACCTCTATCTCGCCGTTCGCAATTATAGAGAAGGAAAAAACACCAAGTTTGCTCCTCAGGCCGTTTTTGATATTTTGAAAAAAAGCCATCAAAAAGATTGGCTACTTTCGGTGGAATTGTATGAACTCGCTAAAGACGAAAACAACACAACCTTCAAAACTGAAATTCTTCAGCATTTAGAGCAAGTTAAAGCGCAGCATCCTAAGGTAAAACACCTTATTGAAGATGGTCTCGAACTAGTCTAAAAGCGTTTTTAGTTCTTGCGACGAGTTTATGGGAGTAGTGTTATACTGCAAGGTCCAACCCAACGTATTGGTCACCACATAAATATTGGCAAGTTCTGCTAGAAGTCGGTTTTCAGCATTTTGAGGTAACTCTGAAGACTCAACCTTTTCTCTTATTGTAGTCATCACCCGTTGTTTGATTTTGTTATAATCTGATGCTTCAAACTGGTTTAAATAATCTTGCGATACATCGTAATACTCAATATCCGGATTGATATTAATCTCTGGAGCGGGGATCTTTTTAATTGTGATTATCTTATTTTCGGGATCGACTTCGGTTTCTAAAGCGCGTAGATCATAAGCAATGGTCACTTTAGCATTAATCACCACCAAAGCTTTTTTATTCGCTTCCACCAAATTGAAAATCTGCTTAGAATTTTTATAGGTAAAAACCTGTGCAAAGGAACCTTCGGTCACAACCAGCTTACCCACGTTTTTAATTTCTTTCTCAATAAGATTTGTCGCTTCAATTAGTTGTTCTCGCTTCTCCTGCTGAGCATCAAAATATTGATAGGTAAAGTATCCTAAAAGGAGTATAAGAATTACGATTAAGACTTTCCGCATAAGGCTTGATTATAGAATCAAGTCAATTTATCTATTAATTGCGGAAAGAAAAAAGGAAGCTGCTAATCTTAACAGCATATTATATAATATTGTTTTGCCTGGCTTTGGCAACCGCTTCGATCTTGCTGTGTACCTGTAGCTTTTTGTAGATATTTTCTATGTGTTTGCGCACCGTACTGGGAGACAAGAATAGATTTTCTGCAATTTTAGTATAGCTTAATCCTTTGCCCAACTGCTCTAGAACATCAATTTCCCGAGAAGATAACGAGATTTCTTCGCGCTCTTGCAAATTGCTTATAGCTTCTGGATTACGCAACAGTTTAAGGGTACGCATAGCAATAGACGCATTCATTGCGGCTCCGCCGGAAAGCGTTTCTGTTATTCCTTTTTGAAGTTCGTCAGGCGTGGTGTCTTTAAGCAAGTAACCATCTGCCCCGGCTTTGATCGCATTAAAAATATGCTCGTCATTATCAAAAACCGTAAGCATAATTATTTTAATCTGCGGATATTTCTGTTTGACTAAGGCTGTGGCTTCGATACCATTGAGCACAGGCATTTCAATATCCATTAAGATCAAATCAATATGCGGATTATCATCTAATTTGGTCAAAAGATCTGCGCCGTGTTCCGCAGTAAATTTTAAATGGAATTCTTTAAAAAAGGAAAGCTTTTCTGCTACGGCTTTAGCGAGAAAAAATTTATCATCTACTATGGCTATTTTTACCGGCATTTGAAGTTGAGAGCTTTAAATTTTAATCGAATAACTGGTGTTTCGGATCAAAAAATATGAGTGCCAGTCATTTGGTAAAAAAATCCGGAAAAGTCCCCTAGCCCTTCTCCGGATCTAACATTCAATACAGTACTGAAATTGAGAATACTAAACTAAGAAGAAGACTATAGGGTCGCAATAGGGCATTTGCCCCATTTTTAAGTTATTTCGTTTTAAATCTCAAAATTATAACCGCTCTCCAGAAGCTCTTCATATTTGTCGGCATCAAAACGATAGAGGAAAGCTCCACGTTTAGAGCCACTTTTATCTTTCTCGTCAAGCTTTACCAAGACTTTAAGCGAAAGCACTTTTTTTCTAAAATTACGAGGATCCAGATCGCGTTGATAAATCGCTTCATAAAGTTTTTGCAACTGCGGAATGGTAAATTTTTCAGGCAAAAGCTCAAACCCAATGGGTTGCTGTCTCGCTTTTCTGCGCAGTTTATCAAGTGCATCTGCAACCATCTGATCGTGATCGAGTGCGAGCGTAGGCAATTCTTTTAAGGTGTACCAGAAAGCCCCGTGACTTTCTACAAGTTCGCGGTCATAATCTTCAAGACGTATCAGCGCATAATGCGCCACAGAAAGACAGCGGTATCCGGGATCTCGATCTGCTTTACCATAGGTTTTAGACTGCTCTAAGAATATTTGCTCAAGCCCCGTAATTTCTTTTAAAACGCGTCGTGCCGCATCATCTACATTTTCATCAAGCTGCACAAAACTTCCAATCAACGACCAGATCCCAGAGTCTGGTTCTACACGTCTTTTAAAAATTAAAAGCTTGAGATCTTCACCGTCAAAACCAAAGACAATACAATCTGTTGCGACGTATAATTTTTCATTATCAGCGTAAAAATCATTATTTGAAGCGTGCGCAATACTGGCTGAGCTTGGTGTCATAAAACGTGTTTTAAGCGTACAAAATACGTTTTTTTAACGAAAACTGGTACTACCTATAAAAACTACGCCTTCACTTATTTTGACTGAAGGATCACTCGAGTGCCTTGAGTAGGTTGCGTTTCAATTTGAAGTGTTGCGCCTATATCTTGAGCGCGCTTTTTCATATTACCTAAGCCATTGCCCTGCTGATGATTTTTTAGATCAAAACCATTGCCATCGTCAACAACAGCGACTTTAAATTGATCAGCATCCCAGACCTGCATAGTTACTTGAATGTTTTGAGCTTCGGCATATTTTAAAGCATTATTGACCGCTTCTTGTATCACACGATAAATATTGACTCCTTCAATTGAAGTAAATATAAAATCAGGAGCTTGTTTCGTATTAAAGTCAAAGCTAAACTGCACCGAATCTTTACTGCTTTGCGCACGCTCAATAAAATTTGAAATGCGCGTTTGCAGATCTTCAACCGAAATTTTCTCCTTATTCATCGCCCATATCGTATCTCTCAACTCATTGATCGTTGTTGAGGTAAAAGCGCTTATCATACTCAGTTTCTCGAGAATACCGCTATCTGCATCTTTGAGTTGATATTTGAGATTATCAATACTCGAGATGATAAATGTAAGCTGCGACCCTATGTTATCGTGTAAATCTCTTGAGATGCGTAAACGCTGTTCTTGAAGCCGATTTTGGGTCTCTATCTTGGCCAGAGCCACCTGCAATTCGTGCTCTTTTTGCAACTGACTGTTTTTTAATTTCTGCCTGCTGTAGATCAGATATCCTAAAAGTCCCAGTATAAAGGCTAATGCCAGACTTCCGTAAATAAATGCATTTTTGCGACGTACTTCCAGATCTTTTTCAGCAAGCTGAGCACGCTGCTCTAAAATCTGATTTTCTTTTTTCTCGGTTTCATAATTGAGGTTAAGCTCTGCAATTTTCTTATCTACTTCAAGTCCATTGATACTATCTTTAAAAACTCCATAACGTTCCAAATAAAATAAAGCAGAATCTGTTTGCCTTAAATTTTTATAGGCCTGAGAAAGCTGTTGATACGTATACTGCTCTAAAAACCTATAGTCCTGTGCGTGAGCCACGGGTACCGCTTTTTTAAAATAAGATATGGCTTCTTGATTTTTTCCTTCGGCCAAATACACCTCACCTATTTGAGTGAAATTTTCAGCAATACCTTTCTGATCTCCTATTTCCTCTCTGAGTTGTCTTGCCTTTTCAAAGTAATTTCTCGCCAAATCATACTTCCCCTGTTGACCATATACTCCTCCTAAATTACTATAGCTGTAGGGGTAGCCTTCTGTGAAATCACGTTTTTTAACTAGTTTTAAACCCTTTTCATAAAAATAAAGGGCACTGTCTAACTGCCCTTGCATTTCTTTTAAAACCCCATAATTATTATAAATACGATCAAGAACATCCTCATAGACTTCTTGTTCGGCAAGCTTCATTCCTCGGTTCATGTAGGCTTCAGCTTTAGTCATATCATCGCGCTTCATTTGGTAGCCTATTTCAGCATTTAAATAAGCTTCCTCCATTTTCAACTCATGTTGTTCAAAAATGCGCAAGGCTTTAAAATTGTATTCTAATCGCGCATCAAGATCACCCTCATAACCATAAAGCGTTGCAATTTTTTGAAACGCCTCACCAATTCCTTTAGGATAGTTAAGGGTTTGAGCGTTCTCTAAATTTTGCTGAAAGATGGTAAAAAGGCTATCGGTTTTTATAGCGCTGTTTTGAACTAGAATCGCATTTATGGAGTCTATTTTTGCTTTTGAAGTTTGAGCCGAAAGGTTAGCGAAAAGTAAAAAAACCAGTACAAGCAATCTGTAGTTTAAGCCCATAAGAATCTGAATGTATGACAACTAAAATGTTAAATATAATTATTTTTTCATTTTAGAAAAGATCTATTTCAGATTGAATACAAAGTGAATCTTTCAAATTATATCGAAGCAGATTATAACGATCTAAGCCCTTATGGCGATACTTTATTTGATACTGTGCTAGCGACAATTGCTCTTCTAGGCGTTTTATACGCTGCCTGCTTCGCATTTGATCTCTAGATTTTAATTTTAAACATATTAGAACCATACCAGCGGCTAAAAGTAAAACTGGTAATAAAAACCCTAACACGTATGTACTTTCTAAAGTCATAGGTTTAATACATTACTTACTCCGTAAAAATTTTGAGTTGCTTTTTAACTTCCTCGGCAGAAACTTCAGCGTTTTTTGAAGCATACCAATCTGCCACTTTATCTATAGAAGCTGAATTATCCCGTAAACTCACCAGAAACAAATCTATACCCAGTCTCAAAATAATAAGCAAAACCGCTGCAATAAAACCGGCATCGAGATACACCAAGAAAAACCCAGAAAGCACCACAACAAACTGCTGAATAAATATGCGCAAATAGGGTTTGATCATCAACTCACTTGCGGTAAATTTCAAATAGCGCTTTTCGCCTAGAAAGTCAGTTGCAAAAGAAAAGCAGTTATTGAGAATAATACTTGCAAGTAAAAGCCACATTCCGTCTAACTGAAGCAATGTCCAGTAATTCTTTAAAACTGCGATTCCGTCTGTGAAAAAAGTGCTTCCACCTAATTCAAAAAAGGTAAAGGCAAAAATGCTCTGTATCGCTACAAAAAACCCGTAATGGACAAGAAAAAAGAGAATGATCCCAAATCCTTGTGTACCTCCGTTGTGTCTTTTAAATCCTACACAAAATGCCATTTTTAGAGCATTTAATAATCCGATTACAATGGTCTCAAGAAAGTAAGCCATCACGATACTCCATGGTGTTACAAAACCTACCGCCAACAGCACCAATAAAAACAATGCGTTTGCATACAACGCAGCATTTGATTTGTCTGGAGTAGCGACTTTTAAAAAAACAGCTGAATTGAACTTTTCCATCTAAAACACTGTTATGATTTGAATGCAACACCAAATTGTCACCAATACCAGCAGGGTTAAAACAAAGCGTTTAAAGTTTGATTTTAATCTTAATTGCTTCGCTCTATAAAAACACAAAAACCCTGTAACTAAAGCAGGAATTGCGATATAAAACTGTAAAAAATAGAGGTGCAAAAAGCTTGCAAGCAATGCAACGAGCGCATATACCATCGCAGCAAAGCTGTAAAAAAACGCAATTTTGGTCTTAGAAAAACGATACCCAAATTGCCGTTCTACCACTCTAAAAATCAAATACCCTAACGGAATACTGAGACCAACTATGATAAAAATGAGATGCATCCTTTGAGAATTAAAACTCCCGAAGCACAAGAACGATACTTCGGGAATTTCTTTTAGTTTAAATTATATGCGTAAATGGTTTTATTGTCTGCTTTGTAATACAGTACCCCACCATAATCATCTACTTTATATTCCGGCTTTTTATCTTTTAAGACGATCTCTTTTTCAACCTCGCCGTTGGCTTTACTTACTTTTGCCAGACCCGTCGCATCATCAAGTTTAGTTAGGATGAATTGTGCATTTTCGGTTGCTGCCGTAGCTTTAAAACGCGTACTCAAATACTCAAAAGAAGCATCCGCCATCCCTGCAAACATATCTTGCGCGCGTTTGGCTTCTCTTCCGTATTCATTATAATTTCTGAGATTATTGGTATTTACCGCGTGGCTGCGCATATTAGCCCCTGCTGTCATTGCTGAAGTCATTGTCAATGCTGTCGTTGCTACCGCGGTTACACCGCCAACGATTTTACCAAACGTGCTGCGACCCGGAGATTTTAGATAGGTATGGTATTGGGTGTCGCCACCAAAATCAAGCAAAGCCATATTTTGATCACTGCCTAAGTAAATTCCATCTTCACGAACCGTAAGTGTATTCGGGTTTTCTTTCTCCTCAAATTTCACTTTTGCTAAGGTTGAAATCTCACTGCTTTCTGCATCAATCGCAAATAGTTCATCATCTGCATTGATCAAGTAGCGGTTATTTTTGGCATCAAATGCTGAAGTTACACTATTTGCGCTCTTGTATTTCAACGGTTTTTTCCAAACCTGATCTCCGGTTTTTAGATCAACTATGTTGGCGTCTTCAGAAGTAATATAGATGAGTCCGTTAGGTGTTTCTGCCATCAACTTGATATCTTCTCCTGTTTTTAGCGGTTTCTTAAATAACGGAGTACCATCAAAAGAAACTTTATTTATTCCACCTTCATGAATACCGAATAACACGCCGTCATCCATCACGTAGAAATGCTGTACAAAACCTTTAGTCTTTGGTGCTTTATCCCACAAGTCTTCGCCGGTAGAAGCACTTAAAAAGTTAATCTTAGATTCTGAACGGCCTGCTAGAATACTTTTTCCTGAAGTGTCTTTATCACTCACCACAATGAGCCCTTGAGGTAAGATTTGAAAATTACTCACCACGCCTTGCACCTTGGGAGCGTCTTTCCAGATTTCCGCACCGTTCGTTCCTATTTTATATACTTGCGTGTTAGTCTTAGCATCGTTCATTTCGATGGCATAGATGTCGCTTTCATCCTCGTTAGTAACCATCCAATCCACGCCTTTTACTTTATTTTCCCAAAGTGTTTCTCCGGTTTTGGTTTTGGCATAAATTCCTTGCGTGGTAGGCACAAGCAACTTGTCTTTCAGCAATAGCGGAGTTCCGCTTACCGCAAAAAACTTCATCGTAGTTTTACCCGGTTTCACAAGAAAGAAAGAATAGTCGAGTTCGCCTGTAACTAAATCATAAACCGCGATTTTTGGTGTAACCGATTCAGCTTGTCCGCCGCCTTTTTGAAAACCGCTGATCACCAATTTACTTTCCGGCATAATCACATCTGCAGTTTGAATGGTTTTCCAATCGTTCTTTTCGGTGCTGAAGATCACTTCGCCAGAGATATAATCAATCATTGCTTTTTTACTTGAAAATCCAGACAAGGCTTTGATGCCGCCTACCCCATTCTGATCTACCATCAAGTAAGGCGAATTAGGAATGTAGTGCACCTCTTCAGGCTTAACGCTTCCGTAATCGGTAAAATTAAAAACGAGTTCGTTTGATCCCGGTTTGATCCCAACCAGACCGTCGTTAGTACAAACAACGAGCGTTCCGCCTAGAGTAAGCGTCATATCGTTGATCCCGGCGCCCACATCATAAGTATAATCAGGCGCTTCTGCTTTTTGAGCCCAAGTTACTGCTGTAACAAAAAACAACAGTAACGCATTTTTTAAATGGTGTAATTTAAGTTTCATAAGTGTACAGGTTAAAAGTTTTTACAGTCTCAAAATTGCCTGATTATCAAGCGACAATCAATACGGCAATTGCCCTATTTATTCTAAAATCATCTGTGTATCAGGGTTAAAAAAGAAGCCAAAAGAAGGTTTGCACCAACTCTTGGCTTCACGTAAAAACCTCAACACTTGAGATTTTATATATTATTGAATCGACACATTAAATTGGCCATTGGTTACGGCTACGGTTTTGCTGGTATCGCTGGTTAGGTACCCTGTAAAATTGAAGGTTCCTGTTACGATGCCACCAGCGGTATATTCGGCGATCTTGATTTCGCCATTAGAAGCAGCACCTGTCGAAGTGGTAAACACCATTGCGCTATTAAAGTTTGAAGTGTCTTCGAGATACGTATAACTGCCCAGACTCACGCTATTAAGATCATACGTGCCCACGCCTTCAAAACCGATAATCATAATCTGAATATTTTCAGAATCCATCGTTCCGCCGGAAATGGTAAGAGTTTGTACTCCGCCGGCATTGCTCTCCACGGCGGTTGTAGCTTCGGGAAAGGATTCAAAAGAGTCGCCGACAACGGTAGCGGTCAATTCGCCATCGCCGGCTGCGCTTGTGCCGCCATCATCGTCTTTAGAACACGCTGTTAAAACGAGTAGGCTAAAAAGTAATACTGAAGTAATTCTTGTAATTGTTTTCATGGTTTTAGGTTTAAAGTACAGAACAAAACTCCTGTAAATCAAAGCGCTAAACCATAAGGCATTTGCCGTATTTAAAACTGAATATGCGGAAAATCAACTTGTAAGGCGCGTTTTTTAGCCTCTAAGTTTCTGAGGAATCTCTGATGCGCTTCAGAATCTGGATTGAAGGGTTTGTGCGCTAAACCCCGCTGAATTTCTTGAACCTTTTGCATTGTTTTTTGTGTTGCTTCAGAAAAGTAAACCGAAGAAAAACGCTCCCAGATATAATCTACCGCCAAAGCATTAGGATGGATTAAATCTCTGTCATAAAAACGATAATCACGAAGCTCATCCATCATAAGTTCGTACGACGGAAAATACACCGTATGCTGTGATTCGTCTAAAACCTGATGCATTCCCGCTAGCAAATGGGCTTTACTACGCTGATTTTCTACAAAACCATCTTTACTATGTCGCACGGGCGAAACGGTAAAAATCACATGGGCTTCTGAATTTACTTTTGTAATTGCTGAAAGTATACGTTCTGTAGTTGCTGCAATGGCATCAACAGAAGTCAATTCCTTCTGAAAAGCTTTCTGCGGAATCTTATGACAATTGGCAACAATTTTATCCTGTTCCAAATGCCGATATCCCCAAGCCGTACCCAAAGTGATCACAATATGAGAAGCTTGCGTTAGCTGACGTTTGGTCTCAACAAGTGCCTCATTCAATAACTTGATAGTTTCTTCGGCTGATGAAGCGCTTAATGCGGAATGTGCATCAAAGCTTACAAACCTGCCTTGTAGTTCTTCAAGATCAGCTTCAGAAAGCTGCTTACCAGAAACCGCATATTCTAAAAAACGCGCGATCGCCTCTGAATGAAATAAGATCCCAAATGGATTTATCGCAGTTCGGAATTTATAGTACTCCAGCTTGGCTCCAATATTTTCTACAAAACAACTTCCTACCAAAAACAAACGCGAGTGATAATCTATAGGATTACCACTCGGTTTTAAAGGTATGGTTGTTTGTAATTTCAATTGCTATTAACCCAAATACGTTTTTACTTCGTTAAGCGCTTGAGCAATGCCGTCAGGATTTTTACCTCCTGCGGTTGCGAAAAACGGCTGACCGCCACCGCCTCCTTGTATAAATTTACCCAACTCGCGCACAATAGTTCCTGCATTTAAGTCTTTCGCTTTAGCTAATTCCTTGTCAATATAACAGCTTAACAATGCCTTTCCGCCTTGACGCGATGCCAAAAGAAGAAAGAGATTCTCTACCTCGCCACCCAACTGAAAGGCCAAATCTTTGATTCCGTTTGCGTCGAGATCGACTTCTTTAGCCAAAAACTGAATACCGTTAACTTCCTCAATTTCGTTCTTCAATTCGCCTTTTACATTCTTTGCTTTTTCGGCAAGAAGTACTTCTAATTGCTTTTTAAGCTCGTTATTTTCAGACTGAAGACTTTCAATAGATTTTGCAGGCTCTTTGGTGTTGTTTAATAAACTGCGCACCGCTTCTAACTGCTCATCCTGCTCTTCAAAATACTGCATCACCGCATCACCGGTAATCGCTTCAATACGACGAATTCCAGAAGCTACAGCACTCTCTGATTTGATCTTAAAATACCAAATATCGGCAGTATTCTCAGCGTGCGTTCCTCCGCACAATTCCATTGATTTTCCAAAACGAATGGTACGCACCGCATCGCCATACTTTTCACCAAATAGCGCAATCGCACCTTCAGCGATCGCCTGATCGTAAGGGATTGCACGCTGCTCTTCAAGCGGTAATTGCTCTTGAATACGTGCATTTACAAACTGCTCAATATCCTTAAGTTCTTCGGCAGTTACTTTTGAGAAGTGCGAGAAATCAAAACGTAAATAGCCGCTATGCACCATAGAACCTTTTTGCTCTACGTGTGTTCCCAGAACGGCACGTAATGCCTGATGCAGCAAGTGGGTCGCCGAGTGATTCGCTTGAGTTCTGTAACGCTGTTTTGCATCTACGACTGCAGTAAACGTCTCATTTAAATTCTTAGGAAGGTTTTTAGAAAGGTGAATAATCAAGTTATTTTCTTTCTTGGTATCGGTGATATAAATCACATCGCCGTTGGCTGCTTCCAAATAACCTTTGTCACCAACCTGACCACCACCTTCGGCGTAAAACGGAGTAAGATTAAAAACCAACTGATATTGGTCGCCTTCTTTTTTAGTATTTATTTTTCGGTAACGGGTAATGCGAACCGGAGTTTGCAAGGTGTCATAACCCACAAATTCTTCCTCGCTATCTTCTTCGACAACCGTCCAGTCTCCTGCTTCAATTTTTCCGGCAGCACGAGAACGGTCCTTTTGTTTTTGTAATTCGGTTTGAAATGCTTTTTCATCAAGCGTATATCCCTTTTCGGAAAGGATCAATGCAGTAAGATCTATCGGGAAACCGTAAGTGTCGTACAATTCAAAGGCCTTTGCCCCTGAAACTTCTTTTCCTTTAGTTTCTGCAATAATCGAATCAAGCAACACCAGACCTTGATCTAGCGTACGTAAAAAGCTTTGCTCTTCTTCTTTAATTACATTGAAAATAAGATTCTGTTGCTTTTTAAGTTCAGGGAAGGCTTTGCCCATCTCATCTACAAGAACGTTTACCAGTTTGTAAATAAACGGTTCTTTGGTGTTTAAAAAGGTAAAACCATAACGTACTGCACGGCGCAGAATACGACGAATCACATAGCCTGCTCCCGTGTTACTTGGCAACTGGCCGTCTGCAATTGAGAATGCTACCGCACGCACGTGGTCTGCGATCACGCGAATAGCAATATCTGTTTCCTCGCTCTGGCCATATTTTGAATGCGTGATGGTCTCGATCTCGCGAATGAGCGGTGTGAACACATCGGTATCGTAGTTCGACGTTTTATCTTGAAGCACCATACACAGACGCTCAAAACCCATCCCGGTGTCAATATGTCGCGCGGGAAGGTTTTCAAGCGAACCGTCTGCTTTTCTATTGAATTGTATAAAAACGAGGTTCCAGATCTCTACCACTTGCGGGTGATCTGCATTGACTAATTCTGCGCCGGGAGTTTTTGCTTTTTCTTCTTCAGAACGTAGATCTACATGTATTTCTGAGCAAGGACCACACGGACCCTGATCGCCCATTTCCCAGAAATTGTCTTTTTTATTTCCGTTTAAGATACGGTCTTCAGCTACGTGCTTCTTCCACATATCATACGCTTCAGCATCACGCTCAAGTCCTTCAGCATCGTCGCCTTCAAAAATGGTCACATAGAGTTTACTCTTATCAATCTTATAAACTTCGGTAAGTAATTCCCAAGCCCAATCGATCGCGTCTTGTTTGAAATAATCTCCAAAACTCCAGTTCCCCAGCATCTCAAACATCGTGTGATGGTAGGTATCTTTACCCACTTCTTCCAGGTCATTATGCTTTCCGCTCACGCGTAAACATTTCTGAGTGTCCGTAACGCGCGTATCTTTTGGTGTTCCGTTACCCAGAAAAAATTCCTTAAATTGGTTCATTCCGGCATTGGTAAACATCAACGTAGGATCGTTTTTGATCACCATAGGCGCAGAGGCCACGATGGAATGGTTTTTGGACTTAAAAAAAGATAGAAATTGATCGCGTATTTCTTGGGATTTCATGAGTGAATTTTAGAGTAGATCTTGCCAAAATATGATTACCGGCAAACTATTTTTTATATTTGTTCGTTACCCCTTAATTAAATGCGGGATACAAGCATATATTTTAACGCAAAAATAGAATAAATTAACTAATGTCTAAGGTTAAATATTATTACGACAAAGAGACGCTTTCTTATAAAAAAATAGAAAAGCGCAAGGGTCGTAAATTAGGTTATGCCCTGTTATCTATAGGCGCTTCTTTTCTTGCGGGGTTTATTTTACTCGTTATTTATCTCAACATTCCAGACCTTGAAACGCCAAGAGAAAAGGCTTTGCAGCGTGAGTTGCAAAATATGAAAATGCAATACGGCGTACTCAATAAAAAACTAGATCAGGTTCAGACGGTTTTAAACGAAGTAGAAGAGCGCGACAACACCATTTACAGACTGTATTTTGAGGCAAACCCTATTCCTGATGAGCAGCGCAAAGCCGGTTTTGGTGGGGTTAACCGTTACAAAGATCTAGAGGGATATGACAACTCAAAACTTATAATTGAATCAAACAAGCGCCTTGATGTGCTTACTAAACAATTGGTCGTACAAAGCAAATCGCTTGATGAGATCGCTGTTTTAGCTGAAGAAAAAGAAAAATTCTTAAATGCAATTCCGGCTATTCAGCCTGTGGCAAATAAAGATTTAACCCGTATTGCTTCGGGTTATGGGATGCGCTCAGACCCGTTTACTAAAGAGCGTAAAATGCACTGGGGGATGGACTTTACCTCTCCGCGAGGCACACCGGTTTATGCTACCGGAAACGGCACCGTAGAGCGCGCAGACAATAATGCAACCGGTTACGGAAATCACATACGCATAGATCACGGTTACGGTTATGTAAGTCTCTATGCGCATTTATACAAATACAATGTGCGCCGCGGTCAAAAAGTACAGCGGGGGGATTTAATAGGTTTTGTGGGAAGTACCGGCCGTTCTGAAGCGCCGCATTTGCACTATGAGATTTTTAAAGACGGGCAACGCATTAACCCTATTAATTTTTACTACGGAAACCTTTCGCCTGAAGAGTTTGATGTAATTTTACAGAAAGCACAACTCGAAAACCAATCTCTGGATTAATGCACGTTGATTTACCCGAAAAATTATATTACAGCATTGGCGAAGTCGCCGATGCGTTTGGCGTAAACTCATCGCTCATCAGATTTTGGGAGAAAGAATTCGATGTGATTCAACCTAAAAAAAATGCTAAGGGTAATCGCAAATTCACTCCAGAAGACATCAAGAATCTTGAGCTTATCTACCACCTTGTTAAAGAGCGTGGTTTTACGCTAGAGGGTGCAAAAACGCATTTAAAAGAAAACAAACAAGAAACACTCAACAAATTTGATCTGATCAGAAAGCTGGAAAACATTAAAGCCCAGCTTCAGCAATTAAAAGATCAACTCTAACCTACAAACATCAATCATCATGAAAAAAGGAATTATCGCACTTATTGTAGTCGTTATACTTCTAATCATTGGCTATTCATTCTTTAAAGGATTTTACAACACCGGGATAGAATTGCAAGAAGACGCTACCGCACAATGGGGTAATGTAGAAAGTGCTTATCAGCGTCGTTCAGACCTTATCCCCAACATTGTAAATACAGCTAAAGGCTATGCAGAATTTGAACAAAAAACCCTTACCGATGTGATCGAGGCACGCTCCAAAGCAACTTCGGTAAATATAGATCCAACGAATATTACACCAGATCAGCTAGAGCAATTTCAGCAAGCACAAAGCGGTTTGAGTTCTGCCTTAAGCAGACTGCTTGTAACCGTAGAGCGTTATCCTGATCTTAAGGCTAATGAGAATTTTAAGGAACTGATCAACGAACTTGAGCGTACCGAAAATCGTATCAATGTAGAGCGTAACCGCTACAACGAGGCGATCAAACCATACAACAAGCACATTAAAACCTTTCCTAATAATATCGTAAATAACTTCATTGGCAACTTTGAAGAGATGGATTATTTTGAGGCGGAAGAAGGTGCCGAGACCGCTCCTGAAGTCAATTTTGATTTCAATAACGACGCAGCATAATGGCATCTGTAGTTGAAGATTTTCTTACTGCTGAAGAAGAACAAGAGGTTGTAGAAGCCATTAGACAGGCCGAACTTAAAACTTCTGGCGAGATTCGTGTGCATCTGGAACGCACTTGTAAAGAAGAGGCTCTCGAGCGTGCAAAAGAACTTTTTCATCAGCTGAAAATGGATAATACCAAAGAAGAGAACGGGGTGCTTATCTATGTTGCTGTAGATGACAAAAAGTTTGCCATCTGTGGCGATCGTGGCATCAACGCAGTAGTTCCTGATGATTTCTGGCAAAGCACCAAAGATCTTATGCAAACCGAATTTAAAAACCGAAAGTTCAAAACCGGATTAGTAAAGGGCATCACCTCTGCCGGTGAACAATTGGCGCATTTCTTCCCTTGGAATGATGATGACGTCAATGAACTTTCAGATGAAATATCGACCTCTTGATCTATTTACCACAAATACGTACTATTAGAACTACGCTCTTGCTGGCTTTTCTATTCTGCCTTTCGGCGAAAGGATTAGCGCAGTTTGATATTCCTGATGTTCCTAGTGAGCAAACTAGTGTTTACGATTATGCCGGCCTTTTAAATTCCGGTCAAAAAGCGACCCTTGAAAACAAGCTTGTACGCTACAGTGATACTACTTCTACGCAAATTGTGGTAGTGATCATCCCGAGTACTAAAGGGGAAGACATCAGTTTTTTGGGAGCCAAATGGGGTCAAAAATGGGGCATTGGTCAAAAAGATAAAGACAACGGAATCCTGATCACATTGGCCACCGAAGATCGTAAAGTGGACATCAACACCGGTTACGGGATCGAGACGATCATCACAGACCGTATGGCAGAACAAGTCATCAATCGGGTGATGATTCCGCAGTTTAAAAGAGGTGATTATTATGCAGGTCTTGATCAAGGTGCTGATGCACTTTTTCAAATGCTTCAGGGAGAATACCAAGGATCCAGACAACGCAACGAGGGACCGGGCATTCGTAATTTTCTACCCATTATCATCATCTTTTTCGTCATCATTTTTATCCTAAGTCGTTCTCGCGGTGGCGGAAACGGCAGAAATGGCGGCAGACGCAGCGGAGCAGGAAGCTTACTTGACGTCATCATTTTAAGCAGTTTAGGTCGCGGCGGTATGGGCGGTGGCGGCTTTGGCGGAGGATCTTCAGGTGGTGGCTTTGGTGGCGGCGGTTTTGGAGGTGGCTTCGGAGGCGGCGGCTTTGGTGGCGGTGGTGCTTCAGGAGGATGGTAAATGAAACATTAACCAAAATAAAAAACGCTTTAATTGAGATTTTCAGTTAAAGCGTTTTTTATTTTTCAACTTATCTAATTCTTAATCCCACCATCCATTCTCTCTAACCTCACCTTTTTTACCCAGCGTATTGAATTTATAGCTGAAGCTCAACATAAAGTATTGTTGCAATACGGTACTCTGTACGTCTTCAATATACGATTGTGTGGCTGTACGTCTTGAGTTAGTATTTTGATTAAGTAAATCGTAAACTTTAAAAGTTGCCAGAGCTTTGTCATTTAAGAATGAATACGCCAAAGAAGTATTCCAGAACACCGCATCCCGTTGAAAGCCTGTTCCCACGTTTGGATTGTAAGTATATCTTATATCATTTTCCCAGGTTAACCATTTTGGAAAATATGTTGTGGTACGCAGGCGGGCATTATGCTGAGTAAAATCTTGCCCGTCAAAGAAATCACGATTAAACGTGGTTTCGTTAAAGCTTATTCTATATTCCGGGCGTATTTCGAACCAATCGGTCCAAGTGAAGCGTAACCCTAAACTAGGGCCGAGAGATTTTGTAATACTAGCATATTGATCTGCATTAAAGAAGTTTACAAATCGGTTGATGCTACCACTCATACCTACTTCAACTTTCAAAGTTCTTAGACTATCCAGTTTAAAATCCTTGTTATAGCCCAGATTTCCGTAACCGTTATATACGCCGTCAACATTTGTAAATGTTGTTGCTCTTACAAAGTTATCATCTACCGTAGTAAGATTTACAACTTGATCGTTAGTAAACGTAAAACCAAAATAAGAATACAATCCGCTTCTGGTTTCCCAATCATAATTATTAATCCCCATATTTAAACCATGGCTATTCGTCGGGCTCAAGTTAGGATTACCTTGAATGGTATTAATAGGGTCTGAAACATCTAAATATGGAGAAAGCTGCCTAATATCAGGTGCATTATTGCTTAATCTATAGGCAGACCATAAACTCAATTTTTGAGTAAAATTATAATTCAAACGTGCCATGGCTTCTAGCGCATCAAAATTATTCTCAAAATCAATATCGCGCACGCGGTTACCGGTTTCATCAGTCAGTAGATCCTCACCCGTTAATTTACGTGCAACATACGCGGCATTAACGCTTGCTCGTAATTTTTTAGAGTTATAGGTCACTCCCAATTGCGGTTTATGGCTGCGGTTTGTACTTTCAAAATCTGTACTCTGTGGTGTGATAAGCTGATTGTAAGTCTGGGTAGTTGCGTCAAAATCATAAACGATCTGGGTGTTCGTTCGGTTTTCATTCTTGAACTCATACTCAGTCTCCAAAAAGAGTTTTTTCGAAATAAGCGGAATGCGCCACTTTACATTTGTAGTGATTCCATCTGTATTATTATCCCCATTGGTGCGCTGATTACGTAGAATCTGACTGGCGTCAGTACCGTAAACATTGGTTTCTGAATTGGTAAAATCAGTACTTTCTGTCTCGTCTAACTGTAGATCGCCATTGATTCTTATAAATCCTCCCTTGTCTCCATAACGTTTAGTAGCGGTAAGACTGTTAGAAAAATTACGCGTGGTACGGTCATTAAAGTTGTCGTAGTCGCTGTCGTTCACCAGGTCTCCGTCCTCATTTGTGGTTACTGAACTTCCCGAACTGCTATTGGTTCCTACGGTATAATTAAGTGAAGGCCGATATTCTACCATAAAGGTCGAATCAATCTCGGCTTGAAACCTGAGATTAGCAGTATGATTATCGGTATTTGAATCAGTACGCGAGTTGCTTACTGAAGTAAAAAGGTTATCAGGCAAAATGTTTTCACGCACCCTATCAGTCTCATTAAAGGTATTGGCTCCCGAGTAAAAGTAATCTGCAGAGGTTTCTATTGCTTCGCCAAAATCATTTGCAAAATTCATCCCGGCGTTACGCGAATTGACAATACCTTCTCCCATTCCGAAGCTTCTACCGCCTACGTTAAAACCACCGTTACTACTTACAGAGATGTAGCTCGCATTACCAAACATTTTTTCAATCTCTCCAAAACTAAAGCCAGGCGAATTGATGTTGTTACCACTTCCCAGCACACTTAAACGCAAATCATTATCAAAATAATTACCTATACCGGCAAACTCAAAACGGTCATCTGTACCGCCACCTGCTGCTACACGACCAAAAAGACCTTTATTCTTATCTTCATCTATAGTGATATTTATGGTTTTATTTTCACTATCGCCTTCCTCTCCTGCAAATTCTTCAGACTCGGTCTTGGTATCTACTACTTGAATTTTATTGATTAATTCTTTGGTAAGATTTCGCGTCGCGATCGTAGGGTCATCGCTAAAAAATGGTTTTCCGTTTACCAGAATATTACTTACCGGTTTTCCATTAATGCGTATTTGACCGTCTTCATCAACCTCAGCTCCGGGCAGTTCTTTTAATAGATCCTCAAGGGTGGCATCTGGTTTGGTTTTAAAGGACGCTGCATTAAATTCAAGTGTATCCTGTTTGATTACTACCGGCGCCGCTCTACCCTTAACCACAACATCCCCCAAAGATTCTACCTGAAACTCTAGCGGAATGTCTTCTAAATTTATCTCACGCGTTTTAGAAAAATCTATTTGTTGCTCATACGATTGATAGCCCACAAACGTCACAAATAAGTTTGCCTTTTGCAGATTAGACTTTCCGCTAAGTTCAAATTCACCATTGCGATCTGAAATGGTATAACTGATTACAGTACTGTCCTGAAGCGTTTCTAAAACTACAGTCGCTGCCTCTAAAGGAACCTGTTGTTCCTTATCAACGAGTTTTCCGGTTATTTTAAAATCTTGAGAGAATGTGCATAACGAAAACATACCCAGCACAAGGGCAACTAAATAGCGATTGATCATGATTGTTTTTTGATTGATACACGAATAAATAGAATTCTTAAATAACTAAAAAATTAGTTAGGTTGTTTAAGATAACTTTAACGTAAAACGTATTACTAACAATCATTTAAACCCGATTATCTTCTTCTCGGAGGCCCGCCCGGTCTTCCTGACTGTCCACCAAAATTGCTGAGTTTGTACGTGAAACTCAACATTGCGTATTGCGTAAGGATCAAACTATTAGTGTCTTGAATGTAGTCATCACCAATGATCCTGCGCGTATCTACAACTTGATCTAACACATCATAAACTTTAACCTTCAAAGTGGCTTTCTCGTCTAAAAACTGATAGCCTAAACTCGTGTTCCATAAGATGGAAGAGTTCTGAAATCCCGGAGAGACATTCCCGTTATAATTGTAGCTAATATCATTGCCAAAAATGACATTTTTAGGCCAAAAAGTAGTTGCTTCAAAACCTACACGGTGATTGATAAAATCCTCGTTGCGGTCTTCGTTTATTGAATATTTTGTGTCATTGTATGTAAGACTGTAACTAGGATTCACCTCAAAAACCTCCTGTATGGCATAGGTTAATCTAATTCCCGGAGACACGCTTATACGCTTTGAATTGAATAAAGTTCCGTTGGTAAACCCTACATTTTTATTATAGTTCCCGGTTAGACTCATTCGGTATCTAAACTCGTGCTCTTCTTTTCTGGTACTTTTTGTATAAAAAACACGTGCTCCGGCAGACATTGCACCATCAACGTTAGCGTAGGTAGTAGTCCGGCGTAAATCATCACCAATAGTACTTACAGAAACCACTTGGTTTTCGGTAAAACTTAGATCAAACGAACTAAAAACACCGCTTCCGCCACCGGCGCCGAAATTAAAACTTCTAAAACCACCTCCTATATTATGACTGTAAGCAGGGCGTAATGCCGGATTACCCACAACAATATTCAACGGATTAGTCCTGTCTGCAACCGGCTGTAATTGTCGTATAGAAGGCGTGTTGGCATTAGTTCGGTAATCTATAGATATACTCTTACTACGCTCTAACTCGTACCGCACGCGAGCGCTTAAATACAAATTGTTATAGGTATTATCAAAACTAGCAGGATTGAGTAAATTTTCATTTTGAAGTATGGTGTTTAATAATCCTACATTGGTATTGATGCGCCAAGCTTCGTGATCATAATTAAACCCAATATTCGGAGTATGGCGGTACGTGTTTACCTCAAAATTACTACTCAATGTATCATTTAAAGCGGTATAAGCGCCTCCGGAATCAGTATCATATACATAGCGTGAATTGGTAGATTTTGACGACGAAAAATCATAAGCCAGATCCATAAAAAAATCGGTTGCTAATACCAGGCGCTGCTCTACCTCAAGACCATATTGATATTCCTTTTCATCTTCATCTATAAACTGATCCTGAACTTCAATGCGCGCATCATCGCCAAAGAACTCACTTTCTGAAAAGTAAAAATTGTCGTTCTCTTGATTGTTATAACTCTGCGAAACTTCCATTCTTAAAAAGGCTCCGCGACTCCCAAAACGTTTAATAAAGTCTACTTCGTTGCTGAAATCAACATTATATACATCATCTTGACTTGAAGTTTCTGTGTTGTTCACCAAATCACGATTTCCGTCTGACGAACTCGCCATAGTGTTGCGCACAGATTTTGTTTTGCTGGTAGTAAAGCGCGGTGAGTATGACAAGCGCGTGAGCGTATCAAACTCAACCTCAAAACGCGCATTAGCGCGATGTCTGTCATTTATGGCATTGCTGGTATTTTCAGAGCTTGAATAATAAGTAGTGTCCGGTAAAATATTCTCTCGCTCGGTTCTAGAGCGTGTGTCTGTATTTGATCGGTCAAAGAAATAATCCCCGTTCAATTCGTATTTATCAGACCATTCATTGCTGTAATTTGCGCCGGCTGTCTCAGACTTTGTGATGCCGTTACTGTTATTTCCGGCGGCAACGGCACGAGCCCCACTACGCCCCATCATCCCATAAACATCATCAAAATCAAATCCTGAACTGTTGATGTTATTAGATCCCGCCAGAACCGTCGTACGCATATTGTCTTTAAAAATATTACCTATCGCACTCATTTCGTAACGTTCATCTGTTCCTCCGCCAATGGTTCCCCGAGCAAAATAACCTTTATTCTTATCCTTTTTGATCGTGATATTGATGGTTTTATTTTCAGAATCTCCTGCTTCTCCGGTAAACTCTTGGGCTTTGGTTTTGGTGTCGACCACTTGAAGTTTTTCAATGATTTCTTTCGGAAGGTTTTTAGTCGCGATCTTAGGATCATCGCCAAAAAACTCTTTCCCATTGACCAAAATTCTAGATACCGGTTTTCCATTAATGGTTATTGCTCCGTCTGAATCTACCTCGGCACCCGGAAGCTTTTTCAACAACTCTTCTAAGTTGGCATCGGGACGGGTTTCAAACGAATTCGCATTAAATTCTAGCGTATCTTTTTTTAAGGTTACCGGTGCACGGTCTGCCACCACTATCACCTCATCTAGTAAATTATCTTGAACTTCGAGTTTTAAATCTCCTAACTCGACCGTTGGAGTAATTGTGATTACTTTGCGTAGCGGTTTGAATCCCGCGTAAGAAACAAACAGATTTAGTTTTTCTTGGTCGGTTCTTCCTTCCATCTCAAAAAAGCCCTCCCGATCAGAAATCCCATAAGTTACTAAAGTACTGTCGCTTATTTTTTCAACATAAACCGTCGCAGATTCCAGCGGTACACCGGTATTATCTTTAATGGTTCCGTTAAGTTGAAAATCTTGTGCGTTACTTTGCTGAAGGGCGATCAGTGCAAGGACTACGAGTAAAATCTGCTTCATAAAATAAATATATGTACTTTGTACGTTTATTGTATGACTGCAGAAAATGCAAAAGGTTTAAAAGAAAAACCCACATTTTTTAAAAAATGTGGGTTTTTATAATCAATTCTGAAAAAACGTATTACTTCTTTCTAAAATATACTGCGATCGGCACTCCTTCAAAATCAAAGGCCTCGCGTAATTTATTTTCTATAAAACGCTTATAAGGATCTTTTACATACTGCGGAAGATTACAGAAAAACGCAAACTGCGGGTGCGGCGTAGGCAACTGCATACAGTATTTTATCTTGATGTATTTCCCTTTAGTCGCAGGTGGCGGAGTCGCTTCAATAAGCGGCAACATATAATCGTTAAGTTCGCTGGTTTTAATTCGCTTGCTTCTGCTCTCATATACTTTTACAGCGGTCTCAATAGCCTTGTAAACACGTTGTTTCGTAAGTGCCGAAATAAACACAATTGGCACATCTGTAAAAGGTTCTATCTGTGTGCGAATGTATTTCTCAAACTCTCGCATGGTTTTGTTTTCCTTTTCAACTAAATCCCATTTGTTGATAAGAATCACAATCCCTTTTCTGTTGCGTTCTGCTAACCAAAAAATATTTTGAACCTGGCCGTCAAAACCACGTGTAGCATCTACCACGAGCAAGCACACATCGCAATGCTCAATCGCGCGCACTGATCGCATCACAGAATAAAACTCAAGATCTTCTTTAACTTTAGATTTACGACGAATTCCTGCAGTATCTACAAGATTAAATTCAAAACCAAAGCGGTTGTATTTGGTATCTATCGCATCACGCGTGGTTCCGGCAATGTCGGTAACGATGTATCGGTCTTCCCCAATCAAAGCATTGATGAATGAAGATTTCCCGGCATTAGGTCTTCCCACCACAGCAAATCGCGGTAATATAGATTCTTCTTCCTCTACTTTCTCCGGAAGCACTTCAACCAAAGCATCTAATAATTCTCCGGTACCGCTACCACTTATACTCGCAATGGTATAATACTCACCAAGACCTAAACTGTAAAACTCCACAGCATCGTCTGCGCGCATCGCGTTGTCTACTTTATTCACAGCAAGAAAAACCGGCTTAGATTGGCGACGTAATAAAGTGGCTACATCTTCATCCATCCCGGTAACACCTGCTTCTACATCAACCATAAAAATAATGGCGTCTGCCTCATCGATCGCAAGTTCTACTTGCCTATCTATTTGTTCTTCAAAAATGTCATCACTTCCGCGTACATAACCTCCGGTATCAATTACCGAAAATTCCTTCCCATTCCAGTCAGTCTTCCCATAGTGACGGTCACGAGTAACACCGCTCACAGAATCAACAATAGCTTCTCTACGCTGAATCAAACGGTTAAAAAAAGTGGATTTACCCACGTTAGGTCTCCCTACAATAGCTACAATACTCATAAAACTTACTTTATGCTTTTACTCGAACATCGAGATTTTGAAAACGCTAGGCTTTCTATTTGACCACCTGTGCGGCTTTTCCGTTAGGTAGTTTTTGCGGTGCAAAATTACGATAATAAACGGCACATATTTTAATTCATCACATTTTAGGTAATTCTCAATAAATCAAATCAATACCTCAACCTCAACGCTTTAAAACCCAAATTCTACCTAAAATCTGTTAAGGTTCTTGTTAATATTAGGTTGCTCAAATCTACTTGCCGTTATCTTGCGTATGTATATAAAAACAACCCAGTTTATGTATTTAGTTATGAAACGTATTTGCCTGCTTCTTATAATTGCGCTTAGCCTTCACAGCTGCAACTTGCTTTCTGCTGCCGGAATAACCAGCGGCGGTCAGCCTACTAAAGAAGCGCCGGACAAACTCACCTCGACCACTGCCAATTCAGCAGAAAATGTTGATCACAGTGCTTGGGATGCCTTACTGAAAAAGCATGTGAATGCAGACGGTATGGTAGACTACAAAGGTTTTAATAAAGATCGTGGTGCGCTAAATAAGTATTTAACTCAACTTTCTTCATATACGCCAAATAGTGACTGGTCTGTGCAAGAATTGCTTGCATATTATATCAACCTTTACAACGCATATACGGTAGATTTAATCTTAAATAATTACCCGGTAGAGAGTATTAAGGATATTGACGGTGCCTGGACTAGAAGTATTGTTCCAGTAGGAAATAAAAAGCTTGCGCTAGGTGGGATCGAAAATGGTGTTTTGCGTAAAATGAACGAACCTCGTATTCATTTTGCGATCAATTGTGCGTCGATGTCGTGCCCTAAATTACTGGATGAAGCCTATACCGCCGGAAAGATCAACGTGCAACTAGATCGCGCGACTAAAGAGTTTATCAATTCTGACAAAAATGAAATTGGAAAGAATAGCGTAAAGCTTTCCTCTATTTTTGATTGGTATAAAAAAGATTTTATCACTGCTGAAACACCCACGATCGTTGATTATGTGAATCAATTCAGCAATACCAAAATCAATGCAGGAGCAAGCGTTTCTTATAAAAATTACGATTGGAGTTTAAACGAACAATAATTTTAATTTTTACTGTAATTCGCTGAATTCCTTTAGATTTGAAAATCCCCTAGCATCTAAAGCGCACCAGAACACTTCTTAATGATAAGTATTGTTATCCCGGTTCTAAATGAATCTGAAAACTTACCCTGCCTCTTAGACCATCTTAAAGATCAGATTGGTCGCGTGCTCGCGGTTGAACTTATTATCGTAGATGGCGGAAGTAGCGATGATACGCTTGCGCTGGCTCAACAGTTTAAAGACACAAACCGGTTAGCGGTTAGCCTTATAACTTCTCAGCGAGGTCGTGCAAAACAAATGAATGCCGGCGCCCAAGCTGCAAAAGGAGAAATCCTCTATTTCTTGCATGCAGATTCATTTCCTCCAAAGCATTTTGATGTATCGATTGAGAAAGAAGTTGCAAAAGGTAATCCCGCAGGCTGCTTTAAAATGCGCTTTGACAGTAAACATTGGTGGTTGCGTTTGGCCAGCTGGTTAACTAAATTCAGTTGGAGAGCGTGCAGAGGTGGTGATCAAAGTCAGTTTATCACTCGTGAACTTTTTGATGAAATTGGCGGTTTTGATGAAAGCTATATCATTTATGAAGACAATATCTTGATCAACGAACTCTACGCCCGAAACAGTTTTGTCGTGATCCAGCAGCCAATACAATCTTCAGCACGTATGTATGAAAAGTATGGCGTATGGTATGTACAATACCATTTTTGGGCGATCTACGTGAAAAAGTGGTTTGGTGCTTCCGCCGAAGAATTACTCGCTTATTACTGTAAACACCTAAAAAAACCGGTGGCTTAGATCTTAGTTACCTAAGTAAAACTCATTTCGATACAGCCTATAAATCCTTTAGCGGCGCCAATAAAAAAGGGCTTCACACAACAAATGCAAAACCCTTATTTAAATTATTCCTCAGAAATTATCCTCTGCTATTCACATAGAATGCGTGAATCACACCGGGCAACCAGCCCAAAAGCGTTAAGATCACATTGATGATAAAATCTTTACCTAAACCTTTGCTTAGCGCAACTCCCAATGGTGGAAGTAGAATAGAAAGTATTATGGTTAAAATGGACATAATTGGTTATTTTTTAGTTAGTACCGCTAAGCTAAAAACAGCCAAAAAGTTAACCTCTTAAACTCTTACCAATTAGCAAGAGTTTGACATATTTAAGGTATTAGTTAACAGAATTTAAATACCACTTTTTCAAAAGCATCTCAGCTTCCTTGCCTTGAGGTGTAAACCTATTATTTCCGGTAGCCGTAGCCCGCTCGTGATCGTGAAACCATTTCCACGCATAGCCACCGGCAAACCAAGGTTCGTCCCAAAACGTTTCAAATAAGGCTTGATACAAATTAACTTGCGCTTTCGTATTCATCGCGCCTTCGTGGCGGTCGCTAGCCCACGGTTCTTTCCCGGCGTAGTCTGCGCTTCGGTATCCAAATTCAGTAAAAAGTACAGGGATGTTATTTTGTTTTGAAAGAGATGCTATTACTTTTTTATGTGGAATCCAGCCTGCAATGGCCTCTTTTACCGTTGGGGTTTGCGCTTCAGCCACCGGAAAATACGCATCAACACCTATAAAATCGAGATCTGACCAAAACGGCACGCGATCTACTTTATCCCAATTTTCGGCATACGTGATTTTCCCGGAATAGGTAGCTCTAACATTCTTGATCAGCTGCTGCCAAAACTCCGGCCGTTGATCAACAAAATTGAACAATTCAGTACCTATGCATAAAATTTCAGTTTGCGTTTCTTCGGCAAGTTGCGCGTACAATAAAATAAATTCTTCATAGCTGTTTTCAAAAAGCTTCCAATCGGCTTCAGAATTCATTTGCATATCTCCGGTAAATTCCCCGTGCCAGATCCAGATGTGCGGCTTCAGCATTACATCAATTGCGTTTTGATGCAGCAATTCAATATACTGTTCCACCCCTTCATAGCGCTCGCCATACCATTGCCGCTCTGAGTTGAACTGCAACTGCGGATGATTCTTATCCCGAATAAAACCAAAGGGCATAATTGCCGCAGCATTAGCTCCAATATTTAGAATAGGATCAATATTTTTTTGCTGAAGCGTGTCGCGCGAAGCCACAAAACTTACTCCGTTGATTTTGTTTTTCACCACTGTAGTAGCCGAGCAGCCTAACAGGCAGATTGCCAGAATACAGTAGGTGATGAAGAAGGTTAGTTTTTTCATTGCTCTAAAAATACTGGAAATTTAAGATAGCTTCCCGGTTTTCTTTCGTCTAAAATTGCCGTTAAAATGTATTTAAGAGGAAGCTAAGTTCTTATCTTGTAAAAACAACCTTGACATTTATGGAGCACGTGGTCATTGTGGGTAATGGGATCGCCGGGGTAACCGCGGCGCGACATATTCGCAAAAATTCTGATAAAAAAATCACTGTTATTTCTGCGGAAAATGAGCATTTTTTTTCGCGCACGGCCTTAATGTATGTCTATATGGGCCATATGCGCTTTAAAGATCTCAAACCTTATGAAGATCATTTTTGGTCAAAAAACCGAATCGACCTCAAACAAGCCTACGTCAAAAAAGTTGACACTGCGAACAAGACGCTCCTACTTGCAGAAGGCGATACGATGACTTATGACACCTTGATTCTCGCTACCGGATCTGTTCCTGCAACTTATGGCTGGAAAGGTCTTGAGCTGCAAGGCGTTCAAGGTTTAGTCTCTAAACAAGATCTTGAATTACTCGAGAAAAATGCCCCTAACAACCAAGTCTGCCCAAAGGCGGTGATTGTAGGCGGCGGACTCATAGGCGTTGAACTCGCCGAAATGCTGCATACTCGTAAGATCGAAGTTACGATGCTGGTACGAGAAAAAGGATTTTGGTCTAGCGTTTTGCCTGAAGCTGATGCGCAAATGATTTCTGAGCACATAAAAAGTCATCACATTAATTTGCTTCACGAAGAAGAATTAGATGAAATTCTTGGCGATGCGCAGGGTAACGTACGAGCCATACGCACAAAGAGCGGCAAAGAAATCAGCTGCAATTTGGTAGGAATCACCACCGGTGTTAAACCTAAAATTGATTTTTTAGAAGAGAGTGGCATCGCTACAGATAAAGGCATTCTGGTCAATCGACTGCTTCAAACCAATCAAGCGCACGTTTATGCCATTGGCGATTGTGCTCAGCAGCACGAAGCGATAGGTTTACGCAAACCGGTTGAGGCGGTTTGGTACACCGGCAGAATGATGGGAGAAACGGTGGCGCTAACCATCTGCGGAACGCCTTTTGAATACAATCCCGGAAATTGGTTTAACAGCGCAAAATTCTTTGAAATTGAATACCAAACCTATGGTTGGGTCTTTAGCGATAAAAACAAAAAACCTTACGAGGCGCATTTTCATTGGAAGCATCCTGACAATACTAAATGCATCACTATTGCCTATCACAAGGAAACCCGTGCATTTCTGGGTATCAACACCTTTGGCATTAGAATGCGACACGACGTTTTAGACCACTGGCTCAATACCCGAAAATCTGTTGACGAAGTAGTTCACAATTTAGCTGAAGCCAATTTTGATCCTGAGTTTTTTAAATCCTATTATTCAAACATTAACGCTGCTTTTAGTGGCGCAAATAGTAAAGCATGAGTTCTGTACAACGCGATATGTCGCTCACCGGGCAACCACCGGCTGCATTAAACACGATTCAAAAATTGGCAACGGCATTGGGCGTAGGCGGTTTGTTACTACTTGTACTCGCCATTTTTAATGTGCGGTTAATGAACCAAAGCCTATGGCTCACCACAGCGCTAACTTCGATTTTTGTTGGGATCATTTTGTTTTCCTACGGAGCTTATGCAGATAAGCAAGCCGGAATTAAAAACGACGGCGTCTGGTTTAAATCAATTTCTAATCGCGGATTTCTAGCTTGGGTTGCCGGGCTGGCATTGACCGGTTTTTACATTGTACTCTACTTTAAAGCAGAACTTTTAGGTCTCAATACCGAAGGAGAAAACAGCGGACTCATCGCTTTATTTGATCCGCTGAGTAAAATTTTGAGCGGAAATCGCGCCAGCCAGTGGTTTGTTTACGGCACACTTTATACCATCGCCATCCTTGGTTTTGGCATTAAGTTTTTATGGAAATACCGCCACAACCGCTATGAGCGCCTACGTACACTAAGCGTGATGTTTTTTCAAACCGCTTTTGCTTTTCTGATTCCGGAGTTTATGGCGCGACTGAATAGTGATGATTTCAATCTGCCGTATTACGATCTAAAGAACATTTGGCCGCTCAATTACTACAATTTTGAGCAGTACCGCGTGGATGGCTTCATCTCCTCAGGAAGCATCGGTTTAGCACTTTTAATTTTTGGAATCGCTTCAATCTTTGTGATCACTCCTATTTTGACATACAAATACGGAAAACGCTGGTATTGCAGTTGGGTGTGTGGTTGCGGCGGACTTGCAGAAACTGCGGGTGACCCTTTTAGGCATTTAAGTGATAAAAGTGAATTTGCCTGGAAGGTAGAACGCTGGGTGGTGCATAGTGTTTTAGTTTTTGTAGTGGTGATGACCACAGCCGTAGTCGCCACCTATCTGGGCTACGATTCTGAAAAATACTGGCTAACCAAAGATGTGTTTCTCATTGGCGTTGCTGTTTTTCTAACGGTGCTTTTCGGTTTGATCTGGCTTTTTAAAAAGGAAGAATTAAAGCAAGACGCACGGTACGGTGCTATTGGTTATTTGGTCATCGTACTCGCTTTAATAGGAATTCATTTTTCCAGCGGAAGCACACTTTTTTTAATTCCGGCAGAAACCCTGCGTACCACTTACGGATTTTTAATTGGTAGTATTTTTAGTGGAGTGATCGGCACCGGCTTCTACCCTATTTTCGGAAACCGGGTGTGGTGTCGTTTTGGTTGCCCAATGGCGGCGATCTTGGGGCTTCAGCAGCGTTTATTTTCAAAATTCAGAATCACAACAAATGGCGGTCAATGCATTTCTTGCGGAAATTGCTCTAGCTATTGCGAAATGGGAATCGATGTACGCGCATACGCTCAGAAAGGTGAAAACATTGTTCGCGCCAGCTGCGTTGGTTGCGGAATCTGCTCTGCAGTTTGCCCGCGTGGGGTTTTAAAATTAGAAAATGCTTCTACCGAAAAACGCATCAACAGCCGTGAAGTGCTTCTAGGAAACGATGTTGATTTAATGGATTATTTAAATCAGAATTAGATTTATTACTGTATATTAAACTCCTAAAATCTTTTACATTATGATTCTCGGAATGGTAGGACCCTGGCAAGTACTTTTGATTTTAATTTTTGGCGTGTTTGGCTTGATCTTGCCTATCATTGCGTTGGTTGATATTGTGCGGCACGAGTTTTCCGGTAGCAACAAAATCATTTGGGTGCTTATCGTATTATTCTTCAATTTTCTGGGATCAATACTTTACTTTTTAGTTGGGCGAAAACAACGCATAAATTAAAAATCGACGCTAAGTTTTTCGGTGTACTTCTGCTGAAAGGATAAAAGCAACGTAGCAATCGCTTTTCATTTAAAACAAAAAAAAGGCGGAAGTCTCCACTTCCACCTTTAAACAAATCATATAACAAACAAACAATCTTTAGTTTTTGGTATTAAGGCTAATCACTACAACATGAGTTCTATTTAAAGATCAATACTGTCAGTATAGTTTTTAACATCAATCACTTACATATACGTTAGGTTTGAGCGTTTGGTTTTCAACATCAATGTTAAAATATTGAAGCTTACACAAATAACCTCTTTACAAAGAAGTGCTGCCGTAAGCTATTTTTGAAAAACCGACTATAGCCGTATACGATTTGTATTTTATAAAACCCCTGCGTTCATGACCTTGATTAAGGTAATTATTCCTGCTTTTAATGAAGAAGATTCGATAGGTCTGGTGATCAAAGACATCCCGAATCATGTAGACGAGATCATTGTAGTGAATAACAATTCTAATGATCAAACTGAAGCACGAGCGAAAGAAGCAGGAGCTGTAGTGCTCAGGGAAAACAGACCCGGCTATGGTTTGGCCTGCCTCAAAGGGATGCAATACATTGCTGCGCAGGAGCAAAATCCCGATATCGTAGTCTTTCTGGATGGCGATTATAGCGATTACCCGGAGCAATTAGACGAACTCGTAACTCCTATTATTCACGAAGGTATTGACTTTGTGATTGGCGCTCGCGTAAAACGCTTTCGCGAAAGCGGGAGTATGACGTTTCCGCAGCGTTTTGGCAATTGGCTCGCAACAACTCTAATGCGCTGGATCTTTGATTCGAGATTTACAGATCTTGGTCCGTTTAGAGCGATCAAATATGATAAGTTGCTCGCTTTACATATGCAAGATCAAACCTACGGATGGACGGTAGAAATGCAGCTTAAAGCCTTAAAGCAAAAATTAAGCTATGTAGAAATACCCGTAAAATACCGAAACCGCATAGGAGTTTCTAAAGTTTCAGGAACCGTCAAAGGTGCTATATTTGCCGGTGTAAAAATTCTAGGCTGGATTTTTAAGTACAGTTTTAAGTAATGCAAACCGCGATTGTCATCATTTATACGTTGGCGCTAACAGTGATCTTTCTGTATAGCCTGGCACAACTGAATCTGCTTTTGAATTATTTAAAAGCGAAAAAAAAGAAAGATGACGCTCCGGTTTTTGACTTTTCTAAAGCTGAAGAAATTCCGTTTGTAACCATTCAATTACCACTTTATAATGAATTGTATGTGGTAGAACGGCTGCTTGACAATATTGCACAAATAGATTACCCGCTAGACAAACTCGAGATTCAGGTTTTAGATGATTCTACCGATGAAAGTCTGCAAACCACGCAATCTAAAATTGAAACCTTACAGGCGGCGGGAATCCCAATAACACACATCACCCGCACCAACCGCCAAGGTTTTAAAGCCGGAGCATTAAAAGAAGGACTTGCGATCGCAAAAGGCGAATTTATCGCCATTTTTGATTCAGACTTTGTACCTAATCCTGATTGGTTGCAAAAGACTGTGCCTTACTTCAAAGATGAAAAAATAGGTGTGGTACAAACGCGCTGGGCGCACCTCAACCGGGATTATTCGTTACTTACCAAGATTCAGGCATTTGCACTAGACTTTCACTTTGTGCTGGAACAAGTAGGTCGCAATTTCGGGCATCATTTTATCAACTTTAATGGCACAGCAGGCATCTGGCGTAAGACATGTATTCTTGATGCCGGAAACTGGCAGGGCGACACCCTAACCGAAGATCTTGATCTTAGCTATCGTGCGCAGCTAAAAAAATGGGATTTCAAGTATCTGGAAGATGTTGAAACCCCCGCAGAATTGCCGGTTGCTATTAGCGCAGCCCGCTCGCAACAATTTAGATGGAATAAAGGCGCAGCAGAGAATTTTCAGAAGCTTTATGGGCGCTTACTCAAAGATCCTTCAGTAAGTTTTAAGACTAAATTTCATAGTTTTTTTCATCTGCTTAACAGCAGTATGTTCCTTTTAGTACTACTGGTAGCTATTTTAAGCGTTCCTATTTTGTACATCAAAAACAACAATCCTGCCTACAGTTGGTATTTTAATGTGATCGCTGCTTTTGCAGTAAGTACGGTCATTTTCTTTGGCTGCTATTGGGTGACTTATAAGCGTATTCACGGCGGTGGAATCAAAAATTTCTTTAAGTATATCGGGATGTTTTTCACGTTCTTTTCGGTGGCGATGGGCTTTAGCGTGCACAACTCTATTGCTGTTTTAGAGGGACATTTTGGTAAAAAATCAGAATTTATACGCACGCCAAAATTTAATGTCAGCAAATTAGGCGAACAATGGAGCGGCAATATTTATCTCAAAAAGAATCTTTCCTCAGGTATGCTATTAGAAAGTATACTGTTTCTCTATTTTGGTTTTGCCATCTACAGCGCTTTTAAGGTGAATGACTTCGGGTTGATCCTCTTTCATCTGATGCTTTTTGCGGGATTCGGATTTGTCGCTTTCAAGTCCATCTTTAGCCGAATCTAATTGAGATTCTCAAGCAAAATAGATTCTGTATTTTTAGGCTCTCAACTACCTCTTAATGCTTGAAACCTTAAAAGCTTATAAAATTCAGATAGTAATGGCGGTAACGCTTTTAGGCTTCTATGCAGCCTTTGCTTACGATCTGGAGCGTTATGATTTTATACGGTTGATCAGTCTTTATGCCGGAGCATTCTTCCTAAGCTATAAGCTCATTCAGTCCTTTAAATTCAACGTTAAGATCTTGCTGATCCTTGGTATTGCTGCACGGCTGGTTTTTCTAATCGCACTGCCCAATCTTTCTCAAGATTATTTCAGGTTTTTATGGGATGGAAGGTTGCTTGCAGAAGGCCTCAACCCATATTTAAACACACCTGATCAGTGGGTTGCTTTGGGCGAAATACCCATTGCACAAGCTCAGGATTTATTAAACGGAATGGGCGCTCTCAGCCGGCAACACTACTCAAATTATCCACCTGTAAATCAATTCTTCTTTTGGCTTTCGGGAATTTTAAGCGGAAACTCAGTTCTAGGAGGTGTGATCGTTTTGCGTATCTGCTGTATTGCTGCAGACTTAGGAATCTTCTGGATAGGAAGAAAATTATTAAAAAAACTAAAACTGCCCGAGCATCAGATCTTCTGGTATTTTTTAAATCCGTTTATCATCATCGAGCTCACCGGGAATTTGCATTTTGAAGGGGTGATGTTATTCTTCTTGCTAGCTTCTCTCTATCTTTTATTCAGAGGAAACTGGTTCTGGTCGGCAATATTGATGGGGCTTTCCATTGCCGTCAAATTACTGCCCTTGCTGATGCTTCCGTTATTCTTTCAGTATTTGATCACGGCGCATTCAAAAACCGAAGAAAACTCAAAACCTTTTAAACTTTTAGCTGAAAAACCGCTGCAATCCCTATGGAAGTTACTTCGGTATTACTTTGTGGTAATTGGTGTTTTTATATTCAGTTTCACACCTTTTTTTACTGAAGAATTAGTGGCTCATTTTTCTCAAACCATCGGACTTTGGTTTCAAAAATTTGAGTTTAATGCCAGTGTGTATTATATCATACGATGGATTGGTTTTCAAGTGAAAGGATACAATATCATCGCCACAGCAGGAAAATTATTGCCAATTGTAGTTATCGCAGGATTAATGCTTCTTGCTTTATTCAGAAAAAATGATCGTAAGCAACATTTAATGAGCACCTTACTTTTAGGTACTTCGCTTTATTTTCTCTGTGCCACAACGGTTCATCCTTGGTATATCGCAACCCCTTTATTGCTTTCAGTCTTTACAAGATTTCGCTTTGCGATTGTATGGAGTTTAGTTGTTTTCCTCAGCTATTCGGCTTACAAAATAGATCGCGTAGAAGAAAACTTTTGGTTAATAGCCGTAGAATATTTGGTAGTACTAGGATTTTTTATCTGGGAGTTCTACACAAATAATCTGTTGGAGAAAACACGCTAAAACAAGCTTCAATTTTTCAAGAATAAGATAACTTTACTAGATCTAATGCCCTCTAAACCACTTAAATGAAAACTCTTTTTGTAGGTTGCTTATTTGCTTTGTGTTTCTTTTGTGCAAATTCTCAAACCACTACAATACCTGATGCTAATTTTGAACAATTTCTTGTTGATCAAGGTATTGATTCTAACGGACTTAATGGCAACATCCTTAATGCAGATGCTCAAGCGGTAACAGCCCTCAGCATTTCAATAAACACCATCACAGATTTTACCGGCCTTGAAGCTTTTGTAAATCTAGTTACTCTAGACGCCGGGACTAATCAGTTTGCTACGTTACCATTAACAACGCTCTCTTTATTGGAGGAACTCGTTTTTAACCAAAATATGGTGTTGGCTAGTTTAGATCTAAGCGGTAATCCCAATCTTAAACGATTTCAAGCGAGAGCAAATGGAGGATCAAATTCTGGGCCTATTACCGTTATCGACCTCAGCAATAATCTGCAACTCGAAGATATCAATATCTATAATTTTAGAAATCTTCAAAATGTGATTTTCCCAGACACCAATACTGTGGTTTCTATTTACTTGTTAATGCACAATGATATTACGGTCGATTTTTCGGGTTATAGCAGTCTGGAGTCTTTGTCGCTAAGCACAAATTTCAATAATAATTATCCCATCACCGCCACGCTTCCAAGTGAGCAAAACACACTCAAAACAGTTGCTATTCAAGGTGGGAATATTATAGATGTTGATTTGTCAAATTTTTTGGCACTTGAAGCAATTTCACTTCAAAGCACAAATACCGAAACTATAGATATACCCCAAACGTCAACCCTGACCACCATAAGTATTAGCGACCACAATATTGCTTCTGCTTCCTTTGCTGATGCAAGTATGCTGCAAAACTTAACTATTACCAGAAAACAAGAAAGTCCCGGCTTACAACTTGACATAACGCAGAATGAGGCATTAATAACCCTAAACGCTAGTCATAACTATATGGATGCCCTTGATCTAAGTCAAAATACAAATTTAAGCGACCTACGATTAGCTCATAACTCATTTGCAACCTTAGAAACAAGCCAGAACCTTAACTTGGTTTATCTGGATGCCTCTTATAATTTAATCTCGAGTCTTGACCTTTCTACAAACACGATTCTTGAAAGACTTATTTTAAATAACAATGAACTGCCTGGCATAGATCTTCAGGCCAATATTCTTCTCGAAAATTTGAATTTGGGAACTAACAAAATCCCCACATTAGATGTATCATCTAATAACGAGTTAAGAATGTTATACATAGATGACAATCTGTTTGCTAATACAGGACTTGATCTTACTCAAAACCCTGAACTACACTATCTCGATGCGTCAAACAATCAAATTGAATCCTTAGACATTACTCAGAATAGTAAATTGGGTTCTTTAATCTTGCATCATAATCTATTCTCGGGTACAGATATTATAGATCAATATTATGATATATGGAACGCAAATGGTGCTTTGGGAGCTTCTGATGAACTTGATGTAAGCTATAATCTTTTATCTGGTAGAATTCCAGATTTTGCAAATCTTGCTGTAGATAGACGAACTAACTACTTTGAATTAAGGTTTAACGACAACTATTTTCATTTTGGCGATTTTGAAGCCGAGCACCTCAGCTATGTTGATCTCTTGACCACCTATTGGTCTTCATCCCCTTCACTTGTTTTGTTTAGAGCATACACTTATGCTCCTCAGGCAAAAGTTAACGAGGTTGAAACTATTGCGCCCAATGCAGGTGAAAACATCACGCTTACTACTACGGTACGTGGTAATCAAAATCATTACAAATGGTTTAAAGATGGGATAGAACTAGCTGATGCTCCAGATGCTCCAGAACTTATTCTAAACAATGTGAATGATTGCGATAGCGGTATTTATCATAGTGAAATTACTAGTGATTTGGTTCCGTTTGAAAATTCAAACGCTCCGGGATCGGGTGGAAAAAATCTGTTACTCCAGCGTAATGACATTACAGTTGATGTTACCGTAAATAAAACTTGCGTCAGCTTAACAAACCCAGTAAACACAGCAACTGATGTTGCCATAAATACCGGGATTGCTTGGGAAAATACTAATGGTGCCTGCGGATATATTTTAAGTGTAGGCACTAGTTCAGGAGGAGTAGATCTAGTGAACAACTTAGATGTTGGTGATCTTGAGCTCTACAATTTTGAAAATGACCTACCTGCTAACCAAGAGATATATGTTACTATAACCCCTTATTTTTCTGATGGTGAGATTTCGGGCTGTACAGAAGAAATGTTTACTACAAGTACTCTAGTGATTCCGCCAGATTGCACACAATTGGGCCGCCCTTTAAATGGTGCTCAAGAGGTAGCTTTAACTTCTGACCTGTATTGGGAACCGGCAAATGCTGCAGATAATTATATTGTACAGGTAGGCTCTTCATCAGGAACTGACAATGTATTAAATCAAACTGTTGCTTCAACATATTATGAAATTCCTGAAGGCACCTTTGAAGCAGGAACTGAATATTTTGTGACTATAATACCTACTAATACGTTTGGAAACGCTACCGGCTGCACCGAAGCATCCTTTACAACCGAAACACTCATCACCCCACCAGCTTGTACGACTTTGATGAGTCCGGCAGATGGCGCGACTGATGTAGCTCTTGATGTTGAGCTAAGTTGGAATGCTTCCGCTGAGGTAACAGGATATTTGCTGAACGTTGGCACTTCAAGTAATGGCATCCAAATAATAGATAATCTAGATGTAGGTAATCAGACGATTTATAACCTCACTGAAAATTTACCCGAAAGCACAGAGATTTTCGTAAGCATCATCCCGTACAATGCCGCAGGAAACGCCGCCGGCTGCACTGAAACATCTTTCACGACCGAAACACTCATCACCCCACCAGCTTGTACCACTTTAACGAGTCCGGTGGATGGTGCGACTGATGTGGCTCTTGATGTTGAACTAAGTTGGAATGCTTCGGCAGAGGCAACAGGATATTTGCTGAACGTTGGCACTTCAAGTGGTGGCACTCAAATATTAGATAATCTAGATGTAGGAGATCAGACGGTTTACAACCTCACCGATAATTTACCCGAAAACACAGAAATTTTCGTAAGCGTCATCCCGTACAATGCCGCAGGAAACGCCGCCGGCTGCACTGAAACATCCTTTACTACCGAAACACTCATCACCCCACCAGCTTGTACGACTTTAACGAGTCCGGTGGATGGTGCGACTGATGTGGCTCTTGATGCAACTATTTCTTGGGCTCCTGCTGATAGTGCAGCAGGCTACATTATAAATGCTGGGACATCCTCAGGCTTAAGCAATATTGCCAGTCAGGTAGATGTGGGTAACACTTTAACCTTTGATTATGCTCTAGAATTCTTTAATGATCAAACAATTTATGTAACGATTACACCGTATAATGAAGCTGGAGAAACTTTAGGCTGTAGCGAGGAATCTTTTAGTACAGTTTCAGCCATAGATCCTCCGCCCTGCACAACGTTGAGCAACCCTTCCCCTAATGCTAATGGAGCATTTATAAACACTTCATTTAGCTGGTTACCTGTTTCAGAAGCAAGTGGCTATTACCTTTCTATAGGTACTAATACTGATGCCACATCCTATATTGATGCTTTTGATGTGGGTAACTCAACCACCTATTACCTGCAGGATAACCTGCCCTACGACACTAGGATCTATGTGAAGATCACACCATATAATAATGGAGGCGAGGCAACTTCTTGCGAAATTTTTAGCTTTATCACTCAGGCAGAACCACTACCTCCGTTATGCACAGAACTGTTAAACCCAGTGCCAGAAAGCGCTGATAATCCCACAGACCTTCGGTTTAATTGGGCTTCCGTAGAAAATGTCACTGGTTATATTCTAAATATCGGTTCAAATCCAAACACTCAAGATATTGTAAATAATCTTGATGTAGGGAATGTCACCTCCTATACCTTAAATGATCTTTTACCAGAGGAAACAGTTTTATATATTTCTATTACACCATACAATACCAATGGCACAGCTTCAAACTGTGAACAGTTTTATTTTACTACTGCAACCGCAGAAGAAACCGCGATTTTTGATAAAAAATATGGTTTCTCACCAGACGGAGACGGCATTAATGAATCGTGGTTTATTCCTAATATCACTGATCATCCAGATAATCTGGTTCAGATTTTTAACCGTTGGGGAGATCTTGTTTTTGAAATGGAAAGTTATGACAACGCAACGCACTCTTTTACCGGAATTGCAAATCGTAAAGTAAATATTGGTGCCGGTAAATTGCCAGAAGGCACCTATTTCTTCAGAATTATTTTAACTGGAACCAACAATCAACCTCCTGCTGAAGGCTTCTTAGTTCTCAAGCGTTAAACAGTAAGCAATGCTAAAATATCTTTTTACCGTTTTACTAACCGGAAGCTATCTTATCGGATTTGCCCAGCAACAGCCGGCCTTTGCAGAGTACAACTACAATACGATTTTAATAAATCCCGCCCACGCAGGGTACTATGAGAATTCTGAAGTAACAATAGCCAACCTATCTTCATTCTCAGGTATCGAAGGCGCACCTTCAACTTTAAACGCAACCTTGAACCTAACGCTAAATAACGACAATGTAGGTTTAGGGGGTGGTATAATGCGTGACGAAATTGGCGTCACTTCTACTAATAGTGCATTTATCGCTTATGCGTATAAATTGCATTTTGGCGTTCAAGCGCGTGCTCCACGATTTCATAATTTCAATCCAAATGTGTTGTCCTTTGGCATTCAAGCTGGAGTTTACAACTACACTGAAAATTTACGCGAACTCGGCATAACAGATGATCCTAATTTTCAAAACAACATACAAGGAACTGTACCTACACTAGGTTTAGGGGTAATGTATAATCGCAATCAACTCTATGCAGGGCTTTCAGTACCCAACGTTTTAGGTAACAGCCTTGCCACAGACAAGTCGCTAAAAATTAATACAATCGGTTATGCATACGCCGGCTATCGTTTGTATGCCGGAGTTTTTGACGAATTTGAAATAAAACCAAATCTATTATTGCGCTATACCGAAGGCGCACCGTTAAATCTGGATTTGAACACTATTGTAAATTACAAGAATAAAATTGAAGGAGGTCTTGGTTACAGAACATCATCTGCCGTGAATATCTTCGCCGGATTTTATTTCTTTAAGAGCTTTAGGTTTATTTACAATTACTCTATGCCACTTCAAGAATCACCTTTACCTGCAACACACGGATTGATCTTAAGCTACCGTTTTGGCAAAGGCTATAACTATTGATCAATCCTTTTCACCAGATACAAACACCCTATTCTTCTGCTTTTATAATTACGGTCTGCTTTGGTCGTGATATTACCATCGTAGCAGTGCACACGCTGCAGTGTATAGTCTGCAAGTAGCTCTTCTACCTCTTGAGTACGCTCTTCTTCTACAATTAAATAGAATGAAGCCTGCTCAGGAAGTTGCAATCCATCACGTGTTTTTAAAACCGGAACTCGCTGCCCTAGATCCCAGATAAGTTCTGGGGAAGAATTTTCAAATAAATACAAAGGTGTTTCCTCGTGTAATAGGTCTGCTACTTTAGGAGCGATCTGCTCGTAATCTTCGTTGGTATAACTCAATTCTACTAGCGGAAAGGCAAAACTCACGATCGCACAAGCAAAAATGACTACCGCAAAAAATGCACGCTCTATTCTTTTTTGCTGAAGACTTTTAACTAAAATTATTGCAATAAACAGACTGCTTATCTGAAGCGACGCATACCAGAACCACAAGCTTCCTTCTAACTGATCTGCAAACAGAAAAAGCGCAGCAGGCGCGGCTAACACCGCAGCAATAGTGATTATACTAAAATAAAAATATACAGGGATCGTCTCGCGCTTGTCACTCAAGGCTGGGAATCTCCTTACTAAATATTCAATATAAAAGCTGGTATTCAAAGCCAACGGAATAAGCACCGGCAGCAGATATCTTGATTTTTTTTCAGGGATGCAGGACAAAAGTACCACCGCAGCAAGCGTCCAGATCAGACTGAAGCGATAGGCTTTGAGATTAGCAACTCGAGTTTTTAAATACGGATACAGCAAGCTCACAAATGCCGGAATGGTCCAAATTCCGCTTTGTGTAAAAAAGCTCCAATAGTAATAAAAAGGCCTGGTATTTCTATTCGCCCAAGCCGTGGCCTCCTTATCTGCGATCGCTGTCGCTGTGTCGCTATCCCCAAAGTAAATCGCTAGCGCCCACCACGAACTCAAGCCTAGAGCTATCAAGATCATAAGGGTAAATGGTGCTATTCGGGTTTTGTAGGAGTGTAATTTAAATACCCAGATATAGGCGATCAAAAATGGGAGTAAAAGCGCAAAGTGACTTACCGGACCTTTGCTCATAAAGGAAAGCCCTATAAACAATCCGGCTAATGCCGCGTTGCGATATTTATAATTCCTACTGCTAAAAAACTGAAAGAGGAAGTAGATACCGCCGAGCATAAATGCGTGTGCAAAAATATCCCAAGTACCGTTTCTTCCGGAAAAGAGAATATAAAAAGAAGTGGCAAGAATCAAACTTGCATACAGACTATGCTTTGCACTCAGCTTTAATCGCTTCCGCGAAAACGAAAAACTAAAAAGCACTAGAACCTTACTGATTATCGCCGAAGGCAAACGCAAGGCCCAAAGCTTAGTAATTCCAAATAATGCTGCAGAAAGCGCGGCGAGCCACGTAGGCAACGGTGGTTTTTCATAACGCGCTTCACCATTCATCGTGGTCAGCACCCAATTGTTATGCTCCAGCATTTCACGCGCGGTATTAAAATTGCGCGCTTCCATAATATTTGCATACAGCACATCTAGATGCGGAAAAAACAGTAGCAAACAAGCTGCTACTAAAATATAGGGATAATGTTTTTCTGAAATTTTCATTCTTTGTCAATACCTATTGAAAGTCGCATATTTCTAGAATATATGAAAACTCCCATAAGATGTCCTACGAATAAAACGGGATCTTTTCTGAGTATTGCATAAGTAAGAATGAGTAAACCGCCTATTAAACTCAGTAACCAAAATCCTAAAGGTAAACTTGATTTTTTCTTTCGCTCAGAATAAATCCATTGATAGATAAAACGCAGTGTAAAAATCACTTGCGCGATACTACCTAAAATCAAAAGCCAAAGCGGAATATCTTCATTTTTAAAAAGTTTTTCCACATCGTAATCCCCGTTATTATACCCGTAGATCACCAGTAAAACCGGAAAAATAAGTAAAAACCAACGTAATATTTTCGGAGTTTTTACCCATTGCCCCTGTAATTGCAAATTGCGTATATACAAGAAATACGTGAGAGATTGCCCTAGCATAATGGCAAAATCTTCTCTCAAATATCCATAAACAAAAAGTAAAAAAGATGCTCCTAAACTCAGCCACCAGAAGGTTGAAGGCGTTAATACGCGTTTCTGCTTTTCACTTAAAAACCACTGGATTACCAAGCGGCCAGAGAACATCAATTGGGCTAAAAATCCAACGCTATATATCCAAAACGGACTATCCATTAGATTTCTTTGCTACATCATAATTGATATATTTTTTCTTCATCCATAGGTAGGCAAAGCAATCCATTAACGGACCCAAAAGACGGTTCCAGAGACCGAATTTCGCCGTACCCGCGATACGAGGAAAATGACGTATAGGAACTTGAATAGTTTTACCGTTTTGCAACATGATCATCGCCGGCAAAAAGCGGTGCAACCCTCTAAACATAGGAATACGCTTCGCATAGTCGGTCTTGATAATTTTCAGCGGGCAACCCGTGTCGTCCATTCCATCGTGGGTAAATGCCCGGCGGATGTTGTTAGCAATGGCGCTCGACATATTCTTAACGAAAGAGTCTTTACGATCTGCGCGATGACCGGTCACCAGATCATACTCGCCGATGTATTTTATCAAGATATTGAAATCTTCAGGAGTCGTTTGTAAATCACTATCAATATAGCCCACAAGCGGTGTGGTTGTATAATCAAAACCTGCTTTAATCGCAGCGCTCAACCCGCAATTTTGTGCAAAGGATATATACTGAAACCCTTCACTACGGGCACAGATCTCTTCAATGAGTTCTTGACTGCGGTCTTTAGAACCATCGTTTACAAACAGCACCTGAGTAGGTACGGCGGCAATTTCAAAATAATCTTGGAAAACTTTCTCGACGCGAAGCAAGTTATCTTGCTCATTGTAAACAGGAACGACTACTGTAAGACGGTATGACATACTAACAAATAAGGCTGCGAAAATAAGCATTTGTTCTAAAGGAAATTTGTAGAAGTCCTATTTTGTTGCTGTGAACTCCTGTTAATTGCGCTGAAATTGATTGAGATTAGTAATTAAATTCATTACAATACCTTAATTTGCATAGTGTAGCATTGATTGCTTTTGCGCATCATACTACACAACTAAAACCTTTTACCAACCAAACAATCTCTGTCGTTTTCAGAGTTCTATTTACCTAATTCTCATGCATAAAATATGCCCTTCCGTATTTGCGTTCAGTCTTATGCTTTTTGTGTTCTTCTCGTGTAAACCTGAAAAAGAGCCGCGCGTTTTAAACCTTCCAAAAACCGATTTATCTCAGGCGGATTTAATCCCAAAACCGGCTTTGCTTAATGCCAGTTATAGCGCGTTTCCACTAGATCAATTTACTGCTATTCAAACAGCGCCAGACTCTTTAGGATTTGAGGAAGTTGGGATTTTTCTTTCAGAAAAAATAAAAGATCGCACCCAATTACAAATTTCAGTTAATACCGAATTTCCCGAGCAGGAAAGCGTGATCTACATTCAGCAATCAGACAGTTTATCAAAAATTAATAATGAGAGTTACGCGCTCAAGATCAACAAAGATTCTATTATTCTGAGTGCTGCGAGTGCTTCGGCTGCGTTTAGAGGAGTGCAAACCTTGAGACAATTAATGCCTATGAAGCCCAGTGATTCTATCATTAATTATCCGGTGTGGCCCATCGCTTCCGGAACTATCAATGACACGCCTTTTTTTGAATATCGCGGTGCTATGCTTGACGTTGCCAGACACTTTTTTACAGTAGAAGATGTAAAAAAATACATCGACCTTCTCGCTTATTACAAATACAATGTGTTGCATTTGCACTTAACAGATGATCAGGGCTGGCGTATTGAAATTAAATCTTGGCCAAAACTTACAGAAATTGGTGGTGCAACCGAAGTGGGCACAGAACCCGGCGGATTTTACACTCAAGAAGATTACAAAGCTATTGTGGCTTACGCTGCTAAAAATCATATGACCATCGTGCCTGAGGTAGATATGCCGGGCCATACCAACGCCGCTTCTGTAGCTTATCCTATTTTAAATGGAAATGGTAAAACGCCTGAAATCTACCGCGGAACTCACGTAGGTTTCAGCACCTTTGACACTCGAAAAGACACGGTTTATCAATTTATAGATGATGTTGTGCGAGAAATTTCAGCGATCACTCCCGGGCCTTATTTTCACATTGGTGGTGATGAAAGTCACGTGACTCAAAAGAACGATTATATCTATTTTGTAAATAAAGTAGAGCAAATCGTTCAGAAATATGATAAGAAAATGATTGGCTGGGACGAAGTTGCTACTGCTGATATTGATACTTCTTCTGTGGTGCAATTCTGGCAAAGCAAAGAAAATGCAGAACTGGCTGTCACTAAGAATTTAAAGGTGATTATGTCTCCTGCCAAGAAAGCCTATTTGGATATGAAATACGATTTAAAATCTGAATATGGACTGAATTGGGCTGGTTATGTTCCCGTTGACACAGCCTATGTCTGGAAACCGGAAGCCTATGAAAATATTCCTCGAGAAAATATTTTAGGTATCGAAGCGCCGCTATGGTCTGAAACAATAAGTACAATTAGCGAACTTGAATACCTAGCGTTCCCCAGAGCCATTGGCTATGCTGAATTAAATTGGTCACTTCCCGAACAAAGGGATTGGGAAAACTACAAAGTGCGTTTAGGCAATCAGGCTCCATTTTTAGAGTCTATGGACGTCAATTACTACCCTTCTCCTTTAATAGATTGGAAAACGCAAAACAAAGCGATTAAAGAGTAAGACTAAAATAAAAAAGCCTCCTAAACTGAATTAGGAGGCTTTTTTATATCGTTAAATCTCAAAGATTACATATCCAATAAATAGGCAAAAACAAGCGGAGCAACAATGGTTGCATCACTCTCAATGATAAACTTAGGGGTATTGATATCTAGTTTACCCCAAGTAATTTTCTCGTTAGGTACCGCTCCTGAATATGAACCGTAGCTGGTTGTAGAATCAGAGATCTGGCAGAAATAGCTCCAGAAAGGCGTGTCTTCACGTTCCATATCTTGGTAAAGCATCGGCACAACACAGATAGGGAAATCTCCTGCGATACCACCGCCGATCTGGAAGAACCCGATTCCGTTTTCAGAATTGTTAGTATACCAATCTGCAAGGAAGGTCATATATTCAATTCCAGACTTCATTGTAGAGGCTTTCAGTTCGCCTTTCAATACATAAGAAGCAAAGATATTTCCCATCGTACTGTCTTCCCATCCCGGGCAAATAATTGGTAAATTTTTCTCTGCTGCGGCATACATCCAAGAATCTTTTAAGTCAATCTCGTAGTACTCTTCTAGAACACCACTCAACAACATTTTATACATAAACTCGTGCGGAAGGTAACGCTCACCGGCGTCATCTGCTTCTTTCCAAATTTTATAAATATGCTGCTGTAATCTACGGAACGCTTCCTCCTCAGGAATACACGTATCGGTCACACGGTTGAGACCGTTTTCAAGTAAATCCCACTCTTCTTGTGGCGTCAAATCACGATAGTTAGGCACGCGCTTATAATGCGAATGCGCTACCAAATTCATGATATCTTCTTCAAGGTTAGCTCCAGTACACGAAATGATCTGCACTTTATCCTGACGGATCATTTCCGCAAAGATCTTACCCAACTCTGCGGTACTCATTGCGCCTGCTAATGACACTAACATCTTAGCGCCATTGTTTAACTGCTCTTCGTATGCCTTTGCAGCATCAACTACAGAAGCAGCATTAAAATGTAAATAGTATTTTTCTATAAATTGAGAGATTGCTCCCTTAGTCTTCATCGTCATTTAAATCAAATTTATTAACGCCTCCTTTTGCAGGATTTGCCACGTAAGTATTATCATAATTGTCTTCTACATCCTCACCTTCAAATTTGAAGCTAAGCATCTTGTAGTACAGTTTTGCCGCTAAAAAGTCTGAAGATTTATCGTGCTCGTTAGGGCAAAGTTCCATAAGGTCAAACCCTACCACATTTTTTTCAGCAAAAACACGTTTCAGGAAATCCATAGTCTCATACCAGAACAATCCGCCCGGCTCAGGAGTTCCTGTAGAAGGCATAATTGAAGGGTCTAATCCATCAAGGTCAAAGGTGATAAATACATTATCTGTACAAAGATCAATCACATTATCAACCCAATATTCATCCTGAACCATCTCGTGAGCGAAGAAGGTTTTATCTTCATCCATCACCGTTTTTTCAAGCGCATCCATACTGCGGATTCCTACTTGGATAAGGTTTGTGGTTTGGCTGGCTTCGTACATCGCACACGCGTGGTTGCACTTGCTACCCATATATTCCTGACGTAAATCAGCGTGCGCATCAATTTGCAATACTGTTAAGTCATCAAACAACTCGTTAAACGCTCTAATCGCACCAATAGAAACCGAATGCTCACCACCAAAAAGCGTCACAAACTTGTTACGCTTGATAAAATCTTTGGTCGTTTTATGCACCTCGGCCACCATTGCTTCAGGCGAACTTGCTTCGGTTATTGCAGGAGCGAGATAGATCCCTTGTTGATACACTTCAGTATCAGTCTCTATATCATAAGTCTCCATATTCTCTGATGCGTCTAAAAACGCCTGCGGACCTTTATCAGCTCCTTTTCCCCAGGTACTTGTCCCATCATAGGGTACCGGGATTAGTACAATTTTTGAAGTTTCAAGTTTGGCAAACTCATCAGGAATGCCAGCATAATTTTTAGTTGTACTCATAACCTAAAATCTTAAGCAATTGTTCTGCTTTTTGTTGTTCATTAAATATACGGGTTGTTAAGTTACCATTTTCATCCCTATCTATAAGAATATGTTTAGGTTGTGGGATTAAACAGTGTTGAAGTCCGCCATAGCCTCCTATGGTTTCTTGATATGCACCGGTATTAAAAAAGCCGATGTATAACGGTTTGTCTTTTTTATATCTGGGTAAATAAATCGCGTTGCTGTGCTGCTCGCTATTGTAATAATCATCACTATCGCAAGTAAGACCGCCTAACAATACACGCTCATACTCCTCATCCCAACGGTTCACCGGAAGCATAATAAAACGCTTGCTTATCGCCCAAGTATCTGGCAATGTGGTGATGAATGATGAGTTGATCATATTCCATTTTTCACGATCGTTTTGCTGCTTTTGGTACAACACTTCATAGATTGCGCCCCCGCTTTCGCCAACGGTAAAACTTCCAAATTCGGTAAAAATATTAGGAACAGGAACATCTGCCTCGTCGCAGGTGATCTTGATCTGATTGATGATCTCGTCTACCATATAGGCGTAATCATAATCAAAAGCCAGCGAGTTTTTAATAGGAAATCCTCCACCAATATTCAAGCTGTCAAGCGAAGGACATATTTTCTTTAAGCGAATATATACTTTAAGACATTTGTTCAACTCGTTCCAGTAATACGCATTATCGCGAATTCCGGTATTGATGAAGAAATGTAACATCTTTAAATCTACCTGATCGTTATTCTTGATTTGCTCTTCGTAAAACGGAACGATATTTTTATAGCCAATCCCTAATCTTGAAGTGTAAAACTCAAACTTAGGCTCTTCTTCCGAAGCAATACGGATTCCTATTTTGAAATCTCCTTTTATACCTTCGGTAAGCAGGTTGATCTCTTCGTAGTTATCAATAATAGGGATACAGTTTTTTTGACCACCATTGATCAAATCTGCAATATTGTTAATGTATTGATCGCGTTTAAAACCATTACAGATTACAAACGTATCTTCGGTGATTTTACCGTTCTCTTTCAGCTTATTTACAATATTGATATCAAAAGCTGATGAAGTCTCAATATGAATATCGTTTTTTAAAGCCTCGTCAAGCACGTGTTTAAAGTGCGAACTTTTTGTGCAATAGCAGTAATTGTACGAGCCTTTGTAATTGTGTTTTGCAATGGCATCAGCAAACCAGCCTTTCGCTCTGTTTATGTTCTCAGAAATTTTTGGCAGATAACTGAATTTTAATGGAGCTCCGTATTCTTTTACAAGCGCCATTAAATCTATATCGTGAAATTCGAGCTGATTGCCCTCAAGTTTGAATTCTTCTTGAGGAAAGTAGAAAGATTGATCTATAAGATCTATATACTTAGTATTCATCAAATAATTTAAAGCGTGAAATGTAAAAAAAGAAATTGAGATACGATACACTCAACTCTTAAGGTAATGTAAAAAATATTAAAAACACCACCTATTTCACACTAAAAACCACTCAAACAAACACTTAAAGCATCATCAAGTTATGCACTTCTTGCTCCTTTAAGTGACGATATTTACCGCGTGGCAAATCTTTTTTAGTCAACGTACCTAGAATTACACAATCTACGCGCACCACTTGATAGCCTAGATGCTCAAAAATAGAACGGATAATACTATTACCTACATTACGCATTTTAAGCCCCACCTCTTTTTTAGGCGCTCCGTCAACGTAACTTAGATCTTCAATCTCTAAACGCTTACCATCAACAGTAAGTCCTTTTTTAATTTTTTCGAGATCTTCGGCCTTCAGGTTTTTATCGAGCTCAATATGAAATAGCCGCGGAAGTCCCGTTTTAGAATTGGTGAGTTTTTTCATCACCTTATCGTCATTAGTAAAAAGCAACAAGCCGGTTGCATTGCGCCCCAAACGCCCTACCGGCTGAATACGAGATTTTGTTGAGCTCGCCACAAGATCCATTACAGTCATTCCTTTAGAATTACTGGTCGTAACCGAAAAACCTTTGGGCTTATTAAGCAATACATACGCCTTAGCTTCCGGATTTATGCGACGCCCATCAAAGCGCACATCGTCATCAATATTGACTTTATAGCCCATCTCATTAACGATCTCGCCGTTAACCGAAACCTGCCCGGTACTTATATAAAGGTCTGCTTCTCGACGCGAACAGATTCCGCTGTTTGCGATATATTTATTAAGACGTATACCGCCTTTTCCGGTACTTGCAGTCGCAGTTCGACTACTACCGGTGGTATTCTTTTTAATAGGGGCATTACCTCGCGCATGACTTTTAGCACGATTGTTATTTGCCCCACGACCAGACGCTTTCCCGCCCTTCTTACTCTCTTGATGTCTGCTCATACTTCTAAAATTTGGCGCAAAGATACATATTTAAAAATCGAAACAAATAAATTACTAATGCACGTGATTCTTAATGAACGGCTCCTATTTTAAATGTGCTTTTCGATCAAAAAATCAAAATCAACCCACCAGTATTCCGGCTTAAATTTAAGTTGGCATAACCTTTAGTTCACAAATCTTAATTTCGAATTATTCAGCTGAATACCTAATTGTATGCTTCGCTCAGAACTTTGTACCAAAACTTAGTTAAACAGCTTTAAACTCATAGAAAACTTCGGTTTTATTTGCATAAAATGGAAATGTTTAGAAATAGTTTCCTACGCTTAAATTTACACAAAATGAAAGGTTTAGCCCTAGTTTGATAACACATCAGATGCTTTGCTACGCAATCTTAACAGCTACATTTGAGACATCAATCAGTAAAAAAAAAACAATGAAAAAATTACAAATTCTAGTCGTAGCCTTAGTATTATCTACATCAAGCTTATTCGCTAACACAGACCCAAAACCAGAAACTGCAAGTATGCAATTGCGTACACAAATCATCGAGCTTTTAGGAACTCCGGATCTTGAGTTGAAGCAAGATGTTTTAGAAAATGAAATTGAGTTTATGGTAACTGCACAAGGCAGCATTGTGGTTCTCAATGTAACCACCGAAAATCCTGCAATTGAGAATTACATCAAAAACAGACTCAATTATAAAGAAGCAAAAGTAGCTGTTGGTAAAAACAAGTTCTTCAACCTAAGCTATAAGATCGTAAAAGAAATTTAACCGATCTCGTTTATTTTATTAGCCAGAAGGTCATCAATGTGATGACCTTTTTTTATACAATTCGATTAAGTACTATATCAGGATCAATAAGTAGAATGCTAAAAACTCCAAGTACTAAAATGAATTTTAAAATATTATGCAGCAATAGATAATGAAGTTTAGCATCTGACCACCACAGCAGGTATAAAAACACTATAAGCAGCAAGGTGCTGACATAAAAGTAGTAGCGCATTAAGCCTATATCAAATTTATTTATCAATAAAAAAGCAGGAATCACGATCACTCCAATAAGTAAGGAGATCAATGCTTTTGTAGATTTTTCTCCATAGACCACAGGAAAAGTATGGTAATTAAGCGCAATGTCTCCTTTAATGTTTTCCAGGTCTTTTATGAGTTCGCGCATCAAAATGATGAGACCTAAAAAAACGGCGTGAACAAAAATCACTTTTTCAAAATTGCGATAGTAGATAAAAACTGCAAAAAAGGGTGTGAGTGCCAAAGAAGCCGAAACAAGGTTTCCTAAGAATAAGACTTTTTTGAGTTTATGAGAGTAGATCCAAATACCGAATATATAGGCCGAAAAAAACAGCACAGCAAAAAACGAGACATAGCTGGCGACGATGATCGCAATAAAATTGAGTACAAAATAAAGCGAGAGCATCTTTTTCTGACTCACCAAATGATCCAACTTGGTTTTATTAGGCCTATTGATCCAGTCTTTTTCACTGTCATAAAAGCTATTGATAATATAACCGCCGGCGATCACTACTGATGTAGAAACCACAATAAGAAAGAGATTAACATCAAACAGTACTTCTCTAAGCGGCAAATTTGGAGAAAGAATATAGATCGAAGCCAGGTATTGTGCTATAACTATAATGAGAATGTTGTACCCGCGCACCACCGAAAACAAACTCAGAAATTTTAAAAGCAACAGTTTGTTTCTACGGCTTATGCGTGACATAAACAGATATTTAATACCAAGAAATTCTTAGAAATTATAAACCACCTCAACCTTATGGCCGGCGAGTGCTTTACGGGCTTTATCAATATCCTGTGTGAAGCCAAGAATATAACCGCCACCACCAGAACCGCAAAGTTTCAGGTAATAATCGTTAGTCTCGATACCTTGTTTCCAGAGATCGTGAAAACTTGCAGGAATCATAGGTTTAAAGTTGCGCAGTACAGTTTTAGACAATTGTTTTACATTCCCAAAAAGTGACTTGACATCCCCTTTTAAAAAGTCGTCAATACACGCATCAGTATGCTTTACAAATTGTGTCTTCAACATTTTACGGAAACCTTCTTTCTTCATGCTTTCCATAAAAATATTGATCATTGGGGCAGTTTCGCCAACAATCCCGCTGTCTAATAAAAACACAGCGCCCTTTCCATCAGGAGTTTGAGAAGGAATTCCGGCAGGCTCGATATCGTCTTTACTATTAATAAGAATAGGAAGGCTCAAGTAGCTGTTAAGCGGATCAAGACCTGAAGATTTTCCGTGGAAAAATGATTCCATTTGGCCAAAAATATGCTTCAGCTTCAACAGTTTTTCACGCGTTAAATTCTCGAGAATCGTGATTTTATCAAAAGCATATTTATCATAGATCGAAGCAACCAGCGCACCACTACTTCCTACACCATATCCTTGTGGAATTGTGCTGTCAAAGTACATACCTTTCGCGACATCTTCTTGAAGCGCTTCGATATCAAATTGAACTAAATCAGGCTGATCTTCTTGCAATTCTTTTAAATAAACCGCAAATCTGCCTAAGCTTTCATTAGACTTGACCGCGACTTCATCAGGATGCTCATCAACCTTTAAAGCACCTTTATAAAAATTATAAGGTATTGATAAGCCTTTAGAATCTTTGATGATTCCGTACTCACCAAAAAGTAAAATTTTAGAATAAAATAAAGGTCCTTTCATAAAGCGTACAGGTTTTTAAACCGAAGCAAATTTACAATTTAATTGCTCCATTTCCCACATTGTCAAAAATATACCGATTATCCTGACAATATTTACTTAAATCATTCTTAATAAATTCTTGTACAGCTTCTTTATCTTTTTCTGGATATAAAACGTGCACATTGGCCCCGGCGTCAAGCGTAAAACATACAGGAACACCGGTCTCTCTTCGGTATTCCCAGATTTTATCAATGATATGCAAGGTGTTAGGTTTCATCAGTATAAAATACGGATTACTCGTTAGCATCATTGCGTGTAGCGTAAGTGCTTCACTCTCTACTAAAGCCACAAAGCCATCTAAATCACCTTCCTGGAGAATAGGAATTATACGTGATAAATTTTCTACCGCCTGATCAAATCTGCTCGCGGCATAAGCGTGGTTATGCATTAAATTATGCCCCACGGTGCTGCTTACTGGCTTTTCGCCTTTATCTACTAAAAGAATCGTGTCTTGATAGTGATCAAAAACCGAATGGATCTGATAAGGATATTGCACACCATACACATCACTACTTCCATCTACATCTGCGTGCTCTCCCCAAACCATAATAGGCCCTTCTAATGACCGGCAACCGCTACCCGAACCTAAACGTGCGATAAAAGAAGCCTTTTGCTTAAAATGTTTAAGCGTCATATCTGGCTGCATCTCACGCTCCATCTCCATCAAACACAAGGCTAATGCGCTTAATCCACTTGCAGAAGACGCGATCCCCGAACTGTGCGGAAAACTATTAGAAGTCTCAATGGTAAAGGCATAGTCTTTTATAAAAGGCAAATATGCTTCAATGCGCCCAAAAAACTGATGGATTTTAGGCTCAAACCCCGGTTTATGCTTTCCGTCTAAAATCACTTTTAATTCATAAGCATCACCCGGCTCAGAGCGTTTCTCATAACTTAAAGTAGTTGTGGTCTTGCAGTTATTTAAAGTAAAACTTATTGAAGGGTTCTTAGGAATTTGAATGCCGTGCTTTCCCCAGTATTTAATTAATGCAATATTACTAGGAGATTCATAACTCACTGATTTTGTCGTCAATGCCTGAGTGTATGGTTCAGGATGAAATTTGGTAGTTGTCATACTGCAAATATAACCTCTCTAAAAAGTTTTGAAAGCCCGCTAGCTTTTTTTTGAGGTCTGAAACTCATAAAAATTTTCTAAATTAGACAGCAATGCCCTTAATATGAATACACAAAAAACCTTTCATATTCTGATCCCGATTACGGTATGCTTACTCGTAGGCTTCTTAAGTGCTATTGCCACGCAAAGCAGTGTGCTCACGTGGTATCCGCAATTAGCAAAACCTGTTTTCACACCACCTAATTGGCTTTTTGCCCCCGTATGGACTGTACTTTATATTTTAATGGGAATCGCCGCAGGCCTAGTATGGAACAAAGGCTATTACCATAAATGGGTCAAAACAGCGCTCTATCATTTTGGGTTTCAGCTTATTTTAAATGCAGCTTGGTCTATTGTTTTTTTTGGAATGCATCTCGTTTTACCGGCTCTCCTTATCATCTTAAGCTTATTGATCCTGCTCCTTTTCACGTTTAAATGGTTTAAAGTAGTGAAACCCGAAGCAGCCTATCTCTTATTTCCTTATATAATTTGGGTAGCCTATGCTTCTGCACTCAATTTTGAGATCTGGCGTCTTAATTAAAGTGTTTGTGCTAAAGCTTGCGCGGCAATATACCCACCGGTCCAGGCATTTTGAAAGTTAAATCCGCCGGTTACCGCATCAATATCAAGAATTTCTCCAACCAGATACAGTCCGTTTATTTTTTTAACTTGATATGTTTTAAAATCAATTTCTTTCAGGTCAATTCCGCCTGCGGTTACAAATTCCTCTTTAAAGGTGCTTTTACCACGAACTTCAAATTGGGCTTCGCGTAATTGAAGTTCCAGATTTTGAAGCATTACTTTAGAAAGGTCTGCCCATTTTAAAGCTTCGGAAATAGTTGAAGCTAGAACCAATTGCTGCCATAGGCGTTTCGGTATATTAAATGGACTACGTTTAAAGACTTGCTGTTTGGCTAGGTCAAATTTTAGAGATCTGAGATGCGCTCCAAAAGACGCTCGGTCGTAGTCCGGAAGCCAATCTACTCTTATAGAAAATTGATAGTCACAAGCGTGCAATTCTCGCGCCGCCCAAGCCGACAGTTTTAAAATCCCCGGTCCGCTCATACCCCAATGCGTTATCAGCACAGGGCCGTCAACACCTTCTTGATCTATCGCATATTGGCCTGTTGAAAGCTGTTGGTTATTTGTATCAAAAAGGCGCACGTTTGCCGGGGTAGCTAAGCCTGCAAGGTCTGTAATACGCTCGTCATTTATATTAAAAGTGAATAAAGACGGAACCGCAGGAATTACCGCCAATCCATTACTCGCCAGTTGCCTAATCATTTTTGCGTTACTCCCAGTCGCAACCACCACAGAGGCACTGCTGAAGGTTTGCGTTTTAGTTTCAACTTGAAAGGTGTCATCTAGTTTGTTAACAGCTATTACCGGCATATTAGTAATTACCTCAACATCTAGTTTTTTAGCTTGATCAAGAAAACAATCTATAATGGTTTGCGAACTATCTGACTCCGGAAAGATTCTTCCATCTTCTTCTATTTTAAGCGCGACACCCAGCTCATCAAACCAAGCCATGGTATCCCCGCTCATAAAGCTGTGAAACGGACCTAACAATTCTTTGTTCCCTCTAGGATAATGCCCTGTCAGTGGTTTGGGTTCAAAAATAGCGTGGGTTACATTACAGCGACCACCTCCAGAAACACGCACCTTTTCTAACACTTGAGCCCCACGTTCTAAAATTAGAATATTGAGATCTTGCCGCTGGCGCGCCAGATTGATCGCAGTAAAAAAACCTGCTGCTCCACCACCTATAATAATACAGTCATATATCATAGAGCAAATATATAGAGGGAATTCTAAAATTTGAGATTTGAAATTAAAAATCAATTTCGCTACTTAATCGATTTAGATAAGGACATTAAACGTCAAATTAACCTTTAATTAACAAAATGCAAAAATTGACGTTTTGCCGAAAAAAGTAGGTGTTTTTTGCAGGTAAAAACGACGATTTTCACCCAATTTAGCACTACTTTTTCAAAAAATATTCATCAATTAAACAAGCGTGTGATTGATGCACTCTTTCTTGCGTAATTTTACTAGCTATGAATATTTCACAATAAAAACAGTAATTCTTAGCAAATTATTAGTTATTTGATAAAATATTACGAATAAGCGTACAAAATACAGTTTTCAAAACTATATCGATTTCGTTACTTAAACGTTGTAGTTGCCCTTGTTTATTCAATTATTTATATAAATTTGGATACCAAGAAACATTATTGGAAAACCAAATAATTCAATTAAAATTCAAAACTTATGAAGCAAGTAATACTTAGAAGTATGTTGTTTTTCGCTTCGCTTTTACTGGCAGGTATAGCGCAAGCACAAACAGTATCCGGAACAGTATCTGAACCTAATGGTCCGCTTCCGGGCGCAAACGTTCTCGTAAAAGGAACTACTAATGGTACAACTACTGATTTTGATGGAAATTACACCTTAAACGATGTAGCTACCGGAAGTGTCCTAGTTTTTAGCTACGTAGGCTTTGCTCCTCAAGAAGTTGCTGTAAACGGTAGATCTACTGTTAACGTGACACTTCAAGAGGATGCTGCAGCTTTAGATGAAGTAGTTCTTATTGGTTATGGGTCAACTACAGTTAAAGATGCAACGGGAACCGTTGCTTCGGTAACTTCAGAAGATTTCAATCAAGGGGTAATTGCTTCCCCAGAACAATTAATTCAAGGTAAAACTGCCGGGGTACAAATATCACAGTCTTCTGGTGAGCCGGGAGCAGGTATCAATGTGCGTATTAGGGGTTCAAACTCTATTCGTTCTGGGAACAACCCCCTTATCGTTGTTGATGGTGTGCCATTAACAACCTCAGGAGCTCCTGCTGCAGGTGACTTAGGTGTAGGTGGTGGTTCTTCAAGAAACCCATTAAGTTTCTTAAACCCAACCGATATAGAAAGTATCTCTATTCTTAAAGATGCATCAGCAACTGCGATCTACGGTTCTCGTGGTGCTAATGGTGTAATCATCGTACAAACCAAGAGTGGCCGTGGTAGCTCTGGAGGTGTTTGGGAAGTAAGCAGTAACGTAAGCTTCTCTTCTCCGGCAAGAGAATATGATCTACTAACAGCAGATCAATACCTTAATGCTTTACCAGATTATGGAGGAGACCCTTCATTATTAGACTTTGGTTTCGCTTCTGACTTTCAAGATTTTTATACCAGAAATGCGATCTCTACTCAAAATAACTTGAGCTATGCACACAGCTATACTTCTGGTAACGTGCGTGCGTCATTTGGTTATTCAGACCAGCAGGGTGTTATCAGAAACACAGGTCAAGAAAGAATTACTGGTCGTTTAAATGCTACGCAGCGTTTGTTTGATGATAAACTTACCTTAAGCTTACAGACCACTTTATCTCGTGTAAATGATCAAAACGCTCCTATTAGTGGTCAGGCTGGTTCAACAGGTGACTTAATTGGTTCATCAATTACAGCAAACCCTACTTGGCCAGTTGATGCTGACTTTTCTCCGGGAAGTAACTTATTAAACCCGGTTAACTTATTACGTTATTATCAAAGTGAGTCTAATACCAATCGTTTTTTAGCAAACCTTTCTGCGGAGTATAAAATTACCGATGCGATTAGCGCTAAAGTAACCGGAGGTTATGACAAAAGTGATGCAAAAACTATCGCGCTTTTCTCCCCTGAAGTAGCTGGTATCAACCGTGTGTCTGGTAACGGTCAAGGAACCTACGGAACTTTTGATCAGACTAACAAGCTTTTTGAAGCTACTTTAAGCTACAACAAGCAGTTTGAAAACTCAAAAATTGACGTAGTTGCTGGTTATTCTTATCAAGAATTTGCTCGCGAAGGAATTAACGCTGGTGGTATTGGCTTTGGTCCAGATATGGGCTTAGCTGCTAGCCAACTTGAAGATCAGTATGATTTGATTGCCAACACGATCTCTGGTTCGTTCCAAAACTTTGCTTACGACCAAGACAGAGATTATGTAAACCGAATTGATTTTGGAGCACCATTTGACTCTGCATTCGTTTCTGAGCCAATCGGTACAAGTTACTCTCAGCTTTTTACTGCGTATTTCGCAAATACCTTTGATAACACAGACGAATTACAATCGTATTTCGCTCGTGTAAACTATACGCTTGCTGATAAATACTTATTTACAGGAACATTCAGAGCTGACGGTTCTTCAACATTCGGACCTGAAAATCAATATGGTTATTTCCCTTCTGGTGCTTTTGCTTGGCAAATTCACGAAGAAGACTTTATTGGAGACAATGTATCTACACTTAAGTTAAGATTGGGTGCAGGGGTTGTTGGTAACCAAGAAGGTTTAGGGTACGCTAACTTCATCAGAAGAACACGTTTCTCTGATATCGGAATTACCGATAACTTGACGGTAACTAACTCAGGAACTCAGTTTGTAGGTAACAATAACGAAGCGCTTCAATGGGAGTCTACCTTAGACGTAAACATTGGTGTTGACTTTGGTTTCAACAACGATCGCTTTAATGGGTCTTTCAACCTGTACCGTAAAGAAACCACAGACTTATTACTACTAAGTACACTTGCAGCTCCACAGGTTCCGGGTATCGAAACTATTTTTCAAAACTTGACTGATGGTAAAGTAGTGAACCAAGGGGTTGAACTTGCGCTTAATTACGACTTTGTACAAACAGAAGATTTTACTTTCTCTTCTTCTTTCAACATTGCTTATAACCATAATGAGGTGTTAGATACTGATCGTATCATTGATACAGGACCAATTAACGGTAATGGTTTAACTGGTGCTTTTGCGCAACGATTACAAGCAGGGTATCCATTATTCTCTTTCTATATGGCTGAATTCACAGGTTTTGATGAAAACGGAAATCCAACATATGTAGATGTTGATGGTAATGGTGAAGGAGATCCAGATGCAGATAAGAAATTTGTAGGCGAAGATGCTCAGCCAGATTGGACTGCCGGTCTTTCTTTAAACGCAACATATAAGAACTTTGATTTTGCTGCATATTTTAATGGGCAGTTTGGATTCTCAGTTTATAACGCAACAGACAATGCATTCTTTAATGCAGGTGGTATCACCATCGCTAAAAACGTAACCACTGATGTATTAACTAGTGGTGAAGCTCCAGGTTCTTCAGTAGCAGTTTCTACGCGTTTCTTAGAGAAAGGAGATTTTGTACGCTTACAAACTTTAAGTGTAGGATATAATGTACCTATGAGTGGTGAAGGATTATTTGACTCACTTCGTTTTTCAGTAACAGGTCAAAACGTATTCTTAATCACTGGTTACTCTGGGCTTGATCCTGAAGTTTCTACAAACACAGGTAGTCTTAATGCTTCTAACATTCCTACCGCAGGTATTGAATACGCAGCATTCCCAAGACCTCGTACATTCTCATTTGGTGTTAACGCAAGATTTTAAAAAAAATAACTATGAAATATTTAAAACAACATTTTAAAACTTCTAGGTTTTTAGTAGGAGTCCTATCCTTAGGATTGGCTATCTCTTGTACAGACCTAGAGATTGAAGAAACAGATTCAAGACAGTCACCAGACTTTCAAGGGGTAGGTGATGTAGATTTGTTTATTGATGGTATCTACAACAGTTTAAATGGAATCATTGGTAATCAGGCAGATTTCTTTGCGCTTAGTGAAGTGACTACAGATGCTGCACTGGTTCCTACCAGAGGTTCTGACTGGGGTGATAACGGGATCTGGAGACAGTTACACCAGCACGATTGGAGAACTGATCACCAGTATATCACAAACACATTCAACCAGTGGAACCAAACGCAGTTTGCTGCGTCTCAAGCTTTGTCTGACTTATCAAGCCCTAATGAAGTGCAACGCGCTCAAGCCTCTTTCTTAAGAGCATTAGGTGTATTCTTTGTTCTTGATAACTTTGGTCAAGTGCCTATTCGTGATCCTGAAGCGTCTTTATTAGACAATCCTGAAGTGATCACCGGGCAAGAAGCTGTTGATTATATCATTTCAGACTTGAATACTGCAATCGCCGGTTTACCTACTTTAGGACCTGGATCTGGCGTAGGAACTGCAACATCTGATCACGCTAGAGCTTCTAAAGCTGCCGCACGTTATTTATTAGCTAAAGTGCTTCTTAACAAGCATATTTATATAGGCGGCGAGCCTGCTACTGCAGATATGCAACAAGTTATTGAGCTAGTAGATGCTATTGATGCTGATGGCTATGGAATTGAAGATGACTATTTTGATATTTTCAGAAATGAATTAGATGATGAAACGATCTGGTTTATCCCTACTTCTGTAGGTAACCGAATCTGGAATGGTCTACACTACAACAGTGCTCCTGAAATCGCAGGTGGTGGTTGGAATGGTTTTGCTACGCTAGCAGAATACTACGATATGTTTGAGGGAGATCCTAATGTAAACACACCGGGATCTGGTCAAGAAGAACGTCGTGGTTTTGTTCCTACCGAAGGTCTTGCTGCAGGTTCGTTTGAAGGTTCATCAGATTCTAATGATGATGGTTTTGCAGATGGATCAAACATTGGTTTTGGTTTCTTAGTAGGGCAGCAATACGATTATGATGGCACTCCATTAAATGATCGTGGTGGTAACCCACTTACTTTTAAGAGACAATTTACTGACGGTAATGGTAATGTTAGCCTTATCAATAACAGTGAAACAACTGGTATTCGTGTACAAAAGTACAACGCCCGTTACGGCGGATTTGTGGAGCACGAAATTTTCTTCCGCTATTCTGATGCGTATTTGATGAAAGCTGAGGCAATGTTTAGAGCTGGTCAAGACCCAACTGCAATGATGAATGTGCTACGTGGTCTTCGTGAGGCTACTCCGTTTACCTCGGTTACTGAGCAAGACATTCTAGATGAAAGAGGTCGCGAACTTTATGCTGAGTTCTGGAGACGTAATGATATGATTCGTTTTGGTCAATACACCAGAGGATGGGAATTAAAAGCAGATTCTCAAATAGGAAATGAAAACAGAAACTTGTTCCCAATTCCTGCTAGTCAGATAATTCTTAACCCTAATTTGACTCAAAATCCGGGGTACTAATTAGAAAACTTTAGTACTAGATTTATAAAAAGGAGGGTCAGCATTGGCCCTCCTTTTAAATTGAAAGATTTCTCAAACTTTACCTTCTAAATTGTTTCAACTTTAGAAAAAGACTCCTAGTTTTAAACACAAGCTACTTTTCCCTAAACTGTAAAAAAATCAATGACAAGATTATACCCTTTCTTTTTGAGCGTATTACTTGCTATGAGTTTTTCTTGCAGTAAAGGGACCACAGAATCTAAATTCATTGAGGCTCAAAATACAGGCATTACCTTCAGCAACGAATTAACAAATACACCCCAACTCAACATTCTTAACTACTTGTACTTTTATAATGGTGCAGGTACAGCCGTTGCCGATTTTAATAATGATGGCCTGCTGGATATTTATTTCACCGGAAATCAAGTCGCAGATCAATTATACCTGAATCAAGGAGATTTAAAATTTATTGATATTACTGACAAAGCTGCCATATACACCTCTGCAGATTCTTGGAATACCGGCGTTACCACTGTAGATATTAATGCAGACGGACTCCTCGATATCTATGTATGTACGGTAAGTGGTCATCTTGATCTAACCGGAAGTAACAAACTTTATATCAATCAGGGAGTGCACGGCACGGTGCCCATGTTTATCGAGTCTGCTGCTGCTTACGGCTTAGATTATTCCGGACTCTCTACACAGGCTAGCTTTTTTGATTATGATAAAGATGGAGATCTCGATATGTATCTCCTCAATCACTCTGTGCATCCTAACGCCAGCTACGGCAGAGCAGCCATCCGCAAAATTCCAGACGCGCAAGGCGGTGATAAACTCTATCGCAATGATGGCAACAAGTTCACTGACGTAACCGAGCAAGCCGGAATCTTTAGTAGTAAAATAGGTTATGGGCTAGGTGTTTCCATATCAGATTTAAATAACGATGGCTATCCAGATATTTATATTGCTAACGATTTTTTTGAGAATGACTACGTTTATATCAATAATCAGGACGGCACATTTTCTGAAGCAAATACCACACAAAATCTACTGGGGCACACCTCTCATTTTTCGATGGGAAGCGATATTGCTGACCTCAACAATGATGGCAATACAGACATTTTAAGCTTAGATATGTTGCCTGAAAACCTTGAAGTTTTAAAAGCTTCGGGAAATGAATACGCCTACCCTATTTATCAAAACCAACTCAGAAACGGCTATGATTATCAGTTTATGCAAAACACCTTGCAGCTCAATTTAGGTAATGGAAGATTTGCAGAAACGGCATTTCAAAGTGGTATCGCTGCAACCGAATGGTCCTGGAGCCCTTTAATGGCCGACTTTAATAATGACGGCTTTAAAGATATTTATATCGCAAACGGAATTTTAGGCGCTACTAATGATATGGATTTTGTGAATTTCATCTCCAACGAGAGTATTCAAAAGCGTTTAGGCAAAAATATGTCTGAAACCGAAATGGATTTCATCAAAAAACTTCCGGAAATCAAGGCGACCAATTATGCCTATAGAAATGACGGTAACGGTATATTTGAAGATGTTACCGCACAATGGACTTCTAATGAAAAAACCTTTAGCAATGGTGCTGCTTATGGAGATCTAGACAATGATGGCGATCTCGATCTGGTGGTAAATAACGTCAACCAGCCGGCATCTATTTTAAAAAACACCACTGTTGAAACCCAAAGTTCAAAAGGAATTTCAGTTCATCTTATAGGCACTAAGCCCAATACTTTTGGGATTGGCGCCAAAATCACAGCGTATACACCAAACCATACTCAGGTTTTTGAAAACTATAGCACACGTGGCTTTATGTCAGCAGTTGCTCCCTCCATTTTTATAGGATTGGGCAACGCCACACAATTAGACTCTTTAAAAGTACTCTGGCCTTCCGGAAAATCTCAAGTAATCACAAATGTTAAGACCGAGCTGTTTTTGGATGAAAAAGACGCCTCGCAAACCGCTTTTAAAACTCAAGCTCCATCAGATCTTGTTTGGGTTCAAGACAGTACGGTAATAAATTTTCAGCATAAAGACGGGAATTCTATTGAATTTAGTCGCGATCCTTTAGTTCCCTACGCAAACACTAACACCGGTCCGGCAATTGAAACGGGAGATTTAAATAATGACGGTCTTGATGATATTTTAATTCTAGGCGCCAAAGCGCAACAAACGAGCATTTTCTTTCAGCAGGAGAATGGGAACTTTACTGAAGATTTTCTCCCTGAAAGTGAAGAAGATGCGATCAACGAAGATACCGCAGCGACACTTGTTGATGTCAATAATGACGGTTTGCTCGATATTGTCATCGCCAGCGGCGGGAATGAATTCACCTCTGGAAGACAACTAACACCTCGCCTCTACCTAAATTCGGAGGAAGGTTTTACAAAAGTGCATAAAGCTTTTGATGGCCTGACGCTTAATGCTTCGGCGATTACTGTTGTAGATTTTGATAGTGATGACCATATTGATCTCGCTATAACCAGTGATTCGGTTCCTCAGCAATTTGGCACTACTCCGCAGCAATTCCTTTTAAAAAATGACGGTAAAGGAAATTTTACTGATGTTACCTCAAGCTACGCTCCCGACTTTTCTTTCGCAGGAAATGTAAAAGATATGATCTGGGTCGATCTTGACCACAACGGTTTTAAAGATGCGATTGTCTGTGGCCACTGGATGCCTGTCAAGATCTTTATGAATTCGGGCGAAAAGCTAAAGCTTCTAAATTCGGATGACCTGAAAAACACAAACGGACTCTGGAATAGCATTCGTGCTGAAGATTTTGACGGCGATGGCGATATGGATTTGATTGCCGGCAATTGGGGCTTGAACACCCGCCTGACCGCTTCGGTTGAAAAACCCTTGAATCTGTATCGTTTTGACTTTGATAATAACGGAAAGATTGACCCGATCACGACCTATTTCTACAAGGGAACCGAAACCGTTTTGGCGACCAAAGATGAGTTGGTTAAGCAACTTCCGTTCTTGAATAAAAAATTCTTGAGTTATCACGATTTTGCAAAAGCCGGCATCACCGATTTACTTTCTGAAGAAAAACTTGAAAAAGCCGAAAAAAAGCAAGTATTTACGCTTGAGACCACGTATTTTGAAAACCAAGGAAATTTAGCGTTTAAAGCAACTGCGTTACCGCAAATGGCACAGATTTCGAGTGTAAAATCAATCATAACCGAAGATTTCAATTCCGACGGTTTACTAGACATCTTGCTCTTAGGAAACGACAGCGAGATCAGCACCCAGTTGGGCCGCCTTGACGCTTCGCACGGTGTGTTTTTATCAAATACAGGATCGGGTTTCAACTATACCGGCAACCACACTATTGATATTAGAGGCGCTGTACGTAGCAACTCAAAGTTGAAAATTAAAGACGACCTTTTTTACATCATAGGTCGTAATAATGATAAACCGCTTTTTATTAGAAAAGAGACTGCACATGATTAGTTTTAAGAAAATATACTTCATTGGCATTTGCCTAGCATTCGTTGCTTGTGATCAGGACAAGCAACAAAAAGATGCTGCAATAGATCAAGAGCCTACTTTGTTTACCACAATGTCTCCCGATGAAACGGGCATCGACTTTGTGAATGCCATTAAAAATCAGAGCGACTTCAACATTTTTAAATACCGAAATTTCTATAACGGCGGTGGTGTTGCGATTGGCGACATCAACAACGACGGTCTAGCAGACATTTACCTGACCGCCAATATGGAGCAAAACAAACTGTACCTCAATAAAGGAAATTTTCAGTTTGAAGACATTACCGAAAAAGCCGGTGTGGGCGGAAACAAACCTTGGTCTACCGGTGTGGTGATGGCAGATGTAAACGCTGATGGTTTGCTGGATATTTATGTGAGCAATGCCGGAAATATGAAAGGCAACAATCACGACAATGATCTGTACATCAACAACGGCGATCTAACCTTTACCGAAAAAGCACAGGAATACAATCTTGCAAAATCAGGATTTTCTACACAAGCGAGTTTCTTTGATTATGATAAAGATGGCGACCTTGATGTGTACATCTTAAATAACAGTAACGTACCCGTAAGTGGCTTGGGGTATGCTGAGCAGCGCGATACGCGTGCAGAAAATTGGGAAAATGTTCCTGATGTTTTTAAAGGTGTGGGCGATCTACTTATGCGTAACGACGGCGGAACCTTTACAGACGTTAGTGAAGAAGCAGGAATTTACGGTAGTTTAATTGGTTTTGGCCTTGGCGTGATGATCACAGACATCAATAATGATCTGTATCCGGATATCTATATTTCAAATGATTTCTACGAGCGCGATTACCTCTACATCAATCAAAAAGATGGCACCTTTAAAGAAGAAATAAAAGAATGGACTTCCCACCTATCTCTTTCCGCAATGGGCGTTGATATGGCAGACATCAACAACGATGGGCTGCAAGATATTTTTATTACCGATATGCTTCCCGAGCCGGAAGAGCGCGTAAAATCGGTGATGGAGTTTGACAATTATAATGTGTATAAACTCAAGCAGAGTAAAGATTTTTATCAGCAATTTATTCAGAATACACTTCAGGTGAACAATGGAAACGGCACCTTTTCTGAAACCGCCTATTATAGCGGTGTAGATGCTACCGACTGGAGTTGGGCCGGACTTCTAGTCGACCTTGATAATGACGGATACCGTGATATTTATGTCACCAACGGAATCAACCACGACTTGACCGATCTTGACTTTGTTGACTTTTTTGCGAATGAGATCATTCAAAATATGGCAATGACCGGTAAGCGTCAGGCAATTGATTCGATCATTGATAAAATGCCGAAAAAGCCATTACCTAATGCGGTGTATCGCAATAAAAAAGATTTGACTTTTGAAGATGCGGGTAAAAAATGGGGACTTGATATGCCCAGTATGTCCAACGGTTCAGCATACGGGGATTTAGATAATGATGGCGATCTCGATCTGGTCGTGAACAACGTAAATATGCAAACCTTTATTTACCGCAACGAAGCTGCACAACAAAACCAAAACCATTATTTAAGCCTCACATTTAAAGGCGGCGAGCAAAACCAGTTTGCCGTGGGTGCTTCGGTGCGTTTGTACTTTGATGATCAGGAGATTTTTCAAGAATTGTATCCGGTGCGCGGATTTCAATCTTCCGTAGATTATAAAATGACTATTGGTTTAGGCACTACGCAAACTATTGATTCACTTCGCATTTTATGGCCTAATGATAAAACACAGCTTTTAACCCAAGTTGCGACCGATCAAACCTTAGCTTTAGCTCAAGCTGATGCTACGGAAACCTATATTCCGAAAAAGCGACAGCCACAAGCTCAATTGCTTACTGAGCTAAGCAACGAGAAGCTCAAAGCAAATACCGAAAACAATTATAACGACTTTGATTATGAAGGTTTGATCGCCAAAAAACTTTCGCAGGAAGGTCCGGCGCTAGCTACGGGAGATGTCGATGGTGATGGCAATGAGGATGTTTATGTAGGAGCACCTAGCGGAAGCGCAGGAACCCTTTATTTACATCAAGGCAAGGGTAAACTGAATGTTAAAAACCAGTCGGCTTTTACCGAAGATGCTTTTTATGAAGATACTGCTGCTGCTCTTTTTGATGCCGACGGTGATGGCGATTTGGATTTAATGGTTGCTTCCGGCGGAAATGAAGTAGGTAAAAAAGAACAGTTAAAACCAAGATTGTATTTAAACGACGGCAAAGGAAACTTCAGCAAAGCTCCCGAAGAACTTCCTTCAGCATTTCAAAATATGAGCGTTGTTGCGCCTTACGATTTTGACGGCGACGGCGATATGGATGTGTTTATAGGTTCGCGCAGCGTGGTTGGCGTTTATGGTATAGACCCTAAACAACTCTTCTTAGAAAACACCGGCAATGGTGTTTTTGTAGACGCAACAGAGCGTTTGGCTTACGACACCAAAGATGCAGGAATGGTAACTGACGCACTTTGGCTGGATATTGACGAAGATGGAAAAGCTGATTTGATCACGGTTTCAGAATGGGGTGCACCGCTTGTATATAAAAATTCGGGAAGACGACTTTCGCTAAAAGAAACAAGTTTAAGCGATAAAACCGGCTGGTGGAACACCATCGCAGCGGTTGACATCGACAATGACGGCGATATGGATTTAGTGCTTGGTAATGAAGGAGAGAATCTACATTATCTGCCTTCTGAGCAACGCCCAATGTCTATGTACATTAACGATTTTGACAACAACGGAACGATCGAGCAAATCACTACGATGCACAAAAATGGGAAGGATTACCCATTGCATCAAAAGAAAGAGATCACCGCGCAAATGAGTTCGCTTAAAAAGCAAAACCTCAAAGCTTCAGATTATGCGAACCGCTATATCGACGAGATTTTCTCTAAAGAAAGCCTCCAGAATGCAATTAAAAAATCGGTGAAATATGCGCAATCTATGATTGCTGTAAATGATGGCAAGGGTAATTTCAGTTTAAAGCCCCTTCCCTATCAAACTCAACTGTCGTGCGTTTGCGATATTGTTGCGACAGATATCAATAAAGATGGTTTAGCCGATTTGATTATGGCGGGAAATAACTTTGAGTTCAAACCGCAATATTCTCAACTCGACGCCAGCTTTGGAAATGTATTGCTTAACCAAGGTGATGCATCTTATGCTTGGCAGAATTATGACAAGAGCGGCTTTTTCGTCAAAGGAGAAGTGAAGCATCTTGCGACCTTCAAAGATAAAAATGGAACTACCTATTTAATCGCTTCGGTTAATGATCAAAAACCAAAAACCTTTGTGCTCAATGAATAAGTTTTTCTCACTGCTCATTTTAGGTTTATCGATCGTTTCTTGTAAAAACGAGCCGGAATTATTTTTTAATCCAAGCCCTGAAAAAACAGGAGTGATCTTTAAAAATACGCTCGAGGCTACAGAAGATATGAATATTCTGGACTACCTCTATTTTTATAATGGCGGAGGACTCGCAATTGGTGATATCAATAATGACGGCTTGCCTGATATTTACTTTTCAGGAAATCAGGTTAAAAATCAGTTATATCTCAATAAAGGAAATCTAAAATTTGAAGATATAACCGAAAAAGCCGGAGTCGCAGGAAACAGCGATTGGAACACAGGTGCCGTTATGGGTGACGTAAACAGTGACGGCTTTCTAGACATCTATGTGTGTGCGGTGGTTGGCCTCAATGGATTAGACGGCTACAACGAACTTTTTATCAATAACGGCGATGGTACTTTTACCGAACGTGCTGCAGCATACGGCCTTGATCTGGACACCTATTCTTCTTCTGCGGCATTTTTAGATTATGACCTGGATGGCGATTTGGACATCTACATTCTCAATCACGCGGTGCATACACAGAGTTCGTTTGGGAAGGCAGATTTACGCTACGAACGTAATCAACAAACCGGAGATCGTCTGATGCGTAATGATAACGGTGTGTTTACCGATGTGAGTGAAGAAGCAGGGATTTACGGTGGAATCAACGGCTACGGATTAGGAATTGCGGTAGCAGATTTTAACCTTGACGGATATCCTGACCTATATATTGGTAATGATTTTCACGAAGATGATTACTATTACATCAATAATGGGGATGGCACTTTTACCGAAGATTTAAAAAATCATTTTGGCCACACCAGCCGTTTTTCGATGGGAAGCGACGTGGCTGATCTCAATCACGACGGTTGGCCCGATCTGATTTCGCTAGATATGCTTCCGCAGGATGAGAATGTTTTGAAATCTTCTGAAGGTGATGATAATATTCAGACGCAGCGCTTACGCACAGATCGATACGGGTATCACTATCAGTTTACGAGAAATATGTTGTTCATTAATCGTGACGGAAAGGATTACCAAGAAACTGCGTTATTGAGTGGAGTTGCCGCTACAGACTGGAGTTGGAGTGCTTTGTTTGCTGATTTCAACCAAGATATGCAGCAGGATCTTTTTATCTCTAACGGAATCCCAAAACGTCCCAATGACCTTGATTACATCAAGTTTGTATCCAACGAGCAGATTCAAAGTAAGATCAATAATACTGGCTTGATCGACACTAAAGCGCTTGACCTGATGCCTTCTGGTGTTACGCATAATTATGTGTATGAAGGAAGCGCCGATTTACAGTTCAAAGATCAGTCCGGCAAATGGATTGCGAGCGACACCATTGTTTCCGGAGCGACAGCCTACGCCGATCTTGATAATGATGGCGACCTAGATTTGGTTACTAACAACATCAATGCTTCACCTACCTTTTACATCAATAAAACTGATGAAAAAACCAATTATCTTAAGCTAAAATTGAAAACGCAAAGCCCAAATACCTATGCTATTGGCGCTAAAGTGTATGCGTATGCTAACGGCATTAAGCAGTTTAAAGAGTTGTTTACCGTTCGCGGTTTTCAGGCTTCTTCAGAACCTATGATCCATTTTGGATTGGGCGATGCAAAAACCGTTGACTCTGTGAGAATCATTTGGCCCGATAAGACCAGTCAAGTGCTTAAAGACATTAGCGCAAATCAAAGTCTTGTAGTGAATCAAGAAAACACACAGGCTTTTGATTACAACAATTTAAAACCAAAACAGCAAAAGTTTTTTTCAAAAGTAACCGATTCTTTAGGCCTTGATTTCACACACGTTGAAGATGCCTATTCTGACTTTGATCGTGAGAAATTAATCCCTTATCAAATAGGTGATCGCGGGCCGGCGGTGGCAGTTGGTGATCTTGATGGGGACGGTAACGATGACGTGTTTTTTGGCGGATCTAAGTACATTCCGTCGCAAGTTTTTATTCAGCAGGATTCAGCTTTTGTAAAAACAGAATTTGCTACCATTAAAAAGGATTCGATCAATGAAGAGGTAACCGCCGTTATCGCTGACTTCAACCAAGACGGAAAAAACGATTTGATGACCGGCACCGCAGGTGGCGACTTTTTCAACAGAGCAAAACCCTTGATTGACGGACTTTACCTTAACGACGGCTCGGCTTTTTCTTCAGCAGCAATGCCTGAGCTTTTTGATAACACTTCGGTTCTTGCAACTTATGATTATGACGGAGACGGCGATCTTGATGTTTTTGCCGGAACACAAGCCATAACAGGAAGTTTTGGTAAAACGCCGGTTTCCTATCTTTTAGAAAATGAGAACGGAAGTTTCCGCGTAGCGCAAGAATTTAAAGATCTCGGGATGGTAACCGCTGCTGTTTGGAGCGATTTTAACAAGGACGGAAAGTTAGACCTTGTGGTCGTTGGCGAATGGATGGCACCCACTTTTCTAGAAAATAAAAATGGTAGATTAACTAAAGTCGATTTAGGTACCGAAAATCTGAACGGACTTTGGCAAAGCGTGATTCCGTTTGATATTGACGGCGATGGTGATGAAGATTACCTAATTGGAAACTGGGGCCAAAACAGCAAATTTAAAGCTTCGGCCGATGCTCCTATGGTGATGTTTTACAATGATTTTGACAATAATGGTCAAACGGAAACTATTGTCACTACAGCCAAAGAAGGTAAATATTATCCTTTAATGGGGCTTGATGCGCTGGCATCTCAAGTGGTTTCTTTCAGAAAAAAATATCAGAATTACAGAGATTTTGCCGGTCAAACCATCGAGCAAATTCTTAGCAAAGAACAGTTAAAAACAAGTACAAAACTAGAAGTACAAACCTTAGAAACCGGTTATCTGCGCAATGACAACGGCAAATTTGAATTTGTAGGTTTAGGCCGTGATTTTCAGGTTGCACCGGTGTTAAGTTTTTGTAAATTTGACTTCGATAATGATGGTAAAGAAGAAGTTCTTGCAGCCGGAAATTACTTTGGCGTACAGCCGTTTCACGGAAGATTAGACAGCTTTAACGGCGCCTTGATCAAAGATGAAAACACGGTGATTCCGGGAGATCAGATAGGTCTCGATTTTGCACGAAAATCTATACGAGATCTTTCGATACTATCATTAAATGGTCAAAAGTATTTGCTTGCGACTCCCAACAACGCCACCAGCCAGCTATACAAACTAAATTAACCGGGTGACACAACACCTTAAAACAATTTAAAGTAGAAATCGTTTTCATCAAGGTTTCCCTAAAAATAATTTGAAGATTATGCTTAAAAAACTGAGCCTACTGGTTCTTTCTGCAGTTTTGATTACTTCTTGCTCCAAAGAAGAAAAACCACTTGTAGTTACACCAGACGATTATAACAATGCGGTAGATAAAGTTACCGAGGTGATCATTCACGATATTTTTTCGCCACCGGTGGCTAGCCGAATTTACGCCTACTCCAATATGGCGGCTTACGAAGTTTTGGCACAAAATAATCCTGAGTATAAAAGTTTGGCAGGTCAAATTCACGAATTAGGAGAAACGCCAAAACCTGATGCTGACGCCGCTGTAAATTATGATGTGGCTGCGCTTGTTGCACAGATGGAAATGGCAAAAAGTCTAATCTTTTCAGAAGATCGCATCACCGAAATGCGCGACAGTTTGTATACACAATGGGAGGAGCAAAACCCAACCGAGTTGGAAGCTTCAAAAGCTTATGGACTTAAAGTTGCAGATCACATCAAAGCTTGGATGGATGGGGATATGTATAAGCAAACGCGCACCATGCCAAAGTTCTCGGTAAATCCTGACAATCCTTCGCGCTGGCAACCTACGCCCCCTGCATATATGGACGGTATTGAGCCACATTGGATGAAAATCAGAACGCTGGTAATCGATTCTGCGGATCAATTTAAACCGATTCCTCCTCCAGAATTTTCTATGGAAGAAGGTTCTGAATTTCACAAACAATTGATGGAGGTGTATGACGTGCGTAACGCTATGACCGAAGAAGGTGATGATTCAGAAAAAATGGAAATTGCCAAATTTTGGGATTGTAACCCTTATGTATCTACGCACAAAGGGCACTTGATGTTTGCTACCAAAAAGATCACGCCCGGTGGCCACTGGATCGGGATTGTAAAAATCGCGACCAAAAAAGCCAATGCCGACTTGATGGAAACGGTTTATGTGTACACCAAGACTTCTGTAGCCCTTTTTGACGGCTTTATCAGCTGTTGGGATGAGAAATACCGCAGTAACCTCATCCGTCCTGAGACGCTCATCAATCAATACATCGATGATGCCTGGGCGCCTGTTTTACAAACTCCACCATTTCCTGAATACAGCAGCGGTCATTCTGTAGTTTCGGGAGCAGCAGCAGAAGTGCTTACCCAAATTTACGGAGATGATTTTCAGTTTGACGATGATACAGAAACCGCTTATGGTTTGCCGGTACGCAGTTTTGATTCGTTTAGAAATGCTTCTTCAGAAGCTGCTTTAAGTCGTCTTTACGGTGGAATTCACTATCGTGCAGCAATTGAAGAAGGCCTTAAACAAGGGCGCCAATTAGGACAGTTTGTTGCGCAAAATTTACAAATGAAATCAAATACGGCTCAAGCTTCTAACTAAGAATTATGCTTAAAAAAATTGGAGTTGGCTTCTTCATTATAGTTGCCGCAGCTTTGATCTGGTACCTTTTTATAAAACCCAGCGATTACATTATCAATTTCAAAGTCGTGACCACACCGGGGACTGTAACACAATCCTTAAAAAGCTGGAATTATGATGTGCCGGATAGTGAGATCATAGCGCAAGACGGACTAAATAAAGTGGTGCAACAGCGGCATTTTAGCGATTCCGTAGTGAATTATACGTATGAGGCTAAAATGATCAACGACTCGGTAACGCAAGTTAGCGTTGGAGTAAAAGATCTTGATCATAGTGTGATCAACAGGCTTACCGCTCCATTTAAAAACACCCTTTTTAGAAAACGTAGTACCGAAAATGTTGAAACTTTTTTTGAGATCCTTCGGGAGCATTTAGATCAGATCAACATCGAAGTTACCGGCTTAGATCAAACCCGATCAACGTATGTAGCTTATGTTCCGCTGAAAGGATTACAGGTAGAAAAAGCACGTGGTATGATGCAGTATTACGGCTATATAGGCGATGTTTTACTTAAAAATAATGTAGAGCTTAACGGCCCGCCGATCATTGAAGTTACAGATTGGGATACTGAAACCGATAGTATTGCCTATAACTTTTGCTTTCCTATCATCAGATCTGAAAACTTACCCATTTCAAAAGACATCAAGTACAAGCGTCTGTTTCAGAAAGAAGCCATTCACGCGGTTTACAATGGAAACTACATAACTTCAGATCGTGCGTGGTATGCTCTGCTTGAATATGCTGAGAGAAACAATCTGGAGGTTGAACCTAAACCGGTTGAAATTTTCTACAACAACCCCAATATGGGTGGAAACGAGCTCGACTGGAAAGCTGACATCTACTTACCGCTGAAACAAGATTCTCCGCTAGAATAAGATTAAGCTAGAAAATCAAAAGATAGCTTTAACCCTTGAATCACCATTGTAGTACCTATAATGGCGATGATCAATCCCATAATTTTACCAATTACAGAGATTACGTTATTCCCCAATTTTCGGGCGATAAAGTCGCTTAAACTGAAAGCCAAATAGGTTAGCGCGCACATTAAACCGAAGATTAAAATCACCAAACCTATATTTACATAAGTAGCATTAGACACAAAGTTCATCGCAGTTACGATAGTTCCTGGTCCGGCAAGAATAGGAATTGCCAAAGGTGAAACCGCAATATTCTCATCAAAATTAGGTTCCTTTAAATGCTTTACATTCGACTTTTTAGACTGAAGCATTTCAAAACCTACAAAGAAAATTAAGATCCCTCCGGTGATTTTAAACGCAGGAATCGTGATCCCAAAAAGCTCGAATATAAATTTACCCAGTACTACAAAAATGGCGATGATGATAAACGCTACCATCACGGCTTTTTTATTTACCGTTTGCTTTTCAGTTTTGCTGGCACCTTCGGTTAAGGATAAAAAAATAGGAATATTAGAAACCGGGTTCATAATGGCAAAAAAGCCCGTAAACACCGAAATTGAGTAGGTTAAAATTTCATCCATACAGTGTAGGTTAGATTTAAGGATGCAGCGAAATTACAACTAAATCTCAACATCAAGCACTTTACCATCTGCAGCCGCCGCTTTATCTTTTTGAACTCCTATTGCAGTTCCTATTGCCATACCAAAGGGCAAACCAATACCTAGAAAACCCATATTACCTAAGGTGAGGCCAAAACTAGTGCCTAATGGAATCCCAAATGCGCTCATTCCTACAGGCAACCAGATATTCCGATAATGATTTTTGGTAATTAGTCCACATTGCTCTTTTACCAACCGTAAAACATCTTGCTGAAACTTCACATACTGCTTCAATAATTCTTTTTCTGAACCTTCTTTCTCATTGAGTTTTCTAATCTTTTCATTTATAGTATTCACTAAAGATTCAGGTAAACTGCGTGTTTCCAATTCGGCTAAAAGCATATTGAGCTTTTCTTGCTTTTTAAATACTTTACCTTCTTGTTGAAGTGCGGATCTATTTTTAAGTCGGTATAAGTTCATATCGATGTATAAAACAAAAAGCCTTTGTTCTTTAAAGAACAAAGGCTTCAATTAAAACTATAGTATAGTATTAAACTTCGGTAGGCTCATCTGCAGAAATGCTAATCTCTTTTCCGTCTACCAAAATATCAAGGTCATCTCCTCCATCTAGGCTGAAGGTATATTTACCCTTAGCTACCGCTACTTTTACGATCTGATTTCTAAAATTTAGTTTGAAAGAAAAACCATCCCAGGCTTTTGGCATTTTTGGCGCAAAAGAAAGCTTGTCATCTTTGATACGCATTCCGCCGAAACCGGCAACAATACTCAACCAAGTCCCGGCCATACTGGTAATGTGCAGTCCCTCGTGCACTTCTTTATTATAATCGTCAAGGTCTAAACGTGCTGTACGCAAATAAAATGCATACGCTTGATCCATCTGGTCCAGTTTTGCCGCCTGAATCGAATGCACGCAAGGACTTAACGAAGATTCATGAACTGTGAATGGCTCGTAAAAATCAAAATGCTTTTTTAGTTCGTCCTGAGAAAAATCATCTTCAAAAACATAAAAACCTTGTAATGTATCGGCTTGTTTTATGTAAGGTGAACGCAAGATGCGGTCCCAGCTCCATTTCTGATTGATGGGGCGCTCTGCTTTATCCAAATCCGCTACCGTAACTAATTCTTTATCTAAGAAACCATCTTGCTGTAAATACACGCCATTTTCTTCAGAAAAAGGCAAATACATTTTTTCTGCAACTTCGGTCCACGAATTTAATTCTTCATTAGAAATACCCGTAGCTTCAGCAATTCGCTTATAATCTGATGCGAATTCCTTGCTCACTTTCTTGGCATTTTCAACTGCATAATTCAAACACCATTTTGCAAGATAATTGGTGTAAAAATTATTATTAACGTTATTCTCGTATTCGTTAGGTCCCGTAACACCTAGGATCACAAACTGCTCTTTTTTGCTCGACCAGGTTGCTCGTTGTTTCCAGAAACGCGCTACACCTATCATTACTTCCAATCCCTTTTCCGGAACATAGCTAAAGTCACCAGTGTAATTCACATAATCTCTGATCGCGAAGATCATCGCGCCATTACGGTGTATTTCTTCAAAAGTGATTTCCCACTCGTTGTGGCACTCTTCCCCATTCATTGTAACCATTGGGTACAACGCCGCGCCATTTTTAAAACCGAGTTTTTCGGCATTTTCGATGGCTTTCTCAAGATGGTTATAACGGTAGGTCAACAAATTACGCGCTACCTGCTGATCTTTGGTTGCCATGTAAAAAGGCAAGCAATAAGCTTCGGTATCCCAATAGGTAGAACCGCCGTATTTCTCTCCGGTAAATCCTTTCGGCCCAATATTCAAACGTGCATCTTTACCCAAGTAGGTTTGATTCAGCTGAAAAATATTGAAACGAATACCTTGCTGTGCTTTGACATCTCCGTCGATGACGATGTCTGCCATTGCCCAGATTGCTGCCCAGTCTTCCTTTTGCTTAGCTAACAATCGAGTGAATCCTTCTTCAAGAGCGGTGTCTAAAACAGCTTCAGCAGCTTGCTTTAATTCGTCTTTATCGTGATTGAAAGAGGTGATATATCCTGCATATTTCTGAATAGCGAAAGTCTCTCCTTCTCTAATATCAGTCTCATAAACATGACCGATGTAGGTCTCTGTTTTGTTGGTTTTGAGGGTTAGTGAAATCTCCTTCCCATCAACGGTAAAGGTGTTTGACATCGCCGTACACACGTAAAACATCGTTTTCATCGTGTGCGCTGTGATAAAGGCCTTATTGCCGTCTTCTTCTACCTCAAGCGTATTCCAGAACTTATCATCCCAGTTGGTATCCTCATTGGTAATCCCACTGTCTAAATACGGCTCGTAACTTATACTCACATCCTTATTCAGCGGAGTCACCTCATAATTGATCGCGCCCAGCTCATCGTGTTCTAAACTCAAAAAGCGTTTAGCTTTCACTTTAAGTTGCGTTCCGTTTTGTAATTCGGTTTCAAAACTGCGACCTAACCAACCTTCTTTCATGTTGAGTTCGCGACGAAATTTTGACACCGATTTTACGGTATTCAAATCAAGCGCTTCCCCGTCTACGGTCACTTTGATCCCGATCCAACTTGGAGCATTTAGCACCTTTGCAAAATATTCAGGATAGCCATTTTTCCACCAGCCTACTCGGGTTTTATCAGGATAATAAACACCTCCTATATAACTTCCCTGAAAAGTTTTTCCGCTATAGGCTTCTTCAAAGTTGGCTCGTTGCCCCATAGCACCGTTCCCAATGCTAAAAAGACTTTCTGAAGACTTTACGCGATCCTTTTCAAATCCTTCTTCTATTACTGCCCAGGGAGCAGGAATGATATAATCTTGATTCATAGTTTATGCGTTGATTAGTTGGTCTAAAAATGCGGTATCGATTTCGGTAAAATCCTTAAAATTATGATCGGCTTCGTGCAAGACCTGTGCATCGCCAATACCAATGCTTACCATATCGACCCGGTTTGCTGCCTGAATACCTGCAATTGAATCTTCAAAAACGACCGCATCAGTATAGGCAACACCTAAAGCGTCTGCACCTATGGTAAAAACTTCGGGATCTGGCTTAGCTTTGGTTACGTGATTGCCATCTACAATACTGTCAAAACGATCAAAAAGCCCAACACGTTTTAAGATGGGTTGCGCGTTTTTACTGGCAGAACCAAGAGCCATAGGTATTTGCTTTTCTTGCAAATAATCAAGCACTTTTAGTACGCCCGGCAGAATATCATCTGAAGTCATTTTGGAAATATAACTCAGATATTCCTCATTTTTAGAAACGAGCCAGCCCTCTTTTTGTTCTTGAGTGGCTTTTACATCTCCTATTTCAAGTAAGATTTCCAGAGACCGTACGCGACTCACGCCTTTAAAACGCTCGTTTTCCTTTTCGGTAAATTCAAAACCCAATTCATGAGCCAGATTTCGCCACGCTAAGTAGTGAAATCCGGCCGTATCCACAATTACTCCGTCTAAGTCAAAAATAAAACCCTTTTTACCCATCCTTATCTGCGCGTTACTTCTTTAGTAGATTCACGCTCTACAAGACTGGTATCAATATAGGTTGTGCTATATTCTTCTTCCTCGTCTTCAGGGCTTTCTAATTTATTGATAAGAATAGAAGCTGCTTTGCGCCCCATTTCTTCCCCGTGCTGACTCACCGCCGTTAGACTAGGCACTGCGTGCTCAGACAATTGACCATCAGTAAAGCAAACTAGCGAAATATCATCAGGAATCTTTTTACCCAAAGCATTGATCACACGAGATGCATGAACAGCAAAGAGTTCGTTTACGGTAAACACACCATCAAGGTCGTTATTAGTGATAAAATCTTCGATGCGCTTTTTAGATTTATCAGAAAGATCATCAATATTATCCAACTTCAAAATAAGCTTATCGTCAGCTTTGATCCCAAAATCATCCAGAGCATCAAGATAACCTTCGGTACGCAAACGACCTACACTCACATAATCTTCACTGGTAATAATACCTATTTTACGACACCCGGAGCGAATCATATGGGTCACCCCTTTTTTCGCACCGGCTTTATCATCAATCAATACTCGATCACACTGAATCCCTTCAACCACACGGTCAAACATCACCACAGGCATTCCTTGATCGATCACTTCATTTAAGTGGTGATAATCTTCTTTCATCATCGTTTCTTTCGAAACCGAAAGAATGAATCCGTCTGTACTTCCATTGGCCAAAAGCTCCATATTGAGAACCTCTTTATCAAAAGCATTGTTTGAAAGACAAATGATCACGTTGTAATTATTCTCACGTGCTTCCTGCTCAATACCATAGATTACCGTAGTGAAAAAGTGATGTACGATCTGAGGAATGATCACCCCGATCGTATTGGTTTTACGATTTTTTAAACTCAGCGCAATATTGTTAGGCTTGTAGTTATAGAGCTTCGCAAAAGCTTTGATTTTCTCACGAGTTTCTTCACTGATTTCCGGGCTGTCTCTAAGCGCTTTTGAAACGGTAGAGATCGAAACACCCAGCTCTTTTGCTATTGATTTTAGGGTTAACTTTCTTTTCATAATTTGAAAAATCGGTTTAATTCTTTTTGTCTATCTTGAAAGACTATTGATAAATATTACTTGTGGCAAATTTAAGCGACTAAATCGATTAAGTTCTCTTAATTTGTTTTAAATTTCGACTCTTGTTGACCGAAAGGTTTAATTAATGTAGTCTATCATGAAATATGTACATTCCATTCTGTTAATCACACTAATTATGAGTTCTTGTAAAAAAGAAAACACCGCAAATGATACCCCTAAAGATACGGCAGTTAAATCATATCACGAAAATTTTCGCCCACAATATCATTTTTCGCCCGAAGCACACTGGATGAACGACCCTAACGGTCTGGTTTACAACAACGGAACCTACCATCTTTTCTATCAATTTTACCCAGATTCTACCGTTTGGGGACCTATGCATTGGGGGCACGCGACCAGTGAGGACTTAAAAAATTGGAAAAACGAGCCAATTGCACTTGAGCCTGATGAATTAGGCTACATTTTTTCAGGAAGTGCCGTGGTTGATCATAACAACTCTTCTGGTTTAGGCACTGCCGAAAACCCGCCGCTGATCGCCATGTTCACCTATCACGAACCCAAAGGTGCTGAGGCAAAAACTTCAGATTATCAATATCAGGGAATTGCTTACAGTCTTGATAACGGAAAGTCGTTTACAAAGTATGCTGGCAATCCTGTTGTGCCGAATAACGAAAACCTTGTAGATTTTAGAGACCCGAAGGTTTTCTGGCACGAAGACTCTAATAAATGGATTCTAGTGCTGGTTGCCGGCGATCGCGCGATGATTTACAATTCTGATAATTTAATTGACTGGACCTACCTCAGCGAGTTTGGTAAGGACATCGGCGCTCACGGTGGCGTTTGGGAATGCCCTGATCTATTTCCGTTGACGGTAAAGGAAACCGGCGAGACCAAATGGGTCTTGTTTATCAGCATCAATCCGGGCGCTCCTAACGGTGGCTCCGGAACGCAATATTTTATTGGTGATTTTGACGGAAAACAGTTTACCACAACCCAAACAGACGAAAAATGGATTGACCTTGGGCGTGATAATTATGCCGGGATCACCTACAATAACTTGCCTGATAAAGAGCGTACGTTTATCGCTTGGATGAGCAACTGGGAATACGGCCAGGAAACACCTACCGAAAAGTGGCGTAGTGCGATGACGCTTCCGCAAAAAGTGAGTTTGCATAAATACAATGATTATTTTTTAGCCAATACTCCGGTAGCCTCAATTACTGAAGGTTTAAGCGATGTTTCTATAGATATTTCAAGTGAGCAGAACACCTCATCATTTTCTCATAAAGACCTCAACCAAGCAGTAGTTACTTTCAAATTACCTAAACCGCTTAAGGATTTTAAGCTTAATGTCGGAAATACAGATGGCGAAGAGCTCACTGTTTCATTTGACGCCCAAACCGCAAAATACAGTTTGGACCGAAGCAAAAGTGGTTTAACCGACTTTTCAGATAAGTTTGCACTTCCGGTTATGGAAGCTCCTGCTGACTTCATTGATAGTGATTCAGCGGAATTTCAAATTTTCTTAGATGCTTCTTCGATAGAATTTTTTGCAGATAGCGGCGCTAATGCCATCACCGCGCAGTTTTTCCCAGAAAAGGCATACACCCAGTTCAGCATCACTACCGAAGATGAAGTGAAAAATTTAAAAATCACCCCAATTCCTTCAATCTGGAAGGACAATAACTAATACTAGAATTTGAATATATGAAAGCAGTACAAAAATGGTCTGTAACCGTTGCACTTGCCGGTTTTCTTTTTGGTTTTGACACCGTAGTAATATCTGGAGCCAACTTACCGGTTAAAGAATTATGGAATCTCTCTCCTTGGTTTCACGGACTGTTCATCATGTCAATGGCCCTGTGGGGAACCGTTTTGGGCTCTCTAACCGGCGGTATTCCTTGTGATAAATTTGGGCGTAAAAAAACCTTGTTCTGGATCGGGATTCTCTATTTTGCTTCGGCTTTAGGTTCTGCCTTATCTCCAGACCCGTATTTATTTTCCTTTTTTCGCTTTATTGGCGGTGTAGGTGTTGGTGCTTCTTCCGTAGCTGCGCCTACCTATATTTCAGAAATTACCACTGCTTCTAACCGCGGTAAATTGGTCGCACTGTATCAGTTTAATCTGGTTCTAGGAATCCTTATCGCGTTCTTTTCAAATTACCTTTTAGAAGGTTTTCAAGGTGAAAATGACTGGCGCTGGATGATGGGTGTCGAAGCGATTCCGGCGTTCTTATATACTGTTTTGGTAATGACGGTCCCTGAAAGTCCGCGTTGGTTGCTTCATAAGAAAAAAGATGAACAAGGCGCTTTTGCGGTGCTCAATCAAGTTTATGACAAACAGGAAACACAGCGTAAAATTGACAGTATTAAAACCGAATTAGCAAAAACGACTGATGACGTAAAACTCTTTACTGCACGATTTAAAAAACCCTTGATTCTAGCTTTTTTAATTGCCTTTTTTAATCAGGTATCCGGGATCAATTTCATTCTGTATTATGCCCCTGAAATTTTAGTAAAAGCCGGCTTAGCCACCGAAGATTCCTTGTTAAATTCAATTTCAATCGGCGTGGTGAACCTCATCTTTACTTTTGTTGGTGTTGGCTTGATCGACCGTCTGGGCCGTCGCACGCTAATGTTTATCGGCTCGTTTGGTTACATCATCAGCCTTGTTACAGTAGCTTGGTGTTTTTACAGCGGCGCGAGTCCGGCGTTGTTACTTACCTTCATTCTGATCTTTATCGCATCACACGCTGTTGGACAAGGGGCTGTGATCTGGGTATTTATTTCTGAAGTTTTCCCAAATAAAGTACGTGCTTACGGGCAATCTTGGGGAACAGGAACGCATTGGGTTTTTGCTGCGTTGATCACACTTTTGACTCCGGTTTTCTTAGATGGAGAAGACGGAATTTTTAAGGACAATCCGTGGCCTATTTTTGCATTCTTTGCGTTTATGATGTTTTTACAATTACTATTTACCAAATTTATGATGCCCGAAACTAAAGGGATTTCGCTTGAAGAATTAGAAGAAAAAATATTGGGATAATGAAAGAGTCTTTAAACGCTATTTGCTTCGGGGAGATTTTATGGGATGTTTTTCCTGACGGAAAAGCTTTAGGCGGCGCTCCGCTCAATTTATGCTTACGTATGAAAAGTCTGGGCGTCACGATGCAAATGATCAGCAGGTTGGGCCAAGATGCTTTAGCCGAAGAAACCCGCGAAGCCATTCAAAAATTCGGTCTTGATCAAAGTCTGATTCAAGAAGATCCTGCTCTAGAAACCGGAAAAGTAGAAGTCACGCTTGATGCTTCGGGCAGTGCCTCTTACAACATCAAAAAACCGGTCGCGTGGGATGCTATAGCATTGACTGATAAAAATAAAAATGCTGTGCACCAAGCCGATCTATTCATTTTTGGCTCCTTAGCAGCTCGTAGTAAAGAGTCGAGCGAAACGCTTAACAGCCTGCTTCAGCTTGCTGATTATGCCATTTTTGATGTGAATTTACGCGCACCGCATTACGAAATGGAAGCGCTTATTGAGTTTATGAAGCAAGCGCAAATGATCAAAATGAATGATGAAGAACTTGAAGAAGTGGTTGCGCATCTAAATATTACTAGTGAAACCATTCACGAGCAACTCGCTGAAATAAGCAAGCGTACGGCTACTGAAATAATTTGCGTCACCTTGGGAGCCAAAGGCGCTGTTCTTTATCAAAATGGTACTTTGGTTAGCAATTCGGGTTACAGTACAAAAGTGATAGACACGGTGGGTGCCGGGGATTCTTTTTTAGCCGGACTGATCTACCAACTTTTTAAAGTTGAAAACACACCGGAAAAAGCCTTGGCCTTTGCTTGTGCGTTGGGTGCTTTAGTAGCCGGAACCAAAGGCGCTAACGCCCCAATTACTTCAGAACAAATAGAAGCAAAAATGAGAGAATAGTAACCTTGGGGTAAACCCAAGGTTTTTGAATCTCAATTATCGCGTAATTATTCGGCCATTTTCTCGCATAGCGCGATTGTTTCTTCTACATCAGCCAAAGTCGTACGTGGATTGATCAAACACATGCGCAATACAGTTTGCCCATTAAGAATGGTCGTCACCAGCATTGCCTCGCGCGAATCTACCACACCTTCTGAGATCTTTGAGTTGAGAGCATCAAGTTCTTGCTCAGACAGGTTTTGATCAATAGGGTTGTATCTAAAATTGATCACGGCTAGCGTAGCCGGAGAAACCACTTCCCATTTTTTACTTTTCCGAAGAATGCTTTCTACTTTTTCACACAGATCAAAATTGTATTGCACCGCTTCTCTAAAGGCTTTTAAACCAAAAGTTTTTATGCTCATATAGAATTTAAGCGCTCTAAAACGTCGGGTTAATTGGATTCCGTGGTCGTAAAAATTGATCTCAGAACTGTTCCCTTCAACATCTTTTAAATATTCAGGAACTTCGGTAAATGTTCCGCTTAACCATTTGTGATTTCGCACGAGCAAACACCCCATTTCATAAGGCTGATAGAACCATTTGTGCGGATCTACCGTTAGCGAGTCGGCTTTTTCAACTCCTTTTAAGAGTTGCTTGCCATTCTTTGCCAGAATTGCTGCGCCACCATAGGCACCATCAATATGAAACCATAAAACTTCAGCCTTGGCAATAGCGGCCAATTCGGTCAATTGATCAACAGTACCGGTATTCGTTGTTCCCGCTGAAGCCAGTAAGCAAAAAGGTTTCCACCCGGCAAGACGATCTTTGTTGATCGCATTTTTCAACTTATTGATTGCGAACTTAAATTCAAGATCGGTTGGGATCAAACGTATTTGTTCTTTTCTGAAGCCCATTACGCGTATCGCCTTGATATTTGAAGAATGCGCTTGATCAGAAAGATAAATTACCGCTTTAGAAAAATCGTCGCCGCATTTGATATTACGCGCAGTAATCAATGCCGTAAGATTTGCCATCGAGCCACCGCTGGTGAAAATTCCGCCGCCTCGTTTTTTAGGAAATCCATATAAACTCAATAACCAGTTTATGGTCACGATCTCTAATTCTGCAGCTGCCGGCGAAGCTGCCCAGCCTCCTGAAAACACATTAAACCCTGTTGCTAAAGCGTCTGCCATCGCACTCACGTAATTGCTGGGCCCGGGCACAAACGAATAAAACTTAGGATGACTCATAATGTTTGTAAAAGGCATCACCTTTTCCATTACAGTATCAAAAACCTCGTTAGCGGCAGTAGGCGCCTCTGGAGCGTGCTCGCGTAACAAAGAATCCATTTCTTCACGGCTTGCTTGCGCAACCGGTTTCTTTTTATGTTGATTGAGGTGATGCTCAACAATAGCATCAACCACTTTATACCCATAATCACGCATTTCTTTTTCAGACAATTCTAAACGCGCTATATCCTTTGCTTCCATCAATATTCAATTTTCTGCAAAACTACGGCTTTAAATTCAGCTAAAACCCTTTGCCCCGTCATCCTTTCGTTGGAAGTACATCGCTCGAACTTTGTAAATATTTTAAGACTTAAAAAAAAGCCAACATCAGGAATACGCTACCTTTGCACAGCAATTTTAAATCTTAAAAGTTTGAAAGAAACATTAGCAAATGTATTTACGCTAAAGACGTTGTTTCGCACCGCTTTCATTCTTAGTTTGCTTGGAGTTTTTGCTTTTATCCTTGATTTTGGTTACGAGCAATCTTCAAAATTGCAAACCTTTCTCAACGCCTATTACCTGTTTATTCTTTTTGTGGGAATCGCCGTTACCCTAGTACGCTATTTTACCCAATCAAAAAAACTAAGCACACAGGTCATTCTTTTTGACGCGGCCAGTATTCTGGTCATTTTATATATCATAGGCATTCATTTTTTTGGTGCCGAAGCGCATAAGCATTTAAATTTTCTCTATAGTGACAGTTGGGTAAGGGCAGCAATCTTACTCACATTTATTAGAGAATTTGCAGAGCAGCGCGTGAATTACAAAAAGAGCCACCTCAACCCGGCGCAACTCTTTATTGCCAGTTTTGTTGGGATCGTTTTATTGGGCACTTTTTTACTGATGCTTCCCAAAGCTACTTATGACGGGATTTCGTTTTTAGATGCCCTATTTACTTCTACAAGTGCGGTTTGCGTAACCGGTCTGATCGTAGTAGATACGGGAACTTTTTTCACACCGCTTGGCCAAAACATCATCGTATTTCTCATTCAATTGGGAGGTCTGGGCATTCTAACTTTTGCCAGTTATTTCAGTTATTTTTTTAAGGGAATGTCCACCTTTGAAAATCAGGTGGTGTTGAGTGATATGAATAATTCGCAAAAGATCAGTGAAGTCTTTTCTACGCTAAAACGTATTCTTATCATTACCTTTTCGATCGAAGCTGTTGGCGGAATTCTAATTTTTCTAAGCCTTAAAGCCGAAAATTTTCAAGACTTTACTGATCGGTTCTTTTTCTCGGTTTTCCACTCAATTTCGGCTTTTTGTAATGCCGGCTTTTCAACGCTATCTAATGGTATTTATGATATCAATTTTAGGTACAACTATTTTTTACAGCTCACCCTAATCGGACTTTTTGTTTTTGGCGGATTAGGTTTTCCGATTGTCATCAATATTCTGAAATATTTAAAGTACAAAATCGTGAACCCTATCAAATATTGGGATCGCGGAACTTTGAGCAAACCTTGGGTGTTAAGTCTTAGCAGCCGTATTACGCTGATCACCACTACCGCATTATCGCTTTTAGGCACCGCTGTTTTTTATGCTAATGAGTACCACAATACGCTGGCTGAACATAATAGTTTTGGCAAATTTGTAACGGCACTTTTTGGCGCCACTACGCCCAGAACAGCCGGTTTTAATACACTAGATATGAATCAGCTGCATTTTTCTACGCTGATGATGATCTTCTTATTGATGTGGGTTGGCGCCTCGCCAGCTTCAACAGGAGGTGGTATCAAGACCAGCACCTTTGCGATTGCAACGTTAAACTTTTTGAGCCTCGCTAAAGGTAAAGAACGCATAGAAGTGTATCGCAGAGAGATCGCTGATATTTCGGTAAGAAGGGCATTTGCCATTATCTCGTTATCGCTGGTGGTTATTGGTTTTGCGGTGATCGCTATCGCAGCTTTTGATCCTGATAAAACCTTGCTTAGTATTGCTTTTGAATGCTTTTCTGCATACAGTACCGTAGGCCTCAGTTTAGGCATTACTGCAAGTCTTTCAGCTGGTAGTAAAGGGGTATTGATCATCGTGATGTTTATTGGGCGCGTGAGTATGCTTACTATACTCATTGCGATCTTCAGAAAGATGAAATACAAAGCCTACCGCTACCCTAGCGAAGAAATTTTGATCAATTAAAACATTTAGATTATGAAATATATCATTGTGGGATTAGGAAGCTTTGGCGCTTCTTTAGCCGAAAAACTTACCGCTCAAGGCAACGAAGTTATTGGCATTGATATTAAAATGAACCGTGTAGATGCTTTAAAAGAAAAAATCACGCACACCATTTGTCTAGATGCGACTGATGAATCTACCGTAACCGGTTTACCGCTTAAGGATACCGACATTGTAGTTGTCGCTATTGGGGAAAATCAAGGTACCAATGTGATGGTTACGGCACTGCTCAAAAATCTAAAAGTAAAGAAACTCATCAGTAGAGCGGTAAATCCTTTGCACGAGAATGTATTGAGCGCCATTGGTGTTGATGAGATCGTACACCCGGAACAAGAAAGCGCAGAACGCCTGGCAAAAAAACTGTGTATGCGTGGCGTTGTAGATTCCTTTGAGTTGAATGAGTATTTCAGTATTGTAGAGGTGAAATTACCTAAGCAATATGAGAATAAAACGGTGGAAGAAGTTCAGTTTAGAGAACGCTATAATCTTCTTGTTTTAACCACGCTGAAGAATGCGTATGTAGATACCGAAATTGGTAAAACCAAAACCATTATCGATGTTCAAAGTGTCGCCACACCCCAATTGTTATTAGAGCGTGGAGACATTTTAGTTCTTTACGGCGCCAACAAAGACATCCGAAAATTTATCAATTCTTAGAATAAGGTTATTGCGACTTCGATCGCTCCATACTCTTGCTCAGGATTCCACATTGCGGTTGCTGCCATTGGGATCGTGAACTTTTTAAGCACAGGAACTTCTCTGGCGTAAATCAAACCCACATTGGTTAGATTAGGCTTATCGCCGTAAAAATGAGCCTCATTTTCAAAAGAGAACGCTCCACCCACAAATGCGCTGATCGACCAATCTTTCTTCTGAATCAAACCGTAACTAACCTCCACATAATTAGAAAACGCATTTTTTAGTTCGCCATCACTAGCAACATAAGTATCTCGCCCTTGCACGATAGTGCTCCAAGAAAGCTTCAACGGGATAGGCTTAAATTCATATCCCAAAGTCACGTCGATAAAATGAGAAGTAGTGCTTCGGTCGTAGTCAAAAATACCGGCGTCCGGGAAATCACTATAGTTGTTAATATCCCATACACTTAACGAAAAACCATTTGTACTATACGAAACGTAGTAATCAAATTCAGTATAATATCCGGTTACTCCCGCGCCTCCCCAAAGTCCGGCTTTGAATTTTCCATCACGTGAAGTATAGTTAAGATCTACATCCAGAACCGGAGCATCGGTAACACGTAAACCCTTCCAGAGGTGCATATTCTTAGCCTTCAAATTAAATGCGAAAGGCTTGTATTTTGTAGCTGTAGAATCTTCAATTTGCAGATCTGAAGAGCGTAAGTCTTCCTGTGCCTGTAGCTGCTGAAGTGCGAGAATGCACCACAGCGCTAAGGCCGTTTTAAATAATTTCATAAAATGATTTAGATATAAATTAGTTTAAGGCTAAAAAGAGAAAGGCTGCGAGAACAGCGCCAATGATGGGACCTAAAACAGGAATCCAGGCGTAACTCCATCCACTATCGGTTTTGCCTTTTATGGGTAATAGTGCGTGAACAATACGCGGACCTAAATCACGCGCCGGGTTGATCGCATAGCCGGTTGTTCCTCCTAGAGAAAGACCAACTCCCCACACGACGAATGCCACAGGAATCGCTCCTATAGAGCCCAGACCCACTTTAGTTCCTGTACCGTCAGCAATTTCTGCATCAGAAAAATAGAATACACAAATAAGCAACACGAAAGTCCCTAAAATCTCACTTACTATATTTCTAAAATTGTTTGGGATCGCCGGATCTGTACAAAACACGGCACGTTTGAGCCCGCCGTCTTCTGTGGCATCAAAATGGTCTTTATACATCACATACACCAAGGAAGAACCTATCATCGCCCCAATAAATTCTGCTGCGAGATACGTAGGTACATCTGCCCACGGAAACAATCCACCGGCTGCGAGACCTATGGTCACCGCCGGATTTAAATGCGCCCCGCTATACGGGCCGGCAACAACCACACCTACAAATACTGCAAGTCCCCAAGCGGTGGTGATGGTCATCCAACCACCACCATTTCCCTTGGTTTTGTTTAAAATATCATTAGCTACAATCCCTCCTCCTAAAAGGATCAATAAAGCTGTTCCTAAAACTTCTGCTATAAATGGTGTCATAATTCTTATAATTTAGTCCAGTGTTCTAGTGCTTTAACTGCGCGGTACCAACCTTTGATTCCGGCTTCTACATCCTCCTTAGGTTTAACGGGCTCAAAGCGTTTATCTTCTTGCCACATCTCTTGAATCTCTTCTTTACTTTCCCAGAAGCCTACGGCAAGACCTGCAAGATAGGCAGCTCCCAGAGCAGTAGTTTCGGTGATTTTAGGACGCACTGTTACTGAATCTAATACATCTGCCTGAAATTGCATCAAGGTTTCATTTACTGAAGCGCCACCGTCAACACGCAGTTCTTTAATATCAATTCCTGAATCGGCTTCCATAGATTTTAGAATATCCATCGTTTGATAAGCGATCGCTTCTATCGAAGCACGTGCGATATGGGCATCGGTGGTTCCGCGGGTAACCCCGAAGATGGTTCCCTTAGCTTTTTGATTCCAATACGGTGCACCAAGACCGGCAAATGCTGGAATAAAATAAACGCCATCTGTAGATTCTACAGACTCCGCCAGCGGTTCTACATCTTCAGATTTATTGATAATTCCTAAACCGTCACGCAACCATTGTACTACGGCACCACCAATAAAAATGCTTCCTTCAAGTGCATATTCGGTTTTACCGTTAATTCTCCAGGCAACCGTGGTCAATAAATTATTTTTAGAAAGAATAGGTTTGTCTCCAATGTTCATCAACATAAAGCAACCCGTTCCGTAGGTATTTTTAACCATTCCTTTTTTGGTACACATCTGCCCAAACAATGCTGCCATCTGATCTCCTGCGATTCCGGCAATAGGAATTTTAGATGCAAAAATGGTGGTTTTGGTATGCCCATATACTTCACTAGAATCTTTAACTTCCGGAAGCATACTTTTTGGAACATCAAAAAGCTCAAGAAGTTCCTCGTCCCATTCCATCGTATTGATGTTAAAAAGCAAGGTTCTACACGCATTAGTAACATCAGTCACATGTAAGTCACCTTTAGTGAATTTCCAGATCAACCACGTATCTATGGTTCCTAAGATCAAATCCCCGGCTTCGGCTTTTTCGCGTGCACCTTCTACATTATCGAGTATCCATTTTACTTTGGTTCCGGCGAAGTACGAGTCGATCACCAATCCGGTTTTCTCCTGAATCATTTCGGCCTTGCCATTTTCTTTCAGTTCTTCGCAATAATCTGCTGTACGCTTGTCTTGCCATACGATCGCATTATATACCGGTTCACCGGTATTTTTATCCCAAACAACAACTGTTTCCCGCTGATTGGTAATCCCGATCCCTGCTATATTTTTTCCGTTTAAACCCTTAGAAACGGTTGCCTCAGCAGCAACACCCGCTTGTGTGGACCATATCTCCTGGGGATCGTGCTCTACCCAACCCGGTTTAGGGAAGTATTGTTTAAATTCTTTCTGAGCTATCGACACAATTCCACCTTTCTTGTCGAAAACGATTGCGCGCGAACTTGTTGTTCCCTGATCCAGGGATAATATAAACTGGTCCATGTTGTATAATATAGGTTTAAAGATTAAGGCACTGCGACGTTAAAGCCGTAGTGCCCGATTTTATTTATGCGGTAACCGTATTGCCTTCAATGCAATAGTGGTTAGCCAATTTTGTAAATTCTTCTATCTGATTAAGTTTCCAGGCTTCATCACGATTCAGCTCAGCTGCGATCAATCGCGCTACCTCAGCAGTCATCTCACGAGCAGCAGCCGCATCTAGAAACAAGGCTCTCACACGTCTAGCTAACACATCTTCAACTGTACGCGCCATTTCATAACGCACGGCCCAGATCACTTCCGCTTTCAAAAACGGAAGACGCTCGTGTAATTTCTCACCCAATTCCGGTTGTTCTTTTATAAGGCTCGCAATCCCTTTTTGATCGCTTCCGTAAATGTATAAATGATTGGTACGATCTTCTGTAGGCGTTGCTCCGTGAATTGCCAATTGCGCTGTTTCACAGGCTTTCTTCGGAAGTTTTTTAAGCGAAATTGCTTTATTTATGGTGTCTTGTGCCATTCTACGGTAGGTGGTCCACTTTCCGCCGGTAATGGTGATCAAACCGGTTTCTGAAACAATCACTTTATGGCTACGCGAAATTTCTTTTGTTTTTTCTGAATCGTCTTTTGGCGCAGCAAGCGGACGCAAACCGGCAAAAATGCTACGTACATCCGCACGCGTCACTTTTTTATTCAAATAATTATTGAAGGTTTGCAGGATAAATTCAATTTCTTGCTCCTGTGCCTGAGGCTCCAAACTATGATCATCTAGATTGGTATCTGTAGTACCCACCAACACTTTATCATGCCACGGCACAGCAAACAACACACGACCGTCACTGGTTTTAGGAATCATAATCGCATCGTCTCCAGGCAAAAATGATTTATCAAAAACTAAATGCACCCCCTGACTCGGCACTACCGATTTTTTAGCTTCGGCGTTTTCCATGCGCAGGATCTCATCTGTAAATACTCCGGTTGCATTGATCACCACATCACTTGAAAACGTGTAATGCACATCGGTTTCGGTATCTTTCGCTTCGACACCTATAATTTTGCCGGTATCGTTTTGCAAAAGATCAGTAACTTTAAAATGGTTAAGTAAAGTAGCTCCGTTTTCAATTGCGGTTTGTGCGATATTCGTTGCCAAACGCGAATCATCAAACTGGCCATCTTTATATACGACTCCACCATAAAGTCCTTTTTGTCTTAGGGTTGAAAGACGCTCTGTGGTTTTGGTTTTGTTGATATGCTTCGATTTTCCTAAACTCAGTTTTCCGGCTAGAAAATCATAAGCTTTTAACCCGATGGTGTAATAAATCCCTTCCCACCATCTGTAGTTTGGAATGATGAAGTTTTGGTTCTTCACCAGATGCGGTGCGTTTTGCGCCAATAATCCGCGCTCGTATAAGGCTTCTTTAACCAGGTCAATATCTCCTTGTGCAAGATAGCGCACGCCACCGTGCACTAATTTTGTACTTCGGCTAGAAGTTCCCTTCGCATAATCTACCTGCTCTAACAACAAGGTTTTATAGCCTCGAGTAGCACTATCTAAAGCCACTCCAAGTCCTGTTGCTCCTCCTCCAATCACAATCACGTCCCATTTTTTGGTTTGTGAAAGTTGTCCTGTCAAATGCTCACGCGCAAATATATTCGCCATCGTTTGGTTTCTTAATTTTTCTTTATGTTGCCAAATATATATAAAATGACACTAAAACGATTTCATTTGAAAGTTAAAGTTTCGTTTAAATTGTTAAAATACACAATAACGATTAAAAACGAAACTAAAAGAAAGCATTTTTAAAAACGCTTTAAGACCTTATATTTGTAGTGCTTTCATGCACTCAAACCTTATAGTAATGGAACGTCATCAGGAAATTTTAGATCTTTTAAAAAAAGAGAAACATGTTAAAGTTGCGACCCTTTGTGAGCGACTCGATGTCTCAGCCGTAACCATAAGAAAAGATTTGAAACTTCTGGAAGATAAAGGCTTGCTTTTTAGAACACATGGTGGTGCCTCTTTAGAAAATCCTTATATGAATGAGCGCGACGTAAGCGAAAAAGCTTCAATATCTGCCGAAGAAAAATCGCTCATAGCAGAAGCGGCTGCTCAACGCATTCAGGAAAACGATTCTATTATTATCGCAAGCGGAACCACCGTACAACAGCTAGCGAAAGCGATTAAACCCATTGGCAAACTCAATGTAATCACCTCTTCGCTTCTCGTTGCGATTGAGTTGATGAAACATCGCGATATTGATATTATTCAATTGGGCGGAAACATTCGCCATCGTTCCGGTTCGGTTACGGGGCATTATGCAGAGCATATTTTGCAACACATTTCTTCTCATCAATTTTTTATGGGAGTTGATGGAATTGATCTCGATTTTGGCTGCACTACCACTAACATTGAAGAGGCGATCTTAAATAAAAAAATGATGGAAGCCGCGCAAAAAACCATCATTCTGGCAGATTCTTCAAAATTTGGAAAACGCAGTTTAGCTAAGATCTGCGAACTTGATGAAATTAGCGAGATCATTACGGACAAAGACCTATCTGCCGCAGATGCAGAGCGTATTCGTGAGATGGGAATTAAACTAACCTTAGTATAGATTACTCCATCTTAAGTTGCAGGTATTTTATTTTTGATCGGTTATGCGTGTATGTAATATGCACCAAACCTTCTGAATCTTGAATGATCGCAGGATAGCTAAATTCGCCTTCAGCCTCATTTTCTAACTGCAACACATCTTCCCAATGCGAACCGTCTGTACTGTACGCCAGATTGAGTTTATTGCGCCCGTCTGACCAATCAGCTCCGGCTTCGGTAGGATTGTAAACTAAAAGAAAATTCCCACTCTCAAGCGTAACCGCATCAATCCCACTATTGGGATTAAGCATCGTTCCCTTAGTAGCTTCAGACCAGGTTTTTCCTTGATCTGAACTTTCACTTTCTAAAATATAATTCTGATCGCTGCGTAATAAAGCTTTCAGCTTTCCATTTTTAAGCTGAATCAAAGTAGGCTGAATGACTTTAACCGTATCTGCTGAAGGAATCCCAACACGCTCCCAAGTATAGCCGTTATCACTTGATAATTCAATATGCGATGTCCAAACTGCACCATCTTCTGACTCTACGCTAGACGGACTTACAATACTTCCGTTTGCAAGCTGGATGGGCTTATTCTTGATAGGACCTAAAATTCCATCGGGTAATTGCTCTGCTGCCGACCACGAAGCGCCGTTATCTTCAGAAGTTTTGAATTTCCCCCACCAGGTAGATGGCGATGGACCTTCTTTGTAATACAGCATCAATGTATTTTCGGCATTTTTGAAAAGCACGGGATTCCACGTAGGATAACTCAGTGTATCGTTTTCTACCTTCCCGTCAGCAATTTTTTGCGGTGTTGACCAAACGATATCTGTAAGTTTACTTTGATAGATACTTACTTCGGGATGCCGCTCGTATTCCCCACCAAACCAAGCCGCGATAATACTTCCGTCCCGGGCCTCAACCAAGGTTGAAGCGTGACACTGCGGAAAAGGCGCTTCCTCGTAAATAAACCCTTCTTGTACGATTCTTAATTTAGGCGTTTCGCTCGTTTGACACGCAGTAAACACACCTAAAACTAAAACGACTACGTGTGCTTTGATCTTTTCTAAATGCATTGGTTAGGCTAATTCTCCAACGATCAATCTTCCGTGATACGCTTCTGCTTCCACGAGATGATGAAGTTCGGTTAAATTGAATTGAGTGATTTTTCCGGCAGGCATAATCTGAAGTTTAGTTCCCGCCATTGTTATTAGTCGGTTTAAATTTTCCGCCCCATCAAACGCATTAGATTTCCCTCCAGAAGTGAGTAAAGTATCTACACCTTCAACCTGCAAAAGCTCTTTTAAAGCTGCGTCAATATCTGGTGTTGCATCAATGGCTTTATGAATCACCACTTTTAAAGGCTTTGCTGCTTTAGTAAGCATTTTAATAGCCTCAATATTGAGTTTCTTAGATTCGTTTAAAACGCCAAAAACTACACCCTCAGCGCCTTCTTTCTTACAAAATGCTATGCAGGCTTTCATATGTTCAAGCTCTTCTTCATTGTAATTAAAGTCGCCATTACGCGGCCTGATCATCACGCGTACCGGGACCTTAACCGCTTTGATCACATCAGAAATTAGATCTGGAGCCGGCGTTAATCCGTCAAAAGCAAGGTAAGCACAAAGCTCCAAGCGGTCTGCTCCTTTTTCTTCGGCTTTAATGGCCTGAGCCAGGCTTTCTACGCAAGCTTCTTTGATATATTTTTTTGACATAGGGGCTTTGTTTAATTTTTTAGATCCTCGAGAATCGGTGTTTTTTGTGCGAAAATAGAAGTCGCTACAACGTCATTGAGTTGTTCAAAAATGGTAATGGTATTGTCCTTTTTCTTCAACCAACACCCCGGAACATACAGCGTTTGCTGTGGGCCTACTTTCCAATAACGACCTAAATTATGTCCGTTTACAAAAACGATTCCCTTACCCATTTCACTCATATTTAGAAAGGTATCGCCAAGTTTATCGAGATCGAAACTTCCGGAATAAACCACCGGTCTTCCTGTTTTTACTTCAGCTGAATTTTCAACTTCCGGCACTTCAGCAAAAGGCGCTTTATACATCTCCCAACCGCCGGTGATCTCGTAATCATTGATGGTCACGGGAGCGATAATTCCTTTAAGGTTATTCACGATCTCTGAACCATAATTGATGCGGCCCATATTCTCTACCAAGATCTCTAAACTCCCATTAAATGGAATTTTAATAGGCATTTCGTACGAGTTGAAAACACGGTTGAGTTCGCCTACTTTTTTACCATTCACATAAACGGTTGCAAAATCGCGTAGTCCGGGCACTTTAAGCGTTCCGTTTATAGGCTGCGTAAAGCGTTTTTTATACAATACATAACCATAACCTTGCTTAAGTTGTTCAAACGTAAGCGGACTATCACTCGTCACTGGTTTTTGCTTTTTGATATACGTAAGCGCATCCATTGTTTTTGCCAATTGAATCTGCGGAATTTCAATCACCGGAATTTGCTCCGGTACCGCAGGAATATCATAGGGCGCATATTTTTGCATCAATGCGCGAATACTGTCATATTTTGGAGTTATCCAACCTGCTTCAGAAATAGGCGCATCATAATCGTAGCTGGTAATATCCGGCTGAATATCATGCTCATCATTATAATTGGCTCCTGAGGTAAAACCGAAATTGGTTCCGCCGTGGGCCATATAAAAATTGAAATTCACACCGTTTTTAAGATACACCTCAGTTTGTTTTGCAATATCTGAAGCGCTAATTTTAACAAAAGGCTCTGCCCAATGATCTAACCAACCCGGATAAAACTCGGCAACCATATACGGCCCTTCGTTGTTATTAAATTTATTGACCACCTTTTTCAGGTTATCGATATTTCCTTCTCCATTAGCTGTGGGTAATACGCCCTCAAGACTTCCACCTTCAAAAAGCCACGCACCATCAGAAGTGAAAAATGGCGCCTGAAAACCGGCATCTTTCAGCATTTTGAAAATAGCTTCTTTATATGCTTTATGATCTTCCGGAGCGATATCTTCCCGCTGAGCCACATATGAACCAAATTCATTCTCTACCTGCGTCATAATGATATTCCCACCATTATTAACCTGCAAAGGCGCTACTTGTTTAGCGAGTTCGTTGATGTATTCTTTACAAGCTGCTAAAAATTGTGCATTGTTCTCACGCACTTTAAGCCCCGGAATATTTTGCAAAAACCAAGGATATCCGCCAAATTCCCACTCACCACAAGCATACGGTCCCGGACGTAAAATGACAAACATCTCTTCTTCCATGGCGATTTTAATAAACTCGGCTACGTTGCGATTTCCGGTTTCAAAATCCCAAACTCCGGGCGCCGGATTGTGGTAATTCCAGAACACATACGTTGCAATGGTATTCAAACCCATCGCTTTCATCATCTGAATGCGATGACGCCAATATTCCTTTGGAATACGCTCGTAATGCATCTCACCGGAGTAAATAGGCGTTGGTTTGCCATTATATACAAAAGAGCCATTTTCTATTTTGAATGGGGCATCATCCTGAGCTTGAGCAAAGCCAAAACTCAACACGATTAAGACTAAAGCGACAAATTTTGTTCTTACAACTTGCATAGAATCTAGTATACTTCGATGTTAGAGATCAATGGGCAAGCTAAAGCCTCGGTGATCTCGATTTTAAGTTTTGACGTTTCCACTCCGTTTAATTTCAGAATGCGTTTATGCCCGATCGTCGTTTGGTTTTGCACTTCTTTCCAAGCACCATCTTCCCACACCGAAACCGTAAACGCAGCCACTCGCTGACCGAGCTTAATATACTCTTGAAGCGAAATATAATTCAGTGTTTGTGACGCATCCCAACTCAGTTCGATACTTCCTGTAGTAACACCGTCATTTGTTGCCCAATAGGTTCCTGCATCGCCATCAAGCACTTTGTCTGCAGCGTAAACTGGCTTATCGCCACGCACAGGAGTTGCGATAGCAGTAGCTTTTTCGGCTAAATTTTCAGCAAAAACGCTGTCTAATATTTTTCTGAATCCACGCAGTGACGCCACATCATTCTCGTGAAATAAACCACGACGGTCTGGCGGAATATTCAATAATAAGGTTGAACCTCGACCTACAGAAGTCAGGTACAATTCAAATAAATTTTCTGGAGAACGCACCAGCGAATCTTCTGAAGCGTGATAAAACCACCCCGGACGAATCGAAGTATTTACCTCTGCCGGAATCCAGCTTTTTCCGTTTTTGGTTCCGCTTTGCAAGAGCTCTTCAATTCCTGCTTTACCAGCATAAAGCGTATCTGTCGTAATGGTATTCCAATGAGTTTCTCCGCCAATTCCACGTTCATTTCCTACCCAACGCAAATCTGGTCCTGCATCGCTAAAAAACAAAACCTGCGGCTGCATAGAATCGACCATTTTTAAAGTCGTTGGCCAATCGTAATAATTTTGACGATCGATCTTGCGCTCTTCATTGGCGCCGCCATAGTAGCCGTCACCTCCGTTAGCACCATCAAACCACATTTCAAAAACAGGTCCGTAACCGGTGAATAATTCCTTAAGTTGATTGCGGTAATAGGTGATATAAGATTCCTCACCATAATCGGCACGATTACGATCCCAAGGAGATAGATAAACTCCAAATTGCAAACCGTGTGCTTTGGCGGCTTCTGAAACTTCTTTTACTAAATTCCCTTTTCCATCTTTATACGGACTCGAAGCTATGTCGTGCTCTGTGTATGCTGAAGGCCACAAAGCAAAACCATCGTGGTGTTTTGCTGTTAGAATGGTTCCGCTGAAACCGGTTTCTTCCAAAACAGACATCCACTGATCGGTGTCCAATGCAGACGGATTAAAAAGCTCTGGAGATTCATCTCCATAACCCCATTCTTTATCGGTAAAGGTGTTTATGGTAAAATGAATAAAGGCATTCATTTCCATATCATACCAAGCGAGTTGATCTTCTGAAGGCACTGCACCATAAGGCTCAGGGACACCATCATTTGAAGATTCACAGGCCACCAAACCGCACAATAAAAAACTTAAAAAAGGAATATAGAATCTATTCATACAAAGCGTTTATTCTGATTTATAAGAAAATGCAAGCGCTGCTTTTGCGGCGTTTCTTACCGAAGCAGGAAGCTGCACCGTAACCACATCTTCTTTAATCGTATAGTTTAATTTTTTTCCGGTACTTACCAGTTTAAGGCTGCTTCCCTTCTTAGGCAGGTTACCAGACCAGCTAATTTTTTGGGGCACTTCTTCGCCTTCAGTTAGTAGCGTAATTGCAAATGTATTTTTGTCGTTTGCCGTAAAATACGTTGCCTCACTGTGATAATTGTCAATTGCATGGGTACCGTAAATTGCCTCACCGTTTGTATCTAACCAATCTCCTATTTCAGTGAGAATAGGTAGTGCATCAGGAGGTAACAAACCGTCTGGTTGTGGGCCCACTCCTAATAGCATATTTCCACCTTTGGCTACCACTTCAACTAAACTATGAATCACCTTTGCCGAAGTTTTAAAGTTGTCATTAGGCACATACCCCCAGTTATTTCCTAAGGTCATATTGGTTTCCCAAGGATGATCTAGTTTGGTTTCCGGGATCGAACGCTCAGGAGTTTGATAGTTCTCGTAAGGTCCGTGAACGGTACGGTCTGCAAAGATGATTCCCGGCTGTGCTTCGCGTGCCATTTTTGCGATGCGTGGCATATCGATCTCCTGACTGAATTCTGGAATTGGAGCTCCCCAAGCGCGCACTTCATCGGTCACGGTCTCACGCGGGCGTACCCAGCCACCATCTAACCATAAAATGTCTATAGACCCATAATCGTGCATCAACTCGCTGATCTGATTGAATGTGAAATCCTGAAAGCTTTTCCATTTTTCAGGATACTTTCTGATGTCATAATTAACATTACGGTCTGGTGTTGCATATTTATCCCACCAGAAATCTTGCGAATGCCAGTCTGGTTTAGAAAAATAAGCACCGATCATAAAATCTTTCTTTCTAAATGCCTCAAATACATATTTTGCGACATTGGCTTTTGGATGGTTTTTGAAAGGCCCGTTGGTGATTTTATAATCAGTTTGCTGTGTATCAAACATATTGAAACCGTCGTGGTGCTTGGTGGTAAAAACCACATATTTCATTCCGGCATCTGCAGCAGCATCAGCCCATTGATCCGGATCAAAATTCACAGGATTGAAAACTGAACTCAGATTCCAATACCATTTTTTATAGTCGTTGTATGAGATTCCTTCAGGACGCTCCAGCCAAGGCTCAGAGCAAATTTGCCAACTCTCTATAATCCCGGGAACTGCATACACGCCCCAGTGAATAAGCATTCCAAACTTTTGATCTCCCCAAACGGCAAGTTTTTCCTTTACCTGAGAGTCGATAGGTGCTTGATATATTTTTGATTGTTCGTGCAAATTACCCCCTTGAGCAAACAAGCCGTTGCTGCCGGATAGGGATCCCAGCAGCACAGCTAAAACATAAAAAAACTTAGAGTATGAAAGGTCTCGCATAAGTATCGTTAGTTGTTTGTAAGTTGTATAGATTCTGAAAGTTCAAAACGGTCTTTAAGTCGTATATCTTGAGAAGAAGCTCCTAATTGCACTTCAAATTCCCCGGCTTCTGCTACGTGATTCATTTCGGCATCAAACAACGCTAATTCTGCTGGTGTAAGGGTAAAAGTCACTGTTGCACTTTCGCCTTTGGCTAAATGAATGCGTTCAAATCCGCGTAATTGTTTTACTGGAGTGACCACGCTACTCACCACATCGCTTAGGTACAGTTGAACTACTTCGTCTCCATCTCGTTCTCCGGTATTTGTAACTTCAACCGAAACTTCAATGATTGTGTTTGCAGCATTTCCGCTTTGCGTAATCTTTAAATCTGAATAGTCAAAAGTGGTATAGCTCAAGCCGTGACCAAAAGCATATAATGGTGCCGAAGTTTCTTCCACATAATCACGACGTTTAGGCCACCAGTGGTTATAATACACCGGTGATTGTCCTACTGATTTTGGGATCGAGACCGGCAAGCGTCCCGCCGGACTGTAATCACCAAATAAAACATCTGCCAACGCGTGACCACCCTGTGAACCGGGATACCACGTGTCTATAATCGCAGGAATGTGTTTGGCAGGCCAATTGATCAACAAAGGTCTGCCGGTAATCAACACTAATATTGTGGGAGTTCCTGTCGCTTCTACCGCCTGTAAAAGCTCTAATTGTTTTCCCATAAGATCTAAAGTAGAACGGTCATAACCTTCTCCACTTTCCATATCACTTAAAACTTGATCCTCTTTTGAGGAAACGGTCGCTGCACCGGTCTCTAGGTATTCGGTTTTAAAATCACGTGCGCTAGAACCACCGAGCACCACAATAGCGACTTCAGCATTTTTTGCCGCTGCTACCGCTGCAGGAATATCGGTTTGTGTGGTGTCGCGAATGGCTGTTCCTTTTACATAAGTGATTTCAGCCTTTGGCATTTTGGCACGAATTCCTTCCAGAGGCGTTACGATTAATTCGGGTTCTTGAGGCGCAGTATAGTCGCCTAATTGATTATACATCATATCTGCGTTAGGACCGATCACTGCTATTTTTTTAAGGTCTTTAGATAGCGGAAGCAATCCATTCTCATTTTTAAGTAAGGTCACACCTTCTAGCGCCATTTCTTTTGCTATCGCAATATGTGCCGCGCTTCGCACCACTTTTTTAGGCGCCTTTTCTTCTACATACGGATTTTCAAAAAGGCCCATTTTAAACTTTAAACGCAATACATATTTTACAGCTTCATCTAAGCGCGCTTCAGAAACTTTTCCATTTTCAAAAGCGTTGAGTAATTCATCGTCAAAGCCATTCCCACCTAAATCTGCATCTACACCGGCGTTCATCGCCAAGGCAGCAGCATCCTCAAAAGTTGCAGCCGCGTGATGATCACCTTTAATACCTTCGATGCTTGCCAAGTCTGAAACCACAAATCCTTCAAAACCCCATTGCTCGCGCAATAAACCGGTAAGCAAGGCTTTGTTTGAAGTACTCGGAATTCCATCAACCGAACTGTACGCCGTCATAACCGAAAGCACACCAGCATCGATTGCTTTTTTAAACGGATACATATAATCTTGCATGAGTTCGCGTTGCCCAATATGCACCGCGCCGCCGTTGTGACCACCTTCTGAAACGCCGTAAGCAGCAAAATGCTTTAAAGTAGAAATTACACTTTCAGGATTTTCTATTCCTTCACCTTGAAATCCTTCGATAACGCCCAATCCCATTTCAGAAATTAGATAAGGATCTTCCCCGAAGGTCTCTTCAACCCGAGACCAGCGTGGTTCACGTGCAAGATCCAGAATAGGACCGTAACCAATGTGCGCCCCTTGAGCACGCAATTCTTTTGCTACAGCGGCTCCCATTTTTTTATTCAATTGCGGATTAAACGTACTCGCCTGACCGATAGCTGATGGGAATTCGGTAGTCCCAATAGCCATATGGCCGTGCATCGCTTCTTCCGCCAGAAATAAGGGGATTCCTAATCGGCTTTCTTCGACAGCAACTTTTTGAATGGCGTTAGTAGCTTTTGCAGCGAGTTCCGGATTCAGACCATTTGACAAGGTTTTTTGCGTCCAGGGATCGGCACGCATCACGCCCCAAAGAGCGCCTATTTTTTGAGTGGCAATCGCCTCTTTTAAAGCCTCACTGGCTTTAACCGAATTACCGGTTTTTGTGTACATTTTCCATCCCAAAAGTGTGGTGAGTTGTCCTACCTTTTCTTCGATGGTCATACGCTCTACGAGATCGGTAACGCGATCTTCTATTGGCGCCTGCGCATTCTTATAGACTGCATTTGCAGGAACTTCTTCTTGAGCGCAAAGCTGCGCCACTGCGAAAACAAGCACGAACACAGTGGCAAACAACTTCTTCAAATAAATATAACACATAAGGTTCTTTATCAATTTTGGTATCGCTTTGTGAAAAACGCAAACTTTACGTTAGAATTTCAACAATAAGCTTTTTAAAACTAAAAGAACATTAAACAGATTTGAAAAATAATCGCTGAATAACCGCTGAACGTAGCTTAGTAACGCTAAATATTAAGATTTTTTTAAATGTTTGTAAAGTAGGTGTAATCGCCTCCAGCCTTTGAAAACGTTGTACTTGATTTAAAAATTAAATATTAAATTAGTTTGAAGTTAATCCCAAAGCAGGTCTGCGCTTAAACAAAAAAAGGGTGCTTTTGCGAGCACCCTTTTCACCAGAAACAATTTAAAAAAAACTCAAAAAACTCTCGTTTTTATGCGCTGCCATAGCTTCACCAGGGCTATGGTTGCAATCAGCGTGAGTAACGTTAGGATGCTGGCTTGGGTATAATACCCGTAAATCCAGTATCCGGTGCTAAAGAGCGCACCATATATTGTCACACAACCTACTAATGTGGCTAAAATTCCCGCAGGAACAGACCATTTCTGATTGGTCATAACTAAAGCAGCACCTTGGGCGCGTGCTTTAATTATAATTTTCTCCCAACCGGGACCACCGGGTTGTGTTTGTTTATAAAAATCAAATAAGGTTTTATCCTTTTCAGGACGTGTCAAGAAGGTGACTGCTAACCAAACAATTGAAGTTAAAAGCACTACAACAGGATAGGTTGACCAGTTAGGTAAAACACCGTCTGCTTCGGCGGTACCAAAGAGCACCACACCTAAAGATGTAAAGTTGAAAAGAATGGAAATAATTCCTGAAGAGAACATTGCAGAGATCTCACTCCACGCGTTGATTCTCCACCAAAACCAGCGTAGAATAAATATCAATCCGGTACCTGCTCCAAACATCAAGATAATATTGAAGAGTTGGTATGCATTAGTCAATAGTAACGCAACCCCTGAACTCACCACCATCAACAATACTGTTGAAATTCGGCCTACATTTACTAGTTCTTTTTGAGAGGCTTTCGGTTTAACATAGCGCGCGTAAAAGTCATTTACTACGTACGATGAACCCCAGTTCAAATGCGTTGAAATTGTTGACATATAGGCTGCGATCAGCGATGCCATCACCAAGCCTAACAATCCGCTTGGTAGTTTGGTCAACATAGCAGAATACGCCAAATCATCACCCAATTTACTTTCCACAATATTTGGGAATGCCTCGTGAATGCTGGCAATATCAGGATATACTACAATTGAAGCTAAGGCTACTAAGATCCACGGCCAAGGACGCAACGCATAGTGCAAAGCATTAAAGAAAAAGGTTGCTCCAATCGCGTGATTCTCATCTTTAGCCGCAAGCATACGCTGCGCAATATAACCACCACCTCCGGGTTCTGCACCAGGATACCAAGCACTCCACCACTGTACCGCAAGTGGGATGATCAATAGTGTGATCAGGGTCGTTGTATCATTAAAATCGGGAAGTATATTTATTTTGTCAATAACCGCTTCATTCGCCATTAGACCTTCCATCCCACCAACTTCTGGGAGATTCACACAGTAATATGCTGCCCCAATACCACCTGCCATTGCAGCAAAAAAGAGAATAAAATCTGTATAAACAACTCCTTTAAACCCTCCGATCGTACTGAAGATCACTGTAACCAATCCGGCATAACCTATGGTTTCTAACGGCGTTAAGCCGAGCATAATTTGCCCGATTTTAATAGCAGCAAGTGTTACCGCACTCATCGCCATTACGTTGAAAATCACACCTAAATACACGGCTCGAAAACCACGTAAAAACTTCGCAGGTTTTCCGCCATAGCGCAATTCATAAAACTCGATATCGGTGTTGACTTCAGACTTTCTCCAGAGTTTTGCATAGACAAAAACAGTAAGTAAACCGGTGATCAAGAACGCCCACCAAACCCAGTTACCGCTTACACCTTGATTACGTACAATATCGGTAACCAAGTTAGGCGTATCTGTCGAGAAGGTTGTGGCAACCATAGAGATCCCCAATAACCACCACGGCATGTTTCGGCCAGAAAGAAAATATTCAGAAGAGCTTTTACCTGATTTTTTTGCAACGAGAAGTCCGACAATCAGGGTTGTTGCAAAAAAGCCAATGATAATGGCATAATCAAGTGTTTCTAAAGCTACCATAGATGAATATTCGTTTACGTTAAAGTTCTTTTTCGGCTATTTTCAACTTAAAAATGATAACGCATAAATGCTTCCATCGCTGCATATTCAGCAAGACCTAAAGCTCTGTACTTACTAGCAGTTTCTTTATTTCGATCTTCTGCACGCACCCAAAATTCTCGCAGGTCTTCTCCTTGAAACATCACCCCATCTTTTTGTGATTGGTGATAGAAAATGGCCTGTCTCTTTTTCAGCACCTGATCTGGGCTCATAGGAACTGCCATCTCGATCTCGTGCATTTCAAACTCGTGCCACGCGCCGCGGTATAACCACACCCAGCAGTCGTTCATATACGCCTCGCTCTTAAGTTGCTCAAGCGATTCAAATATAATATTTAAACATACTTTATGCGTTCCGTGCGGATCAGCAAGATCTCCCGCAGCATAGATTTGATGCGGTTTAACGGTCGCGATTAGTTCATTTACAATATCTACATCATCTTGTGACATGGGATTCTTTTTAATTCCTCCTGTTTCGTAAAACGGAAGATCTAAAAAGTGTACGTGCTCATCAGGAACTCCTTCAAAACGGGTAGCTCCTAGTGATTCGCAGCGTCTGATGATTCCTTTTAACTGGCGTACTTCAACCGGATCGATCTCGTTACGCTGTTTGTTTTTTATTTGGTCTGCAATTGCAGCAAATTTTTCTTTATCTCCGTTACCAATTTGCGCAGCAACTTCTGCAAACTTCAAAGCCTCGTGATCTGAAACTGCGATATTTCCTGAAGTTTGATAAGCGATATGCACCTCGTGCCCTTGCTCTACCAGACGGTCAAAAGTACCTCCCATAGAGATCACATCATCGTCAGGGTGCGGACTAAAAATAATCACGCGTTTTTTCTCTGGCGTTGCACGCTCTGGTCTGTTAGTATCATCAGCTCCCGGCTTACCACCCGGCCATCCGGTAATGGTGTGCTGCAGCTTGTTAAACATTTCAATATTGAGATTATACGCAGAACCTTGAAGCGCCAATAGGTCTGACATCCCGTTGTCGTTATAATCTTTATCGGTAAGACTTAAAATCGTTTTATTTACTTTTTGGCAAAGCCAAAACACAGCTTTTGCAGTCAATTCTTTAGTCCAATCACAAGTACCCACTAACCACGGCGTTTTCACTCGGGTTAATTCTGAAGCAGCTGCGTCATCAAGCACAAATGTGGTATTCTCATGTTCCTGAAGATAAGTCGCCGGAACGTGTGAAGAAATCTCACCTTCAATGGTCTCTTTTAAGATCTCAGCTTTATTTTGCCCCCATCCTAAAAGTACAATTCGCTTAGCGCCAAGTACCGTATTGATCCCCATAGTGATCGCTTTTTTAGGCACATTAGACAAACCTCTAAACGCTCCTGAAGCATCAGCACGGGTTAGATAATCTAGGGTGATCATTCGGGTTCCACTATTAAAGTGCGAGCCCGGTTCGTTAAAACCAATATGACCGGTTCTACCAATTCCCAAAAGTTGAAAATCGAGTCCTCCGGCAGCTTTAATTTTTTCTTCGTAAGCGATACAAAACGGCTTGATCTCTTCTTGAGAGATCGTCCCATCAGGGATGTTTACCTGATCTGCAGGAATATCCACAAGATTGAATAAATGCTCGTGCATAAAGTAATGATAACTTTGCACGTCTGACTTATCCATTGGCCAGTATTCGTCAAGATTAAAGGTGATTACATTTTTAAAGCTCAAGCCTTCTTCCTGATGCATACGCACAAGCTCTGCGTAAACATTGATTGGGGAAGAACCCGTGGCAAGGCCTAAAACACACTTTTCACCTGTAGCCTCCTTGCTTTTTATTAAATCTGCAATTTCCTGCGCTACGATCACTGAAGCATCGGTAGCATTCTGAAAGCTGATGTTGTGTATCTTTTCAAAACGCGTTTCTTCAAACTTTCCCGCGGGTTCATATTTGATCAATGCTGAATCTTTAACCTGTAAATCCATATCTACTGAATGAGTTTTGCTGACTTTAAAAATGTTTAGAAAAGCTAACTTTTTTTGAAATTTCTACATCACCGGGCTACAATATCTAGCTTTCTAAGGATGAAATTCCCAATTTTCTTAACTATTTCAAAAAAGATTCGATAGACAACGGCTGTAAGAAGCTAAATAACATCAATTGCAGGGCTCTGGTATTTGCGATTTGTTATCAAATTGCAAAATATATTGAGCATCTTACTCAAAAATCACCTCCCCGGCATTCACCCATTCTTTATGCGTGATTGCTTGTTTTTTGATAGATTTTCCGTTGATTGAAAAACCAGCTGAGACCTTTGATGGGTTTTCTGAAACATTTTGTATCACCAAGGTGTCGTTAGCATAAAAATCAGAATTCAAATGAATAGTAACCTTGTTGAATTGCGGTGCCGAAAGTGTATAGGTTGCTTCTCCCGGAGTCATCGGGTAAAAGCCCATCATCGCATAAATGAGCCAGGCGCTCATAGTTCCTGTATCTTCGTTACCCGGAAGCCCAGCAGGTTTATTAGTAAAATACGTATCGATCAAATCAGCTACTTTTTTACGGGTCTTATAACTCTTCCCCGGAAGGTAATTGTATAAAAACGGATACGCAATATCAGGCTCATTAGCCATATCAAACTGATCTTCCGCAAAAAGTGCATCAAGTTTTGCCTCAAACTTTTTGGTACCACCCATCATTTTGATCATTCCCTTGATGTCGTGTGGCTGCATAAATAAATACTGCCACGCATTACCTTCTATAAAGCCCGGATTTTCGGTAAAATTAGCACCGGCAAGAGGGTCAAAAAGTTCGTACCAAGTGCCGTCAGACATTTTAGGTTGTAAAAATCCAGATGTTTTATTGAACAGTTTTTTATACGAAAGCGCGCGCTTCGTAAAACGCTTAGCATCTTCTTTTTTTCCTAGCGCTTGAGCCAACTGAGCGATACTAAAATCTGCAATATTATATTCCTGAGTAGTAGAAACAGGACCCGCAACGTCAGAGTCGACACTTACATAACCTTTATCAATGTACTCAGCTATACCCGGGCGCAACGGATTATTCTCTCTTGCGTCAGCACTTTTGAGCATTGCCGAGTATGCTTTTTCCACATCAAAACCAGTGATTCCTCTTTGGTATGTATCTGCTAAAACTACTGCTGCCGGATCACCAACCATAGTAAATGTTTCGGTTGCATTAAGCTCCCACTTGGGCAGCCAGTCATTTTGATCATAGATCTCAAGCATAGAATTTACCATATCTAATTGCTCTTGCGGATACAGCAAACTCATCAACTGGTGGTAATTACGATAGGTATCCCATAGCGAAAACACCGTATAACGGGTACCGTCAGTTTTTTTAGTCGCTCGGGTTTTCATCGCGGGGTATTCGCCATTACTGTCATTCAAAATACTTGGCGCTATCTGCGTATGATACAAGCCGGTATAGAAAATGGTTTTATCGTCTGCATCATCCCCTTCTACTTCTACAACGCTCAATTTATCATTCCATGCATTTTTGGTTTGTTGATATACCTCATCAAAAGTAGCATCACCTACTTCCTTATCAAGATTCTCTCGCGCGTTTGCTATACTCACATAAGAAACGCCTATTTTCATCACGACCTGCGTAGGCTTTTCAAAATCATACTGCACATAAGCGCCAATACTATCTCCCACCACTTCGCGCATAAATTGTTCTTTGAGGCGGGTTTTACCGTTGTAACCCATCCACTGCGCTTCTACTCCTTCATAACTTGCCGGTTTATCCCAAACCCCAAAATTCTCAGGTGCTTCAGAAATGCGTGCAACGAAATATACCGGATACGCACTTTCAGCATTATTGTAGCAAAACGCTCCAACCATTCGGTAACCTTCAATCTCTGTGGATGAATTGAATTTAAGCATCGCACCGTGCTCATTAGTAAGGCCGAGACCTAAATTCAATAAAAGATTGGCCTTTCCGGCAGGAAAACTATACCTGCTCACACCCACACGAGTGCTTGCGGTCAGCTCCGTTTTTACATCATATTTATCTAACTCAACCGAGTAATATCCCGGTTTTGCTTTTTCATTTTTATAGGTGGTCCCATACTCCAAATGTTGTGTTTTGAGTTCGCCGGTCGTTGGCATACTCAAGATCACACCTAGGTCAGGACAGCCCACACCGCTCATATTGAGGTGGCTAAAACCCGTTAAGAAAGTATTCTCGTTCACATAAGGATTAGACAACCAGCGGCTGTCTTTTTCTAATACATTTTGACTTCCGGCGACATTAAACGGAGAAACGCTCGCCATCCCACGCGGAGCGATCGCTCCCGGATGCGTCGCCCCAAAATTAGAAGTTCCTATAAATGGGTTTACATATTGTGTGTAGTCTTTTTGTTGGGCCGTTGCTAAAAAACTAAAGCATAAAGCGAGCAACAACGCTACTCTTGAATACATCATGGGATTCTATGTTCTATTAATTCACTAAAATTTCATCAACAAATAACCACGCGCCGCCCCCTTTTGGAGTTTCGCTCAATGGTTTTATAGTTACTCGAAGATACTGCGCCTGCTGCTTTTTAAAATCGAGTTTGAAATTTTCAATTTTTGCACCGGGATTCGTCTGATAATCCCGTGTTGTTACAGCCACTTGCTGAAAGTTTGTTCCATCCTGAGACACTTCAACTTTCAGCTCCTCCGGAAAATAAATACCGGTTCCCTGCTCTTCTAAAGTTCCTACAACCACTTGCTGCACCTCTTTCAATTCCTGCAGATCGATCATAACCACCGCAGGATTATTGATCCATCCCTGCCAGCGACCATCTTTAAAGTATTTGCTTCCGCGCAGCACATCGACCAAAGCCGTCTCACCCGTTGACGGGTAACTCGGGCTGTATTCAAATTTATAGGTTACGGGCTTTGCAACCGCTTGATGAAAGTCAAAAAACTTATTCATCGTATCGCCCATTTGCTTTCCGTTTTCAAAAACTGCCGCTTTTACGCGTGTCGTACTATCAATTTTTAAAGGTGTTTGATAAATATCTGCTTCTGGGGTCAGCTCTGCTTCACCCAAAACATATCTAATTTCAGTATCCGGGAATTCTGAATGTAAAGCCACGGTGATCTCTCCGGTTTCAAGATCTATGGCAGATTCTTGCTGAACAGCAAACGCACTCTTAGCATAATTGATCTCCATCACATCAAAACGCTGCATCATTTTACGCACACGTTGTGTATAATTTTGCCAGTCAATCTTTTCTTTAGGACTCCAGAGCACTTCTGCTAGAGCTGTCAATCTTGGGAATAGCATATATTCTGAATGCGCTTCAGTAGGAATATATTCTGACCATAAATTGGCTTGCCCGCCCAATACGTGTTTCTTTTGTTCGACGCTCATCGAATCTACCACCGGACTAAACTCATATACTTTTTCTAACGGAAGAAAAGCGTTAAAGGCTACCGGTTCGTGATCAGGACTGCCTTGATAATAGTCAAAATACATGTGGCTTACCGGCGTCATAATCACATCGTGACCGGCCTTGGTCGCTTCCCAGCCTCCTTGAAAACCACGCCAACTCATCACCGTTGCTTTTTGTGGTAAACCACCTTCGAGGATCTCATCCCAACCGATTAAGGTTCGATTATGCTCACTGAGAAATTTCTCAATGCGCTTCATAAAATAACTTTGTAATTCACCGGTGTCAGCAAGGCCTTCTTCTCGCATTAATTTTTGACAAGAAGGGCAGGTTTCCCAATTGGTTCTCGTGGCTTCATCACCTCCGGCGTGAATATACTCTCCCGGGAAAAGCGCCATCACCTCGGTTAGCACATCTTCTAAAAATTCAAAAGTGGTTTCTTTACCGGGACAGTAAATATCGGTTATAGGCCAAACGCCACCAGACGGAACCGCAATAGGCTCATCGGTGCACGATAACCACGGATACGCCGCGATCGCACTCATCACGTGCGCCGGCATTTCAATTTCAGGAATTACGCGAATTCCTTTTGCTTGCGCATAAGCGACAATTTCTTTAATATCTTCTTGCGTATAAAAACCGCCGTAAGTTCCTTTTTCCTCAGGGTCGTTTTTTGTGCGAGCATTCCAATGTTTATCTTCTTGATCTACGCGATAAGCGCCAACTTCAGTAAGCTTAGGATATTTTTTGATCTCAATGCGCCACCCCTGATCGTCTACCAAATGAAAGTGAAAGGTATTCAGTTTTAAAAATGCCATACGATCCAAATGCTTTTTGATGTATTCTTTACCGAAAAAATGTCGAGAAACATCTAAATGACTTCCACGATAGGAATATTGTGGCGCGTCGTCAATGTTAACATTAGGAATATACAAGGCTAAATCTGAAACCTGCGTTTTGCTTTCTACCTCCTTCGGTAGCAATTGCCTGATGGTTTCTAATCCGTAAACAAAACCCAATTTTGAATTGGCTTCTAAAAGCACTTTTTCTGCAGTCACCTCTAGTGTATATGCTTCTTCTTCCAATTCAGAATTAATACTTAGCTGAATGCTGTTAGCAGTTTCTTCTGAGGCAATATCTAAACTAAAGCCCGCAGAATTTGAGAGTAAATCATTGATGATCCCTGTCAGTTCTTTTAGGCTATCATTTGCGATTACAAAGCGAGTTTCTCGAGTGATCTCAAAACTGCCTGAATGTAACTCTAAAGATTTAGGCTGTGGAATCAAAACCAGATCATCTTCGGTGAACGATGGATTTTCACTTTCGGCGCAGCCTAGTAAAGCGATACTAAAAAAGAAAAAGAGCGTTTTTATGAGTTTCATCAAAAAGAATTTTAGTGTTCTATTCTACTTATAAACCTGATCAGGTTTTGGCATTTCTAAACGTTGGTCTGTAGCGTCAGCGGTCATTTCAAAAAGCAGTTCGCCACCATTGGTTATTTCGCTATGCGTGATAAAGCCGCGTTTTAAAGGTTTTCCGTTGAGAAAAATCCTCTTTACGTAGGTGTTTTTATCAGAAAAGTTTTGTGTTGAAATGATAAACTTCTTATTGCCAGGAAGCTCAATCTCAGCTTTTTCAAACAGCGGAATCCCCAAAATATATGCGCCCTGCGCCGGATTTACAGGGTAAAAACCCAATGCACTGAAAACATACCACGACGACATCTGCCCACAATCTTCATTTCCGCAGTGCCCGTAAGGCTCATTTTTATATTGCGTTTTTAAAATTTCGCGGATGCGCTCCTGCGCTTTTGAAGGCTTCCCTACATAATTGTAAAGATAGGCCACGTGGTGACTGGGCTCGTTACCGTGATTATACTGCCCGATCATCCCGGTGCTAAAAATTGGGAGTTTATCAGTAGGCTTGGGATACAAGCTAAACATCGAATCGAGCTTTTGCTCGAAAGCGATTCTTCCGCCGGTTTTTTTAATCAAGCCTTGAATATCCTGCGGCACAAACCAGTAGTACTGCCACGCATTACTCTCGCTGTAAAAACGGGTATATTCTTTAGCTACAAATGGCTCAACAAATTTGTTTTCCTCTGTTTTAGGTCGGAAGAAATTGGTTTTGTTATCGTGTAATTTTTTCCAGTTTTCGGCTCGTTTATTGAAGTATTTATAATCTTCTTTTTTACCCAAAGCCTTTGCAAATTGTGCGATACACCAATCGTCATAGGCATATTCTAAAGTTTTAGAAACACTCCAGTCTTCGTTTTCCTCCGCTGCCGGCACATATCCCAATTTGCTATAAATAGGAATGCTTCGGTCTGCGGCAGTTGCACTCGCTTTGCAGGCTTCGTAAGCTAATTCCGCATCAAAATCAAAACCTTTAAAATAGGCATCTACAACCACCGGAACGGCGTGATAGCCCAGCATCATATTGGTCTCGTTGCCTTGCATCGACCAAACCGGAAGCAAACCCGTTTCTTTATAATGTGCTAACAGCGATTGTATAAAGTCAGGCAGACGCTCTTGCTGAATGATCGTATATAAGGGGTGTGCTGCGCGAAAAGTATCCCACAAGCTGAAGGTATCAAAACGGTCAAAACCTTGAGCGGTATGCACCTCACCATCTGCACCTTTATAAGCGCCCTTAGGATCGCTTAAAAGTGTAGGCGCCAACATAGATTGATACATCATCGTATAGAACAGGGCCTTCTGATCTTGATCTTCGGTGATGATCTTAATCTTACTCAACTGATTTTCCCAGACTGCTTCGGTTTGTTTTCGGTAAGTATCAAAATCAAAATGCGAAGCTTCGGTGTTCATGGAAGTGTAAGCACCCTCAATGTTTGCCGTGGATAAAGCCGCTTTTACCACCAGCTGCTCAGCATCCGCGGTAGCGTAATTGACTATAATTTTAGTATCGACTCCCGTTGCTTCTTGATCTACTTTATTTTTTCCTTCAAAAAGGGTGTAGCTCTTAAAAGGTTTAGAAAACTGCATCACAAAATAAATACGCTCGTCTTTAGCCCATCCGGTTGATTTGCGATAGCCTTCTAGCGTCGTATTGTTTACAACTTTAATATAGGTGTCAGTAGCACGATCCCAATTGAGCGCATAACCCAAGTCAACATACACTTGCGAGGCGCTATCCTTAGGAAACGTATACCGCTGAATTCCCACACGCGGCGTTGCGGTAAGTTCGACATTGATATCATAATCAGTCAGCTCTACCTGATAATATCCTGCCGAAGCCGATTCCTGCTGGTGATTAAATGCAGAAAACGGGCGGTACCCGTTTGCTTCAATGCGTTTTGATGATTTACTATTGACCGGCATCACCAGGATATCGTATAAATCTCCGGCTCCGGTTCCCGTTAAATGTGTATGCGAAAAACCGCTTATAATGCTGTCTTGATAAAAATATCCTGCAATGCGGTCCCAACCCGGCGTACCAATATCCGGACTAAGCTGTACCATCCCATAGGGTGCAGTCGCCCCGGGATAGGTATTCCCGGGGCCATCTGTACCTATAAACGGATTTACACTAGAAGTTAGGGATTTCTGTGTAAAGCCATACACACTAATAAAAAGGCTTAAACTTAGAAGGAGGTATTTCATCAAATCTCGTTTGCTTCTTTAATCACCGCAAGGAGCTCTGGTGTAAGCGCGTTACCATCAAAGAATGATGCGCCTTTTGCACCATTTTCTTTTGCTAGCTGAATCGCTTTTGCTAAGTCCTCCGCGCTCATTTCAGGCACATAGATACCGGTATGCAATTCGGTACCCGTACCTTCAAGATCTTTTACACCCTGACCGGTAGCGAAGCCAATCCAGTCGATTTCTTCGTTATAAAAGTTGTGGTAAATCATTGGTAGAACCACATCAATATTCCATTTATCCCAACGTTGACGCACCATATGATCTGCCATCTCAGGGTAAGGAAACACTGCTCCCGTTAGTAATTTTCCGTTTTTATGCGCTACTTCATAAGCATCATCAACTACGGCTTTGATTTGATTTAAACGGAATTGCTTCCACTCCATATCAATTGCAGTATTATGTGATTCTAACGGATTTTTATGATGTTCTTCTTCAAACTTCGCTATACAAGCGTCGCAATAGCAAAAATCATATTCTGGCAGCTCTGTATCTTGAACCAGGTCGTATTTTGGTAACAGACCTATCGGCAAGAACACATCTGGATAGCGAATGTAATCTAGATGAAAACTGCTCACTCCTTCTACCTTGGTCAGCTTATCGATCAAGCCTAAAATGTGATTACGCGATCCCTCACGAGTAGGACATAAAAACTGGTAATAATCTACATAGGGGCGATGGTCAAACGTTGAATTTCCTTCTTTACTCACCGCATACCACTCCGGGTGTTTTAGCGCAACAGTGTCTCCGGGGCGGTTCATCGTGAACATCCACGCGTGTACTTCGAGACCTTCAGCGGTTGCTAAAGGAGTAAGACGCGCCAATAAATCTGCATCTGCATTAGTGTTGATCAAAACGGCATCGAGACCATTTTCGGCATATTTTTTAAATTCCTCTACATAAGAATCGTCGCTGCGTTTGGGATCTGCAGTCGTCCAAGTCCAGAATTTAAAATCTTCAGAAGCTGAAGAATCTTGTGTTTTTTCAGCTTGATCTTTATTTCCCGCAGGATGCATATTGTCAATACAAGAAGTAGCCACTATCGCTACCATCAGTACAATGAGGTGTTTTAGTTTCATAGGTTTCCTTAATTAAGTTTTGAATATTTGCCGTCTTCCTGAATACGGTAAACCGCATTTGAAAACGGACTTTCAACAGTAATTGACCAGCCGTACGTGTGGTTTTCTAAAACCGGAGTTATGGTTTTATTCTCTAACTGAAATGCTTCTGCTTTTAGCGCATCAAGCGAAGTAGCCCACGTTTTATTTTCAGAGAAATACGCTTTTTGAGCACGATAAAATTCATACAACTTCCAACGGATCTGCTCATCTTGCGGAATCTTAAACGTAACTTCTTCCGAAACCGGCTTGGTAGAAAAATACACATACCCCCAATGCTCCGGTTCGTGCATATTGATCACACCTTGCGGCGACCATACCCAGTTATATTCCGGTAGAAATTTCCCGGAAGCATCTTTTTTACGGCTGTAAGTGCTTCCGTTTAAATCGTGATCCCAGTTGACTCTCGAGAAGTTTATGCGCCAGAAGTTATCTGCCGGCACGTCGTTACTCCCACTCGCTTCTTTTAATACTTCCCAAGGCATTGCGATCTCAACACTCCAGCTTTTATCTGTATCGGTAGGGTCATTTAAAGTTCCATTAATCGATACCGCGGTTTGTAAGCCTTGAATATCCCAACTATTAACCACAGGAGCCGACTCGCGGTAAGGTTTTACTAAAAGTAAATCCCAAACCGTGTTGAGTGCATTCATCTCAAACTCATAATAGTTGTGCGTATCGCCATCAGGATCTATAAAAATCTCAAAGTCATTATTGTAAAAAATCACGGTGTCGCGCTGCTTTAAAGTCGCCCAAATATGAGGCTCTTTAAGCTCTGCATAGAAATACAGATTTTCATCATCCCATAGCATTTTTACCCGCGTATCATACTTGGGGATCTTAACACCTTCGATGTCGATAAACGATTCTGAAAATGGGGCTGCTTCCCAAACTTTTTCCTCTGCTTTTCCGTCAATTTTTAACGGTGCATCAATATGATGCGCAACATAAGAACGAGGTTTCACTTGGGCGAAACTTCCGTAGCTAATTAAAAGCAAGAATATGTAAAGGGCAGTTTTAATCATTTTTACAGGCTATTATTTTTAACGAAATCAATGATCTCGCTCAGTTTTCCAAAAGCCACCGAAGTTACGGTATCTGCCGCTCCATAATACAAGGCCACCTTATCTTCTTCTACTGAATGTAAAGTCGCACACGGAAACAACACATTAGGCACATCGCCTACCAACTCATAAGGTGCAGCCGGTGCCAGCAAATATGGCTGACTGCGGTACAATACTTTATCTGGGCTATCCTTATCTAAGAGCGCTGCTCCCACCGAATATCTAAATCCGTTGCAGGTGTTGATCACGCCGTGATAGAACAGTAACCAACCTTCATCGGTTAAGATAGGCACAGGTCCCGCACCAATTTTTGTACACTGCCAAGCGCTATCTGTAAACGGTGCAACTTTCATCACACAACGGTGCTCGCCCCAGTATTTCATATCAGGACTGTAGCTGATATAAATGTCACCAAAAGGCGTATGCCCATTATCACTAGGACGGCTCAACATCGCGTATTTTCCATCTATTTTCTGCGGAAGCAACACACCGTTTCTATTAAAAGGAAGAAAGGCATTTTCGCATTGAAAGAATTCTTTAAAGTCAAAAGTGTACCCAATACCAATTGTTGGCCCGTGATAACCGTTGCACCACGTGATCCAATAGCGGTCTTCAATAAAACAAACACGTGGGTCATATTTATAATCAGAATCGATCATCTCGGTGTTTCCAGCACCAAATTCGATAGGATCGTGATTGATGTCCCAGTTGATTCCATCTTTACTGAAGCCGGCAAAAATATTCATTTGCACCGCTTTGTTATCGCATCTAAAAACTCCGGCGTAGCCATCTTCAAAAGGCACAACAGCCGAATTGAAAATACTGTTAGAACTGGGGATCGCATACCTGTCTATAATAGGATTTGCATCATAACGCCACATTACATCAGTGCTGTTTGCCGGTCTGTCTTGCCAAGGAATTTGCGTTGTACTCATATATTGTATTCTATATTTTTACCCGTTGCGGGTGTTTTGTATTGATTTTAATTGTTCAGTTTTTTGACTTTATCCAGCCAAGTAAAATTTAAAATAAGGGTAGTCACTCCAAAAACCAGTAGACTTATCGCGGTCTTCTCATAGTCACGTACCACTAAATAAATAGGCAGTAAGATCATACTGGATTGCCAAACGATCCCCACGATACAGTTAAACATATCCAGACCAAAATCTGTATTCTTGCCCACTTGTTCTTCTTCGGTTAGCTGCTCGCGTACCGGTTTCCACCAACCCCAAGGATGTACTGAAGTGTAGAAACTTTTTAAGGTTTTTAATGCCGTAGGCGGAGTTAGATAGGTTCCTAAGAACGAGCCTAAAAGTGAAAATCCTAGAATCACTGGAAATAGATAAATCGCCGGAATATGCGAATACCAGAATAGAAAGCTTCCTTCAGCATAGGTTGATGCGCCTTGATCTATCATAAACTGAAGCGTTGCGATCACCAGACCGCTTAACATTCCCCAGAAATAACCCCAGCCGTTAAAACGCCACCAAATCCATTTTAGAAAATTAGCAGCTACATAACCACCATATAACGAACTTGTAATCCACAACGTGATCGAGTTAATCGATTCTGCAAAGAAGCCCATAATCACCCCTAAAGTCACTACAGCGAAAGACGCGATATGACTTGCTTTTACATAGTGTTTATCAGTCGCTTCGGGTTTAAAATATTTCTTATAAATATCATTAACGATGTAGGCAGGGCCTGCGTTTACAAAAGCCGAAAAAGTTGACATAAAGGCTGCTAACAACCCGGCAAGCAACAAACCTTTAATTCCTACAGGCACGTGATTATTGATCACCTGCGGAAGAATAACTTCAAGATCATTGCTGGTTACGCCGCCTGCATTTGCAAGTTCGGGAGCGATGTAAACCAAGCCTAAAAGTACAATCGCAGCGATCATTAAATACCGTGGGATAAACAATACCAGATTGGTAAATCCGCTCATATAGGCTGCATCTTTTGCAGTGCGCGTTGATAAGATACGCTGCATATCATAGCTAGGCGTTGGCCCGGCGATACTTGCAAAAAAGCCCTTGAATAGACTCATTCCCACAAAAGCGCCAAACATCTTATAACCTTGCGTATCTATAAGTCGGTTAAATTCTTCAAAGTCTCCAGACCAAAATCCGGTGAGTTGACTACCAAAGGTAACCTTCGTCCATTCTGCCGGAATCAGCGCTGTGATTTCTGCATCGGTAAAGGAGAAAAAAGTGTATCCTGCAACAAGTATTCCTGCGAGAACCATTATCCCAAACTGCAATACTTCGGTAGAAACTACAGAGAACATTCCTCCTTTAATTGTATAAATCGTTGTGAGCAAGATCAAGATCAGCGCATAGACTTGTTCTGCATTCAACAGCGTGAGATCACCAATAACGAGGCTTACATCCCAAGGTAAGATTACGGTCATAAATTTACCGGCACCTTCAAAAAAATAGGCGATAAATCCTACTGAAGCCACCACGGCAAAAATTGCCACGATCAAGTGGGAAGCGCGGCCGGCTTTATCGTCGCCAAAACGAGAAAGAATCCATTCTGAACCGGTCATCACATTAGATCTGCGAATCCAAACCGCCAAGAACATCATCACAAAGACTTGGTTAAAAATAGGCCACATCCACATAAACATGAAGCTTTTCACGCCATACAAAAACAGGATTCCCACCATCCAAGCTGTACCCGAAACATCAAACATTCCCGAGCCGTTACTCAAGCCCAGATAATACCATTTAATGCTTTTTCCACCCAAGAAATAAGAATCGAGTCCCTTTGAAGCTTTTTTAGCCACGTAAACTCCAATCCCAATGGTGAGCAGCAGGTATACCGCGATTATGATTACATCAATACTCTCCATATTATTCTGCGTCTGCTGTCACACCCCAAGATTTGTTAGGTGCTGCTCCCATTACTAATTTGAGCTCACCACCAGCGGTGATCTGCTCGTGCATAATGCTGGTTTGATTAAATTCTTCGCCATTCAAAGTAGCCGATTGGATATAGAAATTTTCTTCGGAAACGCCTTCGGCTGTAATAGTGAAGGTTTTTCCTGACGGAAGATTGATCGTTGATTTTGCATAAACCGGACTTCCTATTTCATAAGCCGCACTCGCAGGATTAAAAGGATATAACCCCATAGAACTCCACACATACCAAGCTGACATTTGACCGGCATCTTCATTACCACTCAAGCCATTAGGCGTGGTATTGTATTGTGTTTTAAGAATATGATTTACCCAATATTGCGTTCTCCAGGGCTTGCCTGCACGATTGAATAAATACGCGATATGGTGACTAGGCTCGTTACCGTGTGCATATTGACCAATTAATCCCGAAATATCTGCAGAAGTAAAATCTCCCGTGATCTCAGAACTTTCAGTAAAAAGCTGCTCAAGCATTCCGGTAAAGGGCTCAGCGCCGCCGTGTAGTTTTATAAAATTATCAGTATCGTGCAGCACAAACCAGCTATGTTGCCACGCGTTACCTTCGGTATAATCTGTGTTTTCACGGTGTCTTGAGAACTTAGGATCAAACGGCTCGTGCCACTGTCCTGTTGAAGATTTTCCGCGCATAAAGCCGGTTTCAGGATCGTATAGCTTTTCGTACGACTTAGAACGCTCGTTGAAGTACTGATAATCTTCTTCATGACCTAAAGCTTTGGCCATTTGCGCTACACACCAGTCGTTATACGCATATTCTAAATTAAAAGTGACGCTTTCGTCTATTTTATCAAAAGGAATATAACCGTATTCTTTTAAGAATTCGAGCCCGCGCTCGTCACGCATCTGGGTGTTTTTCATCGCCTCATACGCCTTTTCCGCATCAAAACCTTTGATCCCTTTAAAGTACGCATCAGCAATAACGGGGATCGCGTGATTACCCGTCATCGTGTTGGTTTCGTTTCCATAGAGCGTCCAGACCGGTAAACTTTTATGCACCTCATAATAGGTAAGCATAGAGTTTATAATATCGCTGGTTTTTTCAGGCTCTAAAAGACTTAACAATGGATTTTCGGCACGGAAGGTATCCCAAAGCGACAAGGTAGAATATGCGGTAAAATCTGCGTCAATGATACTGTCATTTTCCTGACGGAATTGCCCATTAACATCGCTAAACGTTACCGGCGCGATCTGCGTGTGATATAAGGCCGAATAAAAAATCGTCTTTAAAGAATCGGTTGGCGTTTCAACAACAATATGCTCGAGTTGCTTTTCCCAGATCTTTTTTGCTTCGGTTTTTGCAGTTTCAAAATCAACATCGGCAGCTTCAGCAAAATTCTCTTTGGCGTTAGCTACACTTACAGAAGAAACCGAAACCTTAACAGTAACATCGCGGCTTCCATCTATATTGAAGAAAAACTGTGCTGCAGTAGTTTTTCCGCTTACGCTATCTGCGTCAACCACTTTTTTATCTGCAACCAAAATATGTCGCGCAATTGGTTTTGAGAATTGGGCTACATAAAACACTTTTTGATTTTTTGCCCAACCCGTACTGTGGCGGTAACCGCTAATCGTAGTTTCATTTTCGATTGTAATCGCGGTTTCAGTTGGTGCGTCCCAATTGATCGCAAAACCAAGATCTAACACTACGGAAGCTTCACCGGCACCTTCGTAATTGTATTTTTGAAAACCGGTGCGTTTAGTAGCAGTAAGCCCTACTTTAATCTGCGGATCTTCAAGGTAAACCGAGTAGTAACCCGGTTCTGCGCTTTCGCGCTTGTGTGAATAGGTCGAGGCATACGGGCGGTCTGCCGGCTTCTCATAACTTCCTGATAGATCAACCTCTTTGTTAGTAGGCATAAACAAGATGTCAGCAAGGTCACCTATTCCAGTCCCGCTTAAATGCAAGTTGCTAAACCCGGAAACAATGGAATCAGAATAGTGATAACCGGAACACCAATCCCAACCGTTAGTACCGTTATCAGGACTCACCTGCACCATCCCAAAAGGTACGGTAGCACCGGGATACGTGTGCCCGTGGCCGCCGGTACCGATAAACGGATCTACCCGCGCGGTAAGATTCAAGTCCGTTTGAGGTTCGGTTTGTGGTTCTGCATCATTCTTACACGAAGCAAGGGTTAAAATTGCGATTAAGAAAAAGGATTTCTTTAACATTTGAATACGTTTTTTAGCCTGCAAAGGGTTAATCTGTTAAGATTTTTAATAAATATGTGATATATTATCCCCGTTTCTGACTTTTATTAGACTAACGACAGTTCTCAAAAGCTAAACAGCTTAAAAACCAACTTTTGACTTATGCCCCTACGCAATTCTTTCAAAAATAACTTCTTGCTTAATGCAACTACAGGTTATAAAATTAACCTGACGCATCATGTGATTTTTTGGTTGGTCTATTTCCTGTTTAACTTTTTGCGCTGGGGAAGTTATTACAATGATTATTTCTACTCGTTTAAAGCGAATCTTCTAGGCTTTCCCATTCACATAAGCCTCACGTATTTTACGATCTATGTACTCATCCCGATGTTTATCTACAAACGTAAATATGTGCTTTTTACGTTGAGCCTTATCAGTGCTATTTTTATAATGGTGATCATAAAATACGAACTTACTTACTTCTTGATCAGCAATAACGTGTGGCCCGAAGGTCCCGAAGAAACTACCAGTCTGGGTGTTAATTATGTGGTGGTGATGATGCTAGGAGAACTGTATGTGATTTCCTTTGGTGCTGCGATAAAGATCACTATTGATTGGCTTCGCGAAAGACAACTTGCAGCAAGTTTAGCCAAATCAAATCTGGAGACCGAACTGCGCTTTTTGCGCTCGCAGATCTCCCCACATTTTTTCTTCAATACTTTAAATAACATCTATTCTTTAAGTCTTGAAAAGTCTGAAAACACTCCCGAAACTATCTTGAAACTTTCTGACTTGATGCGGTATTTACTGTATGAGACCAAAGAAAAAAGACAGCCTCTGGTCAAAGAGATCAAATTCATTCAAAATTATCTCGACTTGGAGCGCATTAGATACAACAAAAAACTGGATCTAAAGTTTGAGGTTACAGGCAATCCTAAAGGCAAAAAAATCGCTCCCATGCTGCTCATTCATTTTATTGAAAACGGCTTTAAGCACGGTGCGAGTAAAAATATTGGTAAGGTTAAGATCACGATCGATCTCACGATAGAAGGTTCTTTCCTATATTTTAGAATGAGTAATACCCTGCCTCAAAAAGAGTTGCAAAACAAAATACCAAATGCCGGCGGAATCGGTATCGAAAATGTTGAAAAACGCCTTAAATTGGGCTACGGCGCTCAAGATTACGCGCTGAAGATTTACGAAGAAGACGGCGAATATAAAGTATATTTAAAATTAAGATTATTATGAGTTTAAGATGTGTGATCATAGACGATGAACCCCTAGCCATCAATGTGATTAAAAATCATATTGCACAACTTAAAGGTCTGGAAATTATTAAAACATTTGACAATGCGATCGAGAGCCTAGACTTCTTACGCACCACTGAAATCGATTTGCTGTTTCTGGACATCAATATGCCGGTACTTGACGGATTAAGCTTTTTAAAAAGTTTAGACAACAAGCCTATGGTCATCCTAACCACTGCGCACGAGGAGTACGCCGTTGAAGGTTTTGAACTTGAAGTACTTGACTATCTCGTAAAACCCATCTCACTGCCTCGCTTTCTAAAGGCCACCAATAAGGCGATTGCAAAAACCCAGGAGGCTCCTAAAAACACTACGGAAAACGAATCGATCTTTGTTAAGGTTGATAAGAAGAAGATGAAAAAAGTATACCTTGATGACATTCTTCTAGTAGAAAGTCTCAAAGATTATATCAAGATCATCACCCTTAACGGCAATTATGTAGTGCATCAAACCTTAGGAAGTTTTACTGACGAATTACCTAGCACTCAGTTTGTGCGTATTCACCGCTCCTACACCGCCAATATCAATAAAGTTGATGCCGTTGAAGGCAACAGTGTTGAGATTGCAAACAAGCGTTATACCATAGGTCGTAATTATTTAGAAGACGCAAAAAATGCCATACTTCGCAATCAGTCTGGCAATTAAATTGTTAAAGTTTTAAAGCTAAAGCAAAGAATTCAAAGGTTTTAGGATGTTAAAATAGTTAACATTCTGCCAAGGGTTATTTCGCTATTTTTGGTTTTAAACTTTAACTGTATGAATAACCTAAATAAACTATATCTAATTCTAGTCTGCACATTTTCAGCGCTTGTCGTGCAGGCACAAGATCAAGTTTCATTACAAATCATAAAAGAGCGCGACTCGTTGCTGCTTAACCTCAACAAGCAATTAGAAGACAACGCGATTAAACTAAAATCGCTTCAAGGCGAGTTTTCTGACCTCAACCCTAACCGCACCAGTCAACGTCTGGGAAGTTTAGACAGTATCATTTCTAAACAGGAAAACCGAATTACTCTACTTGAGAATTCAAGAAAAATTCAGCTAAAATTGAATGGTCAATTGGCCTTTACCGAATTGATGAGCATTCATCGCGATATAAAACCCAGTAACCTGTTGCTGTCTTCTCAGGAATTTTTCAGCAAGATCGCGGCGATCAATAACCCAATGAATTATCCGGCCTATGAAGCATGGTTTAAAGAATATCAAGAATGGTATGAGCGCAAAAAAGGTAAAGACAATTGGCTAGATCTGATCAACAAAAGTATTACCGTGCTCAACGAACCGGCTAGTAATGTACCACTTTACGGATCGCTTTTTCAGACGTTTTCTACCGGAATCACTTCAGCAATGGAAATTGTGGGCGGAACGGGCAGAGACTTACGTGATAAAACTCCAGAAATGCTCAACGTACTCAACACGGCGAGTCAATTCAGCCAGCAACAAAGTATTATAGACAACGAGTGGAAAAGCATCAACGAAGAGCTTAATAAGCTTGAAAATGAATACAACCGCTTACTTGAAGAGCAAGCCAAATATTACGGCCTAGATATGAGTGCAGTAGCTCAGTATCAAAACGCGACCCTAGACAGCGAGCGCGAAACCCTCAAAAATAAATTCAGAAAATCTATCAATAACAAAATCTCTGAATGGGAAAAGCAAGGCAATAAAGACTGGCTGACCGAAGTAGAACGTTTTATGGTAAAAACACAGTCGCTGCGTCAACGCTTTGGCCAACTAACCCTGCGTATGAAAAGCAATATTGGAAAATACCAAGAGCTGATCACGCATTTTTCTAAAAACGACAGTTTTGCCGAAGAATTCAGAACCAAACTAAGAGATCTGGAGAGCAGTATTGATCAGGTAGATTCTAACTTTAATGCGGTGTTTAATCCTTCAAAATACATTGAAGATTCTGCGGTAATGTACATAACACAATAAACAATCTGGCTATGAAAAAACTACAGAAAGAAGACATCAAACAAGAAGTTTTTGACCTTTATGATGCTTATGCGCACAATAAATTAGAGCGAAGAGAATTTGTTGAACGGCTTTCTATGTTTGCCGTAGGAAGCATCACGGTGCCTGCTTTACTGAGTTTTCTTATGCCTGATTATGAAACCACCAGACGCATCGCTGCTGATGACCCTAATCTGGATTCTAAATTCATCACTTACAATTCACCAAAAGGCGGCGGAGAAATCAAAGCCCTTCTTTCTAAACCTAAAAACACTACTGAAAAATTAGGTGGAATTGTAGTTGTGCACGAAAACCGCGGTCTAAATCCGTATATCGAAGATACCGCCCGCATCGCCGCACTAGAGGGATTTATAACCATCGCACCTGATGCGTTGAGTCCGCTTGGCGGGTATCCCGGCAATGATGATGACGGTCGTGCGATGCAGCGTATAAAGAGACAGCAAAGAGATGCTTGAAGATTTTATCGCGGCTTATGAGTACCTGATGAATCATGGGGATTGCAACGGAAACGTTGGTGTGGTAGGTTTTTGTTTTGGCGGTTCTATCTCTAATATGATGGCGGTAAAAGTACCTACTTTAAAAGCTTCGGTGCCCTTTTACGGCGGTCAACCTACAGAAGATATTGATCAGATTCAAGCGCCTCTTTTGCTACAGTATGCCGGGCTAGACGAACGTATTAACGCCGGTTGGCCAGACTATGAATCCAAACTGAAAGAGCACAATAAAGAATATGGGATGTTCTTATATCCCGATGTAAATCACGGTTTTCATAACAACACCACACCACGTTACGACAAAGAAGCCGCTGAACTGGCTTGGGAACGTACAATAGCCTTTTTTAAAGAGCATTTGTCTTAGAAAACCAAAACCAGAAATTGCTTATTTCTCATATTTTAAACGATTTCGTTTCCATTTATTAGCCAAAAAGCGCTATTAGTCGAATTAGTTCTCAGGTTTTAAGATGCTTTATAATATTTACAGCATCCTAATCAACCATCCCATGAGACGTAACTTTCTGTATTTAGCCTGTTTTCTTTGCCTTTGTTTAAGTATTCAAGTTTTAAGTGCTCAAGAGCGCTATGAATTGAATACAGATTGGTTTTGCAATCCTATCAGTGATACCAAAGAAAACGGCATTACCCTATCTCAACCTGACTTTAAGCTAAAAAGATGGATGCCTGCGACCGTACCGGGAACAGTGCTAACTACGTTGCTTAACAACGAGAAAGTCCCTGATCCTTTCTACGGAATGAACAACAACAAGATCAAGGATATTTATGAAACCGGAAGGGAATATTACACCTACTGGTTCACTAAAGATTTTGAGGAAACCGCAGCTCCGGGCGAACAAGTCTGGTTAAAATTCAGAGGAATCAACTACAGCGCTGATGTATATTTAAATGGTAAGAAAGTAAATCAAACGCCCTTTAAAGGAATGTATCTGCGTAGGGAATTTAATATCACTTCCCTTCTCAATAAAAATGGAAAAAACAGACTTGCCGTTTTGGTGCATCCGGCAGATGAAGTGGGAAATCCTAATGGAGGTCAAGGTGGTGATGGAACAATCGCTAAAGGTGTAGCGCTGCAATACACCGCCGGCTGGGACTGGATTCAACCGGTACGGGATCGCAACACCGGGATTTGGGATAAAGTGTTTATCGAAAAAACGAAATCGGTAAACCTTAAGAATCCACATATTGTGACTTTGGTTCCCGGAAAACGCTTACCGGGCGAAACGCAAGAACCTGCAACGCTACAAGTATCAGCAGAATTACAAAACACACAAAACACACCGGTAAGCGGCACATTACAATACCAACTCAAAGGTAAAACTATTAAGACACCAGTGACGCTTTCCGCGAAAGAAACTAAAGAAATAGCATTTCCTGATTTCAGTTTAGAAAATCCAAAACTGTGGTGGCCCAGTGGTTATGGGGCTCAAAACTTGTACGATTTAAATCTTGAATTTGTAGTAGGAGATCAAGTTTCTGATAGCGAACAAGTACAATTTGGCGTTCGTGAAATTCAAACAAGCTGGAATGCGCATACCCGCAGTAAAGAGATCGCCGTCAACGGACAAAAGATCTTTATTAAAGGAGGAAACTGGATCATTTCAGATGCGATGCTTCGATTTTCAGAAGAACGTTATGATGCTGAGATTCGTTTCCATAGAGATATGAATTTAAACCTGATCAGAATTTGGGGTGGAGCTTTGCCGGAGCGTCCTGAATTTTATGAAGCTTGCGACAAATACGGCTTGCTGGTGATACAGGATTTCTGGATGTCCGGTGACTGTAACGGGCGCTGGGTTGACCCCATGAAAAAAGAAGATCAGTGGACACGTAGACAATATCCTGACGATCACAATTTATTTATCGAGTCGGCTGCAGATGCTATCAAAATGCTACGCAATTACGCTTCATTGGCCATCTGGTGTGGTGGTAATGAGATCACACCACCAGCCGATATTTTAAGCGCGCTTAAAGATTCGATCTTGCCAAAATACGACAATACTCGTTGGTTTATAGACTATTCAAATTCTGATGAAATGTCGTACAATTTTAAAGGCGGAAACGGCGATGGACCCTACGGCATTCAAAATATAAACACCTTCTGGGGTGAGCGAACGTGGCCTTTCAATTCTGAAGTAGGCTCGGTAGGAACCGGTGACGCGGTCTCTTTAAAACGCTTTTTGCCGGAAGATCATCAAGTGATTCCGCAGGAATTAGAAGGCACCGAAAAAGTAGAAGACGAAGTATGGAGCTACCATAAATACATAGATTATGGCGACGCTATGGAACCGTACGGAAGTCCGAAAGATATGGAGGATTTTGCCACAAAAGCACAACTGGTAAATTACAACCAATACCGCGGTTTAATGGAAGGCTTTTCTTCTCATATGTGGGATTGGTACACCGGTGTGATCATCTGGAAAACTCAAAACCCGTGGACCGCTTTACGTGGCCAGATGTATGATTATTATCTAGATCCCAACGCCTGCTTGTACGGTTTGCGCAGCGGCAGCGAACCTGTGCACGCGATGTACGATCCTGTTGAGCAAAACATAATGATCGTCAACAACTCGTTTGAGCAACAGCACGATCTTATGCTGCGTTTAACTGCTTATGATATGGAAGGCAACAGCAAAATGATCACACAAGTTTTTAATTATATTGAGCCTTCTAGCATACGCCAAATTATGTCTATAGCGCGTTATATCGAAGAACTTGGGGCTGAAGAGGGTATGTTTTTATCGGTTCAGTTGCTTAATGTAGATCAGGAATTGGTTAGCGATAATTTTTACTGGCTGCCTGATGCTAGCGGAACTTATTCCGGATTACAAAATATGGACAAAGCGCAACTTTCAGCTAATGCCAAGAAAATCTCAGCTACCGAAATTGAATTAACGCTAACCGCTGCTGAAGAATTTCCGGTGGCATTTTTTAACAGAATTTCGTTGATCGATGCTAAAACAGGCGAGCGCTTGCTACCCACATTTTTTAGTGACAACTATGTATCTGTAACACCTGGCGGTGAAAAGAAAATCACGCTAAGCTATGATCAGCTAAAAGATACTGACGCAAAAATTGAGATCGAAGGATGGAATGTACCAAAACAAACCCTCGACCTCAACTAAGATATACAACACACTAAGGTTTAAAAAGTCGGCAGCAACGCCGGCTTTTTTTTGTTGGCATCAAACTTTAACCTCAATTTAAAACAGAACTACTGCGGGCTGCATAACTTTAAATACAAAAGAAAACTTATGAAATTTAATTATGTAGGCGATACCGGTCTCATGGTATCTGAGCTGTGTTTTGGGACGATGACCTTTGGTGGTGTAGATGCCGGAACGTGGAGCCAGATCGCATCGGTACCTCAAAAGGAAGTGAACCAGATGCTTAAAGCGGTTTTTGACGCCGGAATCAATTTTATTGACACGGCCAATGTTTACTCCTTTGGGCAATCTGAGCAATTACTGGGACAAGGATTAAAAGACTTAGGAATCAATCGCGATGAAGTTGTGGTCGCAACTAAAGTTTTGGGACCTATGAGTGAAAGTCCTAATGACGTTGGCCTTTCTCGTTATCATATTTTCAATTCGGTTGATGCGAGTTTAAAGCGTTTACAGCTGGATCATATTGATATTTTATATGTACACGGTGTAGATGCTAAAGTGCCTGTAGAACAAATTTTACAATCGCTCAATGATATCGTAGCTACCGGAAAAGTGCGTTATATCGCCATTTGCAATTGGCCCGCGTGGATGGTGGCTAAAGCACAAGCCATCGCTGAGCACAAAGGCTGGCAAAAATTCATCGGACTGCAATATTATTACTCGGCAGTTTCCAGAGATATTGAGACTGAATTGATCCCGATGGCTCAAGATCATAATCTGGCGATTTTTCCTTGGAGTCCGTTAGCGGGTGGTTTCCTTACCGGTAAATATTCTCGAGAAGGCAGCAGTGAAAAAGGATCCCGAAGAGCCGATTTTGACTTTCCGCCTATTGATAAGGACAAAGCGTTTAACTTGGTTGATGTGATGCAAAAACTCGCAGCTGTACATCAGGTTTCCGTAGCAGAAATTGCCTTGGCTTGGGTGCGCCATCAACAAGGCGTGACCAGCACGATCATAGGCGCAAAAACTATAGACCAACTTCAATCCAACATCAAGTCTACCGAAATCAATTTAAGCAAAGAAGATCTAGAAAAAATAGATGCGGTAAGTCCAAAACCTAAGCTGTATCCCGGTTGGATGGTACAACGCCAATCAAGGTACAGACAGTAAGCTTTTAAAAATATCCTAAACAAAAAAACCTCTGATTTTCATCAGAGGTTTTTTATTGATTGATCAAATGTTATTTGTAGTCAATACGATCTAAAGTCACCTTAGAATTCAGCGTATTCAACTGAATAACTTTAGTCAATTTGGTCTCGTCTCTTAATCCGTAATTTTTATAAATCGTATATTTCAAATAGTTGGGGTTATCCAAATTCTTTTGATCAAAGGCTTCCAGATTGATGATCCATTCTCCCGGCTCATCGTCATCAATAAGATAAGCTTCTGTAGTATACTCTTTATTCACTTCGTCTAGAAGTTGATCCCGATTATCAAACAGGGTATGTGCCCATTTGAAATACTTTTTCTGAGGATTTACGAATTGTAATTCAAAATCTGTGTTGGGATCGTTCCATTCAAAAACTACACGAATATCTTGTTTAAATCCTGCTTTAAGCAGGTCTGTAGGTAAGCTTTTAAAATCAACTTTACTGCGGTGTAACGCGAGCAAATGCTTCAGTTCATCAATTATTACTTCTTGTAATCCGGAAAAATCGGCCTCAGGAATAGCATTAGCTAACATTCGTTTATATAAATCAAAAGCTTTCTCATATTCGTGGGTTTCCTGATAATTCATTGCCAAATCCCGATACGTTTGAGCATCACTAGGACGTAACCCTAAAATACGCTCAAGAATCATCTGTGCTTCATCAAAATTTCCTTGTTCTTCAAGTTTAAAGGCTAAAGTTTTTAATGCCTTTAGATTGTCACTTGCTATTGCCGCAATATTGGTCAAGATAACATAGGAATAATCAGCGTCCCATTTTTTAAAGTAGTTTGAAACATTCAAAATATACGGAATGGTCATCTGCGTCACCGCTTTCTGATTTTCATAAATACGCTGAGCTTCCTTAAAAGTTGAAGCCATTTCTAACTCCTTTATGTAACTCGGCTTATTGTTAACGTCTTCCCAGAGAGATACCTCTTGATCACGATAATCGTTGCCTTTAACAAGGGCACTGTTTTCTTTGTTTGCCTTAGGCTTATCTTGCGTATTTATCACACCGTCCTGTGTTATTATTTCTATCGCACCAAAAGCCGCAATACTACCATACCGATTAGTTCCTGCCAGAGATTTTATTGCTCTGATGCTTTTTATATTCTGCACGTCTATTGGAGGCAAATTGCTTAAACCGTTTCCCTGAGAATAAGGGGTGCCATCGATCACAATAGCAGGATTAGGGTCTACAAACATCCCTGTAGTACTAGTAACATTATTGAGAAAACTATAGCGTTTATTGGCTCCAACCCCCGAGATCAAAACTCCCGGAATCCTCCCAATGATATCATCGAGACGCGTATCAGTTGGTAAAATTTGATTCTTTGTAAGTTCATCTACCGTATACCCAATAGCATCCACTTTTTTCTCCCCATACGGAGTGAGTCTAATTTCTGACTCTTGCTTGATTTTTGTATAAATTTTGACTTCGTCTAAAACTGTGGTATTAGGCTTTAATGCTACCTGCAGGTTTGTATCGGTTTCAATCGGCACTTGTTTTTCATACATACCTAAAGCATCAATAATAAGAACATCACCTTTATCAGCAGAAATACTGAAGTTACCCAGATTATCACTTAGCGTTTCTTTCAGCGTATTTTTAACTCGAATGGCCGCTCGCGGAATAGCAATAGTGTCTTCGGTATAAATCTTTCCTGTGATGGTAATATTGTGATTATCCTCAAATGATTCATTGTCTGCCTGAAACGTAAGCATCCGCTCAAGCGCTTCATTTACAGATAAGCTATTTAAATTGATGTAATGTCCTTCGCCGTAAAAACTAGCTTTTTGTAAGCTTTCATGATTTGCCTCAGGGCTAGAGCTTATGCTATAGGTTGGCAGATATACCTCTTGATTCAACGCTGAAAAAATCGTGTTTCCGTTTGAAAATAATAATGCGGCATCGGCTTCAGTGGTATTGTCTTTTAAAATAGTTGCAAAATCTACCTCACCATCATAGGTGACACTTTCTAAAAACTTGATAATATTTTTTGAATCTCCATCTTTAAGTGAAAACACTCGCTCTTCCATCTTAAGCGCACTAAAAACGATCACATTTACTTGAGCATAATTCAGATGGTCTAAATATTTTCGCAACAGCTTTAATTCCTCATTAATATCACGACTGTCTGATTGCATTTTTATTGAAGCATCCCAATACACCGTAAGGTATTTAGGAGTAATTCGAGTTCGTGGGATCACTTTACCATTCTCGCTGGGATAAGACACTCTCAGACTAAACATCAAACCTTGGTCCACGCGTTCCCAATCATCTTGGTTGTAAAGTCTGGTAAATGAAAATGTTTTATAGTCTGAACCTCCAATTTCAAAATCAATATATCTACCGTTAACCTCAATCAATTCTAAAGAAACCACGACATCTTGATCAACTAAAATATCATAAGGCTCGAGGTTTATGGTCTGCACACCATCTCCTCTGATTTCATAAATGATATTTTGAGTTAAGATATTCTCTGCCGGATAACCTTCTTTGTAATTATAGACATTAACCCGTACTTTAATACCACCCGAATTATTCTTTGTGATGTTGAATTTGAGATCGTGAAGCTTTGTCTTATTATTTTCAATCTTAAATCTTGTAGCAATCTCACCTCCCAAGGCTTCGGGATTAAGCCAATAACCTGTCACGCCTTGCTTGATCCTTAACGAACCAATATTCTTTTCTTTTCGCAACTCGTTAGTTAGGACAACTTCTTCTAAACTGAAAGGCTCTGGCTCCAGATAAAATTTTGAATCTCCCGCTACTTGCGAGAAAAATTCAGCAGCAGAAAGCGTTAGTGTTTTATAACCAATATAGGAAATTTGCAAGCTAGAATTTTGCCCAATAGTGGTTGCATCAACAGCTAAATGAAACTCACCGTTTTCGTCAGAAACAGTACCTATACTTTCCTTTAGAAAGCCAATATTCACATAAGGAAGTGCCTTTTTGGTCTCTGCATCATAAATGCTTCCATTTAGTACGGTACTGTTTTGAGCTTCAACAAAAATAGGCCGCAGCAAAAATACAAGGAGAGTAAGAAGTAGTTTAACTTTCATATTTTGAACACACCATCTAAAGTACACATTTACTGAGGTATAAGTTCCAAAAAAAAAGTTTTAGGCAAATATTCAAGTAATATTCCCTTCTATTGCTTTAAAAGCTCAAACAATTTGACATTTAAATACAGGTTTTCAACCCCGACTTTTTGTGACTTTAGGATCCCGATTACTTCAAGTTCATTAAGATATTCCGCTGCAGTTTGACGTTTTGCAATTCCTTTATCCACCAGATATTTTACTTTACAATAGGGTTGTTCAAACAACAATTCTATCAACTCTTTAGAATACACTCGAGCAGGAAGTTGCTCTTTTGCGAAAACAATGGTTTCATGCATCAAACGATTAATGGAGTTAATCTTTTCTAAAGTGTATAATGCCGTTTCCTCTATACCTTTCAAAATAAAGAGAATCCAGGCTTCCCACGCTGAATTTTCGGTTACACCTCTAAGGTTTGTGTAATAGGCATTCTTATGTTCGATGATGTATTTACTAAGATAAAGTATAGGAGTGTCTAAAAGTCCATTCTCAACCATAAAGAGCATATTGATTACTCTACCCGTTCTCCCATTTCCATCAAAAAAGGGATGTATCGCTTCAAACTGGTAATGAATTATTGCCAATTTTATAAGAAGATCAATATCGTCATCTGCATGAATATAATCTTCCAGATTTTTGAGAAGATTTCTAATTACAGTCTCTCCTTCAGGTGGCGTATAAATAGTTTTACCATTACTCGTGATTTTTGTTCCGGGGGCATTACGTATGGCCGAATTGTTCTCTTTAATAGTCTGTACGATTTGAATAAAGGAATTTGTAGAGAGTGGTCTTTTACTTAAATCAGTATATCCTTCCCATAATGCCTGACGATATCTTAAAACCTCTTTTGTCTGAGCATCTGTTGTAGAAATAATAGACGAAAAAGCTTTGTACAAAGTGTCCTGTGTCGTCACTATATTTTCAATTTCAGAACTATCCTTTGCTTCCTGTAAGGTAATGGCGTTTACCAGCATAGATTGATTAGGTATTTCATCTGCTCTACCCTTCAACTCCGCCAATATTTTATTGGATACGATGGCTTGCTTTAATATTTTCTTGGTTTCAACCTCAACAACTGGGGGTAATAGAGGAAGGTCGTTATAGGCTTCTTCAGGATTGTACATAATATCGACATTTAAAAAAACTATGTCGAAGACATCGACACACTGTAAATATATGTCGAAATATCCATAATATATCGACATATTTCAAAGAAGGCACATTACCCTTGCAACTATAATTTAAAAGGTAGCTGTTTATAATAGCTTCATCGCGTTAAACACAGAATTATATTTTTTTTGTGCCCTACCAAAATTTAGAAGACTTTAAAAATCAATAGCAGGAACATCAAAATCAAGAAAATAAAGAGACTAACACTATTAAGAAATAAATATGGTTAAGGATAGAAAACAAAAAAACCTCTGATTTTCATCAGAGGTTTTTCTTTGTACAGGCGGAGAGACTCGAACTCTCACACCTTGCGGCACTAGATCCTAAGTCTAGCGTGTCTACCAATTCCACCACGCCTGCAATTTGATTTATAGATTCTCATCTTTTGCACTAGATCCTAAGTCTAGCGTGTTTACCATCCCGATAGCTATCGGGACCACCACGCCTGCATACTATTTTTAACGTACTTAGGACTCCCGTTAAAAACTTGCATCCTTATCTCTAAAAATGCGAGTGCAAATATAGGAAAGATTTTGAATATGAAAATCATTTTTGAAATAAATTTTAATGCTTTGTTCCTATAATTTTTAGCAGTCTCTTATTCAGCAACCTTAGAGACCTTTTTAAGCTTTGTAGATTTGTTAGGAAATCATTCCTTAACCATTCTGTATTTTTACAACCAAGCACATAAAACATATGAAAGACATAAAAACTTACGTAGATAAACATCAAAAACGTTTTCTCGACGAACTTATAGCACTTCTCAAAATTCCTTCTATCAGCGCTGATAAAGCCTATAAAAAGGAGGTGTTCAACACGGCAGATGCTGTAGCAGAACGCCTTAAAGAAGCGGGTTGTGAGCTTGTTGAAATTTGTGAAACTCCAGGCTATCCCATTGTCTATGGTGAGCTTATTAAAGATAAAAACCTACCTACCGTTTTGGTTTACGGGCATTATGACGTGCAACCGCCAGATCCATTAGACTTGTGGGACAGCGCTCCTTTTGAACCCGTTATCAAAAAAACAGAGCTGCATCCCGACGGAGCTATTTTTGCGCGTGGCGCCTGTGATGACAAAGGCCAGATGTATATGCACGTCAAGGCTTTAGAATATATGACGCAAAACGACGACTTGCCGTGTAACGTTAAATTTATGATCGAAGGCGAAGAAGAAGTAGGTAGCGAAAACCTGGGTTGGTTTATTGCCCGCAATCAAGAAAAAATGGCCAATGACGTGATCTTGATCTCAGACACTGGAATGATAGCCAAAGATACACCAAGCATCACCACCGGTCTACGCGGACTCAGTTATGTGGAAGTTGAAGTTACCGGTCCTAACCGCGATTTACATAGCGGACTTTATGGCGGTGCGGTGGCAAATCCTATTAACATTTTGACCAAAATGATCGCGTCACTTCACGACGAGAACAACCACATCACCATTCCCGGGTTTTATGATAAGGTGGAAGAACTAAGCACCGAAGAGCGTGCAAAGATGGCTGAAGCTCCTTTTTCACTAGAAAACTATCAGAAGGCGCTTGATATTGATTCGGTTTATGGGGAGGCCGGCTATTCAACCAATGAACGCAACAGCATCAGACCTACGCTCGATGTGAATGGTATTTGGGGTGGTTATATTGGTGAAGGTGCAAAAACTGTGATTGCCAGTAAGGCATATGCAAAAATAAGTATGCGTTTGGTTCCCGATCAGGACTGGAAGGAGATCACCGAACTTTTCAAAACCCATTTTGAAAGCATTGCACCAAAAGGTGTGCGTGTTAAGGTTAAACCGCATCACGGCGGACAAGCCTACGTAACCCCAATTGACAGCTTAGGCTATCAGGCTGCTGAAAAGGCGTATGAAAAAACCTTTGGCAAAACTCCTATCCCACAACGCAGCGGCGGAAGTATTCCTATCGTTTCGTTATTTGAACGCGAACTCAATAGCAAAACGATCTTGATGGGCTTTGGTCTGGATAGCGATGCGATTCACTCGCCTAACGAGCATTTTGGAGTTTGGAATTTCTTTAAAGGCATTGAAACGATTCCGCATTTTTACCACGAGTTTACTAAGCTTAAAACTGCTGAGAAGTAAAATACAGATCTGGGCGTGACCCCGCGCAAAAGCGGGGTCGGGCTTTTGGCAGTCGCTTTTTGCAAAAAAGCAAAAGAGCTCCAACAATGCCTCAATCCCTCACGCAAGGTTTCGGTAATCAGTGTCGGTTTTCAATTTTCGCCACTCAGATCTTTTATACCTTAACTTTAAATAAAAATGGATCTCGACTGCGCTCGATCTGACATTGAATAACTGTAATACATCAGCTTTCTAAACTAAAAAACCCGTATACTGTTCGGGTTTTTTAGTTTTAAATTTTCAATTTTGAACCCTCAACCTTAAATCCTTATCTGCGCATATTTCGCTTGGATAAACATAAACACCGCATAGGCCACAAGACCGAGTGCTACGATTCCCATTATAGCAGCGCCAAAATTATCTTGTAAAAAATCAAAAGCAGCCACTTTTCCGCCGGCATCTGCGCCATTTCCTAAGGCTACTTTAAAGAATAAAAAGGCTAAAATTCCGGAAACAATTCCTCTTGAAGTAAATCCGATTTTTCCGGCACGAACTAAAGCTTTACGCTCTTTTTGACTAAGACTGCTTTCTTTAACGTCTTCTCTAAATTTGCCAGAGTAAGCTTTGTAAATTTGAAAAAGTGCTTTTCCTAAAAGACAAAGCGCCACAAAACCGATTACATAAGCTCCGTAAGGTTTAGACATCAAGGTGGAAACCGCAGAATTACCACCAGATCCAGAACTACCGGAAACAATCATTTTGGTCGCTGTAAAGCCTAGAGCTCCGTAGAATATTCCACTTACGATAAAACCGGCGCGTTTTACAAAACCTTTGGCCTCACTCCAAGATGCTCCGGGACCATTAACCGCCTCATAAATACGATAGAACGCATAGCCAAATAAACCAATCGCCAAAGCGCCTAACAAAACCTGACCAAAAGGTTGCCCCGCAAGAAATTGTAATGCATTATCACTGCCACTTTTAGAGCCGCCTAAATTAAACGCGGCCATTGCAGTTAAAACACCTATTAGTGCATATACCGCACCCTTTGCTACCATCCCCGCTCGGGCAAGTTTTTCTTTTTTATTATTCATCGATTTGGAAATTAGTTAGTTACCGCCAAACTATTGATTATCGTTACTATCTGCTCCCAACCCGATGTTATAATAAACTAAACGAAGTGCTAAATCTTCTTGACATAATCTGTCACCAAGACGATTTGCTGTCCGTCAACTTTACCTTCAATGTATTTTTCATTTTCGTGATCTAGAGAAATTCTGCGTACAGCGGTACCTTGTTTAGCCACCATACTGCTGCCCTTTACCTTAAGATCTTTGATCAATACCACAGAATCGCCAGCTTCTAAAACAACACCGTTACTGTCGCGATGTACCAAACCTTTGGTTTCCGTTTCATCAGCAATTCCGGCTTTTGCCCAATCTTTTACGGTTTCTTCCATATACATCATATCTAGCAAATCTTGCGGCCAACCTTCGGCTCTTAGTTGGTGTAACATACGGTAAGCCACGACTTGCACCGCCGGGACCGTGCTCCACATACTGTCGTTTAAACAGCGCCAATGATTGGGGTCTATTGCGGCTTTATCTTCAAGCTGCATGCGACAGGTTTCTGAAATAAAAATATGGGTTTGCACCTCGGGTAGATCTGGCGAATTAGGAACCGCATAAATATCAAGATCCTCGGTGCTTCCACTCAATTCACATACATTACCGCTACGGTCTCTTAAGTCTTGTTCTAGGCTCATAATTCTACTGTTGTTGATTGAGGTGTAAAGTTAGGTTTCTTCTAATTTTTCACCCTTTGCAACGGTAAAAAAGAGAACTGGTCTTTAAGCTAGAAGTCTTAAATTAACCTATCATCAATCAAATCATTACTTTATGAATTTTGCTAGAGCATATCATCCTCACTGGAATACCTCTGAAAAACTACTTTTCCGCTTCCTTTTATTGTATTTCACAACTTACATTCTCTTACAGTTTTTGTCTCAGCCTGCAGAACCACTAGTGCGTTTAGCAGGTCACCTCATCCTTGGTGTAGAAGAAGAATTACAGTTTTTTGCCACAGGTAGCGGCGACTCTACTTATGCTTATGTGCTTTTATTTGTAAACTTTTTAATCACGCTATTGGGTACAATTATATGGACGCTAGCTGACCGAAAACGAGCGTCTTACAATACACTTTTCTACTGGCTTCTGGTCATATTACGCATTTTTTTAGCGATGATGCTATTGAGTTACGGGTTTGCAAAAGTTTACAAAACTCAATTTCCAGAACCATCCCTCATCCGTTTATTACAGCCACTGGGCAGTTTTTCACCTATGGGACTTGCTTGGACGTATATGGGTTTTAGCGAAGCCTATAACCTATACACCGGATTGCTTGAAGTTATAGGCGGTTTGCTGTTAATATGGCGAAGAACAACAACATTAGGAGCTTTGCTTGTCGCCGGAGTGATGAGTCACGTTGTAGTGATGAATTTCACTTATGATATTCCGGTAAAATTATTTTCTATGCATCTTTTAGCCATCGCTATTATTCTGATTGCCACAGATCGAAAAAGACTTTATAACCTGTTCTTTCGTAACAAAGCTACCTCTAGTATTATTGAATATGATCCCATCAAAAACAAGCGGTATCAAAAGATTAAAACTGGTCTTAAGCTCGCGAGTGTTGTTTTGTTTATAGGAGTTTCGGTTTGGCAGGGATACACCAATGAACGTAGTTTTGGCGATAAACGAGCCAAACCTCCACTTTACGGAATTTGGGAAGTGCAGCAAATGAAAGTCAATGACAGTCTGGTGGCTCCCTTAATTACAAATGATGCTCGCTGGCGGTATTTTGTCATTGATTATAAAAATCGCTGCAGTATTCTGTATATGAATAATGAAGTAAAATGGCTAAATCTTGAAATTGACACCAGCCAATCAAAACTATCAATCTACAACTATGATTATGAACAGCACGATAATTTCTCCTTTACGCGAGATGATGATCGCTTAAATATAAAAGGAAAGTTAGGTCGTGATTCTCTGGATATTCAGATGAAAGCAAAAGATCTAAATGAGATGCTGTTACCCAATCGCGGATTTCATTGGATCAATGAATATCCTTTTAATCGTTAAACCCTTACGTTAAGAATGGCAAAATAAAATCAGGCTTTTCTGGCATTCAAGCCCCTGTACTTCCTAAGCTTTTGCGAATTTCAAGAAGTAAAAACCCCTGTACATCAATAAATATTTTACTCTACACTTGTAGAATTAAAATTTATTTCTACATTTGTAGAACACATTCTAAAAATGTAGAAGCTATGAGTCTTTCTAATGCCGAAGAACAATTGATGCAAATTTTATGGAAATTGGATAAAGCTTTTATGAAGGAACTCATAGAAGCCTACCCCGAACCTAAACCGGCAACTACCACTGTGGCCACCTTGCTCAAACGAATGCAAGACAAAGGTTTTGTAGATTATGTGCAATACGGGAGATCACGAGAATATTTTCCGCTGGTGAAGAAAAACAAGTATTTCTCAAAGCAAGTCAACGGAATGATCAAAAATTTCTTCAACGACTCTGCCGCGCAGTTTGCTTCATTCTTCACACAAGAAACCGATTTGACGCAGCAAGAATTAGAAGAACTTAAAAAACTGATTGATGAACGCTTAAAATCTCAAAAGTAATGGCAGCCTACCTCATCAAATCTATCTTGTGCCTTCTGGTTCTTTGGGGCTTCTATAAAATTGCTTTAGAACAAACCGCTGCGCACCACTTTAAACGCTTCTATTTACTGGGAAGTTTGGCAATCGCGATCGCATTACCTTTAGTTAGTTTTAGTTATACGGTTGAAGTTGCACCGCAACCCGTTGCCGCCGAGACTCATTTTGAACCGACTGTTTTTACAGAAACTCCTGTCACCACACCAACAGCAGAATCTACAAATTGGCTGCTCCTTAGTTTAGCACTCATTTATGGTGTTGGTGTGCTGCTTTTTGGTTTCCGGTTTTTTCGTAATCTGTTGCGCTTACGCGAAAAGGTGCGCCGTAACGAGCACATCAAAGCGACCTCGCATATCAATGTATTGCTGGTAGAACAAGTGGTTCCGCATTCGTTTCTAAAGTATATTTTTCTCCCGAAGACCGACTTTAAAAACAACACGCTTCCTGCCGAAGTCTTGCAACACGAGCAAGCTCACGTGATTCAAAAACACAGTTGGGATATTCTTCTTATCGAATTTCTTCAGGTCGTGTTTTGGTTCAATCCGGTGTTGATGTTACTTAAAAAAAGCGTGGCGCTCAACCACGAATTTCTGGCCGATCAAGCAGCTTTACACCAAAATAATAACCTTACTAATTATACCAATCTTTTATTTAACTATTCGGGAGGTGCTCATCACACCGCGTTAAGTAGCCCGATCAATTATTCATTAACTAAAAAACGAATTCTTATGTTATCAAAAAACCGTTCGGTCAAAAAGCTGACCGCCCGTATCGTACTCTTTGTGCCCGTTCTTGCGCTTTGCGTTTATTTCTTTAATCAAGAAATTGTGGCAAAGCCTGCAAACCTGCAAGAACCGGAAAAGATGGAAGATCAGAATGATCAAAACTCTGCAACATCAACAGACACCTTCTTCAAAAGCGACAAGCCTAAAGTCATCACCCAAGCTGACCTCGATGCTCTTTCCAAAAATCCAACCTACCACATCCTTGAAAAGAAAGCTCCTACATCTTCTCAATTAAATGAATGGAAAGATGCTTCTCAATACGGTGTTTGGGTTGACGGAAAACGCATTAAAAATGCTAACTTAAAAAGTGCTGAAGCGTACAGCCATTATTTTATAAGCAAGCTTGAGAAAAATGCAAAAAATTATGGCGCGCATTATTTCCAAGTTAATCTAATGACATCGTCTTATTATGAAGACCATAAACAAGTGCAAAACCCACCTTCGCAAGAGGCTATAAAAGCATATTTAGCTCAAACTGAAAAAGTCCTTAACATCACCGTTACAGGCTCTGATGTTTATCTAAATGGAAAGGAAACAACCGTTGAAACTTTTGCAAACGATATTGATGCTTTGAGTAAAAACTGGACCTTGAGCGAAAAGAAAAATTATAGCGTACACGTGCGAACATCAAATCCTGCGGCCAATCTTTGGCAAAAACTACAAGAAGCTTTTGAAACAACTGCATTATATAAGGCTAATCCCAAAGGTTTAGTTCCACCACCGCCACCACCTGCGCCTGCACCCCCAAAGGCCGGTTCTATTCCTGCGCCTCCACCACCTCCGGCAACTAATTCTAGTCTTAAAGAGGTAACCGTACAAGGTCTTCCTGCGCCACCGCCACCGCCACCGCCTGCACCTGGAGAAATGGTACGCTTAGCGAAAGACAACATTTACTACAACGACAAAAAGATTTCTGCTGAAAAAGCTCAGGAACTTATTGAGAACAGTGATGCTTATAACTTAATGTTTAATTCTAACAAGGGTAGTCATGTATTGATCATCAAAGACAGGAATTAAAGCGCTCAACACATCGCAGTCGCATCAAAAACTTACCTCTTCTAGGGGTAAGTTTTTTTTATCACAATACTTCCCTTCGTTTCAGCGTTTTAGCATTTTACTATTTGCTTTGAATTTTAATTACTAATCGCGACTTTTAACATTCATCAATCATCATATCATGCTTAAAAAATTCTTTATTCTTTGCTCAGGAGCAGACCATGTGCTTCTAGATTCTTGTGCTCCCGGCGAGCAAAATAAATATGCCGGTATTGGCGCAACGGTTTTCTTTACCGCGCTAATGGCGTTCATCGCTTCGGGCTATGCATTGTACACGGTTTTTGACAGTATTCCAATGGCAGTAGCTTTTGGTTTTGTCTGGGGATTGCTCATTTTTAATTTGGATCGCTTTATTGTTTCCACCATTAAAAAGCGGGATAATTTCTTAGACGAATTTCTCCAAGCACTGCCTCGTTTGATTCTTGCCGTGATTATCGCAGTAGTAATTTCAAAACCACTCGAACTTAAAATTTTTGAAAAGGAAATTGATCGTGTGTTATTAGAACAGAAAAACGATCTAACGCTCGCCAATCAAAATCAGATCGCGGACCAATTTACTCCGGCTGTGACTGCTTTAGATTCCGAAATTGAACAATTAAAAGGTGATGTCACTACCAAAGAAGCTGAAGTTAATGCGCTCTATGACATTTACATTACCGAAGCCGAAGGTACTTCCGGTACCGGAAAACTAGGTAAAGGGCCGGTTTATCAGGAAAAACGAGAAAAACACGATGCCGCTCTAGCAGAACTGCAACAGTTGAAGCAAACCAATGCTGAAAAGGTCGCTGCACTCGAACTCGAGAAAGACAACCTAGCTACTGATTACGAAACCCGCGTAACCGAAACCCAGCCCATCATTGATAATTTTGACGGTTTAATGGCGCGTATTGACGCTTTAGAAACCTTGCCTTGGCTCCCATCATTTTTCATCTTTTTACTGTTTCTAGCCATTGAAACCACACCGATTTTTGCCAAGCTTATTTCTCCAAAAGGAGAATACGATCTTAAACTTGCAGATGCTGAAGGCGAACTCAAATCGTGGACGACGCAAAAAGCCAATCAACGTAAAAACCTTATTGATGCAGACAACGTCATTAATGATAAAGTTTACGGCGACCTTACTGAGGAAGACGAACTCTACAACTACAAGAAGAAAATGGCGCGAGATCTGATGCAAAAGCAGCAAGATGCGTTTTACAAGCGGCAGAGTAAATTACTTTAGTAAACTACTTGAAAAAAACTCTTACAGTCCTAATGAAAAAGCCTTCTCCAAAAGAGAAGGCTTTCTATTTTACCCAAATTTCACACCTTAAAATCTACGATCAGGATTGTAAACGCTTAAATCTAAAGAAGCTTTTTTGCCATCAATAATTTCTGAAACCAAGAGTCCGGTTCCCGGTCCTAAGCTCCATCCCATCATCGCGTGACCTGCGGCGATGGTTAAGTTTTTCCATTTTGAAGGTCTGCCTATGTACGGCAATCCATCTGGAGTTACCGGTCTCAAACCGCATTGGGCTTCATCTTTTTCCTGCTCAGAGATCACCACATTATTAAAATACCGTGGCACCGCTTCAGCGATCGCTTCAACACGCGCTTTATTAATATTGTGATTGATTCCGGCAATTTCCATGGTGCCCGCAAAACGTGTAAAACCATTCATAGGCGTTACCGCTACTTTTGCTTCGCACAAGATCGAAGGTAAAGTGATTCCGGTTTCGGTTGTAGAGTTGATGCGATAGCCTTTACCCGCTTGCATCAAAATTTTCAAGCCTAATTTTTTGTTCAACTCGCCGGCCCAAGCTCCGGTTGCCAAGATCACTTCATCAGCAACAAAAGTCTTTCCTGAAGCGGTTTTTACATTAGAAAGGGTACCGCTTGACGTATCAAAATCGGTTACTTTTTCATTCTTAACAAACTGAACTCCTTTAGCTTGCAAAAGTGTTTTAAACTCTTCCATAAATTCGCCCGGAGTGGTATGATGATCGCATTCATAAAATGCCGCACCTTTGATATCTAATTTGGCATTAGGCATTTTTCGCTGAACTTCTTCCGCTGAAAGCATACGCGCCGGTAAACCTTCTTTATTGGCTAAAGCCAAAACATGTGCCTCTTCTTCGAGCATATGTTCGGTTTTGCACAGCATTAGTAAACCGTCTTTCTTAAGCTGAAAATTGAAATGTTCTTCTTCTTTAATATCGGAATACAAGTCACGAGACAACAAATTGATATCACGAATTGCCGGAATGGCTTTAGTAACGTTTTCTTCTGAACAAGAATTGTTGAACGCCATCGTCCACTTGAGAAAATCGGCGTTCAAGCGCGGTTTAATATACAACGGACTCTTACTGCTGAACATCCATTTGATGCCTTGCTGCATCACACCGGGAGCCGCTAACGGAATAATATGGCTAGGTGTCAAATACCCTGCATTCACGTAAGATGCACCGGAATCCATACTTCCTTGGTCGATCACCGTTACTTCGTGCCCCGCTTTTTGAAGATAATAAGCCGAAGACAAGCCTATAATTCCACCTCCAATAATTACACATTTTTTGCTCATAGTTAGTCCAGATTAAAGTCCCAAAGGGTTTGTTTGTCTAGTAAGTTCTCGATGAAATAATTCCATCTTTTTTTCTGAAAATAAGTACTGTATTTCCCGGTATAGCCGTGACGCTGACTCGGGATGATCAACATATCAAATTGCTTATCGGCTTTGATCAAGGCTTCAGCCAATTTAAACGTCGCTGAAGGGTTTACGTTATCATCGATCCCGCCATGAACCAGCAATAACTTGCCTTCTAAATTAGGCGCCATCGTGATGTTTGACACTTCCTCGTAGCGCTCATCAACAGGATATCCCATATACATCTCCGGCCACCAGGCTTTTTCCATTCTAAAATCGTGATCCCCGCTACTCGCTACTGCCACTTTATAAAAATCAGGAAAAGCCAATACCGCATGCGCCGCATCAAAACCACCTGCAGAATGTCCAAAAATTCCAACACGCTCAGTGTCTACATAGGCGTATTTTTCACCTAAATATTTAATAGCGTTCACGTGATCGCGCAGGTTATCTCCCATATTCATATAAGAAACATCCCGAAAAGCTTTAGATCTTCCCGCTGTTCCTAGGCCATCAATTGCCACCACGATAAAGCCCAAATTAGCCATCGCCTGATTACTCAACGCCTGACTGAAACTTTTGGGGAAACGCTGTGTATGCGGACCAGTATAGGTTGCATCAATAACCGGATATTTTGTTGAACTGTCAAAGTTTACCGGCTTCCAGAAGGCGCCATAAATAGGAGTTTTGCCATCTTTACCGGTTAGTGTAAATACTTCAGGCATCTGCCAGCCTTCCGCTTCAATTTGTGCTGTATTGGCTGTGGTTAGAGTTGCTGTGATCTTTCCATTCTTTTTGCTGCGCAATACCGTTTTTGTAGGTTGATCTACCTTTGAGATCGCATCTACAAAAAAATCAGCATCCTCAAAAAATGTGATCTCGTGATTTGCATTTTCAGGGGTTAGTTCGTTTATTTTTCCTTTTAAAGAAACCCGATACAATTTCTGATGGTACGGATTCATTGCTGCATCAACTCCCGAAGCGGTGTAATAAATCACTTTGTCCTTTTCATCGATGTGTACAATCTCGTTTACTACAAATTCCCCGTTAGTCAACGGCGTGATTTTACCGCTATTCTTATTGACTAAATACAACTGCTTCCAACCCTCACGTTCTGAAAGCACCACCAGATCATCCCAACCTTCGATCTCGCGATAGTTAAAATTATCAATACTGGTTTGTGTAGATTCCTCATAAAGCGGCTGCACGGTTTCTTCATCAAGATCAACCACTTTTAAATATTGCTCTTTGTAACCGCGTGAACGATAGGAAGCGATCATTTTATGCGGCTCCTTATCTTGAAATTTCAACCAGATCCCATTGACGTGCACTTTTTTAGGAAGATCGATTGCCAGTTGTTTTTGGCTTTCTACATCAAAAAATACCGGTTTATACGTCACCATCGTCGTGTCTCCCGGAGAACCGCGGTAGTAACTTAATAATTTGGGTTTGTATAAACTGTCTATGCTGTAATCCAGCAGGTACATTTTTTCTGCATTGCGCGTGTCTACCACTTGTGTCACTAAATACTTAGAGTCTGGCGACCATTGCACGCCAAAATGCTTGGGACGCTCGGTTCCTTCGCCTTCTATGATGTCAAACCAGCCGATGCTACTCGCATAATCATAACCTTTTTGACCATCGGTCGTTAACTGAATTTCCTCATCTGTTTGAGCATCACGAATAAATAAATTATGATCTCGGGTAAAAGCGATCCACTTTTTATCTGGCGAAGTGGACTCCATTTGATTGCGCCAATCACGAGAATTCCTTGGTGCTTTTTCTTTATCCTTCTCTAAAGATGTTCCATCCCAAGTAAAGCGTGTATTCTCAAATTCAAAGCTTAAGCCAGTATTTGTCTTTTCAATTTTTGAGACCGAAAGCTGAGCTGCATCCTGTTTCTTATTTAAGATTTCACTTAAAGCTTCTGCTAATTTTGATTGATCAAAAAGCGGTTGTACTTCAAGATTTTTAAAGGAGAGCGTCTTATATTCCTTACCTGCTTCGGTATAGTTCACAAACCAAATCCCCGAATGATCTTCAAATTCAGTTACTGAAGTCGACAGATTAAAAACCTTTTTATTCCATAGATTACCATAAGTATAGCTAGTTGCCTGCTCATAATCTGCTAAAGTCATTTGCTCTTGCGCAACACTAGAAAAACTGCTGAACAACAGCCCCACAACAAAGAATAAACTGAATTTTACAAACTTCATAAGCTACATATTTATTGGCAACGCCATAAGATTTAATATTCCGAATTTGTATCCTTACAATACTTGAAAACCAAACGCATAAGGATCTTCAGTATCAATAGTCATCGTATTGTGACCATACACTCTTGCCCAACCTTTTATACTCGGGATCACCGCTTCAAAATCCCCTACCTTCGTTACCTTTTCAACACGACCGGTAAATTTTGAACCTATAAAACTCTCGTGAATAAAATCGGTATGCGGCTGAATGATCCCTTTAGCGTGTAACTGTGCAATACGCGCCGAAGTTCCCGTTCCGCAAGGAGAACGATCGATGGCATTATCTCCATAAAATACTGCATTGCGCCCTGATGACGTAGCATCTAGGGGATTACCCGTCCACAACATATGGCTTACGTCACGTATGGTTTCATTTTCAGGATGAACAAAATGATCTTTGTATTTTGCATTGATCTTTTCCCTTAAAATCTTGCTTAGGCTAATGATCTTCGAAGCATTATAATCGTGTACGCCACTAAAATTCTCCTGCGGATCAACGATCGCATAATAGTTTCCACCATAAGAAACATCAAATTTTAAAGTCCCTAACTCATCACAATCTATCGTCAAATCACGCGCAGCCAGATAACTTTTTACGTTGGTCAGTTTTACCCAATCTACCTTTTTACCGGTTTGTTGATATTCAATCTCTACTAATCCGGCAGGAGCTTCCATTCTGATTTTACCGGGAGTTTTAGGAGTCACCAGACCTTCTTCAATCGCAATGGTAATGGTTCCTATGGTTCCGTGCCCGCACATTGGGAGACAACCGCTGGTTTCAATAAACAGAATCGCAAAGTCATTTGCCGGGTCGTGCGGCGGAAACAAAATACTCCCGCTCATCATATCGTGACCACGCGGCTCAAACATTAATCCGGTGCGAATCCAGTCATATTCTTTTAGAAAATGCTGGCGTTTTTCGCTCATGGTTTTGCCTTCTAATGCAGGACCACCCGTCTTTACCACACGCACAGGGTTACCACAAGTGTGCGCATCTATACATTCAAAAGTGTGTACAGCCATTCTTTAATTCACGTATTATATGTTCTATTTTGCTAATGCTTCTTTTGCTTTGCTTATGTACGCATTAACCTGTTCTTCTAAAATGGGTAGTGTCACCGTACCTTCACCTAAAATCACTTCGTGAAACGCACGTATATCAAAGGCTTCTCCCAATTCGTTTTTTGCTTTTTTGCGTAGCTCACGTATTTTGAGTTCGCCTATTTTATAACTCAATGCCTGCCCCGGCCATCCGATATAACGATCGGTCTCCGTATTGATTTCATGGATCGAAAGCGCGGTATTTTGTGACATATAATCTACCACCTCTTGACGCGACCAACCCATAGCGTGAATCCCCGTGTCTACCACCAGGCGACAAGCCCGCCACATCTCATAGGTAAGCTGCCCAAACTTCTCATAAGGCGTTCGGTAAATTCCCATTTCATCAGCAAGGTATTCTGCATATAAGCCCCAACCCTCACCGTAAGCAGATAAGTATAAATTGCGTCTAAACTGCGCTATGCTATCACCCAACTCCTGATTAAGCGCTCCTTGAATATGATGTCCCGGTGCTGCCTCATGCGCCGTTAACGCCGGAAGCGTGTACAACGTACGACTGTCTAATTTATAAGTGTTTACCAAATAATGCCCCGCCTGTGTCCCGTTTATACTACTGCCAGAATATCTTCCGCCCGTGTATTTTGGGGCGATGGCGTCAGGAACTTTGATCACTCCATAAGGTTGTCTGGGTAACTTGGAGAAAAATGCCGGTAACTCATTATCTACCCGCTTGGCAATATCTCTGGCGTGCATCAACAGCGCATCTTCGGTAGTTACAAAAAACTGATCGTCGGTTCTTAAAAACTCTAAGAAGTCTGCAAACGAACCTTCAAAACCTACTTCTTTGATGATCTTTTCCATCTCAGCTTTGATGCGCGCAACTTCTTTCAAGCCTAATTCGTGAATAGATTGTGCGGTATAGTCTTTTGAAGTTGTGTAAAAGTCGATTCGGTTTTGATAGAATTCTTTTCCGCCGGGACGTGAAGAAACACCAATTTCGTCTCGGGTTTGCGGCAAATATTCAGTTTCAAAAAAGGTTTTGATCTTTTTGAAACTCGGTACCACACTATCTGCAATCACTTGCTGTGCCGCGTTTAAAAGCGAATCTTTTCGCGCTGCGGAAATACTTTCCGGCAAGGCTAAAAACGGCGAGTAAAAATAGCTTTCGGTAGGATCTTCAACAATATGCGTATTGTAGGTAGACTCGTAGCCGTTGAAAATAATCTTAGGCTGATTGATGCCTTCTTTTAAGCCTTTTCGCATCAGCGCAAATTGACTTTCTGTAAAATAAGGAATGGCTTTCAACCGGTTTAAATAACCCACAGCCTGCTGATAGCTGTTGATCGGCCGCACCTGATAATTGAGATTCAAATGAAATCCCTGATCGGCCTGTAAAGGGTTAAGATACATCTTGTACTTGTAGTGATCTACGCGATCCTGCAAGACAAAATTGAGCAGTTTGTAGGATATGAGCTCGCTGTCATTTAAAGCAGTAGTCTCTACACCTTCTAGCTTTTTTAATAAATCTTGAGCAGCTTCTGCACGTGCCTCGGGCAGTTCTTCATCATAACGTCCCAAAGGATAATCGCGCCAGTTATAATCACGCTGATTTTGATATTCAGCAATGATACTATCTAGGGAAACAGCATCTTGAGCTGAAACTGAAAGAGTTAAACTTGAAATAATAAAAAGAAGTAAATAGTGTCTCATACGTTTAATTATTTGGTTAACAAGATACAGTAGTACTTTAAACTACTGTATCTCTTGTCTAACTCGTACTAGTTGAAGCTATTAAGCTTTACTATAGTTCCCATCAACCTTGCGTAGAATACCTAACGGATTCTCTTCTTTTAATGCATCTGGAAGTAATTCTTGCGGCCAGTCTTGATACGAAACCGGACGTACCCAACGGTAAATCGCGTCGTTACCTACCGAAGTAAATTTGGCATCAGAGGTAGATGGAAATGGCCCTCCGTGATGCATTGCAGGACAAACCTCAACACCGGTAGGAACACCATTAAATAAAATTCTACCCACACGTGAACGCAAGGCATCAATCACATCTTTATATGCTGCAACCTCGGAAGTTTCCGCGATAAGCGAACCGGTAAGTTGGCCTTCTAATGCGTTTAAAACCTCAAGCAGTTGCGCTTTTGAAGTACAGCTTACCAACATTGAAAACGGTCCAAAAACTTCTGCGTGCAACTTGGTATTCGCTAGAAAATCATCTCCGGTAACTTTTACCAAAGCCGGTTTACCATCATTTGCTCCTTCTGCCTCCAAGGTGACTGCAAGCACTTCAGTTCCTGCTGCATCGAGCATATTTTGTTTTCCACTTTCATAAGCCGACTGGATATTAGGATGCAACATGCAATGCGCAGGTTGCTCGCCTAAATGCGCAGCCAGATTCTTACCAAACGTTTCTAATTCTTCTCCTTCAATTCCTAAGATCAAACCGGGATTGGTACAGAATTGTCCCGCCCCAAGATTGATGCTTCCTGCATATTTTTGTGCCCAGCTTTCCCCATTGACTTTTAAGGCTTCCGGAAGGATCACCACTGGATTTATACTTCCCATTTCGGCATAAACCGGGATGGGCTCTTCTCTGTTCGCTCCAAGAGCGACTAAGGCTTTCCCCGCTTTTATGCTTCCGGTAAAACCAACACCTTTGATCGCAGGATGCTTCACCAGCTGCTCTCCTACTGCAATTCCTTTACTGTTTAGGTTAGAAAAAACGCCATCAGGCATTCCTGTTTTCTGCGCTGCTTTGATAATTGCTGAAGAGACCAATTCGCCGGTCGCTGCGTGCATCGGGTGGCTTTTTACAACAACCGGGCAACCGGCCGCAAGCGCGCTTGCAGTATCTCCACCAGCGGTTGAGAACGCAAACGGAAAGTTACTTGCCCCAAAAACAGCAACAGGTCCGGTCGCGATTTGCATTTTACGCAAATCAGGTTTTGGTGCAGGAGTACGCTCGGGATTACCGTGATCAATGGTGGCTTGCACCCAATCTCCTTGTTCTAACAAAGAAGCAAACGCATTAAGCTGACCTATAGTTCTACCGCGCTCTCCCATCGCACGACCTTCAGGAAGACCAGATTCAGTCGTGTACGTGTCGATCAATTGCTGACCTAAAGCTTCGATCTCTTCACCAATCGCTCTTAAGAATGTTGCACGTTCTTTATCTGATTTGTGCTTGTATACTTCAAATGCTTCCGCAGCTAATTGCGCAGCAGCATCTACTTCGCTCTCAGTAGCTTCGGTAAATTGCCACTCATTCTCAATATTGAGCTTTGGGTTGATTGTTGTATAAGTCGTTTTTCCTTCCGCAGAAATTTTACTTCCTATATAATTCTTTCCTGTAATCATTTGTATCAATTTCTTTTTAATCGCTTAAACTGCATTAAGCTTGTTTACGCCAAAAGCACCACAGTTGCGGTGCTTTTAATTAAACTATAATTTGTGCTTTAAAAGATTTTATAAAACCTCAAAAAAAATGAGTCGTCAGCTATTATGTCAAGTCTTGAAAATCGCCAAACCGTTGATAGCTAAACTTAAAATCTAATTTTAAACGAACGCAGCCTCCGACTCATTTTATCCACCAAATAATCTTTTAATTTATATTGAATTACGCCAGCTCTTGCTGCGTATTAAGGCCTTTGTATTCTGGTAAAGTAGGCCTGTTTGCTAAACCTTCTTCAATAATTTTTATCACTTCTTCTCGACGTGCACCAGCTAATGGTAAACGCGGTGCGCGCACGTGCTCAGAACCAATTTTAGTATATACTTCTGCGAGCTTGATATTTTGTACAAGTTGCGCGTCGATATCTAATTCTAAAAGTGGTAAGAACCAGCGGTAGATCGCTAAAGCCTCGTCAATGCGACCTGCTTTTTGTAATTCGTAGATCGCAACCGTCTCAGCTGGGAATGCACAAACTAAACCGGCAACCCAACCGTCTGCACCCATCAACAAGCTTTCTAACGCCAAAGTATCTACACCCGTCATAATCTTTAAACGATCTCCAAAACGGTTTTTAATACGGGTTACATTAGAGATGTCTCGTGTAGATTCTTTCACCGCCTGAATATTTGGCTCTTCAAGTAACTCTTCAAACATATCAAGCGTCACTTCAATCTTATAATCAACCGGGTTGTTATACACCATAATTGGTAACGACGTACTTTGTGCAACCGCTTTAAAATAAGCGACAACCTCACGATCGCTCGCTTTGTAACGCATAGGAGGCAACATCATTAAACCTGCGGCTCCATCTTCTTCTGCTTGTTTTGCTGCAGCAATAGCCCCTTTTGTAGTTTGCTCTGCGATGTTCATCATTACCGGCACAGAACCCGCAACGATCTCAACAGTTTTACGTGTCAAAATACTTTTTTCCTCGTCAGTTAATGTACTAGCTTCCCCTAAGGTTCCACCTAAAACAATTCCGTGAACGCCAGCATCAAGCTGGGCTTTGATGTTTACCTCAAATAAATCTAAATCCAGTTTATCGTCTGCTGTAAACTTTGTCGTTACTGCGGGCATCACACCCTCCCAATTGATCTGCATCGTTTCTTATGTTTATTATTGATGGTACAAATGTAGCAGGCTTCACTTCCTTTAGTTTTGTAGTATTTAACCAAAACATTGCATATTTTAGCGCAATTACACATTTTCGCTTAAAATCAACGTCAAATTCTAACCATTGAAGGTTTTACCATTTAAAATACCGAAGTCTGGCAATAACGCACTGATCCTTCAGGAAGACTTGGAGCCCTTGTTTTATGACAAGCTGCATCAGCATCCTGAGATCCAGATGAGCTATATTCTTTCAGGCACCGGGACGCTTCTGGTGGGCGATACGGTAAGCAGATTTAATCCGGGAGATGTTTTAATATTTGGCGGAAACTTACCGCACGTTTTTAGAAGTGATCCTAATCCCGAAGGACTATCCCATATGCTCACCATATTTTTTAACCGGGAAAGCTTTGGTGCGTCTTTTTTTGAGACCGAAGAATTAAAAGAGTTTGACCTGTTCTTTAAGCAAGCGGCTTCGGGTTTTAGAATTATTGATACGCAATCACGCTTTAAAAACTACTTTACTTCCATAGCCAGCGCACCCAATTTAGAGCGCTTTATGCGTTTTATGCAACTGCTTTTTGCTATTTATAGCGCTCCCAAAGAACTACTTTCTAACTTCACCAAAAACACGAAATATACCGACACCGAAGGGCAGCGTATGAGTAATGTGTTTGACTATTGCCTGAGCAACTTTAAAGAACGTATTAGTCTTGAAGAGATCGCAGACGTTGCGGTGATGAGCCCTACTGCCTTTTGCAGGTTTTTTAAAGAACGCACCAACAAAACCTTTAATCAATTTTTGTTAGAATTGCGTATCGAGCACGCCTGCCAGTTGTTGCGTACTCCAGATTCTGCGGAGTCGATTGCAAGTATTGCCTATGCGTGCGGTTTCAACTCGGTCTCTAATTTTAATAGGTATTTTAAAAAACAAAAAGGTGTGAGTCCGCGTACTTACAAAAGCGCTGAAACTACCGGATAATTTTTGTAACAATCTGAAATTCTGAGCTACTAACACCAAAACTTTTTAATTATGAACAAAGGTGTTTTTGCGATGGTTATGAGTATTTCACTTTTTGCTGCAAATCTTATTGCAGTTCATTATTATCAAATTTCAGACTTCTTCTGTGGAATAGGTATTGGTATCAGCCTTGGGTTGATGCTTGTCGCCTTAAAAAGGATTGCGCTTCTTAAAGGCTAATTGCAACGATTATTATTAATAATAGTCTTTATGGAAAACTTTTAGATGATACTTAACCTGCTGAATTTCTGTTATAGAAAACTTCTCCCTTTGATTATTATTTGTCTTGCCAACTCAGATTTGAAAGCGCAAATTCATCCGGAAAATGAGAGCACCAAATCGAAACTAACTTTTGATCAAAATACCGATTTAACGATCTATGAAAATTTAGGGTTCTTCAGAAAATTTAAAAACACACTTACTTTTTATAATAATAAATTAGAAATGAGTTTCAGCGGAAATCTCGTTGAACAAGGACTTGCTAATTCATTTATCTCACCAGACCTTCAGTTACAGGCAGAACTTGAACTTACTTATAAATTAAGAGATAACCTTTCTATTAATAGTTATGGGAAGTATATAACTAACCCTTTAAATAACGGCGGTAACAGACAAACGCGTTACAACTCCTTATTTGAACAAAGCGAGATAGGTTTAGAAGTCAAAACCGAACTTCAAAAAAATATACAACTAGAAGTTGGCGACAAAATACTCTTAGATAACAACAATTTAAATCTTAAATCTCCGATGCGAGTGTATACTCGATTACTAAAAAAATTCTAGTATTCTATAAAGAATTAAGCTTGCCCCCATCAATAGGAATCTGCGTTCCCGTGATGTATCCCGCGCGATCAGAAGCCAAAAAGGTTACTAGATAGCCGTATTCGGCGGGATCTCCTATACGCTTCACAGGAACCGAAGCTTCTAATTGCATTAAAATTTCTTCTTCAGAAACATCTTGCTCTTTTGCTTTTTTAGCATTTAGTGAAGTGATACGTTCGGTATTGAAATAGCCGGTTAAAACACTATTCACAGTAATGCCGAAAGTACCAGCCTCGGTAGCCAGACTTTTTGCCCAAGTCACTACGGCTGCTCGTATAGAATTGGATAATACCAAATACGAAAGCGGCTCTTTTACAGATACCGAAGCTACATTGATCACACGGCCCCATTGTTTTTCTTTCATTGAAGTTAAAGCCAATTCTGTAGTAAGCACCACCGTTTTAAATAACAGGTCAAATGCCTGCTGATAGTCTTCAACTTCATTTTCAAGCGCTGTACCCGGCGGCGGACCTTGCGTATTATTTACCAGAATATCTACTGAATTCTTTTCGAAATAACCTGTAATGATTGATTTAAACGCAGCATAATCAGTAAAATCAACCTGAAGCATTTGATGCTGCTGTCCGTTTTCAGTCGAAAGCCTTTGCTTGACGTTTTCCAATTTATCTAACGAACGCGACATCAACGTAACCGCCGCACCACTTGCCGCCAATTGCATAGCGATCGCTTTACCAATTCCTGAGGTACTTGCGCCAACAAGTGCCTTCTTTCCGCTTAAATCAATGTTCATAGTATTAGAATTTTTATTTTCTAGTCTTCAATAAGACTGGTCTCGACTGCACTTAACCTGACACGCATTTTGCTATTTATACTCTTCCCGCGTCGGACTAAACACATCGAGTAATTTACAAGGTGTTAAGGCTTTTCCGCTATGCGAAAGATGCGGAGCGATCACCACAATATCTCCGGGATGATACACTTTGGTCGTTCCGTCAAGGGTGAACTCAAATTCTCCTTCAATCACGTGCATGATTTGTTCGTTCATATGACTGTGCTCAGGTACTTGGGCGCCTTCTTCAACTTCCCAAAACGCGAGTGATGTATTTTGAGTATGTACGAGTTTACCGTGATATCCCGGCATAATTTCTTTAGCTGCTATTTCTGAAAGTTTATACTGCATATTGTGTTGTTGTTTTATTTCTCTCTATTAAAAGTCCAATTAATTTCCCCAAATCCTGTCCCACAAACTCGCCAAAACCTGCTTCATTGCTTCGGGATCTCGTTCTGCTTCTTGTATTTTTAAATCGTCACCTGCAGGAATCAATTGATAACTGAAGACAAAGCGCAAATCTTTTGCGCCCAGATCATAAACCCCAAACCGAAGATCGTTATAATACAAATCGCCATCGCGTTTCTCGATCGCATACCAACCGTTTGAAATTTTATCAAGTCGCTCGATAGTTTCCGAATTCCTAAAATCACCCAATAACTGGCGATCTTTAGGTACGTATTTGAAGCTTATAGGTTGGCTATCAAAAAACGAATAATCGCCTAGCAAATACGCATCGCCTACATCAATATTGGTGTGCCAAAGAATCGTATTAAACGCTGCCGGCCGGGTATCGATTTGTGTATATTCAATCTTTTCTCTGTCAAGTGCTTCGGTGAATTTCTGATAACTGATTCCTTTTAAAACTAGAGTCAGTACCATATACGCTGAACTTACTATGAGTCCGAGATTATTCCATTTTCGGCGTTTTCTGGAAGCTTTTGGTAAGCGCATCGCTAGGATCAAAAAGACTAAAAACGGTAAGGTATATAGCGGATCGATCACAAATATATTTTGGTACGCCAATCTGAGATCCAACGGCCAAAACAGCTGCGTTCCCCAAGTCGTATGCGCGTCCAAAAGCGGATGCGTCACCAATCCCCAGAAAAAAAGCCACGACCAATCTTTCCAACCGGCCTGTGCTTTTTTATGAAGTTGCGCCACGAGCCAACCTAAAATGGGCGCCATCACAATACTAAAAACGATAGAATGGCTTATTCCTCTGTGAATTTCTATCGCAGTAAGCGGATCGAGAAATTTACCCCAAATAGTATCAAGATCAGGAATTGTACCGGCGATTGCACCATACAACATCGCTTTGTTGCCTACTTTTTTTCCTAAAACGGCTTCTCCCACCGCAGCACCCAGAACGATTTGCGTCAGTGAATCCATTTAAGCATCTATAATTTGCATCTTTCTCAGTAAGAAAGAGGCGTTCATATTCTGACAAATCCCTTTTTTAAAGGTATAGTCAAAAAACAACTCGTCGTTGATGATCTGCGCATCAAAATAATAGTTCTTTACATCCTCGAGTTCGTCTGCCGCTTCACATAAACTCAGGTCGTGCGTCGCAATGATTCCGGTAGAATTTGAAGCCACCAATTTCTCAATGAATTTTCGGGAGCCGATGGCTTTATCGGTACTGTTGGTTCCTTTTAAAATTTCGTCCAGAATGATAAAATAGGTATCCGTTTTTATGGCATTTACAATAAACTGCAAGCGCTTTAATTCTGAAAAGAAATACGATTCATCATCGGTAAGCGAATCGCTGGTACGCATACTGGTGATCAATTTAATAGGATCATAAACCGCTTCTTTGGCACAAATAGGAAGCCCTGCATTGCTCATCACAATACTCAGAGACACCGTGCGTAAAAAGGTACTTTTACCCGCCATGTTAGCGCCGGTGATAATAAAGAACTGTTCGCTATCAATATCAAAATCGTTAGCAACCGCCTTCTTAGGATCGAGTAACGGATGCGCCAGCGCTTTTGCAGTTAGCGTATGTTTTCCTTTTTTGATTTCCGCGAAAGCGTAATCGGGATGATTAAAACTGAAATTGGCCAGGCTGTTTTGCGCATCAAAAAATGCGATTACTTCAAACCAGTTGGCAACCTCATCTGCATTCAATGCAATCCAGCGTTCTATGCGATACGATTGCCTTAAATCTGAAAGAAAAAAGGAATTGATAAATACGCCTACTAACATATTAGAGCGCTGATCAAGAATACCCAGCATTTTTGAAAACTGCTCAATAACCGCCGAAGCTTTAGCCTTTTGAGACTTGATCTTATCCTGTTCCTTTTTTAGATAAACCGACGTAAATTTTTGTTCTTCTAACAACAACATCAATTTGAAATACTGCTCAAAAGTGGTTTGCGTTTTACCGGCTTTGTCCCAAAGGTCATTTACTTTCTTTACAAAAAACCCGTTAAGGATAAGTCCGGCAAAAAACCAGTACAAGACCACACTCCCCGGAATGAGATCAAGATACGCCAACACAAAAAGAACCAGTGAAATGCCGGTAAATATGTTAGGCAGCCACTGCATGATTTTAGGCACAAAATTGGTATAGCCTTTAAGCCAGTTTAAAATATGCCGCGTGTCATAATTGACTTTTACCAGCCGCGCCGTAGCTCTAAATTCTTGTCGCCAGTCAGATTGTGTTGCAAGTTCTTTAACCGCTTCCTGTTTCTGCGGAATATCATCGATGTCATTGGCGGTAAGCAAGGCTGCCAATTTTTGCGCTCCACTAGCTAATCCCGTTCTGTTTAAATATTGAAAGAAAGATCCTCGCCCAAAAAGATCAATATCCTGACTAAACTCGTGCCCCGGATCTTTAAACGTATCGCCATCTGGCAAATCATAAAAATCACGATCGAGCACTCGGAGTTCAGTTTCATTAATAGCTATCATCTCCTGTAGAAAATCCCGCTTGTATTTAAGTTGTGAATGCCTCGAAACCAAGAACAGAAACAGGGCGATCTCTGCAACAATAATCGCCAGAATAACGCGCGTGTTTCCCCATAAGAAGTAAATAGCTGCAACACCCATTAAAAACACTGCGAGCCGTATCATACTGCTCGAAAGCAGTAAGGCTTGCATCTTTTTTAGCTGCTCTTGATAAATGGTAATTTTTGAGGTATAGTGGGCTCTGGGATCTTGCTGCATGCGTTAGATTGAAAATGATTAGTGTAAAGCTATATATTCAGAATCAATCCAGCCTTTTTAATTCTTCTTTTAGCTTTTTGGTAAGACTGCTTACGACAAGTGTATAGCTGTCGTCTATAAACTGCAGTACTTGTTTGGGCGTCAGTTCACCATTCAACACAACCGTATTCCATAATTGCTTATTCATATGGTATCCCGGTAATACACTTTCAGGGTATTTTTCTCGCAGAAGCATGGCTTTTTCAGGATCGCATTTAAGATTGATGCGCGGCTCTCCATTTTCCCAACTCGTCAAACCGCTTAGGGCATACATTTTTCCCATCACTTTAAAAACCAGCGTATCTTCATCAAAAGGAAAATGCTCTGTAGTTCCTGGTTTATTAAGGCAGTAGGCTCTATAGCTTTCAATATTCATCTTAAAAAGGGTAATACATTATATGATCTTCCATCAGATACCCCTTACCGATATCAAAATCTTCGGAATACATATTCTTAAAACCGTAGTATTCATAAAACGAAGTAGCTCTATTATCGCGATTTACATTGAGTGTCACGCCCAGGGCTCCCGCTTTTTTAGCTTCCGCGAAGGCAAAATCCATCAAAAATCGTCCTGCTCCGGTTCCTTGTGTTTTGGGCAATACGTAGATCTTATCTACTTTAGTGATTGTACCTCTCGTAGTAAGTTTTTCATTTGTATATTGCGGAATGATCGCCAGATACCCACAAGCCTCCTCGTTATTGGCACCGCCAAAGGGTTTAATACTCCGGGGCTTGTCTCGAAATTGAAAATCCGTTTCCAAGCTATGCCTAATAGGCTTGTCCTGAGGTAGTTTATTGTAAAGAATATAAAATGTGCTACCGGTTTCGGTTTGTTTTTTTAATGAAGCGACGCTGTACATCATCTCCATCATATAACTTATTTGTGCTGAAGAAAGAATATCTTTAAAGGTTGCCGGCCAAACCTCATCAACCAATTGCTTCAAAAGCGGCCAATCTTTTTCTTGAACCTCTTTTACACTAAACTGCTTTGGACTCATTCTTATTTTTTAATTGAGGGTTCGCAGCCGTCTCTAGCGCTTTATAGTCTAATTTCCAACCGATGGTTTGCACCAGATTTTCCATCAAAGCAACCGTGCTTAGCGCTTGATTTGATGCTTCACCAAACAAGCCGCTTTGCGGAACTTTATCTACAATATGCTGTTTGGCTTCGCGGTTGATTTCGGTAAGATCTGTTGATGTAAAAGGGTTTGCCCAACCTTCTTTCTTGTCGTAGTATTTAAAATCCGTTTCTATGCTGAGCAATTCCGGCTGCGGGAAATCGGTTAGAATGATCGTCCTGTTTTTAATATCGGGCTGCATTTTGATTTTGGTCAGATCAAAACCTACATAGGCTTTCGCATCAATAAGCACCAAAGCTTTTTTGCTCCCTAAAAAGAGATTGAGCCATTTATCTTTTACATTCTGGTAGTGATAGATCTCAGAGAAGTCACCTTCCACCGTAATGAATTTACACACGCTGCGTATTTTTTCCATCAAAACCACAGACTGCTCTTGAGCATTTTGCTGCTTTTTAGTTTTGTTGAATCGCGTGAATATAAAATAGGCTACAATGCTTCCTATTGCTAAACCAATGAATAAATATTCCATAAAACAAAGATAAGGCTAGTTGCCAATCTCACCCAAATGCGTAAACTTAAAACCGCGCTCATATTTAAGCCCGTAACCTATTATGCGATCAAAAGCAGCGTGCGCAAAAAGAATGATCCCTGCCAACTGTAAATACTCAAATTCCATAAGAATACCGATTAAGTAAAGTGCAACTCCTAAGCTTTTTAAGTGAAATATATTGTAGCACCAAGCGCCCACTTGAGGTCCCACCAAATAGCCTAGCATCCCAATATCCGGCACAAAGAATAAACCTATAAACCACCACCAACTTAAGTCCAGAGTAGAAAAGAGGTATACCGCTAGAAGCAGCGCGGCAAGCTCTTCAAGTTTCAGAAGTGTTTTCACCATTAGTTCCCTAAGGTATACAGGATAGGTTTACTTGGCGCAGCATCATTCTCAAAAGAAGCGATCTGCAAATTGAGGATATAGCTACCGTCTTTAACCGTATGAGGCACGTAGATCATTTCGGTGATTGTAGCGTCAAAACGTATTTTCCCACCGGTATACCACCAGGCCTTATGACTGGCTAAAACGCCTTCATCGCGCTCACGATCTACACTAGGCAGATCTATAAGCAAATGCTTCACACCACACTCTTTTATGTAAGCGGTTGCATCTGCCATAAGATAGGGCCAATTGGTATGCGACCATTTTCTGCTTTTTTTACTGCTCGTATTAGGCAACGTACGTATTACCAGCGCTTCGGGAGTTTTTGATACCAAAGCTTTTGCTACTTGCTTTTTAGTAAACACTAAATCGTCTGCAAACGACTCCGGCACTAACGTGATCACTTCCGCAGTAAACATAAATGTTTTTAAATGCTCATTGATGCTGTGTACTTTTTCGGTGATGTGGCCTACACACTCGGTATGTGTGCCGTGCGCGTGTGGATTGAGATATACATTATTAAAATTCACCACAGATCCCTGCGCTACAGCTGCCACCCATTTACCTTCTTTTACCGGTTCGATTTTCGGAGCTTCCAAATACCAGGCAACGGGATTTTCTTCACCGCTAATTACAGGTATGCTCAGGTCTATGGGTTTTGAAAAGTCTACGGAATATTCAGTCTGATTTATAGTAATTTTCGCTTGCATAGGCTTGTTCTGGCTGGTTCACCTGAATAAGTTACTATTTTCATAGATTGTTACAGTAAAATCTCAGGAAAGATTGAGTATAAATAAGTCACTCGCCAGACCATCACTTAAAAACTTTCCTTTTTTAGTCACCACAATGCGGTCATCATCTAAAAACAGTAGGTGTTCCTCTATATGCTTTTGCGCTTGCTGCAACACATAGGTTCTAAATTTTAACCCGAAATCCTTCTCAATCTTTTCTAGCGAAACGCCCCAAATTGTGCGCAACCCCGTCATCACATACTCGTTATACTTATCTGTAGTTGAAAGGGTTTCTCGTTCAATCGGAAGCGTATCTGCGGCGATGGCTTTTATGTATTTAGGGTTGTTATTGATATTCCAGCTGCGCGTATTTCCGTCAAAGCTGTGTGCAGAAGGGCCAATTCCTAAATACGGTTTTCCCGTCCAGTACGCCGTGTTGTTCTGAGAGAAATAGCCCGGCTTACCGAAATTGGAAAACTCATAATTCTCAAAACCGGCTTTCTCCATGTGTGCGAGTAAAGTTTCAAAATGCTTTTGAGCAATAGCGTCGTCCACAGGTTTTACTACGCCTTTTTCAATAAACTTTTGGAGCGCCGTATTGGGCTCTACCGTCAATGCATAACTCGATATATGCGGAATATCAAGCGCGATGGCTTGATCGAGATTCTCGTGCCAACGCGAATCGCTCATATCAGGCATTCCGTAAATAAGGTCTATCGAAATATTATCAAAATACTGCTTCGCAAGTTGCAAACAGCGTAAAGCTTCATTGGCATTGTGTGCGCGATTCATCAACTTGAGATCTTCTTCAAAAAAAGACTGCACCCCAATACTGAGTCGGTTAATGCGAGACGCTGCAAGTATTTTAAGCTTATCTTCGGTAAGGTCATCAGGATTGGCTTCGAGTGTGATCTCCGGTGCTTCTACTACCTCAAAATGATCATCAATGGTTTTAAAAATCTGCTGAAGATCTTCAGCGTCTAATAAACTAGGCGTACCTCCACCAAAATAAATAGTTTGCAAGGGCCCGGGGATTTCCTCCTTCCGTAGAACCATTTCTTTGCATAACGCATTGACGAGTTCGCTTTTCTTGTTTAACGACGTCGAAAAATGAAAATCACAATAGTGACACGCCTGTTTGCAAAAAGGAATATGAATGTAAAGCCCCGCCATAACTACTAATCGCTACTTTTTTACACGCTTTTCATTCTGCTTTACAAAAGCCTCCCAACCGGTGTAACTTTTGCCGGCAACGGTTTTCCCGGAGTTGAAATGGTGACAAACCGCAGCGGCGAGACCATCAGTACTATCCAAATTTTTAGGTAATGTTTTTAAACCTAAAAGGCTCTGAAGCATTTTTGCGACCTGCTCTTTACTGGCATTTCCATTACCGGTAATCGCCATTTTTATTTTTTTAGGAAGATATTCGGTCACCGGAATTTGGCGCGACAAGCCCGCAGCCATCGCAACGCCTTGCGCACGACCCAGTTTCAACATCGACTGTACATTCTTTCCAAAAAACGGCGCTTCGATCGCCATCTCATCAGGATGATAGGTGTCAATCAGCTCCACCGTACGTTCAAAAATAAGTTTCAGCTTCACATACGGATCGTCATATTTTTTTAGCATCAACTCGTTAAGCTGCATAAACTGCATCTTTTTATCAACCACTTTGATCAGGCCAAAACCCATAATGGTCGTACCGGGATCGATTCCTAAAATGATTTTTTCTGATTTCAAGCGCTATTTTTTTACATCTTTGAAGCTTTCGCAAAGCTAAACATTATAAGCGTGATCCTTGTAGCAGCCTTCATAATCCTATACACAATTCTTATTGCCGCGCTTTGTGTTGGTTTTTTTAGATGGAAACCATTTTTACCAGAACAGGTTTCTACTGAAAATCCTACCTGCTTTTCCGTGATCATTCCGTTTAGGAATGAAGCCAAACACCTCCAGGCGTTATTAGAATCTTTAAATAAATTAACCTACAACAAAGAACATTTTGAAGTGCTCTTAGTCAACGATGCTTCTACCGATGCTTCTTTAGCAGTGATTGAAGCATTCCAGAATACGAGCAAGTTGCTTATAAGAGTTTTAGACAATGAGCGCTTTTCGGTTTCTCCAAAAAAGGACGCGCTTACCAAAGGAATCTCACAAGCCAAATTTGAGTGGATCATTACCACCGATGCAGATTGTACAGTTGCTCCTGGCTGGTTAGCTGTTTATAATCAAGCCATAATTCAAAATTCTGTATTGCAATTTATCGCCGGACCTGTACTTTTTTCAAATGCAAAAAACAGTCTTCTGGGAAGCTTTCAGCAATTAGATTTTTTAAGTCTGCAAGGTGCGACGATAGGCAGTTTTGGTTTAGGCCAGGCCTTTATGTGTAACGGCGCCAATCTTGCGTTTGCTAAAACCCAATTTCAGCAGTTGAACGGATATCAAAATACAGATCACATCGCCAGTGGAGATGATGTATTTCTAATGCAAAAATTCATTAAAAATGATGTTAAGCAAGTAGGTTATCTAAAAACTTCAAAAGCTTTGGTGATCACAGCACCTCAACCGCATTTAGCTGCACTTATTGCCCAGCGAAAAAGGTGGGCCGCAAAAGCCAGCGCCTATACCAGTGCCTTTGCGGTTTTAATCGCAATAGTTGTTTTCACAGGAAACCTTGCCGTTCTGTTGCTTCCTTTTTATCCTTCAGCAGGTTGGCTTTTACTTTTAAAAGTTGGTATTGATGTGATTCTAATCACACAAACTGCGCGTGAGTTCAATCAAAAAAAACCGCTGTGGCATTTAATTTGGGTTGTTTTTATACATCCCATTTTTACAGTGTTTATTGCACTTGCAAGTCAGACAGGAAGCTTTGTGTGGAAAGGGCGCACTTTTAAAAAGTGAGATCAGTCCACCTTGACAACCACAGGCATTTTAAAAGCAGTTTTTACAGGAATACCGCGTTTATTTGCTGCGGAAATTTGAGGCAAAGAATCCAGACTATCTTTTAGCCAGCGTTCTAATTCAGGGAGTTGTAGCGCAATGGTATCTGGTATTTCGGCACGGTCGATATTCAGGTTTCCTACTTCAGAGATACTTAAATACAACCAGATCGTATCATTTAATTCTGACTCAACGATCACCATTTTGTTGGAAAGCTGTCGTTGAAAGTTAAGTGCCAATTCGGTTTTAAAACACTGATATCTTGCATTTTGATCTTCTAATGTATCGCAACTCGCAAAAGAGGGATATTCATCGACCTCGCTCATATTGATCGCCTTGAGTTCTTCTTCTGCCAAAACCTCTGAAGACACTTTTTTGGTCTCAAGGTCTTTACAGCCTGTTACGCAAACGGCAATCGCCAAAAGAACTAGAAATCTAAACATGTAACATCTCGAAAATCTTGCACAAAGATGTGAAAACGTGCGGTATAAAACTAAACAATATCTATTTTAAAAACGATATCCCAAGCTAAATTCTACGCCTTCGGCCTTTGCACCGTGTGCTTTTACCGTTACCGCGGCAAAAACATCATCGGTAAAATAACGCTTCAACCCCAGGCGGTTATACAATCGGTTTTCAAACTCGTAAGGATAATAAATATAATACCCCAAATGCGAAACAAACGCAACCTTATTAAAGCGCAGCTCGTGCCCGATAAAAAGCCCAACCCGTTTCCAATCTTCATCGCCGCTCACGCCCAACTCAGGGAACGATGCAGCCTGAAGCTTGATCAACTCTTTAAAGAAATAGGCAAAAAACACATCTGTACCGGCGACCAGCGTGCTTTTGTGATTGATGCGTTTATCTGCAAATGCTGAAACCACAAAAAATGGAAACTGCCCTTGCCCTACAATATCGCTTTCATTAGCACCGCCGCGCAAAACCAAATTATAATGAACAGGCTCTGTAAATTTTGTACGCTCACCTTCTGGAATATAATCAGGAAATTCCTCGTAATCGAGATTGTAATTAACCCCAACGTTAAAGGCAAACGTATTGGTACTATTATTAGGCGCGCGCAAGTTTGCATTGCTATAGTGAATGATCGTAAAACCCGTATTTAAGCCAAATCCCTTGTATAAATTCTGCTTGTTGTATTGAAGCGCTATGTAGGTTGAGCTTAGTAATTTGGTTCCGTAAGCGTTGTTGATGTAATTGGTTTCAGGATCGTACGGGCTGCCGGCAATAGCAACACCCTGACCTATCCTGAAATATGCATTTCGATTTAAAAAATAGAAATTGAAATGCCCATAGAAGCTTATATTCTCACCTAGATATTCATTATGCAGATCCTGATAGGCCATTGAAAATCCCCAATCAGGATAATTATAACGACGCTCCCATTCATTAAACCCGTAAGTTTTTCGGTTGTAACTTAAAATAAAACCTGTAGGATGCCCCGTGATCAAATGATTGATATCAGGATTATGCTCAAGGATGCTTCCGTAGAAAAAAGAAGCATCTAGCGAAACCGGCTTTTTTTCTTCAGTAAAGTCTCGTTCTTGCGCACTAAGGCCAAAAGAAAACATCAGGACAGCAAGAAAAAGAATTCTCATAAAACGTTAATCTTCAAAAATTAATCGGCCCGTGTAGCGCTCTTCAACGTCTACTATTGGCGGGCGATTTACTGCGATCACATCACCGGTACCCGTGATAACTCCGGTTAAACTTTGCTGCGGATTCACGATCATTTTATTAGGAGCGCGGTGATAAATATCAATATTCTGAACCACAAAATCCCGACCTTCAAAACGCGGATTCTCATTTTGGAACCCTAGATTCATATTTTCAGCTTTTCCGGTCATATAAAACACACTTTTACCATTGGCATCAATGCGTAAATTTTCGGTATCCAGATCTAAGTGAAACTCCCCGTTCTTTCGTAAAATCACATCAAGTTTGATCGAAGTATTGCTCACCAAATACAGTTCAGGAAACACTAAAGTCCCGTCGCTATAAATCTCTCTTGAAGAATTATGACGAATTTCGGTAAGGTTAGGCACGGTTACAAAAACCTCAAAATTGCCATACTCACGCACCAGATTGCAGCGGTTATCATTGCGCAACACTAAAACCCCATTTTGCACTTCAATGAGTGCCTCGTTTACCAGATTTTTACCGGTGCGTAACAGCACTTTATACTCCTCGCCCTGTTTGATGTGTACGATCACTTCAGCCTCGGCTCTTAGCTTTGTAAACTCAGGAACTTCGTATTCAACTTCCACCGTCTCGCCAGAAGTCTGAAAGCAATCTTCGGCATTTTCAGAATTACACGAAATAAGCACTATAAACAGCGCTAAAATGATCTTTTGCATGTATCAACAACTTTTGTGAGCAAATTACGGCAAAAAGAAGCAGAACCCCGCATTTATATTTTAAGCGCAAAAATAAAATGAGAATATAAACCCGCCTTTTAGGAGATTTATTGAAATTTGGCGCTGTAAATAGTTTTTATTTTGACGAAAAAATTCTACTTCGTTTTAGCCTCGATCTTTATCGTGATGCTCGTAGGCATCAGCCAGGGCGGACTCACAGAAAGCAGTGAAGCTCGCTATGCCGAAATTGGCAGAGAGATGGCACTAAGCAACGATTTTTTGCATCCTAGAATGTTAGGAATAGGCCATTATCATAAACCTCCCGTTACCTATGCGATAACGGCTCTTGGTTATAAAATCTTTGGTTTTAATGAATTTGGAGCACGCTTTTTTTTAGCGGTCGCATTACTGCTTCAGTTGTTGCTTGTTTATAAAATGGGTAAACTTTGGTTTGAAGATCGCAAAACCGGAATTTTTGCCGCGCTGATCTATTTTACCTTTCCTATTGTACTCGCAAGTGTTTTAAACCTTACAACAGACGCCTATCTAAATACCTTTATTTTATCAAGTATTTGCTGCTTTCTGGTTGTCAAACTCAAGAAGAAAAAAAGCTTTTTATATCTAGGATATGCGCTTCTAGGGATCGCATTTCTAATCAAAGGTCCGGTGGCATTTTTACCCGTCGCCCTATTTATGATCTGTTATAAAATAAGCACAAAAGAGCCGATAAAACCTTCTAAACACACGGTTTTAGGCATCCTTTTATTATTGGGTATTTCTGCATCTTGGTTTATCGCTATTGTTTTAGAAAAACCTAATCTGCTTGATCATTTTATTGAAGATCAAATCGTAAAACGCAGTGTTGATGCTTCGCAATTTAAACGCAGTAAACCCTTCTGGTATTACCTTGCTTTTGCGCCATTACTCTGCCTACCTTGGACTGTACCATTTGTTTACGTACTTATCGCAAAGCGGAAGCGCTTAGCTTTCACCCCACAACTCAAAACTTTAGGATTTTCTTGTTTAGCGATTCTCCTGGTGTTCTCACTGTTTTCTTCAAAACTCATTTTTTATATTTTACCGCTGTATCCTTTACTGGCGCTACTTTTTGCCGGTGTTTACAAACAGGTCTTAGAACACGAAAAAAACTATTTTCTACTAACTTACAAAGTAGGCTTTGGAATTTTAACCGGAATGGCAATCGCATTGCTCTGTATTCCCACATTTGAATACAAAATTTGGTTTAGCATACTTGCGCTAGCAGCAATAGGAAGCTATTTCTACTGGTGGAATTTTAAAGCTAAAGCCTCAAAGAGCACACGCCTTTTTGCCTTAAGTACTGGAGCAACACTCCTTTTATTGCTGTTGTATTTCAGTTTTGCACCTCAAAACGAACTCTTATTACGCAGTTTTAAACCGCAATATGCTTTTATCGAAAAGCAAAGAAAGGACACAAAGGATTACAAAGTGATTGTCTACGATTATCGCCTACCTTCTGCGGCATTTTATTTGGGAGATCGCATCGTCACTGTGACCAACACCAATTACGAGTCGTTACGCGATACGCGATTTGAAAGAGATTCTAGCTGGACGCAATCTTACATTGATCTTAGAGATCCAAACAACTATGAGCGTTTTAAAAGCTTACTGAAAGACTCTACAAATATTATAATCACAAAAGACCGTAGACCTATTCCTGATAGTTTAGAATATCTGACCAAGCATTTTGAGGTTGAAGAATTTGGCGACTGGCGCGTGCACTATTAAAGCCTGATCCCTATCCCAAACTCAACAGCTTCGGCTTTTGCACCGTGAGATTTTAAGGTAATCGCTCCAAAAATATTTTCGGTAAAATGACGCTTGAGTCCGCCTCTAAAATATACGCGGCCCTCAAAATCATAATCGTAATAGGCATAATAACCAAACTGCGTCACGAAAGAGTTTTTATTAAAATGCAATTCGTGCCCTACAAAAACTCCGGCGCGCTTCCAATCTTCATCGCCTTTAGTACCGTATTGCTGGGCAAAAGCAATAGATTCATACTCGATCTGATCTTTTAAGAACGGACTCAAAAACAGATCGGCTCCTACCATTAAACTGCTTTTATGCGTTATACGCTTATCTAAGAAAGAAGAAACCACCAAAAATGAACGACGCCCTAGACCTATATAATCACTTTCATTAACACCGGTACGCAAGGCTAAATTCCATTTTATGGGCTCAGTATATCTGCTTTTAACTTTAGGAATATATTCCGGAAACTCGTCATCATCCAATTGGTAATTCAACCCAATATTGAAGGTAAAAGAATTGGTACTCGCATTAGGAGCCCGCACATTTGCGTTAGAGTAATGTACTAGCGTAATCCCTGTTTGCAAGCCAATACGATCAATGATATTAGGCTGCTGATAATTGAGCATCACATATGTTGAACTCAACAAAGTGGATCCGTAGGCATTATTTCTAAAGTTATCGTCAATATCAAAAGGCTTTGTGGTAAAGGCAATTCCTTGCGCAATACGCACCATCAAATGTCTGTTGAGCGCATAAAAATTAAAATGCCCGTACAAACCATAATTCTCTCCTAAATATGGATTCTTCTGATCTTGAGAAACAAAAGAAAACCCATAATCAGGATAGTTGTAGCGTGCTTCCCAATCATTAAAACCGTAAGTTCTTCGGTTGTAGGCTAAAATAAAACCCGTGGGATGCCCGGTTATGAGATGCGAAATATCTTTATTATGCTCGAGAATGCTTCCGTAGGTATAATTAAGATCAAAACTATAAGGTTTTACTTCTTCCTGGCTGTATACCGAAACAAAACACAATAAGGCAACAATAAACTTGTAATTCATTCTCTAAAAGATATCCGGCAAATGTATCAAATATTATGAGTATTCGATCTAAAACAATTCTGAAGCGATCGCTTTAATATTATCGCTTTTACCCATAGAGTAATAATGCAACACCGGCGCACCTCCATCCATCAACTCTTTTGATTGCTGAATCGCCCATTCAATCCCCACTTGACGTACATCGGTATTGGTTTTACACGCTTCAACCGCATCGATCAACTCTTGAGGCAGATCTATTTTAAACACCTGCGGAAGCAATTGCAAATGGCGTTTTACCGCAATAGGCTTAATCCCCGGAATGATAGGAATATCAATACCTTCTGCACGTACCAGATCTACAAATTCGAAGTATTTTTTATTATCAAAAAACATTTGAGTAACCACGTATTCTGCACCGGCCTCTACTTTTTGCTTCAGTCGTTTGAGATCGGTTTTTAGAGAAGGAGCTTCCAGATGTTTCTCAGGATACCCGGCAACACCAATACAAAAATCAGAACAGTCTGAAGTTTCCACCATCCCATTAAGGTAGCGGCCTTTATTCATCTCAGCAATTTGCTCTACCAAGCCTAATGCATACTCGTGACCGCCCGGCGTAGGCTTAAAATATTGCTCCTCACGCATAGCATCACCACGTAACGCCATAAGGTTGTGAATGCCCAAATAATGACAATCTACCAGCAGATACTCGGTTTCTTCTTTAGTAAAACCACCGCATAACACGTGTGGCACAGTGTCAACATTGTATTTATGCTTGATCGAGGCACAAATACCAATAGTTCCCGGGCGCATACGGGTCACTTTTTTATCTAACAGGCCGTCTTTCTCGATATACACAAACTCTTCGCGCGACGTGGTAACATCAATAAAGGGAGGTTTAAACTCCATCAACGGATCAATATTGTTATAAAGTTCTTGTATGCTTTTTCCTTTTCTAGGCGGAATCAACTCAAAGCTAAATAACGTCTTCCCGTTTGCGTTTTTTATGTGGTCTGTAATTTTCATAAGCATCTATCTGGTCCACTTTAACGTGTTCTCAGGTTTTGTTTTGGTTGTATTAGTTGTTTTGGTTAATCGTCAGAAATATTAGGGTTGAGCCATTTTTCTGCGAGGCGTGTTTCAATATTTTTCCGCTTTGCGAAATCACTTACTTGGTCCATCTTAATTTTCCCCAGCCCGAAATAGCGCGCCTGCGGATTCGCAAAATAATACCCGCTCACCGAAGCTGCCGGCCACATAGCCAAGCTTTCGGTCAATTCAACACCTATGGTTTCTTTCACTTGAAGCACATCCCAAATAGTTAGCTTTTCTAAGTGATCAGGACAAGCAGGATATCCCGGCGCAGGACGTATCCCTTTATATTCCTCTTTAATTAACTGATCATTATTTAAGACTTCATCGCTAGCATACCCCCAATGTTCCTTACGCACACGTTCGTGTAAGTATTCGGCAAAGGCCTCAGCAAAACGATCGGCCAGCGCTTTTACCATAATACTGTTATAATCGTCGTGTTCCGCCTCATATTTGGCAGCCAATTCTTGTGTCCCAAAACCGGCGGTAACACAAAAACAGCCCATATAATCTTGTTTTCCGCTTTCTTTAGGAGCAATAAAATCTGAAAGTGCAATATTGGGTTTTCCGGAAGCCTTTTTGCTTTGTTGTCTCAAGGTTCTGAAAATGAATTTTTCATCGTTCTCAACTGCGCCCGAAGTGACAATCTCGATATCGTCGTCATTGATCGTATTGGCAGGAAACAGTCCGAAAATTGCTTTAGCCTTCAGTAATTTTTCGTCTATAATCTTTTTAAGAATCTCCTTTGCATCTGCGAATAATTCTTGTGCTTGAGCGCCCACAACGTCGTCTTCCAGAATATCAGGATATTTTCCGTGCAGATCCCAACTGCGGAAAAACGGTGACCAGTCAATATACGGCACAAGTTTATCAAGGTCAAATTCTTCAATAACCTGTATTCCTAATTGATTAGGCTTATACGCTTCAAAAGCATCCCAATCTAACTTCCATTTATTTTCACGCGCCTGCTCGATCGTTAGAAAATCACGCTTTTTCCCGCGTGTTAAAAAGCGCTCTCTAAATAGCGCATATTCTTCTTTGATTCCGGCTTTATAGGTTACTGAAGAATCAGGGTTGAGCAGATCGCCAACTACGGTAACGGCTCGTGAAGCGTCATTTACGTGAACAACCGACTCTGGATATTCAGGATCGATTTTAACTGCGGTATGCGCTTTACTTGTGGTTGCACCACCAATGAGTAATGGCACTTTAAAGTCTTGACGCTTCATCTCTTTGGCGAGAAACACCATCTCATCAAGAGAAGGCGTGATTAAGCCACTTAAGCCTATAATATCAACATTTTTTTCTTTTGCCGTAGCAATAATTTTTTCCGGCGGAACCATAACTCCAAGGTCTATGATCTCATAGTTATTACATGCCAAAACTACACTTACAATGTTTTTACCTATATCGTGAACATCGCCTTTTACGGTCGCCATCAACACAAGGTTAGACTTCTCTTTTTCTGAAGCAGGCGGCGGATTTTTCAACTTTTCTTCTTCGATATAAGGCAATAAATAAGCAACGGCTTTTTTCATCACCCGTGCCGATTTTACCACCTGCGGAAGGAACATTTTTCCGTCACCAAAAAGATCACCCACGACGTTCATACCGGTCATCAAGTGCCCTTCGATCACGTGCAAAGGTTTTTCTGAAGCCAGACGGGCTTCTTCTACATCTTCAAGAATATACGCGTCAATACCTTTTACCAAGGCTCGTGTAATACGATCTTGTAAAGGTTCTTCTCGCCAAGAAAGATCAACGGTTTTTTCTTTGGCCGTTCCTTTTACGCTTTCGGCAAAATCCAGAAGACGCTCTGTGGCATCATCGCGGCGGTCGAGAATTACATCTTCAACGTGTTCTAAAAGATCTTTAGGAATATCATCATAAACCTCAAGCATCGTAGGATTTACGATACCAATATTCATCCCGGCTTTAATCGCGTGATATAAAAACACCGAGTGCATCGCTTCGCGCACCACGTTATTTCCTCTAAAACTAAAAGAAACATTGCTCACCCCACCACTTACATGGGCGTGCGGCAAGTTTTCTTTCACCCATTTTGTAGCTCTGATAAAGTCAAGAGCGTTGAGGCGGTGCTCCTCCATACCGGTTGCTACCGGAAAAATATTTAAGTCAAAAATGATATCCTCCGGCGGAAAACCAACTTGGTCCACAAGGATGTCATAGCTACGCTTAACGATCTCGATACGACGGTCATAATTATCGGCCTGACCTACTTCGTCAAAAGCCATGACGATAACTGCTGCGCCGTAACGTTTTATTTTTTTTGCGTGATCAATAAATTCGGCTTCACCTTCTTTTAAGCTTATAGAGTTTACAACACACTTACCTTGTACCACTTGCAAGCCTGCTTCGATAATATCCCATTTTGAACTGTCGATCATAATGGGAACGCGTGAAATATCAGGTTCGGCCGCAATCAGATTTAAGAAAGTCACCATCGCCTTCTTTCCGTCGATAAGTCCGTCGTCCATATTGATATCAATGATCTGCGCACCACCTTCAACCTGATCACGAGCGATATCTAAAGCTTCGTCAAACTTTTCTTCATTAATAAGTCTTAAGAATTTTCTAGATCCGGCAACATTAGTACGCTCTCCAACGTTAACAAAGTTGCTTTCAGGTGTTACGATAAGCGGTTCTAGACCGCTCAATCTTAAGAACTTCGCCGTTTCATTCTTTTTAGCTTTATTCAAATCAGCTTCCATATTCAATCTTAATTCGTATCCGTTCGCTAGGCGTTAGTAGCCTGTGGCAACGGTCTTGGCTTATATTCTTTAACGAGTTGTGCAATCGCACTAATGTGTTCTGGAGTGGTCCCGCAACAACCGCCAATGATGTTGATCAATTGTTTGTCTAGATATTCTTTAATCTGCGCTGCCATTTCTTCGGGAGTCTCATCATATTCTCCAAAGGCATTTGGCAGACCGGCATTAGGATAAGCCGATATTGCAAAATTAGATTTGCCTGAAACCACTTCTAAATATGGTGTGAGTTGCTTTGCCCCTAGAGCGCAGTTGAATCCCACAGACAGTAGAGGAAGGTGGCCCACTGAGATCAAAAAGGCCTCAGCAGTTTGCCCGGAAAGGGTACGCCCGGAAGCATCGGTAATTGTACCGCTTACCATCACCGGAATTTCAATATTGCGTTCTTCTTTAATCTCTTCAATCGCAAATAATGCAGCTTTTGCATTGAGCGTATCAAAAACCGTTTCAACCAGAAGAATATCTACGCCGCCATCAATTAAAGCTTCGGCCTGTTGCTTATAAGCAATGCGTAGCTCATCAAACGAAATTGCTCTAAAACCGGGATCATTTACATCTGGAGACATACTCGCAGTTTTATTGGTAGGACCAATAGCTCCTGCTACAAATCGCGGTTTTTCTGGCTCTAGCGCAGTAAACTCAAGCGCTACTTTCTTGGCAATTTTTGCAGATTCAAAATTGAGTTCGTACACAAATTCTTCCATCCCATAATCTGCCATGGCTATGGTGGTACCGCTAAAAGTATTGGTTTCTACAATATCTGCTCCCGCCTCAAAATATTTGGCGTGTACTTGCGCGATCGCATCGGGCTGGGTGATACTCAACATATCATTATTACCCTGTACAGGAGTAGGCCAATCTTTAAAACGCTCTCCTCTAAAATCTTCTTCGGTGAACTTATAGCGTTGAAGCATGGTTCCCATCGCTCCATCTAAAATTAGAATGCGCTTTTTAAGTTCCTCTTGAATGTTATTCTTACTCATAATCATTTCCTCCAAAAGTCTTTAGACTATTACTAAGGTCTAAAAACACAACTTTCATTCTTGTATAAATCAATACTACTCTAGATCTTAGAGCAGTTTGTAAAATTAGGTTATTAAGAAAGCATATGGAAAGCCGATGAGACTTGTTTTTGTTATCTATCGCTGATGTAGCGTAGAATGTAGCACCTTCTCCGAGAGGAGGGTTGCTAAGGTTTCATCGGGTCTAATCCCTCTACCTTTCTTGATAACAGCAATAAATAATGAACTAGGATGCAAATATTGTAAATCGCATTGACAAAATGCAATTTTAAGAGCATAAATATTGTCATTTTTTAGGTCTGATTTTCGACGAAGAACGCTATAACTACGAGTAAAAAATAACTTGTAAATCTTAACTAAGTTAAAAAAACCAACTAACATATTGATTTTTAGTAATTTAATTAATGATAATAAAATGTATATTTAAAAGTTAAATTTTGTTTCTTTACACAACCCAAATTCTAAGCTTATGAGCAATACAACTACCTCACAATCATCACGTTTTAAAATCGTTAACTATGAGGATGCCTCTCCTGAGGTTCAGGCGATTTATGATGATACCAAACGAACGCTGCAATTACCTTTTGTTTTAAATTGGTTTAAATGTCAAGGTTCAAACGCAACTTTACTTAATGGAAACTGGACCAAGCTGAAGTCTACCTTGATGATGGGAGATGTGCCTAATGTTTTAAAACAGCTTATCATCTACAAAGTTTCTAAGGAGCGTAATTGTGAATATTGTGCACATGCACACGGTATTTTTGCCGACAGTATGAGCGCGATGATTTCTGACAACCCTAGCTTTAGAGCGACAGAAGATCTTGAGAGCCCTCTTATTCCTGAAAGCTTTAAAACTGCAATCAAAATCGTGACCAAAGCTGCTTTGCACGCTAATCAAATAAGCGATGCAGATTTTAAACAGCTACAAGAAGTAGGCTTTGACGAAGGTGAAATACAAGAGCTTATGGCGCAGGCTGATTTAGTCAATATGCTGAATACCCTTGCCGATGTTTCAGGTATTAAAATTGACAATGAGCTCATGGAAGCTCAGGCCTAATCATCTTTAGTTTTGAATCTTTCGGGCGCAAAGTATCGTATTACTTATGAAGCCTTTTCTAAATTCTCCGGAAACTTAAGTAAAGTTGAGTCGCTAGAAGAATTAGGCAAAATCATAAGTAGGCATTTAAAATACCTGTTTAACTATAAGGTATTTAAAATCATGATTTTGCATGAGCAATCGCTTGCGGGGTATACCTTTCTGCCCGGCAAAACGTTCACGCATACCCAGCAACAAGATCTTGAACCTTATGAGCGCCTATTACTTAAGGATAAAATTCCCTTTGTAAATTCAATTGATTCAACAGAATTACCAGAATACCTTAAAGATGTAAAACTCAATAATGGCAATTTATGGGGTTGGTTTTTAGCGTATTCTGAATATCAGATCTGTATTTCTCTTGTCTCTGATGATGACACGTATTTTAGCAGCTCAGACGTAGATATCGTTCATCTATTAGCCGATAGTGTTGCGTCAAAATACAGGCAAATCAGCCTGAGCGAGATCTTACAACAGAATAATATTCATCTGGAATCACTCGTTACAGAGATCGCTTGCAAAAACAAAGAGATCAAAGCGATTAATGACAATCAACAACTTGTCATTGAAGCACGTACGGAAGAACTTCTACAAAAGAATAAGAAGCTTTTTGAACTTTCTAGATTGAATGCGCACGATTTGAGAGAACCCCTAAGCCGCGTTCTAGGCTTACTCGAACTGGCTGAACATTTACCACAAGACGAGCTACGCTCTTCTATTTTACCAAAAATTAAAGAAGCCTCTGGGCATTTAGACCAAGTTATACAGCGCGTAGTCACTCAAAGTGAAAAAGAGCTCATCAATATTAAATCATCTCAACCCTAATGACTACAAAGCCCCTAAAAGTGATGCTGGTTGATGATCAGAAAATGGCCAACTTTATCAATAAAAAATTGATAGAGATCAGTGGTTTCTCTAGTCACATAATTGACTACACCATTCCTAATGCAGCGCTTTCAAATTTAGACAAAGATCAACCTGATCTTATATTTCTAGATTTAAACATGCCTGAAATTAACGGCTGGACGTTTTTGGATATTCTTGAAAAAGATGAGCGCCCTACGCGTGTAGTTATCGTCACTTCAAGTACGAGTAGTATTGACAAAGAAAAGGCTCAGAAGTATGCTCGGGTTATTGACTTTTTAACTAAGCCACTCACCAAGAACACCATTCTAAGCCTTAAATCTAAATTAAATCTAGCAGGATAGACTACTCAATAGCCTGCACAACTGCTTTCTCTGCTTCTTTTCTTGATCCATCAAAACCATCTATACCACTCACCGTAGTATACTTCATCACATAGCGTTTTCCTGGGTTGATAATTTTATAGGCAGATTGACACATCATTGTCGCCTCGTGGAAACCGCATAAAATTAACTTTAATTTACCGGGATAAGTATTGACATCACCAATTGCAAAAACACCGGGAATATTGGTTTGATAATCTAAGCTGTTATCTACTACAATAGCATTCTTTTCAATCTCAAGACCCCAGTTTGAAATAGGACCTAGTTTTGGCGAAAGACCAAATAAAGGAATAAAAGCATCTGCTTCAACAGAAATTTGCTCTTCGTTCTTCTCTATCACCACTTCTTTAAGTTCATCTACACCACCAAGACCTACAACCTCAGCCGGCGTGATCAAGTTGATCCTACCAAGCATTTTAAGCTCACGAACTTTTTCAACAGAATCTAAAGCTCCTCTAAATTCGTTTCTTCGGTGTACTAAAGTTACCTCTTTTGCGATATCAGCAAGATAGATACTCCAGTCTAATGCAGAATCACCACCTCCGGCAATTACCACTTTTTTATCGCGGTATACTTCAGGATCTTTGATCATATAAGCAACCCCTTTATCTTCAAACTCGTGAATATTAGGTATAACCGGCTTACGTGGCTCAAAACTTCCTAAACCACCGGCAATAGCGACTACAGGCGCTTGGTGCTTTGTTCCTTTAGTCGTAGTTACAATAAAACTACCATCTTCTTGTTTTTCTATTGTTTCTGCACGCTCACCCAGTGTAAAACCTGGTTGAAATTGCTTTCCTTGCTCAAGAAGGTTATCTACTAATTCTCCGGCTCCAACTTCTGGAAATCCGGGGATATCATAAATAGGTTTTTTAGGATATATCTCAGCCAATTGTCCGCCTGGTTGTGCCAAGGCATCGATCAAGTGGCACTTCAGTTTTAAAAGTCCGGCTTCAAATACAGTAAATAGTCCGGTTGGTCCCGCTCCAATAATGAGAATGTCTGTTTTAATCATCTTCTTTAATCTTTGAGCCGAAGCTCATCATTCAACTTAAACTTTAATTTTTGGAAATCAATCCTTTTGTAAATTCATTGAGGGTTTCAACTTTCTCTTCAAAATCCCCTTTAATCGTTTTTCTATATTCATTCAAATTTTGAACCAAATCATCAATGTTATCGGGAATGACTTCTTCAAAAAACTGTCTTAAACGCTTTGCTGTCGTTGGCGACTTTCCGTTAGTAGAGATTGCGATTTTCACGTTTCCTTTAGTAACGATTCCGCCCATATAAAAATCACAAAGTTCAGGTACGTCTGCGATATTGCACAGTAAGAACCGCTTTCTGGCTGCTCTATACACGCGCTGATTAACCACTGGGCTATCTGTAGTTGCTATGACCACGTGGCGCTTTTTAAGCATAGAACGCGTAAAGCGCTTCTTTGTGATTTTTACATTAAACTTTTTTGCCATTTCTAGAGTTTCTTCTCTAAAAAAAGGCGCTACCATTTCCACAACCGCATCCGGACTCGATTTTGTCAAAAACGTGAGTTTTTCTAAAGCCACGTTACCTCCACCTACAATGAGAACCTGCAGGTTACGTACTTTTAAAAAAACCGGATATAGATTATTTCGCTCAGCAGCCATATTATGAGGTTTGCGCAAGTTCTACTTGCAAATTAAGCAATTGGGCTCTATTTCGTACCACCTCCCCAATAACAATAATTGCAGGATTGCTCAACTTTAACTTTTCAACTTCTTCCTGAATGCTATCTATCGTCCCTACAGCAACGCGTTCTTCAGGTGTCGTACCGTTCTGGATGATTGCAACCGGAATATCTTTTTTCCCGCTTTCGCGAAAAAGCTGTGTGATCTCAGGTAGTTTACTCATTCCCATCAAGATAACCACGGTGGCTGAAGACTGCGCCGCAAGCTTCACGTCATTAGATAATTTATGATGGCGGGTAGTACCCGTGATTACCCAAAAACTCTCTGAACTCCCCCGCTTTGTAAGCGGAATATTCTGATACGCAGGCACGGCTAGCGAAGAAGAAATCCCAGGAACCATAGCAACTTCGAGTCCGGCTGCTGCGGCAACCTCCATTTCTTCAGCTCCACGGCCAAAAATAAACGGATCTCCACCTTTAAGTCGCACCACGTGACCATGACTTTTAGCTCTGGCAATGATCAAATCATTGATTTGCTCTTGCTGATAAGCATAACATCCTTTGCGCTTTCCGACGAAAATCAATTCTGCATTGTTAGCATATTCCAACAATTCTGGATTTACCAAAGCGTCATACAACACCACATCTGCACTTTCCAGTGCGCGAATACCTTTTAAAGTAAACAGCTCTACATCACCGGGTCCTGCTCCTACAACTGTTAATTTTGGATTCTTAATTTGCATGTGCTAATTGATTTTTTCTGAACGCATCTACACGATCAAAAAATGCATTGGCATCAGCGATATATGCTTCTGCAAATTCCTGTGTAGGCTCATTATTTTGAATTTGATAAACCAAATCTGCAAATGACGTTTCCGTTTTTAATACCGCATCTTCACCAAAAGTTTTGTCAAACTCAGCGATGATATTGGCTTGCGTGTTGGTTTTTACATTTTCAGACAATAGAATAGCTTTTGCCCCATTAACCAGACTTGCATAGGTATGATAAATACTGTCTGCCCAATTTTTACCTTCAAAGGCTTCAATGGCGTTTCCTAGTTTTTCTTTAGCCTCAAGCAGCAAGGTTTGCACAAGATCGATCACGACTCCGGCACATTCTCCTACACCAACTTCCTGAATGTATTTTTCATCATTCCCCCAGTCAACGAAGTCTGATTCTACCAGATTATCAGTTTCAGAAAGCGGCTTTAAGAAATCATAAAAATAACGCTGTCCCTTCTCATCATAATAACTCAAGAAATCCTGATTACCTGCATTTGCTTTAAAATCATCAAGAATTGCACGCAAGGCTTGTGGCCCACGTTTGCTAGGTATCTTGATTACCTTATCTGCAAAACGACCATCGCCATTTCCTAGAACTCCACCACCTAAAAGTACTTGTAGTGCAGGCGCTACCAATTTTTCTGGCGTACGTACAGACATACCTTGAAAACCTATATGAGCCATATTATGCTGACCGCAGGCATTCATACAACCACTAATTTTAATAGTGATCTCTTTATTATTTAAATACTCAGGATATTCTTCTACAAGAACATCTTCAAGCTTATCTGCGATACCGGTACTACTCGCAATCCCTAAGTTACAAGTATCTGTACCGGGACACGCAGTAATATCTGTTGTTGTTTCATATCCCGGACGGGCAAAACCTAGGTTGGCTAGTTGTGAGTAGAAGAATGGAATTGCCCCTTCCGGTATATGTCTTAATAATATATTTTGACGCAGGGTAAGTCGCAGCTCATCTCCCCCGTATTTTTTGATCAATGCCGCTAATGCACGTGCCTTTTCAGTTGAAAAATCACCCAAACGCACTTTGATTCCAATAGCGTATAGACCTTCTTGTTTCTGTTTAAACACGTTGGTGGCTTTCCAAGCTTCATAAGCTTTAGCATCTTCAATAGTAACTTCCGGGGCTTCGGTTAAAGGTGCTGTAACCGGCTTATCATAAGCCGAAGTATCAATCTCGTAGGTTTTATAGGATAGCGCTTTTTTCTCTTCAGCAACCAAATCCATAAACCCTTCTAAACCGAGGTCTTTAATTAAGAATTTCATACGCGCCTTAAGACGTCTTGAACGCTCTCCGTGACGATCAAACACTCGTAATACTCCTTCGATCGTTGGAATAAGTTGGTTGACCGGCAAAAATTCAGTTAAAACATCTGCGTGACGTGGTTGCGATCCTAAACCACCACCAAGCATCACTTTGAAGCCTTTTTCTCCGTCTTTGATTTTTGGAATAAACCCTAAATCGTGAATGAATGCTAAAGCGGTATCATCATCAGTTGACGAAAAAGACATTTTAAACTTTCGCCCCATTTCTTGACAAATAGGATTTCTCAAGAAAAATTGAAAAGTAGCGTGTGCATAAGGCGTTGCGTCAAAAGCCTCGTCAGGATTGATTCCTGCATCAGGACTCGCCGTCACATTTCTTACAGTGTTTCCACAAGCTTCCCGCAGAGTTACATCGCTCTTTTCAAGTTCTGCCCACAACTCAGGAGTTCTATCTAAACTCACATAGTGAATCTGAATATCCTGACGTGTAGTAATGTGAAGCTTTCCGCGAGAGTACTCATCAGAAACATCAGAAATACGCAACAACTGATCGCTGGTCACCTTTCCGTAAGGCAATTTGATACGTATCATTTGCACGCCTTCTTGACGTTGCCCGTATACTCCACGAGCCAAACGAAGACTTCTAAAACGTTCTTCATCTATCTTCCCATCCTTAAAAAGCTTGATCTTGTGTTCTAGCTCAATAATGTCGCGTTCTACAACCGGATTTTCTATTTCTGTTCTGAAGCTTTGCATAGCTTGTATTTTTTTATTTATTTCATTTTAATCCTATCGGAAAAATAGGATTTAAGCAAAAGAGTTTCAGTTTTTACACTGTACTCTTTAATCTATTTATTATCCAATAAAGCCCACTCCTGCAGTGGTATTACTTTGCGTGTCTATCAGGATAAATGACCCGCCAGCTTTGTTATCTGCGTAATTATCGTAAAACAGATTTTTACTCAGTTTAAAATTAACCTTGCCGATTTCATTCAGTTTTAATTGGCCAGCAGCAACATCTTCCCCTGAATAATCAGTTGAAATGACATTATCTATACTGTCAATTTTAGCCAAAATACGATTGGTGTTATGCTGAATTTCATATTTCGCTCCAGGCACTAATGCTTTCCCATCCATCCAACAAACCGCTGCTTTCAGGGTTTTAGAAGATTGTGGAACTTCATCAGACTTCACTAAAATATCGCCTCTGGTAACATTGATATCGTCTTCTAAAGTAATCGTAACCGAGCTACCGGCAACGGCCTCGTCAAATTCTTCATTAAAAAATTCTATCGACTTAATTTTTGAAGAAGTCAGCGACGGCAATACCGTTACTGCATCACCTACTTTTAGACTGCTTCCGTAGATCTTCCCGGCATATCCTCTATAATCGTGGAACTCATCCTTTTTAGGGCGTATCACGGTTTGCACAGGAAAACGCGCCGCAGTTTTTTCTTCGTGCTCAGGTTGTAAAGCTTCAAGAAAATCAAGAACACTCTCCCCCTTGTACCAAGGCATCGCATTAGACTTCTGCGCCACGTTATCACCTTTTAGGGCACTAATAGGCACGAAAGTCACTTCTTGATCTTCATAGCTACTTTGTGCGTTTAACTTCTCAAAGTCGCGTTTGATATCTTCAAAAACTTGCTGATCATAATCAACCAAGTCCATTTTATTTACCGCAACAATAACGTGTTTTACACGTAAAAGATTATTGATGAAAAAGTGACGATATGTTTGCTCGATCACTCCTTTACGTGCATCAATTAAGATGATTGATGCTTGCGCTTGAGAAGCACCGGTCACCATATTACGAGTATACTCTACGTGTCCAGGAGTATCAGCAATGATGTAACTTTTCTTTTTAGTTGAAAAATAAATATGCGCTACATCAATAGTGATTCCCTGCTCGCGCTCTGCTACCAAACCATCAGTCGCTAAAGAAAAGTCAAGATAATCGTACCCTTTCTTTCTACTGTTGCGCTCTATAGCTTCTAATTTATCATCTGTCAATGACTTCGTATCGTAAAGCAAACGCCCTATTAACGTACTTTTTCCGTCATCTACACTACCTGCTGTTGCTATTTTTAAAACTTCCATTATGCTATGCTACTCTTGCCCTTTCTAATTGAATTAAAGGAAAATTAATACCTTGTTTATGTACGTTCTAGAAGTACCCTTGTTGTTTACGCTTTTCCATTGCAGCCTCAGATCGTTTATCATCTATACGCGCTCCTCGTTCTGAAATGGTAGAAACCTTGATCTCTTTAACAATCTGCTCAATCGTATCTGCTTCAGATTCCACTGCCGCGGTACAAGTCATATCTCCTACTGTTCTGAAACGCACAATACGTTCTAAAACTTCCTCATCTTCCTCTCTATACACATACTTTGATGCACTCCAGATCAAACCATCGCGCACAAAGGTTTTACGCTTATGCGAAAAATAAATAGAAGGTATTTCTATCTTTTCTTGCTCAATATAACTCCATACATCAAGCTCTGTCCAGTTTGAGATTGGGAACACACGTACATTCTGTCCTATTTCTATTTTGCCGTTAAGTAAATCGAATAATTCCGGACGCTGATTTTTTTCATCCCATTGCCCAAAATCATCTCGAACTGAAAAAATTCTCTCTTTAGCGCGCGCCTTCTCTTCATCACGACGCGCTCCACCAATACAAGCATCAAACTTAAACTCCTCAATCGCATCAAGAAGCGTAGTGGTTTGCAGCATATTTCGGCTAGAATATTTACCGGTTTCTTCAGTTACTTTACCGGCATCAATGGCATCTTGCACATTACGCACAATAAGATCTAAACCTAGTTCTTCAACTAACTTGTCGCGAAACTCAATGGTCTCAGGAAAGTTGTGACCAGTATCTACGTGCAACAAAGGAAATGGAATTTTCGCCGGATAAAATGCTTTTTGCGCCAAACGCACTAGGGTAATACTGTCTTTCCCTCCCGAAAAAAGAAGTACGGGATTTTCAAACTGCGCAACTACTTCTCTAAAGATGTAGATCGCTTCGCTCTCTAATGCATTTGTTTTTAAAATCTTGCTCATGCTCTGCTCTTTTTAAGCGTGTAATCCACACTCTCTGTTCTCCAAAACTTTTGTTGGATCAAAATATTTATGTTCGTTTGGCAACTTATGTTCTGCCAAATACGCGTCTAACTGCTCGTCACTGTAATAGTAAAACGGACTCACTTTCAGCACTCCGTCTGCTCCTAAACTCAGGATATCAAGATTATCTCTATGTGCCGTTTGCCCTTTACGCAGGTTTGTAAACCACACATCAGGTTTATGAACCGCCATTGCTCTTTTAAAAGGCTCAAGCTTTACTTGCTCTGTAAAAACTTTGTGCTTTGGATCATCAATCTGCGGAATTCCCAAAACCACATCTCTATGTGCCGAAGTTTGCTTAGGAACATAAAGATCAACGTTCAAAACCAACAAATCAATCACTTCCTCTGCGTGTCTATACGTGTTAGGGGTATTATACCCCGTATCACACCAAATCACAGGAATATCATTTTTAGCCTGAGTTGCAGCATATAAAATCGCTGCCTCGTAAGGTCTAAAATTGGTAGTCACCACTGCATTCGCAGCATTATCAACTGCCCATTGCGCAATCTCAACCGGTGACTTTTGTTTTAACTCGGCATTGAGTTTTTTTATTTCTTCTGCTGAATAACTCATTATTTTCCCCATTTAATTGTATTCCAGATACGTTCGTGAAAAAAGTATAAAACCATTTTTGTCACAAGTTCAACGGCTCCGATCGAAAAAGCCAGCGATAATGTCCCGGTGATTACCCAAGAAATCAAAACCGTATCTATCGTACCTACAACTCTCCAACTAATCGATTTTACTATACTGCGTAGCGGCTTCTCTGATGAAGCGTCTTTTTCATAAGAAGCTTTCTGAGGCTTCTCTGCGTGACTCTGGTTATACACTTGATCTAATATCATATTACAACTCCTATTCAGTTATATTTAAATCCTATCGGAATAGTAGGATTATAAAGCAAAAGTATACCTACTTCGCTTCTTGACCAAATCTTTTGGCGTTTTTTTGAAATTTTTAAGTGATTTTCAGCATTTAAGCTAAATCTTCGGAATTACTCATCAATCAGGTCTGCAAGCGTATTTTTATTCAATACTGCCAGATTGCTGTCTCTCAATTGCACCATCAAACTGTGTACAGAACACGTGGTTTCATCAGGGCAATCATCGCATTTTTCGTAGAAATTGAGGCTTACACAAGGTACCATAGAAACAGGCCCTTCCAGTATACGCATCACTTCAACCATCTTGATTTCTTCAGGTTGTCTGCGCAAATAATAACCGCCACCTTTCCCCTTTTTGCTTCCCAAAAAACCGGCTTTACGCAATGTAAGCATGATACTCTCTAGAAATTTCTGAGAGATATTTTCGCTTTTAGCAATAGCTCCTATCTGTACAGGATCTTCTCCCTTATGCTTAGCAACATAAGCTAATGCTTTTAGGCCGTATTTGGTCTTTTTTGATAACACGGCCTAAAAGTATGCAAAATTGTTAGAAATCTATGCGTTCAATGCTTGATCAAGATCGGCAATCACATCTTCTACATGTTCTAGACCGACAGAGCAGCGCACCAAACCATCGGTGATGCCTACTTCAAGCCTGTCTTCTTCTGCCAGTTTACTGTGCGTTGTGGATGCAGGATGCGTCACAATGGTACGCGTATCACCTAAATTCGCAGAAAGCGAACACATTTTAATTGAGTTTAAAAACTTACGGCCTGCATCGATTCCGCCTTTGACTTCAAAAGCAACGATGTTTCCGCCGTGACGCATTTGTTTTTTAGCCACCTCATACTGCGGATGCGACTTTAAGAACGGATATTTCACCATATTCACTTTGTCGTGCCCTTCTAAAAATGCGGCTACTTTTAATGCATTTTCGCAGTGGCGATCTGCTCTCACATGCAAGGTTTCCAGACTTTTTGAAAGCACCCAAGCGTTGAATGGCGACAAAGCCGGACCAGTATTACGAGAAAACAAATAGATCTCTCTAATCAAATCGGCACGGCCCACACTCACACCACCTAACACACGGCCTTGACCATCGATCATCTTTGTTGCAGAATGAATGACGATATCTGCACCAAATTTGATAGGCTGTTGCAAATAAGGAGTTGCAAAACAATTATCAACCACAAAAATGAGGTTGTGCTTTTTGGCAAGATTGCCCAAATGCTCGAGATCTAAAACGTCGCAACCCGGATTTGTAGGCGACTCTACGTAAAGGATTTTAGTTTCCGGCTTAATTAGGCTTTCGACTTGATCTACTTCGTCCACTTTGAAATACGAGGTTTCAATATTCCATTTTGGGAGGAATTTTGTAAACAAAGAATGAGTTGAACCAAATACCGATCGGGCCGACACTATGTGATCGCCACTATTAAGCAAGGCAGCAAATGTTGAAAAAACCGCTGCCATCCCCGTCGCAAAAGCATACCCCGTTTCTGCTCCTTCCATCTTGCAAATTTTATCTACAAATTCGCTGGTGTTAGGATTGGTAAAACGGCTGTAAATATTACGCTCCTTTTCTTCTGTGAAGGAAGCACGCATATCTTCAGCATCTTCAAATACAAAACTTGAAGTCAAATAAAGTGGCACAGAATGCTCTAAATATTCGCTTCGGTTCAATTGCGTGCGTATCGCTTCGGTTTCAAAATGTTTACTCATTACTTATTTAGATATTAGATTCTAGACATTAGATTTGAGATTCTCATTTTGACGATCTAATCAAATGTCTAAAATCTTATTTCGATTTTTATAGCTGTAAGAAAGTTGAATTGTGCAATCACTGAATTGTTTGATCGTCGTTACTGCTTCAATTCACTTATTATTTCTTACCACTTACCTGTACTTTTATATTTACATTACCAACTCTGCTACTCCAAAAGCTTCGGGACAGAGTGACATCTTCAAACCGCCTACAGCTAACTGAGACGGCTTACTGTTTCAACTTTTCTTTCTTCTTTAATCTTTTTTCTTAAATCTCTTGTCTCATGACTAAGATCTACACAACTTCTTCCCCGTTTAAAAACACTTTATAGGTAACCTCAACACCTGCCTGTAGTGTGATAGAAACTGAACAGTATTTTTCAAAACTTAGTTGGGCTGCGCGTAGAGCTTTTGCCGGCGGAATATCTCCCTCAAGATACACATTCACACGCATCGCACTAAAGGGCTTTGCCTGGCCTACCTCTTTGCGGTCTCCCTCAACCTCTACGTGATACGTGTCGATCTCGAGTTTTTGTTTTTTCAAAATCGAAATAATATCGATCGCACTGCAACCGCCAACACCCATCAACAAAAGCTCCATCGGGCTGCTGCCTTTTACTTCATCTACAGTTTTATTATCGATCATTACCGAATTGCCTGAAGCACCTTTAGCTTCAAACAGATAATCGTTGTTTTTACGGTCGAGTGTAACTTTCATTTTATTTATTATTATTTCTATTGCTATTAACTATTCCGTTCTGCGAGTTTTAAAATATCTCCAAAAACCCCACGTGCTGTAACTGCTGCACCGGCACCGGCTCCTTGAATCACCAGCGGATTTTCGCCATAAGATTCGGTGTAAATCTCAAAAATACTGTCGCTGCCTTTTACTTGGCCTAATGCGGAGTTTTTTGAAACGGTCACCAGTTTTACTTCGAGCGTACCGCCGTCTTCCTGAGATAAATCTCCGTAAAGGTCGCCAACATAACGCAGAACTTCGCCTTCTTTTAGGGCTTTTTTACGCGCTTCAAAAACCGGATCTAACTCTTTTAATCTTCCTAAGAAATCTGAAGCGGCTCCTTCACGCAATGGCTCCGGAATTAAATTTTCGATCTGCACATCGCTAAATTCTTTATGCAAGTCCAGTTCTCGAGCCAAGATCAATAATTTACGACCTACATCATTTCCGCCCAAATCTTCACGCGGATCAGGCTCTGTAAACCCTTTGTCAATCGCTTCCTGTAGCACCTCTGAAAAAGATTTACCTTCCACAGAAAAGGTGTTGAATAAATAACTTAACGAACCACTAAATACACCCTTAATACGTGTAATATTATCTCCGGAAAGATGCAATAACCTAATCGTATCAATCAAAGGAAGTCCGGCACCTACGTTGGTTTCATACAAATAGCGCTTGTTGTTTTCATCCAACACCCGACGTAGTTTTTGGTAAAAATCAAACTCCACCGTATTGGCGATCTTGTTTGAAGAAACCAGATCAAAACCATTTTTAGCTAGATCAATATAGTTTTTAATAAATACAGCACTCGCCGTATTATCGATCGCGATCAAGTTGGCCAGATGATTCGCTTTCGCGAAAGCGATAACCTCTTGAATCCCACCTTCTGTAGCTTGAGCATCAAAATCAGTTTTCCAGGATTCTGAAACGCCATCTTTATCGAACAAAATTTTCTTTGAATTGGCTACCGCAAAAATATTCAGTGCGATGCCTTTGCGATCTTGAATTGCTGCCGCCGAAGCAACGATCTGGTCAATCAAAGTTCCGCCCACCAAGCCGTGACCGAAGATCGCAATATTGATCTTTTTGGCAATCCCAAAAATCTCACCATGCACCACATTTAAAGCCTTGGTCAATTGCGGTTTACGTACCACAACACTCACGTTTTTACCCGTCACCGTGTTGTTGAATAACAATGGCACAATTCCGTTTTTGATAAGTTCGCTATACGGTTTATGGAAACTGCTCAAATCCTGCCCCACGATCGAGATCACCGCAACTTCGTCAATAATTTCGATACGGTTCACATCCTGATTCTGAAAATCGGCTTCAAACTCAAAACGCAAAGCGGAAATTGCCAATTGCGCTTGTTTTGCTTCAACCACAAGACCAATGCCGCGCTCAGAAGATCCCTGCGCAATGATGCTCACACTCACCCCACTGTTCCCAAGGGCTCTAAAAATACGCGCATCAACCCCCACTTTTCCAAGAAGTCCGCGTCCTTCCAGATTGATCAACGCCATTTCGCTTAAAACGGAAAGCGATTTAATTCCTTCTTTTTCTTCTTGAGCGGTGATCAAAGTTCCGCTGTCATCTGCGTTAAACGTATTTAAAATACGCAACGGAATATTCTTTTCAATTAGTGGAATAATCGTCTTTGCGTGCAACACCGAAGTCCCAAAATTTGCGAGTTCATTTGCCTCACTATACGTTAATCGCTCGATCTTCTGCGCTCCCGGAACCAAGTCTGGATTTGCTGTGAAAATTCCGTCAACGTGCGTGTAGTTCTGAAGTTCGCCGGCATCTAAATAATTAGCAAGCAACGAAGCAGTATAATTGCTTCCGTTACGGCCCAACGTGGTCGTTTGATTATTATCATCACTGGCGATAAAACCGGTTACAATATTAACCGTATCGCCGTTATATTTAGTGAAGTGTTTTACCACTTGCTCTTTAGAAAGCTTGTCGTTAGGCTGCGCGTTACCAAAAACTCCGTTGGTTTTTATAAGCTTACGAGAATCTGTAAACTGCGCCTTTATACCTTCTTTTTGCAATAAATGTGTCACTGTTTTTACCGAGATCAACTCCCCAAAAGACAGCACCTCATCTTTCACCTTTTTACTGTAATCGCCTAAAAGTGCGACGCCATCAAAAAGACGCTGCAGCTCTGAAAATTCTTTAGAAAGATCAACATCGAAGTCACTTTGCTGATATGACTTGAATGCTTCGATCTGATGTTTATAGGCTTGTCCTGAAGCTGCTGCTTCGAGAATTGCTTCCAACTCATCGGTGGCGCCACCACGCGCAGAAAGCACAGCAGCGATATGTTCGCCGTTGGCTACTTTCGATTTAATAATATTTAAAACCGTGTCTAGACCTTTTCCGTTTGCGAGAGATTTCCCACCGAATTTCAAGATCTTCAGCTTTGCGGTATCCTCTCTAAACACAGGATACAACAGCTGCTCGAGTTGCTCAAATTCGATCAAAAAAGCATCGTGACCGTGCACCGAATGAATCTCTCCATAAGTCACATTATTTTTATGTTGCGCCAGTTGCTTGTAGGTTTCTCTATTTTCCGCAGGCGTAAAAAACAAATCTGAATCCACACCAATGATATGAATATTAGCCTCAACCGTACTCAGAATTTCATTAAAACCTTCACGACCACGCGTCACATCAATCGTCTTTAAAAGCTGATTCATCAACTTATAAGCAGAAACCTGAAAGCGATCTTTCAGTTTATGGCCATGATGATCTAACCAACTCTCTACATTGAAAATATTGAGATCCTCATTGGTACTGCGCTGAAATTTGTTCTTGAACGATTCCGGTGTGCGGTAACATAGCATCGCATGCATACGCGCATCGTGAACCGGCTGTGAGGAATTATTCAATATTTGTTCTTGAATCTGGCAGTTTGCAATAAGCCAATCTGTAGATTTCCAATCAGAAGCCACAGGAATAAAATGCGCGGTGATTGCCGGCTGAAGTGTAAGCATTTCCCAACCGATTCCGCCTCCCAGAGAACCACCAATAATTGCAAAAAGCGATTCGATCTCAAGAAGCTCTAATCCCTTTAAGAAAGCGCGGGCAACATCTTGAGCAACAAATTCTTTATAGTTTTCGATCAAAAACCCATCATAACCATTGCCTGGAATGTTGAAGGAAAGTATGCTGTATTTACGCGTATCTATACACTTATCATCACCTATAATCTCATTCCACCAGCCGTCTGGGCCGCTTACGTGCGAATTACCCGTTAGCGCGTGATTTACCAGAATTACAGGAGCTTCACCCAATTGTTGACCAAAGGTTTCATAGCTCAATTGCAAATCTAATGGATACCCCGATTGGGTTGTAAAATTTTCTATTTTCAGTTTTTTTAACATAATAATCTATCGTGGCTTTAGCCGCAAAACCGAAAAATGAAAGCAAGAAAGTGGTGAGGAAAAAATCCTTTTGCGTTATCTATTCTGCAAAAACAGATAGAATGTAGCACCTTCTTTCGAGAGAAAGGGTTGCTAAGGCTTCATCGGGTCTATTCCCTCCGCCTTTCTTGATAACATCTCAGTACGTGTTTGAACTTTGTGAGCGCAAAGATTGCAAAACGTTTTAAAGATATGCAAGTAAAACGCGGCAATTTTTTAAAGGGTCATAAAAAATCATAAGATTTCAAAACCCGTTTTGTAATATCTTCTAAAGTTATACATTTGTCCTCTCAAAAGAGGAAAGATTTGACTGATTGCAACCTCTTATGCTGAATCATCAGCGTAAAAAATGCTAAAGGCAGTACTTACTACCATTTATCAGGCATTCGTCAAATCCTTTTGTATTAAAATTTCATCCCACTGGCGGGAATCAAAAAAATGCTGAAATGGCTTACCTATTTACCTCAGAAAGTGTGTCTGAAGGGCACCCTGATAAAATCGCAGATCAAATAAGCGATACTTTACTCGATAATTTTTTAGCTTTTGACCCTGAATCAAAAGTTGCTTGTGAAACCCTTGTTACTACCGGCCAGGTGGTACTTGCAGGAGAAGTAAAAAGTGACACGTACATCGATGTGCAAAACATTGCTCGTGGCGTGATCAACGATATTGGCTACACTAAAGGTGCGTATCAATTTAGCGGCGACAGCTGTGGTGTTATTTCTTTAATTCACGAGCAATCACAAGACATCAATCAAGGGGTTGATCGCGCTTCTAAAGAAGAACAAGGTGCCGGCGATCAAGGGATGATGTTTGGTTACGCAACCAAAGAAACCGAAAATTATATGCCGCTTGCGCTTGACATTTCGCATCGCATTATGATCGAATTGGCTAAGCTGCGCAGAGAAAATAAAGACATTACCTATCTACGTCCTGATGCAAAAGCACAGGTGACGATAGAATATTCTGATGATAATGTGCCTCAAAAAATTGTCGCTATTGTAGTTTCTACACAGCACGATGAGTTTGATGAGGATGAAAAAATGCTTGCTAAGATCAAAGAAGATATTATTTCGATTTTGATTCCGCGTGTGAAGAATGATCTACACCCGGAGCTTGCCAAGCTTTTTAATGATGATATTATTTATCACATTAACCCAACCGGAAAGTTTGTAATTGGTGGTCCTCACGGAGATGCCGGACTTACAGGACGTAAGATCATCGTTGACACTTACGGCGGAAAAGGCGCTCACGGTGGTGGTGCATTTTCAGGAAAAGACCCTAGTAAAGTAGACCGTTCTGCGGCATACGCATCGAGACATATAGCAAAGAATCTTGTTGCTGCCGGTGTTGCTGATGAAGTGTTAGTTCAGGTTTCTTACGCGATTGGTGTTGTTGAACCTACTTCGATTTTTGTTGACACTTACGGAACTTCTAAAGTTGAATTGAGCAATGGCCAAATTGCTGCAAAAGTACGAGAGCTTTTTGATATGCGTCCTGCGGCGATTGAAGACCGTTTAAAACTGCGCAATCCTATTTATAGAGAGACTGCGGCTTACGGGCATATGGGTAAAGATCCTAAAACTATCACTAAGGTTTTTGAAAGTCCGTACAGCGGGCGAATCGAGAAAGAGGTAGAACTTTTTACTTGGGAAAAACTAGATTATGTAGATCAAGTTAAGAAAGCCTTCGGTCTATAGACGTTATCAAAATACTAAACCCTTAAAAATGCCACTTACAACGAGTGGCATTTTTTATTTTTATGGGACACCTAAATGTATACTATGGCACTTTTACTCATCAGAAATAATAAAGATTATCAACCGTGGATCGAGGCTCTACACAAGGCCGACCCTTCTATTGAAGTGGTTACCCCGGAAACTATTAAAGACCCGGCAGATGCGACGATGGCGATTACCTGGAAAGCACCAAAAGGCAGTTATGCTAAATATCCCAACTTAAAAGTAATAGGTTCTATGGGCGCCGGTGTTGACCACCTATTTGAAGACGAGTCATTACCCGAAGATGTAATCCTTACCCGCGTGGTAGACGATAAATTGGCAAGTGATATGCAAGAATTTGTCGCTTCCCTTTGCCTAAATCACATCAGAAATTTAAAAACTTACGCTCGGTTACAGAAAGAAAACACCTGGAAACCTACCGACTATAAGCGTGCAAAAGATGTTACCGTAGGAATTTTAGGCTTCGGCACTTTAGGGCAAGCCGTGGGGACTATGCTGAAAGCAATCGGGTTTAATGTACTTGGCTGGTCTTCTTCAGCAAAAAATGTTGACGGTATTAAAAGCTACACTGAAGATGAACTCGACACTTTTCTTTTAAAATCTGAAATTTTGGTGTGTTTGCTTCCGTTGACAGAAAACACCAAGGGAATTTTGAATAAAGATTTATTCAAAAAACTTCCACAAAGTGCTTACCTCATCAATGTTGCACGCGGCGGTCATCTTGTAGATGATGACTTGATCGAAGCATTAAATAACAAGCAATTAAGCGGAGCTGCGCTAGATGTTTTTCATAACGAACCTTTACCTGAAGAACATCCTTTTTGGCAACAGGAAAATATTATCATTACTCCGCATATTGCAAGTATGAGCAATGCCGCTTCGGTATCTGGTCAGGTAGCTGAAAACTACCAACGTATGCAAAACGGGGAGGAATTATTGAACCAAGTTCAGGCTAAAAAGGGGTACTAATAAACTCTTAAATCAGGCTTTTTTCCGTTAAAAGCTGCAAATTTTCATCAAAACCGGGTTAAAAACCTCGGTTTCAGGTCTACTTCCCAGTACCTTGTATTCACTAAAAATCAAAAATTATGGATCAAGCAAAGTATGATCAAATGGAAACGATGCTTCATAAATTGGAAGATATTAAGAACAGCCAAGAAAGCATCATCGATAAAATAAACCATGTAATCACAGATCTTTTCCAAAATCCGGACAAGGATTTAGAAAAAGCAATGGAAGATGCGCATCAAAAAGCATCAGATAACGTTGAGAAAATCGCAGAAGCGACAGAAGAGTATCAAATGAAAATGAATAAACTCGAACAAGCGTAAACGTTTGTAGAAATTCAATAAAACTAAAAACCCGAAGCTTTACAGCTTCGGGTTTTGTTTTAAACACAATAAACAAAATAGCTTCGGCTATAAATTATATTTCACAGACAACATCACAATACGCGGCATCACAAAATACTCTGTAGTTGTGCTGAAGGTTTCATTAAAACTGTCGTTATTTAAAGAATCTACATTGAATAAGTTGGTTCCATCCAACCTAAATTCCCATTTACTTTCTGGTTTTTGATAGCGTAAACTGGCCTCAAAAAAAGAATATTCGTTTTGCACGGTATCATCTTTATCATAGTAATTATAATAACTCCAGTCTGCCGTAAGCGTAAATCCGTTTAAGAATTTTACATCCATATTGGCAAACGGGCGATCTGTATAGAACACGCGATCGCTGTTTCCGTTTTGATAATTATTGATGCTTCGGTTATAACCCACTTCAAAATTGGGTGCGTTTTTAAAATTGGTTTCCACGCTTCCTTGATAATTCTGGGTGAAATTTTGAGATAGTGTAGGTTGCGTATTGATGATGTTATTCAATTCGCTATACGAAACATTTGCACTCAAGTTAGCCTTCCACTTTCTAAAAGTCTTTTGAAAACGCCCGTTAGCGCTCAACACCTCATCAACAAAATTGCTGTTGATAGGCGACGAGGCCTGGTTGATCTGGTCTATCGCGGTGCTTGTTTTGATCGCATCTACACGCTTGGTGTAACTCACGCCTCCGTTCAGGTTGGTGAAGTTGAACATATTGAAATTGAAATAATTCAACCGAGCGGTATGAAAGATCGCATTCTCGATATTTCGGTTACCGCGAAACATCTGATTGTAGTTGTTAAACACATAACCTTCAGCGAAATTATTCACGTCTGTATAATCTGCAGTCATCTGATAATTGAGGCGCAAACTTTCGCTCTGCTTAAACTCGGCGATCGCATAAAGATCGGGTAACAGCTTCCACTCATTCTCGCTGGTTTCAATTCCTAATTGCTCAGAAGCTACATTGTAGTTGTGCAAAGTTACTCCCGGTGTAAAGGTGAAAATCCCGGTTTTAAATTTGTAGTGCGCTCCTAAAAACGCATCGCTAAAGCGATAGACAACATCGTTATTTAAGCTTTCATCAGTGAACGCATTTTGATTCCCGTCATCAAGAATCTGAAAGATAGCCGAATTGAAATCCTGGCGACTTTGGGTAGTTCCTAAGGTTAGGTTTAGGTTACTTTTGTCGTTGATCACGTAGTAATAATCAATCTTACTGTCCAGTTTATTGGTCTCGATCATTTTATCCTGATTGATATTAAATCGATCCTGATTGGTATCCAAAGGAAGAATCTGTGCAAAAGGTTGCTGCGTCACGATGGCCTGATAGAACGGATCTTCTTTTTGATACAAATGCTGCACAAAACCGGCAAAAATATTCTTCTCATTCAGCGTGTAATACGCGTTAAGGTTTTGATTTAAACTGAACGGATTATTGTCTTTATTCTCGTCGATCGGGTTGTTGGTCACGCCATTCTCATCTGTAAAAACAGAGAGTGCATCGGTCAATTCTTCTTGCTGAGATTTTTTTGCAAGCACATCATAATCCAACTGAAGCTTATCGCTGGGCTTGTATATCGCACTGAATTTTGCCATTCCCAATTGATTGCTTTGATTGCTGTTTTGTGTATTCACCTCGGTCGCACCGGTAGCAATATAGTTGCGTAAGCTACGCTGAATAAAATCGGTTGAATTATCACTGAAGAGTAAAAATCCGCTTAAATCCAACGCATCTGAAGCTTCATAACTGAAGTTTGCCGCACCAAAATTGGTTTTGATCTCATTGGCTCTATTGTTTTGAGAAACCAAAAATCCGAGTCCGCTATCTGAAATATTAAACGAAGTTCCGCCACGGGAATTGAAATTTCTGAATCCACCGGTGAAGTTGAAATAATCCCTAAACGTAAACGGTACATCGCCGGTATTGTTAGAATTGCCGATCAGGTTGATGCTTCCTTTAGGGCTGTAGTAAAACAATTTGGCACTGCCCAGATAACGCGTTTGTTCGCCATCACCGATTCCGCCTTGTAGCTCTCCAAACCAGAAATTCTTTTTACCCTCTTTCAGTTTAAGATTGATCGCAACATTATCTTGATCGTTACCCAAACCGCGCATTTGATCGACTTCGTTGTAATTTTTAAGTACTTCAACCTTTTTCAATGCGTCGGCAGGAATGTTTTTGGTGGCCAATTTAGAATCTCCGTCAAAAAAGTCCTTCCCCTCGATCATAACTTTAGAAACGGTTTGCCCTTCAACCTCGATCTCACCATCATCGGTCACCGTTACCCCGGGAAGTTTTTTAAGTACGTCTCCTAATTTCTGCTCGGTTCCGTTAGTGAAACTGTCCGTATTATAAACGATGGTATCACCACGAACCACCACCGGCATTTCGTAAACGATCTCTACATCATCCAGCTGATTTTCTGCTGGAAACAGAACAAAATCCAATGAGATGTCGTCAGCTCCGGGTGCAATATCAAGCTCTTGCGTAGTAGGCGCCAGCCCTAAAAAGCTCGCTACTAAAGAATATTTTGCCCCTGTAGGAAGGTTGAATTGATAGCGCCCTTGAGTGTTTGAGATCGCATAAGACTCCATCTCTCCGGTATCGGTGCGGGTAGCGATCACATTAGCTAGTTCTAGCGGAGTACCAATACTGTCTTTAACCGTTCCACTCACACGCACGCTCTGCGCAGAGATTGAAAGGCTAAAGCCCATAACTAAAAATAAAATGTATTTCATAAAGGTTAGTTGTTGTTTTTAGGTTGAAGTTTGGGTTTTTATCCGCGACCACCGGGACCACGACGTCTACCGTTGCCAAAGCGCTCTGCCATTTCTTTAGTTTTCTCGACAACTATTTCTTGATATTCTTCACGAGAAACTTCATCGCCTTTTTTAGGCTTTTCAATAGCAAGACCTTCTTTAGGATTGATCACGATTTTGTTGCATAAGATCACCGTGCGCCCGGCACTCACTTCAAGAATCAACCCTGGAAGTCCCCAATATTCATCAGGACCTTGACTTACGGGAATTTGCGGCGTATACCAAGCGGTGATCACTTCTTCTTTTGGTGAGGTTTCTGTCGTATCTGCCTCTGCACCGGGACGCGGCGGACGCATAGCTTCAAAAGGACTGGTTTCTATTTTACGTACAGCGGTCGCCTTAAAAGCCGCATACTGGCCAATCATTTTGCTCTCTTTCTCTAACTTCCAATCTAGCTTGTTTAACGTATCTTTTACCAGAAAAGATTTGCCCATCAAGTCGTTTTCACGCGCATAGGTGTCTTCAGCAATGTTTTTATAGATTCCGCCTTGTGCAAAACCACCACCCATAAAACGCATACCACCACCGGCTCCGGGAGCTTCAAGTTTTTCTTCTTCCTCGTAAATAGACTCGTCTTTAGTAAACGTAAGCGTGAAGGTTTTTTCCAGACGGCTTTTCATGCGCTCGGCAAACTGCTTTTTCATTTGCTCGCTCATCTCGCGACCACCAAAGTTTTCAAAATCAAAAGATGTTTTAGATTGGTATGTGGCTACCCCTCCGTCAAATTGTTGCGCATTAATCGCACTAGTCATTAAAGCTAGCGCCAAAGCCAGAAATAAAGATTGAAGTTTCATAAGTCAAATAGTTTATCGCTTTTTGACTTCTCTGCGCTTCAAAGGTTTAACGGCCTATAAGATTTTATCCACCTATTTTTATGGTAAAGCTTTTACCATCTTCCCGAGTGCTGCTGTTACGCTCAATCCACTCTTTCATCTTCTCATCCTGAATGGTTTTCATCTCGGCTTCGCCTACTACTTTACCAGTTTCAGGAGCTTTGATCTCCATTTTTTCTTCGGGATTGAGCACGATCTGACTGCATAAAATTGTTTGGTCTCCGTCTTGCACTTCTAAAATTAAGCCCGGCAATCCCCAATTCATACCAGGACCGTGGCTCACAGGGATTTGCGGCGTATACCATACCGTCACGGTTTTAGTAAACGAAGTGTCTACCGTTTTCATACTTTCTGAAGTAAATGTCTGACTGTTTACCTCCTCGATACGGGTAGCTTTAAAGCAAGTGTAATCCCCAATGGATTTTGTCTCTTTCTCCAGTTTCCACTGAGGTTTTGATAAGCTGTCTTTTACCAAAAAGATTTTTCCCAATACATCTTCTTGACGCTCGTAACGTTGCGCTGCAGTGTTTTTGTAAAGAATATCGCGACTCTGACTTATTTTAATCTGTATGCCGCTAGAGGAAGCCACATCAGGAGCAGCTAGTTTTTCCTCCTCCTTATACAAAGACTCATTACGGTTGAAAGTAAGGGTATAGGTTTTTTCAAATTGCTTTTTGAGTTGAGCGGCAATTTGCTCCTGCATCGCATCGGTCATATTTTCTCCATTCATTTTGAGATCGACCTTGCGTCTGCTTTTATAGGTCGCAACCCCTTGAAAGTCCTGTGCCATTAAAGCTTCCGCGAAAGCGAGAAAAAAGACAACGATAGTTAAAAATCTAAAATTCATAACAGTTTGATTTGTGATTGATTACTGAAACAAAGATGCGCAGGAAAAAGATCGAAAAGCGTTAACCAGTGTTAACGAGTGTTAACTGAAAATCCGGCTGTCAATTTTTCGCTCTATTTTTGGTTTATGCAAAATCGAAAGTATTCGTACCTCATCTATTTTATAGCAGCCGTGATCGCCGTCACACTTGCAATACAGATTTATTGGAACTATAAAAATTATCAAGCCTCCAGACAACAACTCATCAACGAGATTCAAACCAGTCTTGATTTTGCAATTGACAATTACTATATCGATCTGGCTGAGAAAAATACAATCGGACTTTCCTATGAAGGAAATATCTTAGAAAATAAAGGTCTGGATACCATCACCAAACGTATTGATATTTCTTCTCAAGGTTTTAAAGGACTAGATAGTCTGAAACCCCAAGACATCCACGACATCAAAATTTTCAAAGGTGTTCAAGCACTTAATATGGACACGCTTGCTTCAGAATTGAGCGTCTCTTTAGATGAGCGCAGAGATGTTGTGAAATCGTTCTTAAACCCACGTAATGTAGATAGTCTCAAGGGTAAATTTGCATTAGCTAATCGCATTATTATTTCGATAAGTACTGATTCTATCGAAATTCCTGAAATGAACAACTACATTCAAGAACAGCTCAATCAGAAAAACTTAAGTGTAGATTATGGATATCGCTTTTTAAATAAAAAAGGACTGAAACAGTATTTCAACCTCTCAGAAATAGACACGACAAATCTAACGGCTGAAGCAAAATCAGGCTACTTACCCAACAAGAGTACATTCACATTATTTTACGACAATATTGAACAGGAAGTTTGGAAACGCAATCTTCTAGGAATATTGCTTTCTGCCCTATTAATGACTGCTGTCATCGCGTGCCTCCTGTTTTTACTTAAGATCATCAACCGTCAAAAACAACTCGCCGAAGTTAAAAACGATCTCATCAGCAACATCACACACGAGTTCAAAACGCCTATCGCGACCATAAGTGTCGCGCTCGAGGGAATCAAAAATTTCAATCGTGAAAATGATCCCATCAAAACCGGCAATTATGTGAATACTTCAACTGCCCAACTCGACAAACTCACGATGATGGTCGAAAAACTTTTAGAAACCGCAACTTTAGACGGTGAAGAGCTCGCACTCAACAAGGAAGAGATCAACCTAAATGAGATCCTGGAAAATTTGGTTCAAAAGCATCAAACCCTTGCGGCTGAGAAAAGTATTCGTTTTGCAGCTTTACGAGAAAACAATTGGATTTTGGGTGATGCTTTTCATCTCGAGAATGCTTTGAACAATTTGCTTGATAATGCTGTTAAGTATGGAGGCGAAACTATTCTGGTTGAGTTGGAAAATCTATCCTCTCAAATTGAGATACGAATTACAGACTCTGGCACTTCGCTAAGCAAAGCCGAAGCAAAACAAATCTTTGAAAAATTCTATCGCGTTCCTAAGGGCAATACGCACGACGTGAAAGGCTTCGGGATCGGACTCTATTACACTCAGAAAATCATTGAAAAACATGGTGGAAGCATCGATGTTTCTGTAACTTCTCAAACCACTTTTAAAATCGAATTGCCCCATGCATAATACAACCCATTTACTTTTAGCCGAAGACGAAGCTGCACTGGGACAAATCGTAAAAGAGAGTCTGGAAACGCGTGAATTCACAGTAGACCTTGCCGAAGATGGAGAAAAAGCGCTAAAACTTTTTAAGCAAAAAAGCTATGACGCGTTGGTACTCGATGTGATGATGCCAAAGAAAGATGGTTTTACGCTTGCAAAAGAGATCCGGGCAAAAGATGACAGCATCCCTATTATATTTCTCACGGCAAAATCGCAGACCAGCGATGTCGTAGAAGGCTTTAGCATAGGCGGAAATGATTATCTCAAAAAACCCTTCAGTATGGAAGAATTGATCGTGCGCATTCACAATCTGGTCGCGCGTAAAAAACTCCAATCGCAATCTGAAGTGTTGACTTTAGGTGATTATCAATTTAACTTCCCAAAACAAACTTTACAGTTTCAAGCCGAAGAAGCGATTTTACTAACCCACAGGGAAGCCCATTTGTTATTTCATCTCATCAAAAACAAAAATCAAGTACTCGATCGCACCTTGATTCTCAACAAACTTTGGAATTCAGACGATTTCTTCGCAGCACGCAGTATGGATGTGTTTATTTCTAAGCTTCGTAAAAAACTAGTTAAAGATGAGCGTATTCAAATTATTAATGTGCGAGGTTTTGGTTATAAACTTACGTGTTGAATTCCAAAGTTTGCCTTGGTGGTTGTTTTTCAAAATTTCTAACTTTTTATTGAAATTTTGAAAAACTTTGCGTCACAAAGCATATGCTTCTTCGCAGCACGCAGTATGGATGTATTTATTTCTAAACTGCGCAAAAAACTAGCAAAAGGCGAGCGTATTCAAATCATTAATGTTCGAGGTTTTGGGTATAAACTTACGTGTTGATTGCAGGAAACTACCTCAGGCAAGCTCAAAATATCTTTGTTAAAAGCAAATTTTCAATTTTGAGTTTAACCTCAAAGTGTAAAACCTTTTGGCGGTGCCAAAGATATAGACCTTTCTAAAACAGCATTATTTTGTATTTTTCAAGAATGCGGAACGTGCTTCTTTTTATCTTCTTTTGTATCTCCACACTATGTGCGCAGGACAGTCTGGAAGTTTCTGCATTACCTTTAGACACTGCTGTATCGCTTAAAGCAGACACTTTTATTGGTGTTGATTCATATAACAATTTTTATTACGTAAAAGACCGCGCGCTTTATAAAAAGAGCAAAGACAAAACCATTCAGTTTAGTGATTTGCGGCTGGGGTCAATCAGTACAGTAGATCTTTTAAATCCGTTGCGCATTACGGTTTTTTATGCCGAAACGAATACTGCGGTGATTCTCGACAACACCTTGAATGAAATCACCCGAGTAAATTTTAACGCTATCGAAAACTTCAGAAATGTAAGTCACGTACGCACGGCAAGCGATCGCCGACTCTGGATCTTTAATACTGACCTGCAACGTCTGGAGCTTTTTGACTATCAAAACAACCGTGTTGACAGCAATTTTACTCCGCAGCCGGATATCGCTTTAGAACTTGCAAGTGATTTTAACACCTGCTGGGTACTCACAGAAAACAATCTATACCATTACAATCAATACGGAAGTTTACTTGAAAAACTTCCTGCTACATCATTAGCAAACATTGCGGTTCTTGATGAAAATCTCTTCGGTATTCAAGATCAAAAACTGTTTATCAAAACCAAACAATCGGCTTCTTGGCAAGAAATAAAAAACCTTCCGCAAGGCACTAAAGCGTTTTATTTGAAAGCAGGAAACCTGTATCTTTACCGCTCAGAAAAAATCTCAACCTACACACTAAAGCTACCTAAATCCTAATCTCATGCACATCGCGATTGCAGGCAATATTGGCGCCGGAAAAACCACTCTTACAAGACTTCTAGCAAAGCATTATAACTGGCAACCGCAATATGAAGATGTTGTAGACAACCCGTATCTAGATGATTTTTATAATGAGATGGAGCGCTGGTCTTTTAACCTGCAAATCTACTTTTTAAACAGTAGATTCAGACAATTATTAGAAATTCAGGAAAGCGGTAAAGACATTATTCAAGACCGTACGATCTATGAAGATGCGCATATTTTTGCGCCCAACTTACACGCGATGGGTTTGCTTACCAATCGCGATTTTCATAACTACGCCTCGCTTTTTGAACTGATGGAAAGCGTGGTTCAAGGTCCGGATTTGCTTATTTATTTACGCAGCAGCATTCCTAATCTGGTAGCACAGATTCACAAGCGCGGGAGAGAGTATGAGAATTCGATTTCTATCGACTATTTAAGCCGACTAAACGAGCGCTACGAAGCCTGGATTCACGACTACAACAAAGGCAACTTGCTTATCATAGATGTAGACAACATCAATTTTGTTGACAATCCTGAAGATCTGGGAGACATCATCAACAAGATCGACGCTGAGATCAACGGACTGTTTTAAGTATCAAATTTCGGGGACTTTCCTCGCAAAAATATATCTCGATTAACGAATACAATTCCTTTCAAAATAAGGATCGAAAGCCTGCCTGATCGCAGGCTTTTTTAATTCTGTGTTAAAGCAGTATCGCTTCCTGCCAAACTTCTCTTAAACCTTGATCTATTCCCTCGCAAACGTTTGCTAACTGCGCTTCTTTCTGCTAATTTGATGTAGTAAATGTAGAAGCACATTTAAAATGACCAGTGAAACAAGCGAACTTTTAGCTGATTTAGAACCCGGAAAACGCACGATGAGCGATTTGCCATACGGCGGATTTTTAGTGCTTGAACACGATGTCCCTGCATTGCTTATCTATCGAAAAAAACCGAAAGATAAGGCTACTATGCGCCTGGCGCGAACCGGAGCATCCTACCTCATCATCGGCGATTCCCATTTTGAATATTTCCGAGAGTTCATAAAAGAATTGACCACCAAAATGGCCGACAGGTTTGGGTCTTTTATTCTGTTAGAATTGTACAAGGGAGAACCTGCAAGCACTGACTTTATCATTAAAGGACCCTCGCATAAATTACCGGCTTCACTTGAAACGCTGTCTGAAGAACTTTCTGCGATTGACAGTCGCAGATACGACTTAAAGCTAGGTGCACAAATCAATCACACCAAAAACCGCCAAAAACCCGGCGACGAACCTCTATTTGATATTGATGAATTAAAGGCTGCCGGTGGAACGCTTTTAGGACTCGAATTGCCGCCTGTATATTGTAATAAAAGCGGGAAAATGTATCCGCTATATTTTAGAATGTTCCGCGATAAGTTGGCTAAAGCTATTCAGAAAACGATCTTTGAATTTATACGCGTACAAACTACTTCAGACATTCATAGCTACCACAATCTAGGCCGTCGTCGCATACATAAAGAGGTTTTAAAAATTGACCGTCAGATCACAGAAATTCAATCGAGATATCAGTTTCTATTACTGGTAGCACCGGTAAATATTCAGGCGTTACGACATAAGTTTTTTGAAACCAATTTTGAAGAAATCGACACCTATCACTATCGCTTGCTTCCGGTAGATCCCGATTTACTTAAGCGAGAACTTTATAATTTGCGTATAGATGAGATCGATGATCCTTCCCTCTCGTATTTATATAACGAGAAACGTGAAGAATTAGATAAAGAACTTACGATGCTTAAAGAACGGGGTTCTAAAAACTTCTTTTACAGCAGTATCAGATTATATCAGGGAGTCCCCAAAAATGTTTTAGCCGAAGCCAAACTCATTCTAGAGACCATTCCTGAAAATCACGAAGAGTCTACAGAAAAAACCATTGACGCAAATCAGTTTCAAGAGTTGGCCAAAGTAGAAGTTGAATACTTTAAAAAGCAAGCACCCCATTTTGAAAGCAACATTCACATACGCGAAGATGTGAATATTATTATGGTCTCTAACGGCGAATTGTATTTGCCGGCAGATTATAAAATGACGCAAATAGAAGCGCAGGCACTAATTCAGCACGAGTTGGGTACGCACGCGCTCACGCATTTTAATGGAAGCCAGCAGCCTTTGAGTCAGCTCTCGGCCGGCTTTGCCGATTATGATGCTACTCAAGAAGGGATTGCGGTACTTTCAGAATATCTGGGCGGTGGTTTAACCGGTAACCGTTTGAGAATATTGGCCGGGCGTGTGGTCGCCGGTGAAGATCTTATGAACGGAGCCGATTTTAAATCGGTTTTTCATCACCTCTATACCGACTATGGTTTTACAAAAGAGCGCGCCTTTAATATTACCTCTCGAATGTTTCAAGGCGGTGGTTTTCTTAAAGATATTATCTATCTCAAAGGTCTTGTAGAGCTCAGGGATTACTTAGGAAATGGGGGAGACTTACAGCCTTTACTTGCGGGAAAATTTGCCCTGAAACACGTAGATATTATAAACGATCTCACGCAACGCAAGTTGCTCAATGCGCCTAAGATTATTCCACGGTATTTTGAGAATACCAACTTTTCAACCAAACTAAACGCCTTTAAAGAAGGCATTACACTATCTAAAATGATCTAATCATGAAAATATGTTTTGTAATAAGTGATGTTGCCACCGAGCCGGTAGGTACTTCAGTAGTATTAATGCGAAAAGCGCATCAGCGCGGCCACGAAGTTTATGTAATGAACGTAGGTGGTTTTAATTTTTATCAGGGTGGGCCCATCAAACTTACCTGTAAAAAAATACCCGAAGATTTAAAGTATAAAACACCTCAAGAATTCTGGGAGCAGGTTCAGGATGAACAATTGGCGTGGACCAAGGCAGATTCTTCTAAAATAGATGTGGTATTTCTGCGGAATAATCCCACCGAAGAAACAGACGACAGACATTGGGCTGAGCACTCCGGCATTGCTTTTGGTCGTATGCTTCAAGAGCAAGGAGTTTTGGTGCTCAATGATGCCGATGCTATGTCTAATGCATTTATAGACAAGCTGTATTTTGAGGAATTACCGGCTTCAATCAAGCCCAAAAGTTTAATAACGCGTGATAAAGACGAACTCCTAAAATTCTGGAAGAAGTGTGACAAAAAGATCGTACTCAAACCTCTTGAAGGTTCTGGAGGGCAGAACGTGTATTTGATAGATGAAGAAAAAAAGAATTTCAATCAGATCATCACCAGTTTAACCGAATTGGGCTACGTTATCGCACAAGAATTTCTACCCGAAGTAAGTAAAGGTGATGTGAGAATCATCCTCGTCAACGGTCGCATTCTTGAAGAAAACGGGAAACTCGCTGTTATACGACGGGTGAACAGCGACAAAACCGAGTTTAGAAGTAACCTCTCGCTTGGCGCGAAAGCAAAACCGGCAAAACTCACGAAGGCTATGGAACATATCGTAGAGATCACAGCGCCTAAATTGATAAAAGACGGGTTTTTCTTTGTAGGCCTAGATGTGGTAGATGATAAATTAATCGAGATCAATGTACTGAGCCCCGGCGGCTTAGATTATTGTGAAGCTATTGGCCTTCCTGAATTTACAGATCCGGTGATCGAAGCGATAGAGCGTAAAGTAGCTTATAAAAAGCATTACACGCACGGCTTTTCAAACCGCGAATTAGCCTCAATGCACTAAACAGAAATTATGTCTTTAGAAAAAAAGTATCCCAGAATTCTGGGGCAATACACAAACAATAAGCCCGGACCGCTTCTTTTTATAACCGGTGGCGTTCACGGCAATGAGCCCAGTGGCGTTCAAGCGCTGCAAAAAGTATTTGCTCAATTAAAGCAGGAACAACCTGAGATCAAAGGCACCGTTGTAGGAGTTTCCGGGAATCATAAAGCGCTGCAAGCAAATGTACGCTACATTGACGAAGACCTCAACCGAACTTGGACAGAAGAAAATATAGCTAGCAAAAAACAAGACTCTCACGAGAAAAAAGAGATGTTTTCTATTATCGAAGTGTTAGAACAGTTTCCGGAAGCAGATTTTGAGAAGCGCTATTTTCTGGATTGTCACACGACCTCATCCGCTAGCAAACCGTATATCTCAGTGCAGGAAGTACATGATAATGATGCTTGGGCGCACCGGTTTCCACCTTATATAATCCGTGGGTTTTCAGATATCGTTTATGGATGCATCGATCATTATCTAAGCCGAATTGGCGTTACCGGTTTTGTCTTTGAAGGCGGTCAACATATCAGCCCTGATGCAGTAAAACATCACGAAGGAATGATTTGGCTTGCCTTATCTAAAGCTTGTGATTTAGATCTAAACACTTTAGAAAAATATCCTGAAGCTGCAACGTATATGGAAGCTATGCGAGCTGAACAGAAGACCTTTGAGATCGAATACCGTCACGAGATCAAAGACGGTGATTCGTTTAAAATGGAACCGGGTTACGAAAACTTTCAACCTATTAAAAAAGGGGAACTGTTAGCCACACACAATGGCTCTAAAGTTAGAAGTGAATGGGACGCTTTTATTTTTATGCCGCTGTATCAAGATCAGGGCAATGACGGTTTTTTTGTAGTGCGCAAAGTGTAATGCTTATTGGATAAGTCCCAATTCTCGTGCGTGTTCTGCTGCAGTTTGACTGTCTTTAACCAAAAGCGCAGGCGTTAATTCAAAACGTTCTAGAAGTCCGCGTACACGAAAAACACGCTTTTCGTGATTCACACTACGCAAGTAAATGGCTTTAATACGCTCAGGAAATTCTTCAGCGATCTCGATATAAATATCGGCATCGTGCTCTCCACTATCTCCAATAAGTACAAATTGTAAATCTGGATAAGTGTTTAAAATATTTCGAATTTCTCTTTGTTTATGGGGTTTTTCGGGTTTTGGAGTTCGGTCAAAAGGCGTTCTAAAATCCCGTAGCAAAATGGCTCCTTTAGGAAAATTGTTATGCTTGATAAAAGCTTGGAGGTAGTGATATAAATTCCACGGACTATTACTCACATAAAACATAGGATTAGAAGCCTTGCCCGACTTTCCTAAATGCAGTTGCTTGTAAAAAGACGCCGCCCCTTTAAACGGTGTGCGTTTGCCCACACCCGTAAACAGCGTATTAAAAATAACGCGCCATTTTAAAAGCGACGTTACTCCGGTTTTTAAAATGGTATCGTCGATATCGCTGATGACGCCGAATTCCGCTTTGCGAGAAGGGATTAACATCTGCCCCGGAAACCTGTTGTTGTTTTTAATTAGTCGTTTTTGATTTTCATCATCATACGCCAATTCCAGCTGCAACCAACCTTGCTCATTTGTCAGGTCTTGCAGATCTTTAACCGCTTTATCAAATTTAAAATAGCCTTCGGCATTTGTTTCTACATAGAAAACGCGATCATCCGGCAATTTGATTTTCAGCTTTGCAAAGGGTAACTCATCACTTCTAAACTGTTTATACGCATTTTTAAATGCGTTGCCCAAGCCGGTCTTATCCAGATTGACGCCCTCATCTTCTAAGGCTCTACCCAGCAAATACAAATGCTCGTTAGTGCCATAGGTTTGATACCCGTGAATTTGCAAGGGATCTTGGGGGTGTAGTTTAAGTTTTTGTAGAACATCCTTCAGCATATCTTTAAATTAGAAAATCCCGATGAGGTCATCGGGATTTAAAATGATAAAGTTGTCTTAAGGATACGTTATTCTTTTTCTTCAAATTTTATCTCCTTTACAACATGCTTTTCTGATGCACTATGTGACTCCGTATTGTAGGCTGCTATTTGTTGCTTCAGCTCTTCTTCACTGCCCTCAAGTCGTTTTTCGGTAACCTGAAGTTTTCCGTCAATGGTTTTTGTTTCCGTGATTAAAGCGCTGTACAACCCGTTTGATTCTTGTTGCATTTGTACCTCGACCTTAACTTCCTGATTGGTTGCCAAACCTTCTGAATGCCCACCGAGAATCGGGGCGATCACAAGACCCACAAGACAGGTAAGTTTGATCAAAATATTCATAGAAGGCCCTGAAGTATCTTTAAAAGGATCTCCTACAGTATCACCGGTAACCGCTGCTTTGTGCGCGTCGCTCCCCTTGTATTCTACTTTTCCGTTAATTTCAACACCTGCTTCAAAAGACTTTTTAGCGTTGTCCCAAGCACCACCGGCATTGTTCTGAAAGATGGCCCACATCACACCAGAAACGCAAACCCCAGCCATATAGCCACCAAGAGGTTCTGCACCAAAAATAAGTCCGATAATTATAGGAACAATAATCGTGATCAGTCCGGGAAGAATCATCTCGCGCAAGGCCGCTTGTGTAGAAATCGCGACACACTTGCCGTATTCGGGTTTGCCGGTTCCTTCTAAAATTCCGGGAATTTCTTTAAACTGACGACGAACTTCCTGCACCATTTGCATCGCCGCTTTCCCTACAGATTGCATCGCCAAGGCTGAAAAAATCACGGGGATCATTCCACCTACAAAAAGCGCAGCCAGCACATCTGCTTTAAAAATATTGATTCCGTCGATTCCTGTAAAAGTTACATAGGCTGCAAAAAGCGCTAAAGCCGTCAAAGCTGCTGAAGCAATCGCAAAACCTTTACCAACAGCTGCGGTAGTATTCCCTACCGAATCTAAAATATCAGTACGTTCACGCACATGGTCTTCCAGTTCGCTCATTTCGGCAACACCTCCTGCATTATCTGCGATGGGACCAAAAGCGTCTATCGCCAGCTGCATCGCTGTCGTTGCCATCATTGCTGAAGCTGCGAGCGCAACTCCATAAAAGCCGGCTAGCTCATACGAACCATAAATCGCCGCAGCGAATAAAATCACGGATAAAAATGTAGATTTCATTCCGACAGCGAGTCCTGCGATGATATTTGTCGCAGCACCGGTTGAAGAATTCTTAACTATATCAAGCACCGGACCTTTACCTAAACTCGTATAGTGGGCGGTAACCACAGAAATTAGCGCTCCCACCGCAAGGCCAATACAAGCGGACCAAAACACATTTAAAGATGGAATGTCTTTATACCCTTCACCAAAGAATTGCATCGACATCGTTTCGGGTAACATCCAATCGATTAAAAAATAACTAGCGATTAAGGTCAGCACAATCGCTACCCAATTCCCCATATCTAATGCCTTTTGCACCTGTGATTCTTTGGCCTCGTTATTTTTAATACTCACCAAAAACGTCCCGATGATCGAAGCTAAAATCCCAACTCCCGCAATTACTACAGGTAGTAAAATGGGACCCATATTATTAAACGCATCAGTAAATGGAGCTCCTTGTGACATATCCTGCACGAGATAGTTACCCAATACCATAGCGGCCAAAACCGTAGCCACATAACTCCCAAAAAGGTCTGCACCCATACCGGCAACATCCCCTACGTTATCGCCAACATTATCAGCAATTGTAGCGGGGTTTCGCGGATCATCTTCGGGGATACCCGCCTCAACTTTCCCAACAAGGTCTGCTCCTACATCTGCTGCTTTCGTATAAATACCACCCCCCACACGCGCAAATAATGCAATAGATTCAGCGCCTAGAGAGAAGCCTGCGAGTGTCTCAAGCACAATGGTCATTTCGTTATAAAAATTTCCACCTTCGGTTAGAAAACTTCCCATCAAGAATAGGAAAATCAAACTCAGTCCTAGAACTGCGAGCCCGGCAACTCCAAGGCCCATTACGGTACCTCCACCAAAACTCACTTTTAGCGCATTAGGTAAACTGGTCTTTGCAGCTTCGGCAGTACGTGCGTTAGCGTCTGTTGCGATACGCATTCCTATATTTCCGGCTAATGCCGAAAAGAACGCCCCGATGATAAAGGCAGGTACAATCAACCAACTTGTTGTAGCTACAACGTTTGAGATAATATATAAAAGAACAGAAGCGATCACAACAAATACCAGAAGTAAGCGGTATTCTGCGGCTAAAAATGCCAGTGCACCTTCTTTAATACTTTTTGAAATGCTTTGCATTTTGTCATTTCCGGCAGGTTGTTTTTTTACCCAAGCCATTTTTATAAACATAAAAAGCAAGCCTAATACTGCCAGAACTATTGGCACATAAATAATGTTTGATTCCATAAAAAGTGAATTTTTTAAGTCGAACTTATGTAGTGAAATTGATACTACTACATTGATTGCCTTAAATTACAGAAAATAAATCATAAAAAAAGACCGCATATTTGCGGTCTTTTAAAAATTGAAGCGTTTTACTGCTTACTCTATACTTACTTCCTCTTTTGGAACATCGCTATCTGCGTAACGATCGATGCATTGCTTGATGATTTCTTTAGCTTCATTTACATCACCGAAACCTCCTACATCAACTTTCTTTTTTTCAAGGTCTTTGTATACTTGAAAGAAATGCCCGATCTCTTTGATCAAGTGTGGGTTTAACTCACTAAGATCTGAAATTCTGCTTGCGATAGGATCACTTACCGGCACACAAATGATTTTCTCATCAGGACCTTTCTCATCGGTCATGTGGAAAACACCAATAGGCTTTACTTCCATCACGCAACCCGGAAAGGTAGGTTCTGTAACCAATACCAAAACATCAAGTGGGTCACCGTCAAGCGCTAGAGTTTCAGGAATGAATCCGTAGTCTGCAGGATACATCATTGAAGAAAAAATCATACGATCGTAGCGTATTTTCTTCAGCTTAAAATCGTACTCATACTTATTACGGCTCCCTTTTGGGATTTCAATTAAAACATCAAATGTCGAAATACTATCTGCTGTCATATTAGTTCTGGCTTTATAGTGTCTATTGTTTTTTAACCTAAATAGGGTGGCAAAAATACTCTAAATGTCAAGCTACCACAAGAAAAACCATTGAAAAGAAGCAACCTACAAAACTTATAACGTTTTCGTCTTTGATTCTTGAAATGAATTTAGATTTTGATTGTAAAATCCTTAGAATGAAAACTCTAAAGCTCCGGTAACCCCAAAACTTCTGGCGTATGGCGTATCTAGGTAATTCCCTCTAAAGTTAAAATCAATACGCAACACTTTTAAAATATTACCTACCCCAAAGCTATACTCGTAGTAAGGCTCATCATTGGGCGCTATATATTCAATATTTGATGCATTGATCAGCTGGTTTTCTTCAGAAATAGACCCCCAAGCACCGCGGAAGCCAATAATCTCTCTAAGATTCAGCTTTCTCAAAAACGGAATACGGCCAAAAATTCGACCTCCAAAGTTATGCTCTAAATGTAGCGTGGCGTAGGTATCGGTCACAAACTCATAATAGTTCAACTGCGGAAACGTGCCATAAATAGAAAATAAATTCTGATTTCCCGGTACTACACTAAGCAAGCCCAGCGGCACTTCGCCAAAGGTTTTACCCGCTTCAATGGTAGAGCTAAACGTACCCAAACCTCCCATACGCCAAGGTTGGCGATACGACACCTGAAGTTTTTCGTAGTCAAAATCACTATTCACAAGTCCCTTAACTCCTTTGGTGTACCCAAAATAAATGGTAGGAAACCATTCATTTGTAACCGTACGTTCTACTCCATATCCTGAAGTGTGCTTGCCCGGCTCAAAAATACCACTAAGTACAATCTCTGCTTGTTTAACGTCTGATCTTACTTCGGTTTGCGTAAAATCTGTAAAATAATCTAGATTGAACGTAGGTGATGCCGACTCTAAGGTACGGTATGAAAGATCACCTCTGATCTTTAAGTTCTTTAAAAATTCGGCTTCAATAGCAAAATTAGCCAGCTTTATGCTCGTGAGTTGGTCATTATTCCCCACGGTGACTAATGAAGATGAAGCAAGGTTTCGCCCCAGAACATCTGTTGAAGTGGTTAAACTCGCTGCGATTTGCTCAACGTCTTGACGGTAGCCTCCCGAGACAATTAAACGCGCTTTGTGATCTAAAAGCACTTTACCCGAAAGCCCAAACTTGAATTTCTTATCTCTAAACCCATAGGCTCCAAAACCTTCTAATCGCCAGGGATCATTCTGATCAAAATAGGTACGTGCACCGCCTCGTAAACGCAAACCTTCAACATCATTAAAACCAAATGCAGAGAACAATGGACCGATATCAAGATTGGCCTTATCCCACTCATAATACCCGCTTACCATCGCCGAACTTACACTATAAAAAGCTTGGAATTTGGGCACTTTTTGAAGCGAATCGAGCATTACATAGACGCCTTTCTCATCTTTGCTTAAAGGCTCCATCCGGTTTTCATCCCAGAAGGTATCGGGTTGCGTGTACACCGACTCATCATAACGCGTAACGCGCTCGTCGTAAAAGTCTTCTTCTTTGGGCTTATCAAAAACGTAGTTGTCGTAAAGCGTGGTTCGCTTTCCATAAACTCCGCGGCTTCCTTCTTTTTTCCGCAAAGCGAAATCTGATAAAAAGTAATCTCTGGTAATTAAGAAAACAGAATCATTAAGCACATCATATTCCTGCTCGATATAGATCTCCTTGACCCAGTTGATATTCGCGCTTTTGTTGACCTGCAGGTTAATTTCTTTGATCGCCCAAGTGGTATCATTCACCCAAAAATCACCTTTAAAAGTGAGTTCGTTAGAACGTCGGGGATAATAAATAATGTTGTAACACCATTTATCTTTTATGTACGAACTGTCAGCAAGCACATAATTATAGGTATCAATACCCGTGGTAGACAACGGACTCACAAAGCTTTTATCAAAAAACTTCAGGTAGTTGTCATATATATTAAACTCGTTATACAGCTCTTGGATAAAAGCAATTAAGGTTTGATTGGTACTGAAACCACTGTTGCGGTTTCCTTTTAATTCTTCTTTTTCCTTATCTAAAATATTATCTCCAAAAACCTCACTACTTCGTTCATTGATAAAAATGGGCAAGTAGGTTTTTCCGGTGATTCGAGAAGTATCCATCTGGTCAAAGATGAATTCCATTTTATTAAAGATCTTGCTATTGATCAGCGAACTATCGATCGTGTTTAGGTCAAACTCAACCTTCTCGTATTTGTCATACGCATATTGATCAAATTGATTCAATCCATTAGAACGTTTGTTTGCCCAAATCTTCCGCAGAATATCTATGGCGGGGTTATTCTTCTTAGGCTGCTTTCCGCTATACACCACTACTTCGCTGAGACTTTCGGTTTCTTCTTCTAAAGTGATTTCCAGATTATAGTTTACGCGCTGCGGAAGCAACACCTCTTTAGCCTGAAAGCCTATAAAAGTTACTTTTAAAGCATCATAAGTATTATCTGACTGTAAATAGAACCTTCCGTCCTCATTGGTGATCGTACCTTCAGAAGAACCCGCAAACACTACATTGGCAAACGGCACCGGATTACCGGCACTGTCAAAAACCAATCCTCCGGCCTTGGTTTGGCCCAGAAGTAAAACAGGTATAAATAAAAAGAGAAGTAGGTTTAAGGAGTGCCTCATATAATAGGTAACGGTCTAGGGGAGTTTCTCTAACTCAAAAACTATTGAATTAGTATATTTTAAAGACGAACGAACACCGTATTCGTCGCAAATAAAATGACTACTAACAAAAAAAGCTTCATTAGCCAATACACATTGACCAATGAAGCTTCAAAGATAGTAGTATCTAGTTATCTGTATAGTACTTTTTTAACAGCTTTAACAACATCATTGCTGTTAGGTATCCACTCTTTTAAAAGTACAGGTGAATACGGTGCAGGTGTATCTGCAGTGTTTATTTTTACAATAGGTGCATCTAGGTAATCAAAAGCTTTTTCCTGAACTTGGAAGGTAATCTCAGTAGATACATTTCCAAAAGGCCAAGCTTCTTCAAGAATCACCAATCTGTTTGTTTTCTTTACAGACTCGATAACCGTATTAATATCTAAAGGTCTCACGGTACGCAAGTCAATGATCTCGCAAGAAATACCGTCTTTTTCTAATTCTTCAGCGGCAGCGTAAGCTTCTTTAATGATCTTACCAAAAGAAACAATAGTTACATCACTTCCTTCGCGCTTCACATCAGCAACACCAATTGGAATTAAATATTCTCCTTCTGGCACTTCACCTTTATCACCATACATCTGCTCACTTTCCATAAAAATAACCGGATCGTCATCGCGAATAGCCGACTTTAATAAGCCTTTTGCATCAGCTGGGTTAGAAGGTACAATTACCTTAAGCCCGGGAGTATTTGCAAACCAGCTCTCAAAAGCCTGAGAGTGCGTTGCACCTAGCTGTCCTGCAGAAGCAGTAGGCCCTCTAAATACAATAGGACAATTAAATTGACCACCAGACATCTGACGGATCTTTGCCGCGTTATTTATAATCTGATCTATACCTACTAACGAGAAGTTAAAGGTCATATATTCTACAATAGGACGGTTACCGTTCATTGCACTACCAATGGCGATCCCGGCGAAACCTAATTCTGAAATTGGAGTATCGATTACACGATCTGGACCAAACTCATCAAGCATTCCTTTAGATGCCTTATAAGCTCCATTATATTCTGCAACCTCTTCCCCCATAAGATAAATGGCCTCATCACGGCGCATTTCTTCACTCATGGCTTCACAAACAGCTTCCCTAAATTGTATTGTTTTCATAAATAAAAGTGGATGTACGTGTACTGTTAAATCAAGTAAAAACCCCAATTTTGTGGGGACAGCAAAAATAGGAATTAAATCTTCCCTAAGAAATCGGATTTAACTAAATTTTGTTATGCACGCATAGCAAATTTCCGATTTTAATGCTTATTTTCGTAACGAAAACGAAATAGTTCACAAGATAAAAGTTTGATATATGAAAATATTAGTGTGCATCAGTCACGTACCTGATACGACTTCTAAGATTAATTTTACCGAAAATGACACCAAATTTGATACAAACGGTGTTCAATTTGTGATTAACCCAAATGATGAATTTGGTCTTACCCGCGCCATGTGGTTTAAAGAAAAACAAGGCGCTACTGTAGATATTATTAATGTAGGTGGCCCGGAAACTGAACCTACCTTAAGAAAAGCGCTTGCCATAGGAGCAGACACCGCGATTAGAATCAATACCGAAGCACTTGATGGATTTCAGGTGGCTAAAGAATTAAGTGCTGTTGCTAAAGAAGGTAATTACGACTTGATTATTGCCGGCCGCGAGTCTATTGACTACAATGGCGGTATGGTTCCCGGAATGTTGGCGAGTTTACTCGGTGCAAGTTTTGTAAATACATGTATTGGTCTCGAAGTTGACGGTGATACCGCAACTGCTGTTCGTGAGATTGACGGTGGTAAAGAAACCGTAACTGCTAAATTGCCTCTAGTAGTAGGAGGTCAAAAAGGAATTGTTGAAGAAAGTGATTTACGCATTCCAAATATGCGCGGTATCATGATGGCGCGTAAGAAACCTCTTGAGGTTAAAGAACCACAAGGTGCTTCAACCGAGACCTCAGCTGTTTCTTTTGAAAAACCGGCTCCTAAAGGAGATGTAAAACTTATCTCACCAGATAATTTAGACGAACTCATAGATCTTTTGCACAACGAAGCAAAAGCTATCTAAAAGTTCTTTTAAGTCACGTTTAATTCTTTCGCTTGCGCGAAAAAATCAAAAGCAAAAAATATGTCAGTTTTAGTATATACAGAATCAGAAGAAGGAAAATTTAAAAAGACAGCATACGAGGTTGTTAGTTACGCCCGCGGCATCGCAGATATGATGAGCACTACAGTAACCGCTGTTGCCGTTAATGCTGAAGAAACAGCCTCATTAGGCACTTATGGTGCAGATAAGGTAGTTCACATAAAAAGTGATAAACTAAGTAAGTTTACAGCTAATGCGTATGCTGCCGCAGTAACCGAAATCGCTAAAAACGAAGGTTCAAAAGTGGTGGTTTTAAGCAGCAGTGCAAATGCTAAATATTTAGCTCCACTACTCGCAGTAGATCTTGAAGCCGGTTATGCCTCAAATGTTGTGGCCTTACCAGAAAGTGCTTCCCCTTTTAAAGTAAAACGTACCGCTTTTACAAACAAAGCCTTCAATCACACCGAAATCAGCACAGATGTAAAAATCATAGGCTTATCTAAAAACAGTTTTGGTCTTAAAGAAGCGCAGAAAGATGCTACGGAAGCGTCTTTTGACCCTAGCCTTGATGATTCGCAGTTTAAAGTTGAAGTGCAGTCGGTTGATAAAGTAAAAGACAAAGTTACCATCGCCGATGCTGAAATCGTAGTAAGCGGAGGCCGCGGACTCAAAGGGCCAGAAAACTGGGGAATGATCGAAGAAATGGCAGATATTCTAGGCGCAGCAACCGCGTGCTCTAAACCGGTTTCTGATATGGGCTGGAGACCGCATAGCGAACACGTAGGTCAGACCGGTAAGCCTGTTGCTTCTAATTTATATATCGCTGTTGGAATTTCAGGGGCGATCCAGCACCTTGCAGGAATCAACGCTTCTAAGACTAAAGTAGTCATCAACACAGACCCGGAAGCGCCCTTTTTTAAAGCCGCAGATTACGGTATTGTAGGAGATGCTTTTGAGGTCGTTCCTAAGCTAAACGAAAAATTAAAAGAGTTTAAGGCGAATAACTCTTAAATTTAGTATTTTCGAGCGCTCAAAGGGCTGTTTAAATTTGGATATCTGTCCTCATTTAAACAGCCTTTTTATATTTTTACAGCTTATGAGTTTAGTGCGTTTGAATATTAAGGGAATATCGTATAGCCAGACACAAAATGGCGCATACGCTTTAATACTTAGTGAAGTTGATGGTGACCGCAAGCTACCTATTGTTATTGGCGCTTTTGAAGCACAATCTATTGCTATTGCTCTTGAAAAAGAGATCAAGCCTCCGCGGCCACTTACCCACGACCTTTTTAAAAATTTTGCAGACCGTTTTGATATTCAGGTTAAACAGGTGATCATTCATAAACTGGTTGATGGTGTTTTTTACAGCAGTATCATTTGCGAGCGTGACAGTATTGAAGAGATCATTGATGCGCGTACTAGTGACGCCATTTCGTTAGCGCTTCGGTTTAACGCTCCTATTTTTACCTATAAAAATATTCTTGATAAAGCCGGCATTTATTTAAAAGGTACTGATCACGATGTTTCTAAAGAAGCAGAAGATGATGTTCTTGTAGACCAGCTGGTTGTTGAAGAGGAGGAGGAAAAACCTTCCGCTGCTTCTAACGATTATAAAAAATTATCTCTGAGTGAATTGAATTCCCTTTTAGAACAAGCTGTTGCCGCAGAAGACTATGAGGCTGCTGCAAAAATCAGAGACGAAATATCTAAACGCAATTAATTTATAGATGCGAAAACTACTTCTACTCCTACTCGTTAGTGTCATTTCTACTCTATCATCTGTAGCGCAAAGTGCCCAAGAAATTCTTCCGGTAGCTGAGAGCAAAGTAATTATACCCAACGCCGGATTTTCTTTTGATAGTCTATGGCGCGGAGTTTTAGGAATGATCTGCCTGCTGGTCATCGCTTATTTGTTTAGCACAAACCGTAAAGCAATCAATTGGAAAACTATTGGGATTGGTTTAGGAGCGCAACTCTTATTAGCTATAGGCGTATTAAAAGTTCCCTTTGTGCAAAAATCTTTTGAATTTGTGGGAAAGATTTTTGTAAAGATCCTTGATTTCACCGCTGCCGGAAGCGAATTTCTTTTAGGCGGAATGATGGATACCGAAAGTTATGGTTTCATTTTTATCTTTCAGGTGTTACCCACCATCATCTTCTTTTCGGCGTTGACTTCAGTTTTATATTACTTAGGAATCGTACAAGTTGTAGTTAAAGGAATGGCGTGGGTTCTTACAAAATTATTAGGCATTTCAGGAGCCGAAAGCTTATCGGTCGCCGGTAATATTTTCCTCGGGCAAACCGAAGCACCACTAATGATCAAAGCGTATCTTGAACGTATGACGCGTTCTGAGATCCTATTGGTTATGGTGGGCGGTATGGCCACTGTTGCCGGCGGAGTACTGGCAGCTTACATAGGGTTTTTGGGTGGTGATGACCCGGCCTTACGTTTAGAATTTGCACGACATTTATTAGCCGCATCGGTTATGGCAGCGCCCGGAGCGATTGTAATTTCAAAACTTTTGTATCCGCAGCAGATGCCTGTAGATCCTAATGTAGAAGTGTCTTCAGATAAAATTGGCTCTAATATTCTTGACGCCATCGCAACCGGAACGACCGAAGGTTTAAAGCTGGCGGCCAACGTAGGTGCAATGCTTTTGGTTTTTGTTGCCTTTATAGCTATGATCAATTGGGGCTTCGGAAAAATCGGCGAAGTAACCTCGTTAAACGACTTTCTAGCCGCTAATACCCCATATACCTCTTTTTCTCTTGAGTCTGTTTTAGGAACTATATTTGCTCCTTTGATGTGGCTCATCGGTGTCGCTTCAGAAGACATTATGCTTATGGGACAATTGTTAGGGATTAAGTTGGCTGCAAGCGAATTTGTAGGCTATATTCAATTAGCCGAACTAAAAAACCCGGTAAATGGGTTAAGTTTCACCTATCAGAAATCAGTCATCATGGCAACCTATCTTTTGTGTGGTTTTGCCAATTTTGCTTCGATAGGAATCCAGATTGGCGGTATAGGATCACTTGCTCCGGGGCAACGTAAAACACTCTCTGAATTTGGATTAAAAGCAGTATTAGGAGGAACTTTAGCCTCACTACTTTCTGCAACTATAGCCGGAATGATTATTGGGTAAAACCTATTAAAAGGTAAGTACCCACTCTTCTGCTGCTTTATACGTAGTAAAAAATGCAAAAGAACCTTTGTAGTACCCTTGTTCAACAACAAGCTCTTCGCGACGTTGTGATCCTTCTGGAGAAACCACCGCTAACGCATACATCTTAGAAAGATTTAGCGACTTCATATTAATGGGATTAAAAGCTGTAGCAAGACCACGCTCAGAAATCAAAGCATATCTTGCTCCATCATAAAATGCCTCGATATCTTTAAAAATTTGCTTAGAGTATTCAAGCTTGACCTCATCTAAATCTTCATTAAATTTGATATGAACAAAGCTTTCAAAATATTTGGCCTCACCAAATGAATAAGAATTAGATTTTAAAACCATGTAATGGACTGTGCAATTTTTATGAGGCGAAAGTAGTCATATTTAGTTAATAAATTATTAAAAAAAATAATATCTTAAAAAATACAGTGTTTTTCAAAGCTGTATTTTTACCATAAATGTCACTCCTGCTATGAAACAATACCACGATCTTGTAAAACATATATTAGACCACGGCACTCAAAAAGGGGATCGCACCGGTACCGGAACTTTAAGTGTTTTTGGATATCAAATGCGATTTGATCTGAGCGAAGGCTTTCCGATGGTCACAACTAAAAAGCTTCATTTAAAATCCATTATCTACGAACTACTTTGGTTTCTAAAAGGGGATACTAACATTGAATATCTTAAAGAAAATGGCGTGCGTATCTGGAATGAATGGGCTGATGAAGAAGGTAATCTAGGACCAGTTTACGGCCATCAATGGCGCAACTGGAATAGTGAAGAAATAGACCAGATCAAGGAGGTGATAGAAACCTTAAAGAACAATCCTAACAGTAGACGTATGCTGGTAAGCGCCTGGAATCCCAGCGTGATGCCAGACACTTCAAAATCATTTTCAGAAAATGTCGCAAACGGCAAGGCCGCACTACCCCCTTGTCACGCATTTTTTCAGTTTTATGTTGCTCCCGGTGATCCCGAAGCAGAAGATAAACGCCCTAAACTTTCGTGCCAACTCTATCAGCGTAGTGCCGATGTATTTTTAGGAGTACCGTTTAATATTGCTTCGTATGCACTTTTCACGATGATGATGGCTCAAGTATGCGATTATGCCCCAGGTGATTTTATCCACACCTTTGGAGATGCTCATATTTACAACAATCATATTGAGCAACTTAATTTGCAATTGACTCGTGAATTACGCAACTTACCAACGATCAAACTAAACCCTGAGGTTAAGGATATTTTCAGTTTTAAATTTGAAGATTTTCAACTGGAGAATTACGATCCACACCCTCACATAAAAGGTAAAGTAGCCATATAAATTGTAACCCCAAATCTTCAATACCTATGAGATCTTTATTACTTATTACTTGTTTTTTAGTTTCCGCGTTCAGCTTTGCTCAAGAAGGCGTACTTGTTTCCGGAAACGGAATCACCATTAATGAAATCCCTCCTGTTTGGCCGGGATGTACCGGTTCGGTAGCTGAAAAAAAGGCTTGTTTTAAAAAACAATTGGTTCAACATGTAGTTTCAAATTTTCAATTTCCTAAAGGCTACAAAAAAGGAAGCGTTAAGGAAAAAGTGGTTGTAGACTTCGTGATCAACGAAGAAGGCAAACCGCAAATTCTTGGTGTAAAAGGCGGTACAAAAGTGCTTCAGGAAGAAGCCAAACGCAATATTATGGCAATACCTCAAATGACTCCGGGTCAGGCAGGAGGCAAACCCAGAGCCATTAAATATTCTATGCCATTTACCTTTTAACTAGGGCTTAACACAGTCTAAGCTAGGGCATAGCAATAATTCCCGTACATTTAAAAAGCTTCTTTTTGAAGTATGTAAATTATTGCTATGCTTACTACTACCACTACGCTTCTTGACTTTTTACTCGAAACTCGCACACATACCGAAACGCTATGTAAACCTCTAGAAATCGAGGATTATGTAGTGCAACCCATTGTAGATGTTTCACCACCTAAATGGCACTTAGGCCACACCACTTGGTTTTTTGAGGATTTTATTTTAAAGAAGTTTAAAACCGACTATAAGGAGTTTGACCCTAATTTCTCTTTTGTTTTCAATAGTTATTACGAAAGCATGGGTGCTCGGGTGGTTCGTACAGATCGCGGCAATCTTTCGCGCCCTACCGTGCGTGAAGTCTTTGACTATCGTGCGTATGTAACGAATCAGCTGCAAGAATTACTTGAACAGAATAGAGCTTCAGATGAGCTCCAATCCCTTGTAGAAATTGGGATTCATCACGAAAAACAGCACCAAGAACTGCTGCTCACTGACATAAAATACATCCTCGGAAACAATCCGTTACAGCCGGTTTATTCTGAGTCATTTTCAGAAAACCCAGCTTCTAACCAATCAACTACCTGGATAGAAATTCCTGAAGGAATCTACGAGATCGGTCATAATGGTGAGGGCTTTTGCTACGACAATGAGCTAGGAAAACACAAAGTATTTCTGAATGATTTTAAAATTTCAAACCAACTCGTTACAAATAAAGACTATCTAGAATTTATAGAAGACGGTGGTTATGAGCAAGTATTGCTCTGGCATAGCGAAGGCTGGGACTGGGTAAAAACTTTGCATACAAAGGCTCCACAATATTGGCAACAACAAGACAATTCGTGGTTTTATTACGGTCTTGATGGTGTGCAACCGTTAAACCTTGAGGCACCAGTAACCCATATCTCGTATTATGAAGCTTTTGCTTTTGCCCAATGGAAGGCTTGCCGTTTACCTACAGAATTTGAATGGGAAGTCGCACATAAAGCGCTGAACTGGGGAGCGCGTTGGGAATGGACCGAAAGCGCATACTTACCCTATCCTAATTATAAAAAAGCACCCGGAGCACTTGGAGAGTACAACGGTAAGTTTATGGTAAGCCAGAAAGTTTTGCGCGGAGGCTCTATCGCAACTTCCAATAAACATACCCGCCCCACTTATCGCAATTTCTTTCATCCTCAATTGCGCTGGCAATTCACAGGAATTCGTTTAGCGCAATAACCGCATCTTATGAAAACTACAACTGCATTACAATTCAAAAATACCTTTGAAAAAGAGGTCTATGAAGGGCTTACGGCATTTCCTAAACGCCTGTCTTCAAAATGGTTTTACGACAAAAAAGGAGATAAATTATTTCAGCAGATAATGGATCTGCCCGAATATTATCTGACGGGATGTGAATTTCAGATCATTGATCAATATAAAAATGAGATCGCAACTTTATTTCAAGAATCTAAGGGTTTTGATTTAATTGAACTAGGTGCCGGTGACGGAAAAAAAACCAAAATCCTTTTAGAAGAATTTCTAAAACAGCAGTTGGACTTTACCTATAAACCCATTGATATCAGCCAGAATATGCTCGAGGAACTCGAGAGGGCAATTCTTAAAAAATGGCCAGAGATCAACATTAAAGTAAAGCAAGGCACGTATTTTGAAATTTTAGAAAAACTAAATAATCAGCCTTCTGACCGCAAAAAGGTCATTCTGGTACTTGGGTCTAATATTGGGAACCTTACCCACCCTCAAGCGATTGATTTTTTGAAGAATATTAGAAATTCAATGGCTGAACAAGATTTGTTGTTCATGGGACTTGATCAGAAAAAAGACCCGGAAAAAATCTTAAAAGCCTACAGTGACTCTCAAGGAGTTACGGAAGCTTTTAATAAAAACATCTTGCATCGAATAAATAAAGAACTTGCGGGAGATTTTGACCCTAAAACCTTCAAACACTGGCCTACTTACGATCCTGAAACCGGTACTACCAAAAGCTTTTTAGTAAGTACAAAAAGTCAGCAAGTGACGCTCAAAAATTTGAATCTTCAGATCAATTTTGAGCCTTGGGAAAGTATTCATACCGAAATTTCCCAGAAATACGATGATGATGTTGTAAACTGGCTCGCGCAAGAGGCCGGACTAAAAGTAGTCACCCAGTTTACTGATGCGGAAAGCCAGTTTACAGACTATATATTTAAAACAGATTCCTAGAAGAAAGAAATACGTTTAAACCGAAAGCACGCTATTATCTGCTCCGGCAAAATCATTCCATTGATAACTATCCGCTTCGGGATCGTTCATCCATTGCCCGTCAACAGCATATTTAAATTCATAAGATGCATCTACGGGAATGTTTAATGCTCCTTTGAACGAGCCATTTTTTAGCTTTTTAAGCTCTACTTTTTCCCACTTATTAAAATCGCCTGCAACGGCAACACTGCTGGCGTCAGTATCTAAAACTGTGAAGGTTACCTTACACTCTGGTTTTGACTTTAAAAATTGTTTTGTAATTGGCATAACAGATTCTTTTTTGATTCCTAACAAATATATAATTGAAGAAATATAAAACACAACAAATCAGATATTTATGCGTATTTTTTCAGAAAACGCAGTGAATTAACCTATTGAAAATCAATATAAAAAAGCGAAAACGATTTCTCTAAAGGAATATGCACTTAATTAACAGTAGCTAAGCTCAAAATAATGCTAAATTAACTTTAAAAGCTGCTCTAAATCACTTTCGGTATTAAAATAATGGAAACTAACCCGAATTCCATTACCTCGCTGAGAACAGATGATGTCTTTTGCCTTGAGCTTTTCAAATAACTTCTGATCGCCTTTAATATTAAATATCGAAGAGTGCACCTTGCGCTGCGTTACAAAATCATCCAGTAGCCCTCGGGAAGCAAACGCTTCTAATGCCTGTTTCTTAAGTGTATTTATTTGCTCTGTAATGTTTGAATAACCTACTTTTTTTACCAGCTGAATAGCGGCTTGCAAACTACCCATATTGAGGGTATCTATATGTCCCGGTTCAAACTTACCTATGAGTGCGTGCTCATTTTCTTCTTTATACAATCCGCGAATGGAAGCAAATCCTACTGCTTTTGGTTTCAATATTTTTTGCATCGCTTCTTTAAAGAGAAAGAACCCATTTCCGTAGCCGGCATTCATCCATTTATACGTACTGGCACCAAGAATATCCAGTCCGCTTTGCTCAAAATCAAATTCTTCAACACCACAATACTGCGTGCCATCTCCACAAATTATAAGATCAGGAAAGTTTTCTTTAAGCTTCTTTAAAAACTCAAAGTCAATTTGAACTCCACTTACATACTGCACTAAACTCAAACAAAGTATTTGAGGCTTTTCCTTTTCTACAGCTTGCAGGATATTGTCTTCAAGGTGCTCATCAATAGCTGCATAATAGATTTCAAAATCCCGAGCTTCAACAGGCCAGTTTATTGAAGGATAGTCTTCTTGCAGCAGTAAGACTTTGGTTTTTGAAGGCAAAGCATCTAACAAAAAATTAAAGCCAATAGAAAAACTAGGGACTAAAGCCACACGGCTGGGATGACACTTAAAAAAAGACCCAACGTCTTTACGTACCCCGCTTATAAATTTATCCTGTTTATCTTTTATCACACTACCATAAACCAGATAATCTAAGTCGTGATTTTGTCTAAAATCAAGCAAGGTTTCAGAAAGTAAACCCGAACCTGCCGTGTTGAGATGCGTATAATTTGCAGTGACCGGGAACTCCTTTTTTAAGTTTTTCATAAGGTTGAATAGCGATTAAATCTTGTAAATTTGATTTTCACACAATTTACTTTTTCTTATGTTCTCAAAAAAGCAGGAATCCACAAAAATAGACCGCGAACAGCGAGAACTTATAGAGCACGCACAATTTAGAATCAAGCAGAAAAAAAATCTCTTTAGACATTTTATCGTTTTTCTGGCAGGCGCGGTTCTTCTTATTATTCTGAATAAGTTTTTAGATTTCGGTACCAACTTCAGACCCGGTCAAGTCGATTGGTTTGTCTGGGCAGTGTTGCTTTGGTTTTTCTTATTTCTAATTCATTTTCTGAATGTTTTTCTCTTCAGCAGTTTTATGAATAAAAAATGGGAACATGAGCAATTAGATAAACTAGTGGCTAAACAGAAAGAGAAGATTGCTAAATTTCAGAACAAAGTTGATCAAGAACACCCATTGCCCAATTCAACTGAGCCTAAAGCAATAAACCCCAATCCTCCTTTAAATCCCTAACCGATGAAAATTACGCTTATTGCCGCTGCTGCAGAAAATAATGCGTTAGGTAAAGACAATGACCTTGTGTGGCATTTACCTGATGATTTTAAACGCTTTAAGAAGCTTACTTCGCATCATCATATCATTATGGGAAGAAAGACTTTTGAGTCTTTCCCAAAACCTTTGCCTAACAGAACCCACATTGTTATTACCCGAAATTCAGAGTATGACGCCGGTGAAGGTATAATTGTGGTTGATAGTATAGACGCTGCTCTTGATGCTGTTATGAATGACGACAACCCATATGTGATAGGTGGCGGTGAAATTTATAAACTCGCATTAGATCAGGCTACGCATATAGAACTTACCCGTGTGCATAGCAGTTTTGAGGCGGATGCCTTTTTTCCTGAAATTAACGAAAACGATTGGGAGCTTGTTGCTGAAACATTTCATCCCAAAGATGAACGCCACGATTATGCATTCACGTATTTAACTTATGCTCGACGCTGATTTTACAATTCATCTAAACCAAAGCTTTTCATTTTCAATTAAACAAGCCACATCTTTGAGTGGTGGTGACATCAATGCTGTTTTTCTATTAACTACTGATCAAGGCAATTTTGTGATCAAAATCAATGATGCACTGCGTTTCCCGGAAATGTTTTCTTTAGAAAAACTAGGCTTAGAAAGCCTAGCGCAGTCTAAAAGCTTTATCATACCGGAAGTTCTTGACGTTGGTACGTTTAAGACAAAGAGCTATCTACTTCTTGAACACATAGAAAGCGGAAAACCTAGCGTTGACTTCGATGAAATTTTTGCACAAAATCTGGCTAAAATGCATCAGACTACGTCGGCTTTTGGTTTTCAAAAGGATAATTACATAGGTAGTTTGCCGCAATACAATACCGAAGAAGCTTCAGCAGCAGATTTTTATATCAAGCAGCGTTTAATGCCACAATTTAAAATGGCGGCAGACCGTGGTTTTGTTTTTGAAGATGTAGATTTATTGTATAAGTCCATTCCTGATCTTATTCCTAATGAACCGGCAGCGCTTATTCACGGTGATTTATGGGGCGGTAATTTTATGGTCAATTCTGATGGAAATCCTGTGCTTATAGATCCTGCTACATGTTATGCACCCCGTGAAATGGATTTAGCAATGATGCGCCTTTTTGGCGGTTTTAATGAAAATATATTTGATAAGTATCACGAAGTTTTTCCACTTTGTGAAGGCTGGAAAGCGCGTATTAAACTCTGGCAACTTTATTATATTCTAGTTCATGTGAATCTTTTTGGGGGGCATTACTACAACACAGCAAACTCGATTCTCAAAACCTATATTTAATCTTCAACGGTTTGTGTGGTTATTAAAATAAGCATTCGTTTGCGATGAGAAGGATATCCCATAACACTGTCTATTCCTTTCACAAAATTGATGGCACGAGCTTGCTTCAATATGCTCTCTTTATATTCCTTAAAATCAGTTACAGGTAAAACCTGACCATCTACAATATAGATGTAATTTTCAGCATCTTTCTGATTTAAATAAAAATCAACCTGCATTTTAGATTCCTTAATAGATGCCTTTTTACTTTCATTAGCCCATTGATATTTAGGATTTTGCTGGAGCGGTAGATTACTGATCGCATCAAATTGAGCTGACACCGCATACGTTGAAAAGACGCAGACTAGAAAAGCCACTATTTTGAAATATTGATTGTGTTTCATCATGAAGATCGTTTCGTATATCATTCAAAGTAAGCAACTTTATGAGAATAAATACCGCACTTTGTATTTATAATTTCTAAATCCATATGTGTATGTGTATTTTTGCAGCACTATTTAGAAAAATCAAAATATGAAAGCATATATTTTTCCCGGTCAGGGAGCGCAGTTTACCGGTATGGGTAAGGATGTTTACGAAACGTCTGATGTGGCTCGTGAATTATTTGAGCGCGCCAACGAAATACTAGGGTTTGATATTACCAAGATTATGTTTGAAGGCTCTGCTGAAGAACTTAAAGAAACTAAAGTAACCCAACCTGCGATCTTTTTACATTCGGTTGCGTTGTTTAAGGCTTTAGGCGATAGCGCTGTACCGCAAATGGTAGCGGGGCATTCTCTAGGTGAAATTTCTGCACTTGTTGCTAATGGAGTATTAAGCTTTGATGACGGACTAAGATTGGTTTCGCAGCGTGCCCAGGCTATGCAAAAGGCTTGTGATAGTGTACCTTCTACAATGGCCGCAATTTTAGGCTTAGAAGACGAACTAGTTGAAGCGGTTTGCGCTGACGTTGATGGCGTGGTAGTAGCTGCAAATTACAATTGCCCGGGACAATTGATTATTTCCGGGGAAATCGAAGCAGTAAACGAAGCTTGTGAACGTTTAAAGGAGCGTGGTGCAAAACGTGCCTTAGTGCTTCCGGTGGGTGGTGCTTTTCATTCTCCTTTAATGGAGCCTGCGCGCGAAGAACTTGCAGCTGCCATTGAGAAAACGACCTTTAGTACACCTACGTGCCCTATTTATCAAAACGTAAGTACTACGGCGGAAACCGACCCTGCTGAAATTAAAAAGAATTTACTTTTTCAACTAACAGCTCCTGTAAAATGGACGCAAAGTGTTGAAAACATGCTTAAAGACGGTGCCACAGAATTTATTGAAGTTGGCCCAGGCAAGGTATTACAAGGTTTAGTCAAAAAAGTAGACCGTCAGGCTGCTACCAGTAGCGCTACGATCTAACAAATAGTATTGTACTTTTTAAAGATAAAAAAAGCCCCGAACTTACGTTCGGGGCTTTCTCTTTTAATCTCTTAGAGATTACATATCGTCGTTTCCTTCAACTTCGTCCTCAACTTCTTGAGCACCTTCTTCGATAGCGTCACCGGTATCTTCAGCAGCTTCTTCTACTGCATCACCAGCATCTTCCATTGCATCTCCCATATCGTCAGCAGCGCTTTCCATTGCGTCCTCAGTTTTTTCTTCAGTAGTTTCGCGACAAGCAGAAACAGAAACCATTAATAAAAGTGCGAATGCACTGAACATAAATTTTTTCATAATCGATGTAATTTTAATTAGCGTTAATTGCTGTCAAATGTATATAAATTCACAGCGCTTATTCTTAAATTTTATTAAATTTTTTATCGATTTATGTTTTTGCTAAAAAAACCGCAAGCAATACAATGAATTGATTATCAGAATCTCTGACAATTTTGAATTTTTCAATAAACCGGGTTAACGCTAAAAAGCAAAAAGGGCATTTTAAAATCGCTTTTAAAATACCCTTTTTTTTGAATCATTAAAGCTTACTAATGATCGTCGTTGCCTTGTATCTCATCATTAAGTTCATCTGCTCCTTCTTGAATAGCATCCCCGGCTTCTTCAGCAGCTTGCTCTACATCTTCACCAATAGCTTCAACTGCTTCCTCGGTTTTTTCTTGAGTGGTTTCTCTACACGAAGACACTGCTCCTAAAATGGCGAGTGCCATCACGCTGTAATATAATCGCTTCATAATTTGAATTTTGTGTTACTTAATTAAAAATAATCATTTATCGCTAAAGCGGATTTTTTTCATTTAAGTATTTCCAATAACGTTTAGGTACGTGTTGCTGATGAAGTTTCTTATTGATTCGGCTTTTAATACCTGTACTTATAAAATAATCTTGCCACATCTCATCGTAATACTGCTCCTCTTCGTGAAGGCCATCTTTTAAATTATTGGCGTCAAAATCTAGCGTAACGAATGATATGCTCTTAAGGTCATAATAAATGCCATAGTTGCGCTTATGATCAACTATAACAAATTGCTGATCTGCATAACGATTCTTAAAATGCTTCGCAATGAGTGGAAGCACATTAAAATCAGGTGCGACCAGTGCGATATACAGGTCATCTTTAGTCCGTTTAAATCTCACAAAAGCTTCCATCCTGTGTTTTTCCCGTCCTATTTGTTTAGTCCATTGAGCCAACTTGAGTACCGCTGGGTGCCCATAATCTTTGTCATTTTTAGTTTTCAACACATACTGAATCGCCTTTAGAATGTACCATTCCTTTTCTCGCAATTCTGTCAAGAACGAGCGATACACCGTTGCGCTAAATTGTGGAAATTGTTTCAGTTTATCCCAAACGCGCGCTGCTTTGGTCTCATCGGTATATATGTGATTTGTTTCGGCGAAAAAATCAGGTTCGTAAAAACGTTCTTCTACTATTTCAGCATTAGGAATTCGCTCCTCATAAACCACAAAAATAGCAGTCAGCAATCCTTCAAAACTTCCATCGTAAATAAGTTTTTGAGCTTGCATTAAAACAAGGTTAGCTGATTATTATACATTTTCTGATACTTACTTTGAGAACTTTGAAGAATCATACTTTTAATACGTGCCGGCTCTAGATCCCGTCGTTCCCAGTCGCGGGAATCACAGATCATAAAATATTTTGCTCGGTTAAATGCGATGCCAATGGCTTTTAAATTCTCCCAATTCAATCTTCGGTATTTTCTGGCGTTTAAGATCTTGTATACAGATTTCATCCCCAATCCCGGTATCCGTGCAAGCATTCGTTTTTCGGCAGTATTGACATCAACCGGAAACAGATGCATATTGCGCAAAGCCCAACTCAATTTAGGATCGATGTCCACATCTAAATTGGGATGCTCTTTATTTAATAATTCGCGTACATCAAAACCATAAAACCGGAGTAACCAATCTGTTTGATACAATCTATTTTCTCTCAGCATAGGCACCTCAGTTCCTAGCGCCGGCAAGCGCTCATCTTTTAAGACCGGCACATATCCTGAGTAATACACGCGCTTCATTTTATAGGTGCTATAATAATGCACAGCAGAATACATAATATCCTTATCACTCTCCCCTGTTGCGCCAACAATCATTTGCGTGCTTTGCCCGGCAGGAGCATAAATAGGCGTTTTTCGGGAGAGTTTTTTATCTTCCTGATATTGTAAAATTTCATTTTTGACCTTTTCCATAGGTTTGATGAAATCCTTATGATCCTTTTCGGGAGCCAATAATTTGAGTCCGGAAACTGTGGGAATCTCAATATTGATCGAAAGTCTATCGGCATACAAACCAGCTTCACGCATTAGTTCGTCACTGCACCCGGGAATAGATTTTAAATGAATGTAACCGTTAAAATTTTCTTCTAAACGCAACTTTTTGGCCACCGCGATCAGCCGCTCCATCGTATGATCTGGACTTGAGAAAATACCACTGCTTAGAAATAAACCTTCAATATAGTTACGGCGGTAAAAATTGATCGTAAGATCTACCACTTCTTGAATCTTAAAAGCAGCGCGTTTTATATCATTGCTTTTTCGGCTCACGCAATAAGCGCAATCAAAAATGCAGTGATTGGTAAGTAAGATTTTAAGGAGGGAAATACACCGGCCATCTTCAGTATAACTGTGGCAGATTCCCATTCCGGAACTATCTCCTAAACCTTTAGAAGTATTCTGACGTTTGCTTCCACTAGACGAACACGAGACGTCATATTTTGCCGCATCGGCTAGAATATTTAATTTTTCTTTTATTCGTTCAAAATTCATAGTAGGAATTTTTACAAAAATAAAGAATTTTTCCTATTGATGGATTTTTTCCTATCTTTAAATCGGATTTATTCCGAATTATTTTATTTTTACGCTATGGGAATCAATGAAGTATCAGGCGACATTCGTCGTTTTAAGCAAGTACGCGAAGAGCAAAACCTTACGCAATCAGAATTTGCCGAAGCTTTAGGCATCAAAAATTCAACTGCAGATATCGAGCGTGGTAGAACTAAACTTTCTGGTCAAGTAGTCACCGAATTATTACGGCTTTACAATATTAATCCCTTGTGGTTATTTGGGTACAGCAATCAAAAATTGTTGCACGCAGGTAAGGGTGACGTTAGCCCTAAGGTGGTGACGGTTGATCTTGCCGATAACGAAAATCTTGTAATGGTGAATCAGAAAGCTGCAGCGGGATACCCACATAATGTTCAGGATGTAGACTGGTATCAACAGCTTCCTGCTTTTGATCTTCCTTTACCTCAATATCGCAATGCCACTTATCGTGGTTTTCAAATTGAAGGAGATAGTATGCTTCCTAATTTTATGCCTGATGACTGGGTTTTGGGTAAGGCTATCGCGAGTATGGACGAAGCTTCTACAAATAGGGTTTATGTGGTGGTTTTACCGGATGCGGTGGTCGTAAAAAAGCTTCAGAAATTGCCAGACCCTTCAAAGGTGTTGCTCATTTCACTCAATCAAGAATATTTGCCATTTGAAGTTCAAGTGAGCGATATCCAAGAGTTATGGCAGGTAAACAGTAAACTTACCTTTCACTTAGATTCTCCTTCTGAAAGTAGTTTACTCAAAGAATTACAGCAAGGTATGGAAGAACTTAAAAGTCAAATGCGCAACCTCAAATAATTTCCTCGAAAATTATATTATATAACAAAAAAAAACCACCGTACATACGGTGGTTTTTAGGTTGTTGTTTGTTGTCAGACGCTGACTAGTGATCTACTTTTATTTTAGTATCTCCGTCTGCATCTTCTTTAATTTTCACCTCTTTTTCTTCAGACTCCATTTTGATTTTATAATTACCATCATCGTCTGTTTTGCTATCGATCTCAGCTCCTTCTTCTTTCATTTCTTCTACAAGTTTTTCCTTTTCACTTTGTTCACGACACGCCGTGAATGAAATAGAAACCACTAAAAGAAGACTTGCTAAAAAACTTATCTTTTTCATCTTTATATTATTTGTTATCATCACCAATATTTTCAATTTCTTCGTCAATTTCCTTATTGACTTCAGCATCTACTTTTTTTGCTGTACGTTCTAGAATTCCTTCATTGTCTTTCTCAACTTCTACTTCTTTAACGACCACAGTTTCTTTTTCTTCCTGTTCTCTACACGAGTAGGTGTTAAATGCTAAAAGACCTAAAACAAAAATTCCAATTACTTTTTTCATAATTTAATGATTTGGTTGAAGGGCAAATCTAGATAGAAATGCCTTTGGTATTTTAAAAGATTTGATAAATGATTGCTAAAAATTCTAAATAATGCGTTAAAGCAGAATAGTTTAGCAGCGCATACCTCTTGAGAACAGTACCTTTAACCGAAAAAGATGAACTTTCAGAATTTATATGCGTTTTTAAGAGCTTTGCAAAAAAACAATGCAAAAGAATGGATGGATGATAACCGAAAATGGTATCACGAGATCAGAGATTCTTATATTGAATGGCTCACGCAAATGGATTTACAATTGAGTGAGATCGATCCTAATTACACGCATACTCCAGGCAAAAAAGCGATCAACAGAATAAATAATAATTTGCTTTACCACCCTAACAAACCCATTTATAAAGATCACTTTGGTGCAGGTTTAGATCAGGAAACCAAACAGGGAGATTTTTATATCCACCTAGGCACTTCAGAGAGTTTTATTGCCGGTGGTTTTTACAAACCCAAATCTTCTTTACTTAAAAGTATTAGACAAGCGATTGACTACAATGGTGAGGAGCTAAAAGCTATTCTCAACAAACCTAGCTTTAAAGAAGTCTTTGGAAATCTGGTAGATGACGGTGACAGTCTCCAAACAGCACCTAAAGGTTTCTCACAAGATCACGAACATATAGATTTGCTGCGCCGCAAGACTTTTGCAGTTCAACATAATCTAACTCAAAAAGCAGTAATGAGTGCTGACTTTGATGATCAGGTCATAAAGATCTATAAAGAAATGCTTCCGTTTAGAACCTATTTAAATCAAGCCGTTAGCGTCTGATCTATATAAGCCATAATCTTAGGCGTTGCACCGGTGTTGTTCGAGATAAAATTACCAGAGATGATACCTGTTTTTAGTCTGAAATTGGCATCGTTCGTCAATTTCTGAAGCAGCGCAGTAGTTTCTTCAGCATTCGCAACAGTAAATAGTCCGGCTAAGGTTCTCAGATCTTGAGCTTCCGGAAATTTTTCGATGTGAGTCCCAGTGATGATGGGCACTCCAAAGGTTGCAGGCTCTAATATATTATGCAAACCGGTGGTTCCGGCTGCGCCGCCTACATAGGCAAGATCAGCATAAGCATAGATCTTAGATAAAAAACCTATAGCATCAACAATTAAAATATTCGCTTCATAATTTTTATCAGATTGAAGGTCTGAAAAGCGCTTACAAGGCCTTTTTAAAACATGCTCTAATTCCTGTATGCGGTCTTCATCCACTTTATGCGGAGCGATCAAAATTTTGATTCCGCTTGCGGTATTTATAAAACCCGACAGCAAAGCAATGTCTTCAGGCCAGGTACTTCCGCAAACTAATAAAAGGTCAGTTCCTTTAAAACGCTCGATTTCCGGTAAAAAATTATCATAACTCAATTGACGATGCACCCGGTCAAAACGGGTATCACCACTCACTTCAGCATTCTTAAAACCCAATTGCTGCAATTGATTTAAAGAAGAAGAATTTTGATGAAAAAAATAGTCAAAAGCCCGTAGCGACTGTGTCATCCACCTACCATAAAACTTAAAAAACGGCTGATCAGCTCTAAACACTCCAGAAACTAAAAGCGTAGGCGCTTTTAGTTTTTGAAGGGTATTGAGATAATTAGGCCAAAACTCATACTTTACAAAAATTGCCAGTTCTGGTTTTACCAGTTTTACAAAGCGCTGAGCATTCCTTTTGGTGTCTAAAGGCAAATAAGTCACCACATCAGCCAGCGGTGTTGCTTTCTTTACGGTATAGCCTGAAGGCGAAAAAAAAGTAAGTACAATTTTATAGTCTTCGTACTTCGCCCGAAGCTCTTCTAGAACAGGAACGGCTTGCTCATACTCTCCCAGAGAAGCGGCGTGCACCCAGATCGTTTGATCTTGAGCTGATAGTTTTTCCTCTAAAACATTAAAAATACCACGCCGAACTTGATAGAATTCTTTCAAGGATTTTACAAACACTCCCAACACCGGAAGCAACGCATGAAACAAGCTGATCAAAAGGGAATACAAGTGGCGCATAAGGACACAAAAGTAGCCTTTTCTACCTAAAAAATACATTGGCTAAAGCGGCTAGATTTCGTAATTTTGTAACACTAAAATAAAAGTCGATTTACACAAACTCCCACAACTTCAAAGGGTTTTGAAAAAGGTATTCGGCGTAAGATTCAGCTATGAGAAAAATACAAATGGTTGACCTTAAAGGTCAATACGAACCTATAAAAGAACAAGTAAACAGAACCATTCAAGAAGTAATAGACACAACTGCGTTTATCAACGGACCAGAAGTTCACGGTTTTCAGAAAGATTTAGAAGACTACCTGAATGTAAAGCATGTGATTCCTTGTGCTAACGGAACTGACGCTTTGCAAATCGCAATGATGGGACTTGGGCTAAAACCGGGAGATGAAGTGATCACAGCTGATTTTACATTTGCAGCTACCGTTGAGGTAATTGCGTTGCTTCAGTTAACACCGGTTTTAGTTGATGTGGATCCTGTTGATTTTAATATTGATATTGAAGCGGTAAAAAAAGCCATTACTCCAAAAACTAAGGCGATTGTTCCTGTGCATCTTTTTGGTCAGGTTGCAAATATGGATGCATTACTTCAACTTGCCGAGGAGCATAATCTATTTGTAATTGAAGACAATGCCCAAGCCATCGGCGCTGATTACAAGCATAAAGACGGATCAACTTCCAAAACCGGAACCATTGGTCACGTGGGGAGCACTTCATTTTTTCCTTCCAAAAATCTAGGTTGCTATGGAGATGGTGGTGCAATTTTTACAAATGACGATGCTTTAGCACACACCATTAGAGGTATTGTAAATCACGGGATGTATGAGCGCTATCACCACGATGTCGTAGGTGTAAACTCAAGATTAGATTCTATTCAGGCGGCAGTATTGCGCGCTAAGCTTCCGCATCTTGACAACTACAATGCCCGAAGAAGAGCTGCTGCACTTAAATATACTGAGCACCTAAAAGACCATCCTAAAGTAATTACACCAAACATCGTAAGCGGTGATCCCAACGCGCACGTTTTTCACCAATACACGTTGCGTTTACAAGGCGTAGATCGTGACGCCCTTGTAAAGCACTTAAATGCTAATGATATTCCTTGCGGTGTGTATTACCCTATTCCGCTGCATAAACAGAAAGCTTATGCTGATGCCCGTTATAATGAAGATGACTTTACCATCACCAATCAATTAGTAAAAGAAGTGATCTCATTACCAATGCATTCTGAGCTAGATAATGAGCAAATTGAGTATATTGTAACTAAAATCTTAGAATTTATCGATTAAACAACTATCCACATGCGCATCACACTTCTCTCGCTGGCATTAGCTCTTTTAAGTAATATTGCTTTTGCTCAAAAAACGTATTTACACGTTGGTAAACTCGTTGACACCAAAAACGGAAAAGTCTTAAATGAACAAACGATTATCGTTTCGGATGATGAAATTGAAGATGTAATTGATGGCTATGAATCTGGTGCCGGAAAGGTCATAGATTTAAAAGACAAAGTTGTACTTCCTGGTTTTGCTGATTTACACGTACATATTGAAACCGAAACTAGCCCTACGCGTTACCTAGAAGGGTTTACACTTAATGAAGCAGACATCGCTTACAAAGCGCAAGAGCTTGCATTACGGACCTTAAATGCTGGGTTTACCACAATTAGGGATCTTGGCGGAAGCGGTGTAAATGTCTCCCTACGCAATGCGATAAATACAGGAAAAGTATTAGGTCCACGCATTTTTACCGCCGAAAAAGCGATTGGCACCACCGGCGGGCACGCTGATCCTACAAACGGATACCGCAAAGATCTAATGGGTGATCCGGGACCTAAAGAAGGTGTTGTGAACAATGTAGATGACGCCCGTAAAGCGGTAAGACAGCGTTATAAAAACGGTGCCGATTGGATTAAAATCACTGCGACCGGTGGCGTTTTAAGTGTAGCAAAAAATGGTCAGAATCCTCAGTTTACTGAAGAAGAGATTGAAGCTATAGTGACCACGGGAAAAGATTATGATTTACAAGTGGCTGCTCACGCACACGGAGACGAAGGAATGCAGCGCGCCGTGCGAGCAGGTGTAAAGACCATTGAGCACGGCACTTTGATGAGTGAAGAGACTGCAGATTTAATGAAAAAGCACAACACCTACTATATACCCACTTTAAGTGCTGGTAAATATGTTGCAGAAAAGGCAAAAATAAAGGATTACTACCCTGCAGTGATCGTCCCTAAAGCATTAGAGATAGGACCTCAACTTCAAAAGACCTTCGCAATGGCGTACAACAAAGGAGTCAATATTGCCTTCGGGACCGATGCCGGTGTGTTTCCGCACGGGGAGAATGCTAAAGAATTTGGATATATGGTTGAGGCCGGTATGACCCCGATGGAAGCGATTCAATCTGCAACTATTGAGACTGCTAAAGTGCTCAAAGCTGAAGAAGCGCTGGGGCAATTAGCAGCAGGTTTTAAAGCAGACATTATCGCAGTTGACGAAGACCCTTTACAAAATATCAACACCTTAAATGAGGTGACTTTTGTAATGAAAGCAGGTGAGGTAATTAAAGAATAATTTCCACCCCTCACCTTTTAAGTAAACCACCTAAGGGCAAACCCGAGATACATTCATTAATTGGAAATAAGTTTTCAATTTCTAAGGAAGTCTCATATTATTAAACCCTTTGGCGGCACCAATAAATTTTAAAACCAAACCGTTTTATCTTCAATAGCGTCGCGCTCTCCAGCAAGCGGCTCCTCTTCATAAGCGCCTAAATAAAAGAACCCTAAGCATTCTTCACCAGTATTTAGCTTTAGTTCTGTATGCATAGCTGTTCTATAACCCGGCGAACTCCAGTAGCCACCAAGGCCTAATTCTCCCGTCATAAGCCATAGATTCTGTACAGCCATCGCAGTAGCAGCCACTTCTTCCCATTCAGGAACGCTCTCTTTAGGATCACGCTGCATACAGATCACAATGACTGCTGCGCTTGTGGTCACTTTTTCAAGCGTTTTTTTCAGCTTAAATGCAGAAAATTGGTGTTCTGGAGTAGTAGCCGTGTAGGCTTTCTCTATAAATTCAGCGAGTATGCTTAGTGAATCCTCTCTAAAAACTTTAAAGCGCCACGGCTGCGTTTTACGATGAGTAGGCGCCCAGTTCGCTGCTTCGAGCAAGGTTTTTATTTCTTCTTTTGAAACTGCTTTTCCTGAAAATTGATTCGGAAAAATAGATCTTCTATTTTTGATTATTTGCTTTAACATAGTTCAATTCTTTACTTCAAAGTTAGCAAGTATAACACAGCTAATCATCTGAAGCCCCAATTTCTATATTATAAATCTTCAGAAAATTGAAAGAACGCATCAAAAAAAGGGGATAAACCACCCCCTAATTTTTTAGCAATCAGCGGATTTAAAATTTCACAGGGTTAAAATTTAGTTATATTTGTACTCCCCTAGATCTCAATTTCAACCTATTATTTTTTAGCTATGCAGGTAATCTCAAGCAAGCGTTTTCTACAATTTTTTCTTTTTCTATCACTTTCGCTCACATACGCTCAAGAAAAGGAATTAGACAAAGCCGCCAAAAAGTTTGAAAGTTATGCCTTTATCGATGCACAAAAAATCTATTTACGATTAGCAGGGGAAGGATATGAATCTGAAGAACTTTTTAAAAAACTGGGGGACAGTTATTATTTCAACGGCAAATACGAAGAAAGTGCCAAATGGTACAAAAAACTTTACGATAAATACCCGGAATCCTTAACACCAGAAGACCTATTCAGATATGCTCAATCCCTGAAAGGGGTGCAACAATACGAAGCTTCAGATCGTATTATGGAGTTGTTCCGAAAGGAAAAAGGTGAAGATTCTAGGGCAGAATTATTTAATGAAGAGCCAGATTATCTTGAGGAAATAAGCTACAGCGAAAGCGAGTATGAAGTTGAAAATTTGAGAAGAACCAACTCACGATTATCTGACTTTGGCCCGATGATCTATGAGAACAAATTGATCTTTTCTTCCGCCAGAGATACAGGATCTACCGCACGCTACATTCACAAATGGAACAACGAACCTTTTTTAGATTTCTATCAAGCGCCTATAGATGTTGAAACCGGTGATCTTGGAGCAGTAGAAAAGTTTGGCGGCATACTCAACTCCCGCTATCACGAGTCTTCCCCTACGTTTACAAGCGATGGGAATACTATGTATTTTACCCGAAACAATTTCAGTCAAGGCGTAAAACGCAGTGATAAAAATGGTACTGTTAGACTTAAGATCTTCAAATCGGTTAAAAAAGGCGGCAACTGGAGTGCCCCGGTAGAACTTCCGTTTAATGATGATGATTATTCAGTTTCACACCCCGCACTTAGCCCGGATAATAAAAAGCTATACTTCGCATCTGATATGCCGGGAACTGTTGGTTTTTCAGACATCTGGGTGGTTGATATTTTAGGCGATAATGAATATAGCGCTCCTGAAAACCTGGGCCCCATCATCAATACCGAAGGGCGTGAGAACTTTCCGTACATTAGTAAAAAAGGAAACCTTTATTTCTCTTCAGACGGGCGACCCGGACTTGGAGGTCTTGACATCTATGTTGTTGCTACCAAGAAAAATGGAGATGTGGCCTATGTTATCAATTTGGGAAAACCTGTTAACAGTCCGCAAGACGATTTTGCTTTCATCGTTGATGATTACCGCAATATGGGCTACTTTTCAACCAATCGTTATTACGGAATGGGAAGTGATGATATTTTCAAATTCACTAGAAAACCGGTAGAGATCCCGGTTTGTGAATCACTCATCACAGGTACAGTTAGAGATAAAGAAACCGAACTTCCTATACCAACCGCTACGGTGAGCATTCTAGATCTGGAAGGAAATGTTCTTGCCAGTACGCCTGTAAATGAAAATGCAGAGTATTCATTGAGTGTCATCTGCGGCCAACAGATTCTTATTCGCGCCAGCGAACCGGAATACTATTCTGCGGAAGAACTCGTAACAGTGCCTAAAGATGGCGACGATATGGTTGTTGATCTTTATCTAGAACCTCGCATCACCAAGATCAACCAAGGTGATGATCTTGCTAAACTTCTAGATCTGAAGCCTATTTATTTTGATTTTGATCGCTTTAATATAAGACCGGATGCTGCCGAAGAATTGACTAAGGTGCTGGCAGTTATGGAGTCAAATCCAACTTTAGTTGTTGAAATACGCTCGCATACGGATAGTCGCGGAATCGATTCTTATAACCTAAGTTTATCTGACAAACGAGCAAAATCTACAGCAGACTGGATCGTAAGTAGAGGTATTGATCCTACTCGAATTTCGGGTAAAGGATTTGGAGAAACCGAACTCATTAATGATTGCGGAAATGGATCTGATTGCACCGAAGAGCAACATCAACTCAACCGTCGCTCAGAGTTTATTGTGATCAGTTTTTAATGCTTTAAAGAAAACTTGTTCAAGGCAATTTTTAACATAAACCCTTTAATGACAAATAAAAAAGGAGCGCTAAAAGCGCTCCTTTTTTATACCCAAAACTAAACTCTAATTATTGGTTTTGGTCGTGTCTTGCGTTGCTTTCTTCTTTCCAAAGAGACCGCCTAAAACATCCTTAACCACTTTTTCTGTAGTGGTTTTAGTTGTTGTAGAGACTGAATCTTTTCCGGTCTTAACTGCGGTAGAATCTGTTGTGGTTTTAGTTCCGCCTAATAGTCCGCTTAAGGCTTGTTTTACTTTATCTTCTCCTTGTTGCTTCAACTTATCCTTTTGTGTAGCTACAATTTGTTGGGTAAGATTTGTAACTGCTTGTTGCGTATTAAGCGACACTTGCGGACTTGTAAAATTACCACTCAACGTCACCGGAAGGTCTACCGTATAGCTCTCAAGATCTGCATTGCTCAGATTTGCCAATGTACTCCCCACTTTAGAACCTAAGTAACTCCCCGGAACTTTTAAATTAAGCGTATAATTCATTGTATTTTCAAGACTATGCGTTCCGCTGACCCCTACGTTAATTCCTTTTATATTAAAGTCAAATGGTTTTACCGTAACCAAACCATTATCAAAACTCAGTTGGGTTTTTAAATTACTCAGATCCAGATTTTGAAGGTTTATAAAATCAAGTTTATCATCTAAAGCACTTATTAGTTTCATCTTTTCAGGCTTCACCTCTACAGTTAGCAACTGCGCAAGCGCGTTTCCGGCAAGGGAAGAAAGCACTGGTGTTAGATCGTCTGTTAAATTCCCTTTTAGCTGAATATTGGTATTCAATGCTCCCTGTAAAGCTTTCGCAATTGGGGTTAATTGCTGAAGCATTTCAAGACCTTCAAAAGATTGACTGATATCAACACTCTTTAGATCAAGCGCCATCTCAAAAGTTGGTGTAACACTTTTGGTGCTCACATTCCCATTGAGCCCGATAGCACCGCCAAAAATATCCGAGCGAATATTATTCAAGCTTGCTGTCTCATTTTGAACGGTAACATTTCCGCTTACATTTGACAAGGTAATATTATCATAAATCACTTTACCGGCTTTAAAGTCAAGCGTCGCATCTAGAAAAGAAGGAATTTTTATCGCAGTATCTCCGGAAGCTGTCGCACTAGTAGAAGCACTTTTCTCAGCTGTAGTTGCTGCAGCAGATTCTTCCTCCACCACGCTAAAGTCCGTGAGATTGATCACCTTAGAATTCACAGTAAAGCGCCCTTTCAAATCTTCTTTTGACAGCACAAACGGAATCAAGTTTTCTATACTTCCTTTTGCTGAAATATCAGTTTGCCCGGTTTGTGCATCCAGATTGTTTAGGGTGATCGTTCCGGGGTTGAAAGTCACGTTAGCCGAAGCCATATTCAACGCATTAGGCAATTCAGGAGAAACATATTTAAAATCCTTTAAACTTGCCGTACCCGAACTTTTGATATTTTGATACCGTTCTTTCTCAACGCTTTCCATATCAAAATTAGCCGTCATATCAACAGTTAATAGTCCGTTGATGTCTTGATCTAATTCTAATGGATACGCTTTCTCGAGATTGGCTAAATTCAATTTACCCTTCAACGCCAGATCAACAAGCGGATTTGTAGTAAGTCTATCTATTCTACCTTTGGCGTTAAAGACATCTTGATCAATTCTAAAGTTGAGATTCCCCAATCGCAGATAGGTATCATCTACATTACCTGTTTCATTCATAATCTGAGCGTCAATGATGATATCATTAACCGATTTTGGAAGATCTGGATATTTAAAAGACGCGTTATTAGATTGAATCGAGATATCCAGCATAGGTATATGGGTTTCATCAACCACTCCATTTATTCTACCATTCACTTTAAAATCGCCGGTTGTGGTCACTCCTTCCAGATTTTTAGCATAAACCTCAGGGATCACACCTAAGAAATTTTTAAAGTCACTAGATGGCGTTTCAAAAGCAAGGTCAAGTTCATTATTATTCTCATTGACTTGAATAAATCCTTTGAATACTAAAGGCAATTGGTTGATTAAAGCCTCATTTTCTTTAAAAGTGTAGCGCTGCTCATCAAGATTCATTTCGATCACTGCATCCAGAGCAATTTTATTGGCATTAAGGTAATTCACCCCATCAAAATCGAAAGATGCCAGCGCAGTCGTAGTCGTATTTAGGTTAGACACGGCTGCAGAAAAATCGCCGTCTCCTTCGTGATTGACTTCGGTTAACCTTAAAAAGGTTTGCGTGCTTTCATCTAAATAATTTATTCTGGAATTGTTCAATTCATAATGTTGCACATCAAAACTAAAACCACCTGAGCTATCCGCTAAAGTATCTTGCGTAGCAGAGGTTGCCGGGCTTTCTTTGGCAATATCATAATTGGCATTTCCAAGGCTATCAACTTTAATATTTACAAAACCTTCATCAAGCCGAATTGCATCGATCTGGATGGGTTTTCCCGATGAAGTCTTAAACAACTGCATCACGCCCATATCTAACTGAAGCGTTGCCCCGCTTGCAAGCGTATCGCCGGCAAAAGGCGCATTATTTACTACACTAAAATTTTGCACTTGCACGGCTGCATCAGGAAAACTGCTGAATAGCGTAAGATCAAAATCTTCCCAAGCCACAGTGGCATTGAGATTTTCGTTGATCGATTTCTTTAAAAGTTCTTCAAGCTGCCCTCTAAACAAGAAAGGAGCAGCGATCAAACCAATAATCAATACCAGAAGTACGATCCCTATAACTTTAAATACCTTTTTCATAATTCTATAATTTTTCTTCTTTCTGAAAAGCATTCAACTCAGCCCCTATCTCTTCCCCGGGCGCTAATTTGAAGCGTTTTCTAAACAAATAAACACCCAGATATAAAAAGGGTGTATCACAAACGGCAACCAATACTTTAAATAAAAAACCACTTAAAAGAAGCGTTCCAAACAGGCTCCATTCAATCTTATTAAATGCACACAAAAGCAATAACACGGTAGCCGTATCTACAAACTGACTAAAAAAAGTAGAGAAGTTGTTGCGTATCCACAGGTGTTTTCCTTTTGTCAGGCGTTTCCAGAAATGAAAAAGTTGAATGTCTATATACTGTGCAAATAGGTAAGCCATCATCGATGCCATCACCGCTACTACCGTAGCGCCAAAAACTTTATCAAACAACGCATTATCTACAGGAGACCAATCTGTGGCAGGCACCACTGCCGAAGTATACACGATAAGCAATGAAAAAATTGAGGCAAAAATACCGGCAGTCACTACTTGATTGGCTTTCTTTTTTCCGTAGATCTCACTGATTAAATCGGTTATTAAGAACGTTATGGGATACGGCAAAATTCCAACGGAAATCTCAAACTTGTATAACCCAAAAAAATCCCAGTAAAAAAACTTCTGAAAGATCAAATTAGAAACCACAAGAGAGCATATAAATAAAGCTCCCAAAATAAAATAGATGCGGTAGGCTGCCAGCGCATCTCTCTGGCTCATTGATGCTTGCGTCAAACTCTCCTCTTTTAAAGGTTCTTTTGATCAAAATTAGCAGAATGCACGGGGCTTTTACTTAAATTGCTCTTAAAATATTTAAGGCCAAAATCTCATTAAACCGCTACAACACATACTCTTATCACTAGGCAGCAATCAAGGAGATTCATTTGAAAATCTGCAACGCGCCGTTGATGGTATATTTCAAAATATAGGCAGCATAAAACAACTTTCTCCGGTTTATAAAACCAAAGCCTGGGGTTTTGAGGGCGCTGACTTTTTAAACTGTACCCTCTCAGCCACCACTACTTTAGATGCGGAAGCTACCCTAGACGCGCTGCTCGCTATCGAAAAACAATTGGGCCGGGAGCGCAAAGAACAAGCAGTTTATAGTGATCGTCCTATTGATATAGATTTGCTGTTTTATGGAGACAGTATTGTTGAAACCAAAAAATTGAGTCTTCCGCACCCGCAGTTACAAAAACGCAATTTTGTTCTGTTTCCGCTACGAGATATCGCCGCAACATTTAAACACCCTCTTCTCAAAAAAACGATTGAAGAATTAACTGCGGAAACCCCAGATGCAGAAATCCCTGAAAAACAATCTAAATGGCTTAAAAATCCGCAGGCCGCATATACCTTCAGCACGCATAATTATATTGCCATCGAAGGAAACATTGGTGCCGGAAAAACTACTTTAGCCACTAAAATTTCTGAGGATTTTAATGCTAAACTCATTTTAGAGCGTTTTAAAGACAATCCTTTTCTACCCAAGTTTTACGAAGATCAGGCGCGCTATGCTTTTCCGCTGGAAATGTCATTTTTGGCTGACCGCTACCAGCAATTGCTGGATGACATTGGTCAATATGACCTTTTTAAAGATTTTATGATCGCAGACTATGATAGTCAGAAATCATTGATTTTTGCAAAAGTCACACTAAGCGAAGAAGAATACAGTTTGTATCAAAAATTGCACGGGATCATGTATCGTGAGATCGCAAGGCCCGACTTATATGTTTACCTCTATCAAAACACCGAGCGCCTGCTTGAAAACATTAAAAAAAGAGGTCGTTCTTACGAACAAGATATTTCTGAAAGTTATCTTATTGACATCAATAAAGGATATCTGAATATGATTAAGAACAAACGAGGAAACAATGTCAAGATCATTGACATTTCCGGTTTAGATTTTGTTGAAAGCAGAGCAGATTATCTTAAAGTGCTGGACGCACTACAGGCTGTGGAATAGCAGAAGACAAAAAATAGTTTGCAATCGCTTGCTGAGCAAATCGGTAAAGAACAATGCTCTACCAGATCTCACCAGCCTAAGAGGTCAAATTATACTGAAGCGCATCTTCAAATTTTTAACGAATGACAGAAAAACAGGCTTCGTTGTAATTACTTCAGTTTTTTGCAAATTAGTTTTAAGAAAAGTAGATAATTCCGAGAACAGCGATCATTATAGCAAACCCTATAATCACGCCCATGAATATTCCGAAGCGTCGTCCATCCTTTATTCCTCGCACGTAAGACGCGTAATCAAAAGCTTTAGTTTTCATTTAAGTTGGGTTTTGGTTGAGAACGTAAAGATTCAAAGTTTAATTGCACCCCAACTGCATTTTAAAGAAACATTAATAAAGATTTATGATTAACAATTATACTTACTATTCACAATGTTAAAAATTAAGAGCTTTTTAGAAGCTTTGCATACATATCCCAAAGAACAATCCCCACACTTACTGAAATATTAAAACTATGTTTAGTACCCACCTGAGGGATTTCTAAAACCGTATCGGCAGCATTCACAACATGCTGCTTTACTCCCTTAACTTCATTACCAAAGATCACCGCGTATTTTGAATGCGCCTCAACAACAAAATCATTCAACATCACGGCTTGCTCAGCTTGCTCAACAGCCACTACCTGATACTGATTTTCTTGCAGTTCTTTTACCGCATCCAAAGTAGATTCAAAATAGTTCCAGCGTACAGATTCTGTTGCGCCTAAAGCCGTTTTGGTAATGTCTTTATGAGGCGGTTGTGCACAGATTCCGCAGAGATAAATCGCTTCGATCAAAAAGGCATCAGCTGTTCTAAAAACCGAACCGATATTATTTAAACTTCTAATATTGTCAAGCACCACAATAATGGGTGTTTTTTCTGCCTCCTTAAACGCTTCTACAGATTTACGATCGAGTTCGCTGTTCTTTAATTTTCTATTCATACCGCAAAAATAAGCTTCCGTAAGAAAAGCTCATAGTTAAGAATAGCATTGCTGTTGCTTATTGTTGAAAACAAATAAATAACTGGTTGCGTTTAACTCCTGTAAAACCTTGCGTATTTTTTAAATTTATCCCGCACAAACAGCAGCAAAAACTTACATTTAAAAGCGCTTCTGTGATGCTTCAATCCCTTTCAGATTTTTAAGATTTTATGGCAAAAAAGACCAAAGCAAAAAGTGTTACGCCACTGATGAAACAGTACAACAGCATCAAGACCAAGTATCCTGATGCAATGTTACTCTTTAGAGTAGGTGACTTTTATGAAACTTTTGGTGAAGATGCCGTCAAAGCTGCCGGGATTTTAGGTATTATCCTAACCAATAGAAACAACGGAAGCGAACGCTCTGAACTTGCGGGCTTCCCACATCACTCACTCAATACATACCTTCCAAAACTGGTTAAAGCAGGCTGCCGCGTGGCAATTTGCGACCAGCTTGAAGACCCAAAACAAACTAAAGGGATTGTAAAACGCGGCGTTACCGAGCTGGTCACGCCCGGAGTGTCTCTAAATGATGAAGTGCTACAGTCTAAAAGCAACAACTTCCTGGCCGCGATACATTATGGTAAACGCCTGCTAGGCCTCTCTTTTCTTGATGTGTCTACGGGTGAATTTCTAACTGCGCAGGGCGATGTTGCCTATATAGATAAACTGTTGCAAAATTTCGCTCCCAGCGAATTGCTTATAAGCAAGAAAAACAAAGCTGATTTTAAGGAAGATTTTGGGACTGATTATCATATTTTTTATCAAGAGGATTGGGTTTTTAAGCCTGATTATGCGCAGGAAAGTCTCAATAAACATTTTGACACCAAATCTTTAAAAGGTTTTGGAGTTGAACATCTGGAAGAAGGGATCATTGCTGCCGGAGCGGCCTTACACTATCTAAGTGAAACGCGTCACGATAAGCTTCAGCATATTTCCAGCATTGGCCGTATCGCCGAAGATGCCTATGTGTGGATGGATCGTTTTACCATTCGTAATCTTGAGTTATATCAAGGCACATCGATCAAGTCTATCACTCTACTTGACGTGATTGACAAAACCATCAGCCCTATGGGCGGGAGGTTGCTTAAACGCTGGCTGGCGCTTCCTTTAAAAAATCTTGAGCCCATTCAAGAGCGTCATGAGATTGTAGATTTTATACTCAATCATCCGGATTTTTATGAGAAAGTTTCGGCGCATATAAAAAAGATTGGTGATGTTGAGCGGTTGATTTCTAAAATAGCAACCGGTAAAGTGACGCCTCGAGAAGTCATTCTTCTAAAAAATTCTTTGGAAGCAATGATCCCAATAAAAGCGCTTGCTCAAAACTCAGAGAATAAAGCCTTGCAAATTCTTGGGGAAAAAATCAACAACCTTGAGCATTTAAGAGACAAAATTAAAGAAACTCTTACCGAAGATGCACCGGTTAGTGTTTTAAAAGGAAACACGATTGCTGAAGGTTTCCACAGCGAACTTGACGAATTACGCGACCTGGCAACTTCGGGGAAAGATTATCTTGACAAAATGCTGGAGCGTGAAACCGAACGTACCGGAATCACTTCACTCAAAATTGCTTCTAATAATGTATTTGGCTACTATATTGAAGTGCGCAATACGCATAAAGATAAAGTTCCCGCAGAATGGATTCGCAAGCAGACCTTAGTCAACGCTGAACGTTACATCACCGAAGAACTAAAAGAATATGAGGCAAAAATTTTAGGTGCCGAAGAACGTATTCTTGGTATTGAGCAACAGCTTTTTGCGCAATTAGTGAGTTGGATCACGCAGTTTATTGAGCCGGTGCAAACCAATGCGCACACCTTGGCACAACTAGATTGTTTACGCTCGTATGCCTGCCTGGCCAAAGAAAATGGCTATTGCAAACCCAGCATAGATGACACCTATGAATTGGAGATCACCGAAGGTCGCCACCCCGTCATCGAAAAACAACTCCCCATAAGTGAGCCCTACATTGCTAATGACACCTATTTAGACCGTGACACGCAACAAATGATTATGATCACCGGTCCTAATATGTCTGGTAAATCTGCTATTCTGCGTCAAACAGCTTTAATTGTGCTGCTTGCACAAATGGGTAGTTTTGTTCCGGCGAAAGCGGCCCGTATTGGTCTAGTCGATCGCATCTTTACCCGCGTAGGAGCCAGCGATAATATTTCAATGGGCGAATCAACTTTTATGGTTGAAATGAATGAAACGGCCAGCATTTTGAATAACATTTCTGAACGCAGCCTTGTGCTTCTTGACGAAATAGGTCGCGGCACCAGTACTTATGATGGGATTTCTATTGCTTGGGCAATCAGCGAATATTTACACGAGCATCCGGCGAGGCCTAAAACGTTATTCGCGACCCACTATCACGAACTGAATGATATGGGCGAAACCTTTAATCGAATCAAAAACTTCAATGTTTCGGTAAAGGAGCTCAAGGACAATGTTTTATTCTTACGAAAACTTATTCCCGGTGGAAGCGCGCACAGCTTCGGGATTCACGTCGCTAAAATGGCCGGAATGCCCCAGCAAGTACTACACAGAGCTAATAAAATGCTGGCGCAGCTAGAACAATCTAACCGAAAAGAAGAACATCGCGATGCTTTAAGCACAGTTGAAGACGACGAAATGCAACTGAGTTTTTTCAACCTAGACGACCCACTTTTAGAAGAAATCAAAGACGAAATCCTTCATACAGACATAGATACACTCACGCCGGTAGAGGCTTTAATGAAGCTCAATGAGATAAAGCGTATGCTCGTCAGAAACAAAAAAAATCAGGTTTCATAACCACTTTTATTTTTTTCTGAAAAATGCTTTGCAGATTAAAGAAATCTTGTAAATTTGCATCCGCATTAGACAACAGGTCTTATGTAATGCGAAAGTAGCTCAGGGGTAGAGCATCACCTTGCCAAGGTGAGGGTCGCGGGTTCAAATCCCGTCTTTCGCTCAAAACAACACTCCATTAGACAATGGGGTTTTTTATTGACAGCCCAAGCTCGGGTGGTGGAATTGGTAGACACGTTGGACTTAAAATCCAATGAACATTAGTTCGTACGGGTTCAAGTCCCGTCCCGAGTACAGAGAACCTCTAGTAATGCACTAGAGGTTTTTCTTTTTATATATGCTTCTGAATGTCATTTCTTTAACTAATAAATTATGTTAAATAATATTTTAGATTTGAAAAATGCCTTTCAACTTCACTATCTTTGCTCTGATTTTAAATCTCATCCCTAACTTACATATTTTATAATTCCACCCCCTACAATTGAGAATTATAGAATATTTACTTTAATTAAGGCACGCTTTTTGAGCATATCTTAACCAACAAGGAGACCTTGAGGTCCATGATTTTTAAAACCAAACGATAATCGCCCCGATTTCAGATTATGATTTTTTCTAAATTTTTCAATAAGTCGAGCAATCTCGATAAAGAGCTTGATCGCAATTTACTTTTCGCTCCTAATTACTTAATTCGCGAACAAAAAGTCAATAATAATACGCAATACATTTTTGGAGGTCACTCCATAATTACTATTGAGCAAACACAAGGTAAAAATGTAGGGTTATTTTTTAATCGTACACGCACCTCAAAATCAAACAAACTCAATCTCAATCCTAAGAATGAATTACACTTAGGCTTCCAAACTATCGCTGAAGTCAATTATTTAATTTTAGGTACGCGTCAACATTTATCGCACGTCAAACCAGGTGATCTGTTAGAGATCTGCTTTAATGATGATTCGAAAATCAACTTGACACTCGAGTCAACAGATGAGAAAGCAACAGTTAATAAAGGATACGCCTGTAATGTACGCGCAAAGATTAATGATAAAGAATTAAAACATTTTCAGAAGAAAATGATGAATACCTATAAGCTTACGCTCAATGCTTCGGGAGAAACTGTTGAAGGTGCGTTTGACAAGGAATTTTGTCAAAAATTCAGGGAAGTAGCGCAATCCTATGTGTTCTGCTTAGAGAATTACTACTAAACGTTTAAATTCATATACTACAAAAGACCTCTTTTCAGAGGTCTTTTTTCATTTATAATGGGTAAATTCAGCGTTTAAATTCAATGTAAATGCTAAAACGTTTTTCTCTTGTACTTGCAGCCGGACTCACTCTTTACGGTTGTAAAACGCAAAAAGCTGCCACAACTCCGGCAGCAGAATCTTCTACGAGTCAAAAGTCAAAATTAAAGCCGTATAACAAAGTCATAACTGCCGAAGCTGAGTCAGACAATGGACTTTTTACAACGCACAGGCTAGATGATCATCTATATTTTACAATCCCGGATAGTCTGATGGGAAAAGATATGTTGCTCGTAAGTCGCATTGCCAAAGTTCCTGCCGGCTATGGCGGCGGCTATGTGAATGCCGGATCAAAAGTTAATGAGCAAGTAATTCGCTGGTCTAGACGCGGTAACTTTGTAGATGCCAGAGTTATTAATTTTGAAAATCAAAGCGATCAAGACAGCCCCATCAACAAATCGGTTGAAGCGAATAACTTTTTTCCTATTCTATTTAGCGCCGAGATCAAAGCACTTGCCAAAGATTCTACCGGGGTAGTGATTGACGCAACTGGTCTTTTTACTCAAGATATCACCGCGATCAATGCGGTTTCGCCAAGACTACGCAAGCAATACAAAGTAAAACGCCTTGACGATAAACGCAGCTATATCGAGTCGGCACACGCGTATCCTCAAAACATTGAGATCAAACATGTGATGACTTATGACACCGAAGAACCACCGGAGCGTGACCAAGCCAGCACACTAACCTTCTTGATGAACCAATCTATGATTCTTCTTCCTGAAGATAAGATGCAACCACGTATCGCAGATGAGCGCGTAGGCTGGTTTACCCTTAGAAAATATGACTATGATTCTGATGCACTAAAATCTGATGATTACCGCATTTTAAGAAGATGGAGATTGGTGCCAAAAGACATTGAAGCATACAAACGCGGCGAACTGGTAGAACCGGTGAAACCTATTATTTACTATTTAGATCCGGCAACACCGCTTAAATGGCGCCCTTATTTTAAACAAGGAATTGAAGACTGGAATGCCGCTTTTGAAAAAGCAGGATTTAAAAACGCCATTATCGCTAAAGACCCTCCTTCTCCGGAAGAAGATCCAGAATTTAGTCCGGAAGATGTGCGCTACTCGGTAATTCGCTACGTTGCGAGCACCACACGTAACGCCGTTGGCCCTTCGGTTTCAGACCCGCGTACCGGTGAGATTTTAGAATCTGATGTGATCTGGTATCACAATCACCTACGCTCCTACCGCAACCGCTTTATGATAGAAGCAGGCGCTCAGAATCCGGCTGCACGAACTTTAGAAACTCCTGAAGCCGAAATTGGCGAAATGATGCGTATGGTGATTGCACACGAAGTAGGTCACGCAATCGGTCTTCCACATAATATGAAAGCAAGTTCTGCATATCCAACTGACTCTTTACGAGTTGCTTCCTTTACTCAAAAATATGGTCTAACCCCTTCTATTATGGATTATGCTCGAGTAAACTATGTTGCGCAACCCGAAGACCAAGGTGTACGCTACATCAGAATGATGGGACCTTATGATTATTATGCGGTAAACTGGGGATATCGCTACATTCCTGAAGCGGAAACTGCGGAAGAAGAAAAACCTACGTTAGACGAATGGATTTTAGAAAAAGCAGGAAATCCGTGGTACGAATTTGGAAGTTCTACCGGAGTTGACCCACATTCACAAACCGAAAGTTTAGGAGACGACAACATTAAAGCCAGCTTGTATGGGTTGGCAAATATGAAAAAAGTGATTCCTAATTTGATCGACTGGACAACCAAAGACGGTTATGGCTATGATGACCTTGATGAAGTTTATGGAGAATTAACACGCTTATGGAGGGGTTATGTTTATCATGTGATCACTAATGTGGGTGGAATTTACGAAACACGCAAAACCGCAGATCAAGACGGTGTGGTTTACGAGCCGGTTCCTGAAGCTATTCAGAAAGAGGCGGTGGCATTCTTAAATGAGCATGCTTTTACCACTCCTGAGTGGCTTCTTGACAAGGAGATTTTAAATCGAATTGAATCAGACGGTGCTATTGAACGCATTCAGAATTTACAAACCCGCGCTTTAAACAGCCTGTTAAGCGTAGATCGTATCAATCGCTTGGTGAGCACGGTAGAACAAGAAGGAGCTGACGCCTACTCGCCTATTGAGTTGATGACCGATTTGCGCAAAGGGATTTTCAGCGAATTATATGCCGCGCAGAAAACCGATGCTTACAGACGTAATCTGCAACGCGCTTTTATAGATATCGCTTCAGAATACATCAAAAAAGAAAAAGCAGATGATGACGAAGTATTGAAGTCAGACGCAAGCGCATTGATGCGCGGCGTACTTAATCAAATGCGACGCGACCTCAATACCAGAAAGAATTATTCTGGAGACACGATCACACAGTACCATTTTGAAGATTTGATCGCACGCATTGACACCGCTTTTGACCGAGATTAAATTTTAATCCTAGAATAAATTTTCAACGCCCGACTGCTGCCAGTCGGGCGTTATTTTTTTAACAGAATTCTTCTTAAACCCGCTGTTAATTTGCCTTAAATCAGGTTAAACCCTGTTAATTGCAAGCATAAATGCGAATCCCTGAATATTTTAGTAATGGATTTCAGCAGAAGCTGCGACCATCAACTTAAAAATTACAAGCTATGAGTTATTCAGATAAAATGGGCGAAAAGCTCAACGAATTACTAGAGAAAAATTATGATGCTGAAGCAGGTTATAAAAACGCTGCTGAGAAAGTTCAAAATTCAGCATTAAAGAACTATTTATTGAGTCGCGCACAAGATCGCTACGATTTTGGGCACGAATTAAAGGCCGAATTGAAAACTTTTGGTCAAGAACCAGAAAAAGGAACCAGTCTTGCCGGTGACGCACACCGCCTGTGGATGGATCTTAAAACTGCACTTTCTTCAGATAAAGATGAAGCTGTTTTAGAAGAAGCGATCAGAGGAGAGCGTGCAGCAGTTGACGAGTACGATGAGATTTTAAAAGAAGAGAGTCTCCCATCCTCTACGAAGTCAATTATCACTGCGCAACGCAATAGTGTAAAAGCCGCGTTGAATGAAGCCAAAGCACTTGAAGTATTAGCATAAATCAAATTCTGGGCTTGAAATAGTTTGAGTCCAGAATTATAGTGTTAAACTAACCAACCTAACGTTAAATACTCTTAATGTGTTTGTTTTCAGCATATTGAATCACTATATTAAGAATGGATGTCATCGAAACACATCCCACCAACCAAAAATTTGTTTCGTTAATTAAAGAAGATAGAAGATGAAGTTTACTGAGAAAATATCGAACAATTTAAATGAATTACTAACTAAAAATTACGATGCCGAGGCCGGTTACAAATTGGCCGAAGAAAACGTAAAAGACAATACGCTAAAGGAATATTTTGGGCGTAAAGCCAAAGAGCGTTATGATTTTGGGCATCAGATCAAAAATGAAATAAAAGTGTATGGCGAAAGTCCTGATAAAGGAACGAGTGTAGCTGGAGACGCACATCGCTTATGGATGAATGTAAAATCAACCTTATCAAAGAATAGTGAGGAAGCGATTTTAGAAGAGACCATTCGCGGTGAAAAAAATGCGATTGAAGAGTATCAAAGCATACTAAACAATCCAAATCTCCCACCGACAACGGAAGCCATTTTAAATACACAACTTGACTTGATTAAAGGCACATTAGAAGAAGTAAAGGCCTTTGAAGTTATGGCATAGATACATTTATTTGAATTAGCCAACCGAAAATAAATGTTGAAAAGCGCCTTGATCTCACGATCAAGGCGCTTTTTTATTGACTCCAACAAAGGTTTACACCTCGAAGCTTTCTCTGATATAATTTGTCTGAATTAGCCCGTTGATAACTCCCCAAAACTTAACTTTTTAAAGCCTCTGCTTTTCTTTAATTTTAAACTTTTCCGCGTTTGCGACTTCGCAAAAAATAACCCAAAGAGAACCAGAGATGTACCTGATATTTGATACCGAAACCACCGGCTTACCCAAGAACTGGAACGCTCCCATCACCGATTCTGACAACTGGCCAAGAGCCATACAGATCGCGTGGCAGCTGCACGACGACATGGGTAATTGTATTGAGCACGAGGATTATTTAATTCGGCCTGACGGGTTTGACATTCCTTTTGACGCCGAGCGTATCCACGGGATCTCTACCGAACTCGCACAGCGCGACGGTTTACCTTTAGGTGAAGTACTGGGCAAATTCAAAGCGGCACTCGAGCGCACCAAATTTGTGGTGGGTCAGAATGTGGGCTTTGACGTTAATATAATGGGTGCGGAATTCCACAGATTAGATGTTTCTAATCAGCTACAAGAGCTTCCGGTTCTAGACACCTGTACCGAAACTACTGCACAACTCTGCCAAATTCCCGGTGGGCGTGGTGGTAAATTCAAATTACCCACACTTACCGAGTTACACCAGTACTTATTCAATCAACCTTTCGCGGAAGCGCACAACGCAACCGCCGATGTAGAAGCAACCACGCGTTGCTTTTTTGAACTGGTGCGCAGACGTGTTTTCACACAGGAAGAATTGGATGTTCCTGCCGGATATTTTGAGAATTTCTCAGAAGCTAATCCGCAGCCTATTGAGTTTATTGGTCTAAAGCACATCAACCTCAAAAAGGCTTCAGATGAAATTCGCAAAGAGCTGCAAAAAGCAGATCAGGCCGATATTTCAAAAGAAGAAATAAAGGAGAATAAAGAGCAATTGGCCAAGGTAGATTTTGTGCATTTGCACAATCACTCGCAGTTCTCTATTCTTCAGTCTACCGCCAGCGTTCACGACTTGGTGGCGGCAGCAAAAAAACATAAAATGCCCGCGGTGGGAATCACCGATATGGGCAATATGATGGGAGCCTTCCACTTTGTGAAAGCCTTGACCGCTCAAAACAAAGCAGCGCAAAAGAAAAACGACGAACTTCTAGAAGCCGGCGAAGAACCTACCGAAACCATCATCAAACCTATTGTAGGTGCCGAGCTTAATGTGTGTCAGGATCATACCAACAAAAGCCAAAAAGACAACGGATATCAAATCGTTTTTCTGGCAAAAAATAAACGCGGCTATCACAACCTTGCAAAAATGGCATCCCTTGCCTACACCGATGGTTTTTACTACGTGCCGCGTATAGACCGCGAGATCGTTGAGCGCTATAAAGAAGACATCATCGTGCTCACCGGTAACCTGTATGGAGAAGTCCCGAGCAAGGTTTTGAATGTAGGTGAAAAACAAGCCGAAGAAGCCCTGCTGTGGTGGAAGGAAACTTTTGGTGATGACCTATATATCGAGGTGATGCGTCACGGTCAGGAAGATGAAGATCGTGTGAATCAAACCTTGATCGAATTTTCTAAAAAACACGATGTAAAACTGGTAGCGACCAACAACACGTTTTACATTGACAAAGAAGATGCTCCTGCGCACGATATTTTGTTATGCGTGAAGGATGGCGAAAAAGTAGCTACGCCTAAAGGTCGTGGCCGCGGGTATCGTTTTGGTCTGGACAATGAAGAATACTACTTCAAGTCGGCAGACGAGATGAAAGCGTTGTTTACTGATCTGCCGGAAGCCATAAGCAACGTAGATGAGATCGTTGATAAAGTGGAAGCTTTCGTTCTGGCACGTGACGTACTCTTACCGGCCTTTACCATTCCTGAAGAATTTCAGTTTGAAGAAGATAAACAGGATGGTGGTAAACGTGGGGAAAACAAATATTTAAAACACATCACGTTTGAAGGTGCACGCCAGCGGTATCCTGAGATCACTCCCGATATTGAAGAGCGCCTCAACTTTGAGCTCAGCGTTATTGAAAACACCGGGTATCCCGGATATTTCCTGATTGTGGAAGACTTTATTCGTGAAGCCCGAAATATGGGCGTTTCGGTAGGTCCCGGTCGGGGTTCTGCTGCCGGGAGTGCGGTAGCCTACTGTTTGGGAATTACCAATATTGACCCGATCAAGTACGACTTGCTTTTTGAGCGTTTCCTGAATCCGGATCGTGTGAGTATGCCCGATATTGATATCGACTTTGATGATGAAGGTCGAAGCCGCGTAATGGATTATGTGATCGACAAATACGGTGCCAACCAAGTGGCACAGATCATCACCTACGGTACGATGGCTGCAAAATCTTCGATCAGAGATACCGCGCGGGTTTTAGATCTTCCGCTGAGTGATGCCGATCGTATCGCCAAGCTGATCCCTAATATGTCTAAACTCGCCAAGATCTTTGGGCAGAGTGAAGCCGACTTGAAAAAGAAATTCCGTTCTGAAGATTTAGTCAAAGTCAACGAACTTTTAAACTTAGCGGAAGGTGACGATCTTGAGGGGCAAACCCTAAGACAAGCGCGCCAACTGGAAGGTTCGGTACGTAACACCGGAATTCACGCCTGCGGGGTGATCATCACACCAGACGATATTACCAATTTCGTTCCGGTTTCTATCGCTAAAGATTCAGACTTATACGTCACGCAGTTTGACAACTCGGTCGTAGAAGAAGCCGGTCTACTAAAAATGGACTTCTTGGGTCTGAAGACCCTGACCTTAATCAAGGACACAGTAAAACTGGTAAAACACAAGCACGGGATCGATCTGGACCCGGACAGTTTTCCGCTAGATGATGAGAAAACGTATGAGTTGTTCCAGCGTGGAGATACGGTTGGGATATTCCAATACGAATCACCGGGGATGCAAAAACACATGCAGGCGTTAAAACCTACGGTTTTTGAGGATCTTATCGCAATGAACGCCCTGTACCGCCCGGGACCTATGGAATACATCCCGAGTTTTATTGCGCGTAAACACGGGGAGGAAGAAATTCAGTATGACCTTCCTGCGATGGAAGAATATCTGGAAGAAACCTACGGGATTACAGTTTACCAAGAGCAGGTGATGCTGCTGTCGCAAAAGCTGGCTGGCTTTAGTAAAGGTGATGCCGATGTTTTGCGTAAAGCGATGGGTAAAAAGATATTTGCCCTGCTGGAAAAACTGAAACCACAATTCTTAGATGGTGGGGAGAAAAACGGTCACGACCGAAAGATTCTCGAAAAGATCTGGAAAGACTGGGAAGCTTTTGCCGCGTACGCTTTTAACAAATCGCACTCTACTTGTTATGCGTGGATCGCCTACCAGACCGCCTATTGTAAGGCCCACTACCCTGCCGAATATATGGCTGCGGTACTGTCAAACAACATGAACGACATCAAACAGGTGACCTTCTTTATGGAAGAATGTAAACGTATGGGACTTGAAGTTTTGGGTCCTGACGTGAATGAATCGTTTAGAAAATTTACCGTTAACGATCAAGGCGCAGTGCGTTTTGGTATGGGAGCTGTAAAAGGTGTAGGTGCCAATGCCGTAAAAACCATTGTTGAAAACCGGGAAGAGGGCCCGTATCGCAGTGTGTTTGATCTGGCTAAACGTATCGACCTGCGTGCTGCCAATAAAAAAGCTTTTGAATCCCTGGCACTTGCCGGTGGCTTTGACAGTTTTATGGCTACGCATCGTGCACAATATTTTAAAGATGAAGGCGACGGAATCACTTTTCTGGAAAAAGCGGTGAAGTATGGTGCCAAATTTCAAGAGAATGAAAATTCTGCTCAAGTAAGTTTGTTTGGCGAGGCCAGTGAAGTCCAGATTCCGGAGCCGGTGGTACCTCCTTGTGAAGAATGGGGAACGATGGAAAAACTACGCCGTGAGAAAGAAGTGGTGGGTATTTATATTTCGGGGCACCCGCTGGATGACTTCAAACTGGAAATGGATAATTTCTGTAACGGAAAAATTAGTGATTTTAATAATCTGGAAATGCATCTCAACCGCGAACTCACCATTGGCGGAGTCATTAGCGACGTGCAACACCGGGTTTCCAAAAACGGAAAAGGCTGGGCTGCTTTTACGGTTGAAGATTTTGACGAGTCGTTTGAATTTAGAATGTTTGGCGAAGAGTATCTCAAGTTCAGACACTTTTTAATCCCGAACTCGTTTGTGCATATGCGCGTATTTATTCGTGAGGGATGGACCAACCGCGACACGGGTAAAAAAGGCGATCCGAGAATGCAGTTCAACAACTTTATGCAGCTGCAAGACGTGATGGAAACTTTTAGCAAAAAGCTTACGATCAATCTGGATCTGCAAGAAGTGCAAGGCGACCGTATCGAGCAATTGCGTGAAACTTTATTCAACCACCGCGGTGATCATAATTTGCATTTCTACGTGTTTGAGCCTAAAGAAAAGATTGCACTACAAATGCCAAGCAGAAAGAAAAAGGTAAAAATCAGCAGCGCTTTGTTAAATGAATTAAAAGCGCAACGGTTTAGTTTTAAATTGAACTAAGTGGCGAGGCTTTTATGATTTTGATAGATACAATCTTTTAACTAATTGTTTTAACAAACCCTGTTTTTCATGAAAGAGTTTTATACTTTATTTGGCAGTTAAGCAATTCCTAATAAGGCAGTTTGGTGGCTTGGTTACCCCTAATTTTGTATAAAAAAACAAAACCGACGCTATGCAAACAACTATTGAAAAATCAGCCGGAATGGGCGCGGTCTATAAAGACGGCATCACCACCTTTAGGGTTTGGGCTCCAAACGCAGACAAAGTCAATGTGGTGGGCGAATTCAACGACTGGGATGAGACTGCAAATGAATTGACCCTCGAAGAAAACGGCTACTGGTCTACTATATCTGAGCAAGCCAAAGAAGGCCAAGAATATAAATACAGGATTCAAAATGGTGATCAATCGTTCTATCGCAATGACCCCTATGCCTTTGAAGTGACTAACAGTAACGGCAACAGCCTCATTCGCACATTAGACTTTGAGTGGGATGACGCAGATTTTGAGATAGCTGATTGGAATAAACTAGTTATTTACGAATTACACGTAGGCACGTTTAATCGTAAACAAAAAGATCAGGTAGGCACGTTTGCTGATGTTGTTGAAAAATTACCTTACCTGAAAGAACTTGGCGTGAATTGCATAGAACTGCTTCCGGTTGCAGAGTTTGCCGGTGGCATTTCTTGGGGGTATAACCCGGCGCATCCTTTTGCAATCGAGCAGGATTATGGCGGACCTGAAGGATTAGCACATTTAGTGAATGAAGCACACAAGCAAGGCATTGCGATCATTATGGATGTGGTTTATAATCACTTTGGCCCTTCTGATGTAGATCTGTGGCAGTTTGACGGTTGGAGCGAAAACAACAAAGGCGGTATCTATTTTTATAACGATCACCGCAGCGCTACTCCTTGGGGAGACACCCGCCCAGATTACGGCAGACCCGAAGTGCGCCAATATCTACGCGATAACGCCTTAATGTGGATCGAAAAATACCATTGCGACGGTTTACGGCTGGATGCAACGTCATACATCAGGTATGAAGGAGGCGGTCTGGGTGAAGACACAGCCATTGACGAGGGAAACCAGATGATGCGTGAGATCAATCAGGAGTTGCAAGCAAAATATTCTAAAGTGATCACCATCGCTGAAGACCTAAAAGGAGATGAATTTATCACTAACGGCATTGCGTACGGCGGTGTGGGCTACGGTGCGCAATGGGATATGCATTTTGTGCATCCGGTGCGTGAAGTGTTACAGAGCGTTAGTGATGATGGTAGAGATATTCAGAAGATCGTTGACGCATTAGAATATACCTATAGCGGAAATAAGTTTAAGCGCATTATTTATACCGAATCGCACGATGAGGTTGCTAACGGAAAAGCACGCGTTCCTGAAGAAATTCAGCCGGGAGATGCCGAAAGTAAATTTGCTAAAAGACGTGCAGTTCTAGGGCTTGTGCTTACTCTTACCGCCCCGGGAATACCTATGTTATTTCAAGGACAGGAGTTTTTAGAAGATGAGTACTTTCAAGATACCGAAGCCTTGGACTGGGAGAAAGAAAATAGATTAAGCGGAATTAGAGAACTTGTTAGTGACCTTATAAAACTACGCACCGGAGCTAGCGGAGGTGCAAACGGTTTGCTGGGACAGCATCTTGAGATCATTCATTTTAATCCGGAAAATCAAATTTTAGCTTATAAGCGCGGTGGCTCTGAAGAAGAACAAACGCTTGTGATTCTCAACTTTAAAAATCAAGCCTATGAGCACTACGGAATTGGAATCGCTGACGATAAAAATTGGAAACTGCGCATAAATGCCGATTGGAAGGGATACGATATAGATTTCTCTGAATTAGAAGTTACGGATCTAAAAATAGAAAAAACCGAGACCGATGGCAGACCGCTTACCGGAAGTTTTAATATTCCTGCATACGGCGCATTAATTTATACCGCAGAGTAAATCGTGAAGTCTTTGCGTGAGGGATAGTAGCGGCATCCTTTTTTACGGCTCGTAAAGCCGTAAAAAAGATATAGCGTATAGCCCGACCCTTGGGGCACGCCCAAAAAGATATAACGGCAACTTTTAAAAATCAATTTAACTGATTAAAACATAGTCAAATCTAATTCGCTGGTTGTAAGCTTTGGAAAAATAATTGACTAATTTTGCATAATAATCTAATAATAGAATTAAAATGGCACTAGAAATAACAGACGCAAATTTTGAAGAAACCGTATTACAATCAGACAAGCCTGTATTAGTAGACTTTTGGGCTGCTTGGTGTGGGCCTTGTAGAATGGTAGGACCTGTAATTGAAGAGATCAGCACAGAGTATGACGGCAAAGCTGTTGTAGGTAAGCTTGATGTTGATGCTAACCAGGAGTTTGCTGCAAAATATGGCGTACGTAACATCCCAACTGTTCTGATGTTTAAAGACGGGGAAGTAGTGGGTCGCCAAGTAGGTGTTGCTCCTAAAAATGTATATACAGAAGCTATTGACGGTTTACTATAAGACTTATACTCTTATTTGGGTAAACGTACATTATAAAAAAGGTCTGACGTTGCGTCAGACCTTTTTTATTAGCTCCATTAAAGGGTTTAATCCTCAAAGGCTTGTCTGCCTCCGTTTACGAGGTTTACTTTTAGCTAGTATTTAGCCAGTCTCTGCGAGATTTTACAAGCAATTCATATCTTAAATGCTTATACTTGTTAGACTAAAATTTGTACGTTAATCTGTAGAAAAAGCCTTAGGGCTATTTAAATAAAATTCAAAAAATGGAAAATAAAAAAGGAAAACCACAAGACCTCATCGACGCAAAATTACTTGAAGAACGCAAAGTGTTCTTATGGGGTCAGGTAGACGATAAAAGCGCAAAGCACGTTGTAGATCGTTTATTGTATCTGGACGCGTTGAGCAACGACGAAATTCAATTTTACATCAACAGTCCAGGAGGCTATGTGACTTCAGGATTTTCAATCTACGATACCATCAAGTCGATTAAGAGTCCGGTGTCTACTATTTGTACTGGTCTTGCAGCGAGTATGGGAAGTATTTTGCTTTCGGTAGGTGAAAAAGGACGTCGTTTCATTCAACCGCACGCCCGTGTGATGATTCATCAGCCTAGCGGTGGTGCTCGCGGACAAGCAAGTGATATCGAAATTACGGCTCAAGAAATTTTAAAGACCAAAGAGTTGAGTGCAAAAATTCTTGCCGATAACTGCGGCCAGGACTTTGATAAAGTAATGAAAGATTTTAACCGTGACCACTGGATGGGCGCAGAAGAATCTGTTGCCTACGGAATTGTTGACGGAATTCTTTAAGCCATAAATAGTAAGCAGCTTGCAGTAACAGTGAGCAATCTTCAAAAAACGAAGTACTGTAAACTGAGACTGCGAGTTGCAAACTGTAAACCCTAAACCATAAACGTGATCGATCTTCAGGCGCATCTTAACAGCATTGCAGGTTTCAATAATTTGGAACTGCTCGCCGGTCAAGTGGTGGAAGGTTTTATAAGCGGGATGCATAAGAGTCCGTTTCACGGGTTTTCTGCGGAATTTGCAGAGCACAAAGTTTACAATACAGGTGAAAGCACCAAACACATTGATTGGAAGCTCTACGCACGTTCAGATAAGTTATATACCAAACGCTACGAGGAAGAAACCAACCTGCGTTGTCATCTCATACTAGACAACAGCAGCAGTATGCACTACCCTGCACTGAAGCAAACCGATTTAAACAAACCTAATAAAATTGCTTTTTCTGTACTGGCCAGTGCGGCCATTATGCAATTGATGAAGAAACAGCGTGATGCGGTAGGGCTCAGTATTTATGCCGAGCAGTTTGAATATTATGCCCCCGAAAAAGGTAGTGAGCGTCATCATCACATGCTACTCGATCAATTGAATCAGGTTTTGATCAAATCTGAAAAATCACAAAAAACAGACACGTACGCCAACTTGCATTTTATTGCTGAAAAACTAAAAAGGCGTTCGCTGGTGTTTTTGTTTAGTGATCTTTTTCAAAACGAATTGCAACAGGAAAAGACTTTTGAAGCCCTGCAGCATTTGAAGTATAATAAGCACGAAGTTGTACTTTTTCATACCTACGATAGCGCTACTGAATTAAATTTTAATTTTGACAGTACACCTAAGCGTTTTGAAGATGTCGAGACCGGAAAATTTATAGATATCTTCTCAGACAATGTGAAAGAGGGTTACAGCAAAGCAGTAAAAGACTATTTCTCAGCGACTAAACTTCGCTGCGCGCAATACAATATTACCTATGTAAACGCTGATATACAGCGTGGCTTCGCTCCTATTTTGAGTTCATTTCTAGTAGAACGGAAGCAGTTTTTATAAGAAATAAAAAAACTTTCATTTTTTGTTTGCACACTTAAAAAATGCGTGTATATTTGCACCCGCAAGAAAGGAAATGATCAACGCTTCTGCTCTTGCAAAGTTCATAAAATGTTGGTCTGGTAGTTCAGTTGGTTAGAATATCTGCCTGTCACGCAGGGGGTCGCGGGTTCGAGTCCCGTCCAGACCGCAAAAAGCGCTTCATTTGAAGCGCTTTTTTTGTTTATAGCTGTTTCAACTAGTTGAATTTTACTACTTCAGAATATTTACCGGGTTTTTCTGCTCGTCAATGGCAACAAACGTAAACTCGCCTTGTATGGCTTTTTCACGATGTTCAGAATACATTTGCTCCACGTAGATCGAGACGCCTACTTTAAGACTTTTGGTTCCTAAATGAATGATCTGACCTACAAGCTCAATGATAGTCCCGGCAGGAATAGGCTTATTAAAGTCGATTTTATCACTACTTACAGTTACCACAGTTTGCCGTGTAAATCGGGTAGCCGTAATAAAGGCCACCTCATCCATCAGCTGCATCGCAGTGCCTCCAAAAAGCGTATCGTAATGGTTTGTAGTATTCGGAAAAACCGCTTTAAATATTCGGGATTCGGCTTTTGCTATGCGTTGCTCTAAAGTCATTAGTTTTTTAAGATTGTAAGTTAAAGCTTAACTGATTGCATCAACAAATATTGTGACTTAAGAATGCTGAATATGCAATACGAATGCTAGCTTATTTTTAAGAAAGAGAATTAATTTTATTTGAATCTTTTAGGCTCCGGAAGAGGAACGTATTCTTCTGAATCTCCCGGTATTTTAGGAAACGCTTCTAAATTTTGTTCTTTCCAACTGGTTTTAGCCTGCTCTAATACGGCTTTATCTGAGCTCACAAAATTCCAGAACATAAAGCGTTCTTCTTCAAAGGGCGTACCTCCAAACAAATACAAGGTCGTTGCTTGCGTAGTCTCAAAAGCACACAAGGAAGCTTTTTTCGCCACAAGCAATTGTTTGGTTCCATAGGTATTTCCTTCAATACGCACTTCTCCTGACAATACATACATCGCGACTTCGCCAAAAAGCCGATCGCCAATATCTATTTGCGCGGCATCTTCGGTTTGTATTTCGATAAAAAACAACGGACTATGCACCGGCACGGGTGCTTCTTTACCCTTGATTTTTCCGGCAATTAATTTGTAGTGTATTCCGTCTTCTTCCCAAGCGGGAAGGGCTTCTTTTTCAATATGAAAAAAGGATGGCGCTCCTTGCTCTAAGGCTTTGGGCAAGCCTACCCAAATCTGAAAACCGTGCAAGAACTTTGATTCGTCTCTTAAATATTCCGGGGTACGTTCAGAATGCACCACTCCTTTTCCGGCGGTCATCCAGTTTACCGCGCCCGGTTTGATCTCCACAGCATTTCCTAAACTGTCGCGATGAAAAATACTTCCTTCAAATAAATACGTTAATGTGGAAAGCCCAATGTGTGGATGCGGTGGAACATCAAGATTTTGATACTCTTTTAAACACGCAGGCCCCATATGATCTATAAATAAAAACGGACCTACCGCACGCTTTTTTCTAAACGGAAGCAAACGCCCCACCATAAAATTCCCGATATCGGCCGCTTTCTCTTCGATGACCAGCCCAACGTTAGATTGCATTTTTTCTTTATTTAATTTAAATACTACTGAAGTATTAAAACTAAACAAGAATGGATTAAAACCCTAACAGCATTCCGCTTAAATCGATGGGTGCTTTTAAAATTATATGATTCCCTGCCGCGTAAGTTTTGCGATAAGATGGGTTGAGTTTTTTACATCAAACTGTACAAAAAGTTTACTCACGCGCTTGTCTAGCGAACTCTCGCTATTAGGCTTTACGCCGGCTTTAATGAGGCGATCACGTATTTCACGCTTACTAAAACCTTCGGCCATATCTTTGATCACAAGAAGATCTAGTTCTTCTAATTCTACCACATTATGCTGCGTATTCCAGTCGATCTGAGGAGAAATAAAAATCTCATCATTACAAACCGCATACACCGCTTCTACGAGTTCGTTAAGACTCTTTCTCCCTTTGCAGACATAACCATTGATCTGATCTTCTTCAACCAATTTTTTTATTCTCACCGGATTATCTTCTACAGAATTCACAATGATCTTAAGGTTAGGATCAACCTTTCGCACAGCCTTTATGAGTTCGTAGCCAGAAGTTAGTTTACGAGGCAGCGTGCCGGGTTTAAAAGACAGATCTGTAATCAAAAGTTCTATAGGCGCGCCTTCGTTTAAAGCCACTTGCACTCTGCTAAATGCGGTATCACAATACAAGGCCTCTTGAATTTCAGTAATAGCCATGCGCTCTTTAAGGGTATCTACAATACTCTTATTATCTCCTTGAAAATCTTCGGCAATCAGTATTTTTTTAAACATCAACAGCGGCTTTTAAAACGGAATTTTTATGTGGGAAGTAAACCCAGATTCTTCTTCGGTCTCAAAACTAATGCTTCCTCCTATGGCTTCAATACGCTTTTCCGTAATGCGCAACCCGTTTTTAAGCTGAAGCGCTTCGTGGCTTGCTCCTTTACCGTTATCTGAATACGTGATTTTCAGATGCTTGGAAAGCATTTCAAACTTTAATGTCACGCGTTTTGCCGCGCTGTGCTTGCGCATATTCAACATCAACTCCCGCAAGATCTTATATAACGTGATCTTGTTTACCGGCCGCACCAGATCCCAGTCTATCTTATGAAAACCTAAAAGCAGTAAGTTAGTGTCCTGCGGAACCTGAGACCGAAGCATCAGCGACAAAGCGTCTTTAAATCCTGCGCCCGTATCAATATCATTGAGGCTTCGGGAAAAATCCCGACTTTGATTGTAAAGCTTTTCGAGCTGATCTAAAATGGCATCTATATTTTCTTGCCGCTGCAGCAAGAGCATTGCAGTATTAAGTCCAGATCCAAAGTCGTCGTGCAGCCTTCTGGAAATAGCAGCTTCCGTATCATAAATGGCGCTAAGCCTATCTATATTATGCTGAATTTTGAGTTGGCGCGCTTTGTAGCGCTGTACGTAATAAATCAATAAAATCAGTAGTATCGCAACTACTAAGGCCGCGATGATCCAAAGTTTAGTAAACCGTTCTTGAGCGAGTTCTAATTCTCTGAGATTTTTTTCATTCTCTAAGCGTAAAATAGACTGTTCTTTTAATTCATCGTCATATTTATACTTGGCAAATTGCGTTTTTACTTTAAGCTCGCTCTCATACAAACTGTCTCGTAGTTTGATATAGCGTTCCTTAAGTGCGGCATTTTGAGGCTCTAATTGCATTTTGAACACTAAAACCTCGAGTTCGCCTCCTGATGAATTAATCTCTTTAGCCTGAATTTTAGCACTATCTAAATATGCCCGCGCGAGCTCAGGTTGAGGCTTGAGATAAAACTCGCTTAAATGCAGGTAGCTAGAAATGATCCCGCGCTTATCATCTTGTAATTTTCGAACTTCTAGTGGTTTTAGAAAATCCTGTGGTTTAACAAAAACTCCTGAAGACCATCTGGCATACGTGAGATTGTCAAGAACTCTGGCTTGAGTGGTTTCTGAATTTGCTAGCGTATCTTGCTTAAGGGGTTCTAGAATTGCAATCGCCTTTTGGTACTTTTTTAAATCAATATAAACGGTAGCGTAGTTATTTTTATAAACAGAAAGATTGGCTTTAGGCGCCTCTTTTGTAATCTTTGCGTAAAATGCCAAAGCTTCCTCATAGTTATGCAAATGTCTGTGACTTTGAGCAATTCTATCCATCGCAGACCAATACGTCACAGAATCAGTTTCTTTTTTTATGTACTTTAAAGCTTCGGTCAGGGTTTCTTTACCGCCAAAATAATCACGTTTCTTATATTGAATACCTCCCATATTCAAGAGTGCAGTTCCTGTTCCACTGCTATCGTTCGCCTGCTGATAATAGGTTTTTGACCGGTTATAGCGTTTAAAAGCGCTATCTGATTGATGTTTTACTAACTCAAAGTAATATCCTAAAAGGTAATGCTGCATCCCCATTTCTTTGGGCGCAGTATTAACAGCCGCATTCTTTTGCATTACAGCATCATAATGCACCAAGCTATCATACTGTCCCAATGAATAATGCAACCAGTTTTTGTTATAGAGAATTTTAGTATAAAGTGGGTGCTTAGGTTGTTCTCGAACACCTTCAAATGCTCGATTGGCAAACTCCAAACGCTCTTGCAAGCTGTATTGCGCTTCCCGGGCTTCATTGTTATAAAAAGCAAGGGAGTCTTTATTTTTAGGAGTAGGATCTAAATGCTCATTAGATCGGGTACAGGCACAAAACCAAATTAGGGGCAAACAAAGTAAAAGTCTAAACAAAGGGGCTAATTTTAGTCTAAAGCTACTAAAAAGGAATCACCCCGCTATAATAATCAAGCACTCTTGATGTCAAAAGATAAGCATATCTGGCGTTTGTTAAATTTATACGGGCGTTGTCAAGATTGTTTTTACTCGTGATATAGGCCACACTAGTAGAAACTCCCAGATTGAACTTCACTTCATTAATGCGGAAAGACTCTTCATAAGCCCTTACTTGATCCTCTAAAAAATGATAATTTTTAGACGCTGCTTGTAAATCAGCATAGGTTTTTGAAATGTTCTGTTTTAAGGCACGTTTGGTCTGCTCTAAAACCACCGAAGCTTGATCGTGATTTACATTTTGCAATTGCACCGCATTTTTTGCCTGAAATCCATTAAAAATGGGAATACTCACCGAAACACCCGCTGCACTATTCAGGTTATTATTAAACTGATCAGTGTATGAAATAGGCAATGCATCAAATAAGCCTTCTTGTGTAAAAACAGCATAATCTGTTCCGGCAACGGTTACAAAATCTCCGGTTTGTACGGTTTGCGTTCCGGCATCCTGAAACAAACGCGCAGCGCTGGAATAATTGGTTCCAAAATTTGCAAACAAACTGATCTGCGGAGTGTATTGAGCGCGAGCGACCGCAACTCCTTTTGCTGCTGCTTCCTCGCGTAATTCTTTTGCTTTTACCGAAGCGAGATGTCGTAAAGCTGCTTCATAAACGCCGTCTGCAGTTTTTTCCCGAGGTTCAAAGTCGAGTAAAAGTACCAGTTGAGAAGCTTCAATAGAGCGCTCTGTGTTCAGTAAAAATTTTAAATCTGTAATTGCATTGTTCAGACTGTTATTAGCATCATTTACCGCGCTTTGATCTAAAGCGACCTGACCCTGCAAATCGTGATAAGCCACAGGATCACCCGTTTCTTCCTCTTGTAATTTTTGCAGTCGGTTAAGTTGTTCTTTTGAAGTGATCAAACGTGTTTCGGCGAGTTTTACCAATTCTCTAAAGTTGAGCACCTGCAAGAAATTTAAGGTTACATCTAGCACTACGTTCTGGCGTGCTTCTTCAATTTCCATTTCGGCGGCAGCTTTATTGAGTCGGTTTTGCTTCAACGTATTTAAAATTCTAAAGCCGTCAAAAAGGATTGTATTAATACTAAGTCCGGCGTTAGAATAAGTCAGCTCCTCATTCACATAACTGTTTGTGAACGGGTCGATACTTCGTCCGTTACTGAGCCCCAAATTATAATTGGCATTTACTGACGGAAGCAGCGCATTGCGGCTTTGCTTAAACTGAATGGTTTCGGTTTCTGCGCGTAGACTGGCAGCTTTTAAATCCAGGTTATGAGTCAGCGCAATTTCTACGCACTCTTGCAGACTGATGTTTTGCGTTTCTTGTGCAATTAACGTGTAGCTGCAAGCACAAGCTATAAAGGCGAGCTTTAGCGATTTGATAAACATACTAAAATTGATTGATGATGAATTTTACCAACAGCCCTAAATATGCCCAAGACTGTTGGTCAGTAATATTCGGAAAAGGTTGATTAGGCCTTGGTTTTACTTCCGTCTAACAGGTGAATGATTCGGTTACCATATTCGGCATTCGCTTCAGAATGCGTGGCCTGAATAATCGTCACCCCTTCTTGATTCAGTTCTTTAAAAAGCTGCATAATTTCTTCCCCTTGTTTAGAATTGAGGTTTCCGGTAGGTTCATCTGCCAGAATGAGTTTGGGTTTTGCGATCAAGGCACGCGCGATTCCCACTAGCTGTTGCTGACCACCGCTCAACTGACTGGGAAAAAGGTCTTTTTTACCTACAATATTAAACCGATCGAGCATATCTGCCACCAAAGCTTTCCGCTCTGAAGACTTGATATTTTTGTATAAAAGTGGCGTTTCTATATTTTCATAAACCGTCAATTCATCAATTAAATGATAGGCCTGAAACACAAAACCAATGTATTCCTTATAGAGTTTAGAGCGGTGTTTTTCCTTGAGCGTGTGCACCGACTCGTCCAGGAAATTATATTCGCCTTCCTGAAATTCGTCAAGCATCCCGATGACATTGAGCAAGGTTGACTTCCCCGATCCTGACGGACCCATAATCGAGATAAATTCGCCTTCTTCTACCTGAAGACTGATGTCATTTAAAAGGAAAACACGTTTTCCTCCTTGTTTGACCCACTTGTAAATATGATTGAGTTGTAAAAGCATTATCTATTGTTATTTCTATTCTTAGGGTTATTCAGTTCTGAGGGCTTTTACGGGATTAGCAATTGCGGCTTTTAGCGTTTTAAAACTCATAATAAGTACCGCGAGCAGCATCATTCCTAATCCACTTAAAGCAAATACCCACCAGCTCATTTCGGTCTTATAGGCATAATCTTCAAGCCACTGATGCAATCCCCACCAAGCGATAGGCAGCGCGATCACATAGGCTACGATGACCAGTTTTAAAAAGTCGGTACACAGCAGAGCATTAATTTGAAGAATAGAAGCTCCCAATACTTTGCGAATCCCAATTTCTTTGGTGCGTCGTGAAGTCGTGTGAATCACCAGTCCCAACAATCCTAAGCAACTAATGAGCACCGCGAGACCGGTAGCCCAGTTGAGTAAGGTTGCAATACGTTGCTCTTGCTTATAAAATCTTGAAATGCTCTCATCTACAAACGTGAGCCTAAACTCCTCTCCGGGATACACCTCTTGATAAAGTTGCTCTACTTTCGCGATGGTATTTTGCCAACCGGAAGATGCACCGGTAAGTTTAACGTGCAGCGTTCTAAAATTGGTTCGGCGATCTCGGCTGGTATCTCCGGTAAGCATGAGTGGCATCACTTTATCTTTCAGCGAGCGCTGATTAAAATCCTGCATCACTCCAACGATCAATCGTTGATGCGAATTGAGTTCAAGGTATTGACCAACAATTTCCTCCGGATCTTTAAAACCAAAAGCACGCATTCCGGTTTCATTGATCACATATTCTTCAATGGTATCATTAAGTGCAGGTCTTCCGGCAAGCAATTCGATATCATAAAGCTTTAGATATTCATTATCGCCATTCAGAATTTGTAATTCCTGAATAAGCTCTTGGCCGTCTTTTTTAAAGATTCCCATTCGCGTTGCCATATTGAATGAGGCAGGCGGCATTCCCCCCAGACTCACGTTTTGAATTTCAGGAATACGCTTCAATTCTTGTTCTAAAACAAGCCGTTTGTCTATTGAAAAATCATCCCAAGGCGTTTGCAGATACGCAACAGCTTCGGCATTAAAGCCTAAATCCTGATGCAGCATATAATAGATTTGCTTACCTACAAGGAGTGTCGCGATCACAAAAGCCTGTGCAATCGCAAACTGAGAAACGGTTAACACCTGACGCAAAACGCCCTTATCTTTGCTGCTCGAAACGCTTCCTTTAAACACGCGTGCCGGTTTAAAACGGGACAACACGACTCCGGGATAGAAACCCGACAGTAAAGTGATCACTACAATAAGCACGACAACCAGTGCTGCGAACCAAGGAGTCAGCATAAGACTCAGCTCAATTCCATCTGCCATAAAACTATCAAAAGCCTTAAGCGCTAAAACGCAGAAAACAACAGAACATAAAGCGGCTATAAGCGTGAGCAGAAAGGTTTCACCTAAAAACTGAAGCACCAATTGACATTTAGAGCTTCCCATAGTTTTGCGCACTCCAATTTCCTTAGCACGACTTGCTGCCTGGGCCGTGTTCAAATTGATAAAATTGATGCTTCCCAAAAGCAACAGGAAAAGCGCCACAAGAACCAAGCTTATCAAAATACCTTTATCAGCTTCATAACCCGAATAGTCATAGGCGCCATACTCGTGATCAAAATGCAGATCAGACAAGGCTTGTAGGTTGAACGTTCGCCTATTATTGTACTTGACCATATCATCATCAACATGCGCTTTGCTTAAAGCGGCTAATTGTGTTTTGATTTGCTCAGGCGTGCTGTTCTGCGCAATCTTGATGTACAATTGGGAAGCATTATTGGTATTTCCCCATTCATCTCCTAAAATCTCATCGCTGCTTTCAGTTTGCTTTGCGGTTTCTAGCGAAATGAATTCGTTAAAATAAAAGTCAGTTCGCTTGTCATAATCTTCAACAATCCCGGAAACAGTTGCTGAAATGGTTCCGTCATAGACCAAAGCTTGTCCCATTACAGCTGCTAAAGGCATATTCGGAAAATATGCTTCAGCACGTTTTCGGGTTAACACCACACTATTGGGTTGCTGTAGTGCCTTTGCTTTAGAACCCGCGATCCATTCGTATTGAAAAATGTCAAAATAGCTGGCTTCGGTGAGAATAATGTGTTCCGGATCTTTAAAGGTTTGCTTGTTTGCTTCGGCTTTAGCTTCAGAAATCCACCAATTATAAAAATAAGCCGATTGCTCAACACCTGTGACTTGCTCCTTAGCAGCAATGCGCATAGGCGGGGTAACCCCTCCATTTTTTAAACTGCCTTGCGGCGTTTCAAAATCGGTTACCACACGATATATGCGATCGCCGTCTTTGTGAAACCTATCAAAGCTAAAATCATAATACACCATGAGTCCGATCACAAATGAAGCACTCAGCCCAATAGCCAGACTAATGACATTGATCGCTGAGAAAAGCTTGTTTTTCCAGATGTTACGCCAGGCGATTTTGATATAGTTTTTAAGCATATTATTGTTATTACTATTCTGTTCTGATTGATTTTACCGGATTAGCGATTGCGGCTTTTATGGCTTGAAAGCTTACAGTAAGCATGGCTATGAGCAAGGTGATTCCGCCGGCTAATGCAAAAATCCACCAGCTCATTGCTGTTTTATACACAAAATCCTGTAGCCACAATTGCATTACATACCAAGCCAGTGGGATCGCTACTACCGCTGCTACAACTACAAGAATTAGAAAATCTTTTGACAACAAACGCGTGACCTGAAACACAGAAGCTCCTAATACTTTACGGATCCCTATCTCCCGTTTTTTCAATTGCGCCGCATAAGTGGTTAGTCCGAAAAGTCCCAAACAAGACACCAAGATCGCAATCACTGAAAAGATGTTAAACAGTTTTCCGGTACGCTGATCTTCGCGGTACATCTTTTCATAGGACGCATCTAAAAAAGAATAGTCTATCGGAAAATCAGGGGTGTATTCTTTCCATAGTTCTTCGACCGCGGCGATAGTCGCTGTAGTGTTCGTTCCTGAAGTTTTGAGATATACACGGTAGGCGTCGGGTGCATAATACATCACCGCTGGGCCAATATCGCTTTTTAAATCTCTAAAATGATAATCTTCAACAACGCCTACAATGGTGCCTTTGGTTTCGTATAACTCTAAATTTTGTCCCACGGGATTGGTCATTCCCATCGCTTTAGCCGCGGTTTGATTGATGATAAAATGTGTAGAATCTGTACTGATGCCTTTAAAGTTTTCTCCTGCGATCAGATTCATTTTTAAAAGCGGGATAAACTGTTCATCTATCGCCATTGGTGTTACGACCAATTCTTGATCGACTTCTCCTGCACCCCATTTGATATCTCCGGTAGAATTCTGATTATCGATAATGGGGTTAGAGGCAAACGAAACACCGGTTACTCCCGGAATATTAGTCAAACGTCGTTTTACCGTTTCGGCGTGTTCCTGCATACTGCCGCTCATCCAAAAGTTAAGCACCTGACTGCGATCGTAGCCGGGATTCTTTTCGGTTAAAAAATCAAGTTGACGGCCTATAACCAGCGTACCAATAATGAGCATCACCGAAAACACAAACTGTACGGTAACTAATACTTTTCTCAGCGTTCCGCGGCTAACGCCTCCTACTTTCCCTTTTATGGCTTCTAAAGGTTTAAAAGAGGTAAGCATCAGTGCAGGATAAATGGAAGAAACCACTAACGTGATTATAAAAATCCCCAAGATATACAGTGGCAGTGGCCCTTGAATCAATTCTAAACGCAACGACTTTCCGGAAAGCTGGGTGAACTTAGGTGCTAAAAGAAATGCGAGCCCAATAGCTAAAAAGATCGCTATACTGAAAAACAAGATCGACTCTGCAATAAACTGCCCAAATAAACTGCGTTTACCTGCTCCTATGATCTTACGAATGCTTACTTCTCGTGCCCGCTGAAAAGCTCTTGCAGTAGCGAGATTCACATAATTGATACAAGCAATCGCTAGAATGAGTAACAAAACTATACCAAAAATTTTAACCGTATTGATTCCTCGTGGTTCGCCCGCTGAATTATACAAATTCATCGCGGTAATAGGCTGTAAATAATAGGCTGCTTTATCATCAAACAGGTCGGCATTAGGATCATTTTGCTGTTGAATTTGCGTAAGTTTTTGGGTAACTGCAGCAACATCATCTACAGAGCGCAACTCGAGATAGGTGATATAATTAAAGTTTCCCCAGTCGGTATCTAAAGATTTCCAATACTTGCTGGTTGCGTAACCGGCTTTAAGCGATTCCATAGAAAAAAATAGCTCATAGGAAACGCTCGAATTTTCCGGTATATCTTCAACCACACCGGTAATAATGTAGTTTTCTTGATGATCTGCCTCTAAGGTTTTACCAACGACATCCGTGGTCCCAAAAAGCTTTTCAGCAATAGCTTTTGTAAGCACCACTGCATTGGCATCGTTAAGCAGGTCTCCTTTGTTTCCTGCTAAAAGTTTTCGCTCAAAAAGATCAAAAAACGCCGCATCTACGTAAGCTCCGGTAAGCTCATAATCGGTATTTTTTACAGTATAGAGTCGGTTTGACCAATTTTGCCGAAGTCGAACTGCACGTTTAACCTCGGGTATATCGCTTAAGGCATATGCTGCCACCGGACCTGTTGAAGAGCCCCAGGTTTGAACAGTACCACCACTTTTAATGTTACTCGAAACTCGGTAGATCTGATCGTGATTGCCGGCAAAACTGTTATAGCTCAGTTCTGACTGAATCCAGATTACGATAAAAATGGCAATGGTAAGTCCTATCGTGAGCCCCAACAAACTTATAAGGTTGTAGAACTTATCTTTTTTGAGATTCCGCCAAGCGATTTTGATATAATTTCTAAGCATGTGTGTTGGTTTTCTGTTGATTGATTTCCTATTCCGTTTTTAGCGATTGGGTAGGATTTTGAAGTGCGGCTTTTATGCTCTTAAAACTTATCGTAGCCATAGCTATAAAAAGCGTGATACAAGCCGCTAGCACAAATTGACCCAACTCAAGATCCACGCGATATGCAAAATCCTGCAGCCATTTTTGCATTAAATAATATCCTATCGGAAACGCGATCAAAAAGGCGATGGCTACCAACTTGATAAAGTCTTTGGCGAGCAGACCAACTATTTCGGCAACGCTGGCGCCCAACACTTTTCGAATTCCGATTTCTTTAAAGCGTTGTTCGGTGGCAAAGGTGATTAAGCCAAACAAGCCCAGACAGGCCACAAAAATGGTTAGCATCGTGAAGATGCTTAGAATCACTCCCATTTTTTCTTCTTTGCGATAAGTTTCCTCAAAAGAATCTTCTAAAAACGAATAGGTAAAAGCTTGCTCAGGATTGAATGTTGCCCACTTTTCTTCAGCAAAATCGAGAACTCCTGCGACGTCTGCATTCTTGGTTTTTACGATCAAACCGCCGTAAGGATTGTACGCCAAAACCAAAGGATCGATCTCGCTGTGTAAGGATTTAAAATGAAAATCTTTAATGATTCCTACTACCGTTAAACGTTCATTTTCTGCATCGGCTGCACGTTCAAAAGTTGCTCCTATAGGATTTTCGCCCAGCCCTAAAATTTTTGCTGCCTGCTCGTTCAGGATCACTTTATCAGATTCATTTTTTAATTCCGTAGAAAAATTGCGTCCTTCAATCAATTCCAGTCCCAACGTGGGGATATACTGCTCATCTACATCATAAAAGAAGAATTTTCTCAGGTAAGTATTATTCTTAAAAATTCCGCGCAAATGATTGTCTGTTTCTCCCGCAGGAACAAAAGCCGATCTGCTTATACTGGCAATTCCGGGGTTTTGAAGCAACTCTTCTTTATAGGCGTTTACACGTTCTGATCCCATTTTATAGGCATCTCTCAGCACAATCACCTGCCCTTTCTCATAGCCTAATTTTTTATGCTGAATGAATTGCATCTGTTTATATACCACGATCGTAGCAAGAATCAAAGAAGCCGAAATCACAAATTGAAAGATCACCATCCCGCTTCTCAAGCTTGTGGTACGACCGCTACGCGAAACCTTATTGGTAATAGCCGCCAGCGGTTTAAACCCAGACAATACAAATGCCGGATACGCCCCTGCAAAAAGACTTATACCTAAAATAAAGACTATAAGTAGCAAGATATTTTGAACGGAAATAAAATCGAGCAGCGCAAGTTCTTTTCCGGCTAGGGTATTGAACGCCGGTAAAAGCAAGGCCATGATACCGATCGCCAGAAGGGTGGCAAAAGTTGTAGTGAGTATAGATTCGGTTAAAAACTGCGTGATCAATTGCTTTTTTGCCGAACCTAACACCTTACGAATACCTACTTCTCTACTGCGTTTTGTTGCAGTTGCCGTAGCGAGATTCATAAAATTAACGCAGGCAATCAACAACATAAATAACGCGATCGCACTAAAAATATAGACGTATTTGATATCTCCAGTGGGAGACAGCTCGGTGTTCGGACTAAAATCTGAGTGTAAGTGAATATCAGTAAGTGGCTGTAAAAACAAGCCCAACTTATTGTTCTGCTGAAATTCTTCATAAGAAATCCCAATGGCCTGCTTGACCTGATCTCCAATATATTTTTCTAAAAGCGCAGGAATTTGTGCTTCCAGCTGTGCCAAGTCGGTTTCAGGCTGAAGCTCTAAATAGGTCGCAAAACCTGAAGTCACCCACGAATTTGAAGTACTACGCATGTTGTGCTGCATCGGTATAAAAACATCAAACTGCAGATGGGTGTTTTGCGGAAGATCTTCGAGCACCGCGGTTACTTCGAGGGCTTCTTCAATATCCTGAAATTGTATGCGCTTCCCTAAAGGATTTTCTGTACCAAAATACTTTTTAGCTTCAGATGCGGTAAGCACGATGCTGTTGCTATTTTCAAGCGCAGTTTTAGGATTTCCTTTGAGGAAATTCAAATGGAATAATTCAAAGAAATTAGGATCTACAAAGGCGGCTTTCAACTCTTCATAGCTGGTATTCTTGTATTGCACCTGCGGATTGTACACCATACTCAATCGCGTGGCATTTTTTACTTGCGGAAAATCTGCTTTAAAAGATTTGGCCACCGGCGCAGCAACCATGGCCTCTTTGAGTTCCTCTCCGTTTACGTTTCCGCGAAGCACAACACGCGCTAAACGATCTGCATTATCAAAAGACTGTTCGTAGCTCAACTCATCCCAAACATAAAGCGAGATCATCAAGCAACTGGCAATCCCAATGGCAAGACCACAGCTATTCAAAAAGAACAGGGATTTGTCTTTTTTGAGATTCCGCCAGGCGATTTTAAAATAGTTTTTAAGCATAACTGATGTTATATTGGGAGTGATGAAGTCCCGTTTTATTGATTGATTTTCGGCAGTTACCGATTGATGAATGAATCCCCGTAAGGAATTTTAAACTTCTAGTGTTTTGCTTTTATACTCGGTCAACACATTTTCGGTTACCTTCTGACCGTCGAGCATCCTGATGATGCGATGGCTGTATTTGGCGTCGTGCTCACTGTGTGTAACCATAACGATCGTCGTCCCGGCTTCGTTGAGTTCGGTGAGCAAATCCATTACTTCATTACCATTGCTGCTGTCCAAATTTCCGGTAGGTTCATCGGCAAGTATGAGTTTAGGGTTATTGACCACGGCGCGTGCAACGGCCACGCGCTGCTGCTGTCCTCCAGATAATTGCTGCGGAAAGTGTTTACGACGGTGCATGATTTGCATTTTCTCAAGCACTTCGTCTACACGCTTTTTACGTTCTGCAGGTTTAACGCCGGTATAGATCAGCGGAAGCTCTACATTTTCAAAAACGGTGAGTTCGTCAATGAGATTAAAGCTTTGAAAAACAAAACCGATGTTGTGCTTGCGCAAATCGGCACGTTTGCGCTCATTAAATCCCGCTACTTCAATTCCGTTGAAAATGAAACTTCCACCGTCAGGATCGTCTAGCAAACCAAGGATGTTAAGCAAAGTTGATTTACCGCAACCCGAAGGTCCCATCACGGCTACAAATTCACCTTCCTGAACTTGAAAAGACAATTTGTTTAAGGCGATGGTACGCACTTCTTCAGTGGCGTAGTATTTCTCTAAGTCTGTAATTTTTATCATTAGGAAACGATTAGTGTTAATACTGTGATGATTAGTGTTGTCATAGGTTTATATTTTAATCCTGAAGTACCAATTCTTGCACTTCTTCGTAGTTATCATAACTGCTGGTGATCACGCGATCGCCGGGTTCTAAGCCATTTAAGACTTCGTAATATTCGGTGTTTTGACTGCCTAGCGAAATGTCTGCTTTATACGCGGAAGCTCCATCTTCACTTACTTTAAAAATCCAATTTCCACCGGTTTCTTGAAAAAAGCCACCTTTCGGAATCAATAACGCTTGTTTTTCCTGACTTAAAGCTACACGAATTTGCAGCGTTTGCCCGCGACGAATACCTTCAGGAACTTCAGATTCAAATTCCATATCTACCTGAAACCTTCCGTTTGTTACTTGCGTGTATACTTTTTTGATGACCAAATTGTAGTTCTTTCCGTCAAAATCAAAGCTTCCGGTCTGACCGGTGTAAATCCTGGAAATGTAATGCTCATCGATATCTACACGCACCTTATACCCGCTCAACACATCTATTTGCCCCAGACGCTCTCCTTTATTTTTAGACTGACCAATTTCAGCATCCAGCGAAGTTAATTGCCCGTCAACCGGCGCTTTCACCACGAGATCAGCCACTTTACGACGCATCAACTCCAAGGCATTTTGCGTACGCTGGTACGAACTAGTTACTTGATTTTTTTCCTGTTTTACCGCCAATGAATCTTGCTCCAGAATCTGCTTGGCAAGCTGCATACGCTCTTTCTGGTAGTTGTAATCATTTTGAGATTTAATCAAATCCTGACGCGCGATCGCATCCTTGTCGTAGAGTTTTTTGTTGAGTTCGTATAAACGCTTGGCTTCAATCAGACTGTTCTCTACATCAGTGTATTGATTGAGTTTATTGATGGTATTTTGGCGCGCTGCGTTCTGCGAAATCTGCATCTGCGTCAGCAAATTATACACCTGCGTTTCTTGATTGACCAAACTCAATTCTAAATCGGTATTCGAAAGCCGTAAAATGGGCTCGCCTTTTTTCATAATCGCCCCATCTTCAACAAACTTTTCCTCCACGCGACCACCCTCTAAGGCATCGAGATAAATAGTTGTGATAGGCATCACCACCCCATTCACCGGGATATTTTCCTGAAAAACACCTTGCGTCGCAGTGGCAATACTTATGCGTTCTTTTTGCACATTGAGTTTTGCATTTCCGGTAGTGGATAGAATCACAAAAAGGATAAGCGCCACGATACTAATAGCACCAACGATCATCAGTATTTTAGAAGTTGTAAAACGCTTTTTTTCTAAAGGGATGTCCATAAATAAATTGTTTGCACCTTCTAGTTAAGCAATACTGTGCCAAAAGTTCAAAATATTGATTTACAGTGCTTTAATCGACAAGTGCAATTTTAAAGTGTTCGGTTTTGATACACATCATGTACGGCTGTGATACAGTTTGTTAACCTGCAGAAATAAGTCTTTTAATCCCAAAAACTGAAGCCTTATAAATTGTAATATTGTACGTATGCAACTCAAAGACGCTCATATATTAGTCATTGATGACGATGAAGATGTGCTCACCGCGCTACGGCTTTTGCTCAAACCCAAAGTAAAACAGGTGGTCGTGGAGAAAAACCCTAATGCGCTGCAAGGACTCCTCAATGCGCAGGATTTTGATGTTGTTATTCTCGATATGAATTACAACGGACTCGTAAATACGGGAAATGAAGGTATTTTTTGGCTGAATAAAATCAAATCTTGGAAACCGGCAACAGACGTAATTCTCATCACTGCCTATGGTGATATTGATCTTGCCATACGATCGCTAAAAGAAGGAGCCTCTGATTTTCTCGTTAAACCCTGGAAAAACGAAAAGCTTCTCGATGCGATCAGTGAAATCCTAACTAAAAAACGCAAGAACAAAAACCTTAAAATCAAGCTAGATTCGGCGACCGAGATCATTGGGGAAAGCGAACCGATGCAAGAGCTTTTTGTGAAGCTGAAGAAAGTAGCGCCTACCGATGCTAATATTTTGGTTTTAGGTGAAAATGGTACCGGTAAAGACCTGATCGCACGTTCTATTCACGAGAATTCCTTGCGTAAGGATAAACCTTTTGTAAAAGTAGACGTGGGTGCGCTCACCGAAAGTTTGTTTGAAAGTGAACTTTTTGGCTACAAAAAAGGCGCATTTACTGATGCGCGCGAAGACCGAAAAGGACGTTTTGAAGCCGCCCAAGGCGGAACCTTATTTCTTGATGAAATTGGCAATATTCCCTTGCGGCAACAGGCGCGGTTGCTTACGGTTTTGCAAAACCGGCAGGTGACGCCTTTGGGAGCCAATGAGGCAATCCCGATAGACATCAGATTGATTTGTGCAACCAATCTTAGCCTGAAGGATCTCGCGGATGAAAATACGTTTAGAAAAGATCTTATCTACCGCATCAATACTGTCGATTTGATCATTCCGCCGTTGCGGGAACGCCAATCTGATCTCACCTTACTCGCGCATTATTTCGTGAAAATTTATTCCGGAAAATATGGCAAAGCTTCTTTTGAACTTGATCCCGGCTTTATCAAAAAGCTTAAAGAGCACCCATTTCCCGGTAATGTGCGGGAGTTGCAATATGCATTAGAACGCGCTGTGATTATGGCTGAAGGAGGAATTCTACACGCTGAAGACCTCGCTTTTTCCCCCATCGAGCAACAGCCTGAAACCGAACTCAAATTAAAAACGACCAATCTGGACGCGGTTGAAAAAAATACCATCCTAAAGGTGATCGAGAAAAACAAAGGCAACATCTCCAAATCGGCTAAAGAATTGGGTATCACGCGCACGGCCTTATACCGCAGACTCAACAAATATGACCTATAAACGCTATACCGCCGGACTCTTACTCAGAGTGTTGCTTTTGCTGGCAGCATTGGTGGTGTTGGCTTTTGGCATCGTAAAATTGAATACTTATGCGATACTCGCAGGAAGTCTCGCAAGCATCGTTTTGCTCTATTTTTTACATAAGTTTCTCATCAGGCGTTTTGTAGCAATGGATGATTTTTTTGAAGCCGTCAAGTACCGCGACTTTTCCCGATGGTTTTCAGAAAAACACGGTCCGCAGGATCTTAGAAATTTGCATAAAGGCTTTAATTCAGTAAACAAAACCATTAAAGCCATCAACAATGAGCGCCAGGCGCAATTTGTCTATCTTCAGAAAATACTGGAGATGGTTGATGTAGGTATCATCGCCTACAATTTAGATTCAGGCGCTATTCTTTGGGCCAACGAATCAATACTGAGCACGCTTGATCTACCTGCTTTTAAAAACATTCATTTTGTTGAAAAAAGAAGACCGAAACTTTATGAGGAGCTTTTTGACACCTATCGTACCGAAGCGACTTCCATAAGTATTACGCTGAAAAATGAGCATCTAAAAGTCTTGATCTCTGAAACGGTTTTTCAGGTAGAGGAAGATGCATTTAAACTGGTGGTGCTGCAAAATATTGAAGACACACTCAATCAGAATGAATCTGATGCCTGGAAGAAATTACTAAGCGTGATGACCCACGAAATTATGAATAGTATCGCTCCCATTTCTTCCCTCGCCGAAACCTTACAGCAGCATATCGCAGCTTCAAAAACCAATCAAGAAACTACAATTGATCTGGATGATCTGCAAGCCGGTATCAGCAGTATCAAAAAGCGTAGTGAAGGCTTGATGAAATTTGCTAAAACTTATCGCAGCCTGAGTAAAGTCACACACCTCAATCTAGAAACGGTAAGTGTCAACGAACTCTTTACAAACATTAACGACTTGCTGCAGCCCACACTTGCAGACAAATCTGTAGAGCTAAGCTTTGCAATGGATCAGCCGGAAATGCTTTTAGAAATCGACAGTTACCTCATCGAGCAGGTTTTAATCAATCTTATTCTCAATGCCATTGACGCCACAAAAACGGTTGCACAACCTAAAATTTATGTCAACGCCACGCAAAATGCTAAAGGTCGTGTGCAACTGAAAGTTTTAGATAACGGCAGCGGCATTCCTGAAGAAATTAAAGAAAGTATTTTTATCCCCTTCTTCAGTACCAAAAAGACCGGTAGCGGTATCGGTCTAAGTTTAAGCAAACAGATTATGACTTTACATAAAGGAAAAATTCAGCTTAAAAGTGAACCAGATACGGGAACCGAGTTTACGCTACAATTCTGAAATAAGGCATAGTCTACCTGAGCATTTCGCCTTTTGACAGTGCCAAAAAAAAAGCCTCGATCTCTCGAGGCTTTACTATTGTGTATGTTTCTGATATTAGAAAGCTCCAATAAAGTGGCTTCCTTCAACGTTTACTAATTCTGCTCCTTTAGTTACTTCACCGGTAGCAGTATTAACTACGTAAATATTTCCGTTTTGTCCAACAGGCGCTTGAGTTACATAGATCTCATCACCGTTTACGGCAAATCCTTGGTACTGGAATAGGTAAAAATCAGGATCATAAGGAATCTCAGTAATTTGCTGTGCAGTTCTCGCTTCAAGATCTACCAATGCAAAGAACCCTTGTGCTCCTGCAACACCTTCAGCAGAACCTGCGTGGCGGTACGCCAAAACAGCTTTACCATTGGCAGCGGGTCTCCAAGCTAAAATATAAGCTTCCTCAACACCTAAAGCCTCGTCAAGATTGAATTCATAAGAATCATCATATTGGTTATTTGAACCAATTCTTAAAATGTGCGAACCTTGTGGATCTCCTTGATTTGCCTGGTATACTGCACCGTTATATTCAAAAGCATTGATGCTTCGGTAACCGTTAGTATTCCCAAGACCTACACCAGAAGTGATCACTACAGGATTCATTAAAGAAGGGTAATCTAAAACAATAGACTTTGATGCAAGAGTTTCACCATTACTATCGCGTTCACCTGTTTCAGGATCTACTTTACTCAAACGTGCCCCGATATATAATTTATCACCGGCAGCATTTAAAGTTGGCATATCAATTCTTGAAATATAATACCCCTGTGCTTCTTCTTCAGCAGAAAGCGGCACACTGTGCTCCTGAAATTCTAGAATTTGTGAATTCACTAGATCTAAAGTCACAATCCCCATAGTTGCTTCAGTTCGCTCGTAAAAATCATCGGTTTCGTCTTCTGGAGTTCCGTTATCGTTAAATTGATTTTCAGTAGAAACATAAACTGCTGCTCCTGTTTGATCACCATCAAATAACTTGATCCAGCGCGGCGCAGAACCTACATAAGGAGCGATACTGATCTCTGACCCGGTTTGTACGAAATCCTGACCACCTTCTACATTGTATTTGGTGTAATTTCCACCAGTATCTCCGGCATAACTGATGTTAAAAATGGTAGTACCATCTTCTGATGCTTGTAATCGAGCTGTACGGTTAGAAGGTACGATAAAGCCATTATCAAAAGGTTCTATAGAAACAGTAGGATCTTTTGCTTCTTCACTATCTAAAGCATAGATCAAAGTTCCTCCGTTTCCGTCGCCGGGATTGTCTCCCATTCTGGCGGCTGCTACGGTGATCCATCGTGATGCCTCTTCCTCAGGTTCTTCTCCCCCGGCATCTGCACTATCGTCTGTACTACATGCTGTCATAAGACCCATTGCTAAAGTCACAACAGCAAAAGCTTTAAAATTTAGATATACGCGTTTCATTGTTTATTGTGTTAAACGGTTAAAATTTATTGAATGAATAATTAAGTTTTAAATAGAATGCTCTTCCTGGTTTTTGTACCGAAAGATTATCATACACCGGCTTGTCAAAAATGTTTTTGACGTCAAAACTGAGTACAAAACTCTTGTTGGGAAAGAAGTAACTCACCCCAAAATCTTGCGCCAATTGCTCAGGCACCTTAAAGAAATCATCTCCAACAGTATTGGATCCCTGCGGAACCAAATAGGAGAATTCACCGGTATAATACAGCGTATAGAATAGATCTATACGAGATTGTTTCTGCAACAGATTTTTTAAAGAATAGCGCAAGTTTCCATTCATCGTCAAAAACGGAGTGTTGGGCACAGCTACAGAAGTACCACGGTTTTCAATTTCTAAATCAAACTTTGAGATATTGAAATTCGCCGAAAGATTATTGTTGTACACATAATTTACCTGCGCATCAAAACCTTGCGAGGTGCCACTACCCTGATTCACATAAACGATAAGTTCGTCATCAACATTCAGCGAAGTTTCAATAGGTAAACCTATTCGATCTTTGATATTACGTGTAAAAAAATTGGTAGACAAAGTCACTCGGTGCTTATTGAAGTTAAAGGCACCTAGTCTAAAACCAAGATTGTAATTATTGCTTTGTTCAGGATTGATACTTGAGTTGGCCACCACGTTATCTCCGTCGTTTCCGAAGATTTCGGTTTCGTTAGGTAGGCGTATTGCTTTTTCGGCAGAAGCCAGTAAGAAAACTTCTGGTGTTAAACCGTAAGATGCTGCAAAGCCATAGCCCTGAAACTCTTTATTGCTGCTCACGACCTCATCAACAATCACACGCTCGCCTGCTTCATTGGTCACTACCGCGGGATCTTTACTTATGGTTTTTTGCTGATAGTATTTTCCAAATAAACTCGCTTTTAACCGATCATTAAAGGCATTTACCTCATAGGTTAAAGACACGATATTCTTATGCAGGTCGCGGGTTCCTACAAACGTATTTTCAAGCAAGGGACGCAGCGCATCACTGTCCTCCCGATCAATACCGCTGTATACGTGATTAAGCAGTACTTTGTGATTGTCATTAAACGCATACGCCAAACCGGTTCTGATAGAGGCCACGTTTCTGCTGATCTTAGCTAGGGTTGGCCCGCCTTCTTGTTGAGAACCCCAAGTATACTCATACTCGTCTCCCCTAAAGTCGATCGCGCGTTCCCCGTTCCAGCTGTACGCTGCAGCAACCGTGTCGCTCAATTGACGATTACGTGTACCATAATATCCATTGATATTGACCTCAAAACCTTTGGTAAATAAATCTTTCTTTTGGTAGGTTAAATTTGCAAGCGCCACATCAGACTCATAAAATCTTCCTTTATACGGCATAATTGTCATAAAGGCACCATGTTGCACTTCGTTATAATCGTCAGAACCGGTAAACCCAAGGTAAAACTGGTCTGCCCAATCTACATTAGTATAACCCACCTGTACAACACCACCGGTAGATTTGTAAGCATCATTAAAACGTCTTGCGGTAATAGGCGTTTGCACACCACCTAAACCGGTCACTACAATGCTTCTACCTGATACTTTATAATCGTTATCTGAATAGTTATGGAAGCCGGAAGCTTTAATTGTGAATCCTGAATCTTCAAAACGATACAGCCCATTTACACTGGCTTGCAACGTATTAAATGATCCGTAAGATACCGAAGCATTAAGATTGGTTCCGGCAGATTTATCTAAAACAATATTTATGGCTCCTCCTAAAGCATCGTCAGAAAGATGCCCGGGAACCACCCCTTTGTACACTTCGATTTGTTGAATCATCGATGGTGGAATACTGTTCAAATTAAAGGCAGACCCAAACGTTGAAATAGGGATCCCGTCTATAAAAATGCGCACCGCACTTCCTGAAAGTCCGTTGAGGCTGTACTGCACTTGCGAGCCCAAGCCGCCATTCTGACGAATTTTTACACCTACTGTGGTATTTAGTAATTCGTTAGTCTGAATATTGCGCTGTGCAGCTTCTTCGGTACTGACTACATTTACCGCAAAACCCTTTTTCTCCATAGTGGTTTTAATAGATTCTGCACGTACCGCCACCTCATCTAGCTCATAATCTTTCGCATTATCTAACCGAATATCTTTACGCAAGTTAGCACCTTCAATAAAGGCCTGATCAAATGCAATAAAATCTCCGCTAGCGATCTCAAGAAGGTAGGTTCCGGTAGCGAGGTTTTTAAAATTGTAAAAACCTGCGCTATTGGTACGGACTTCCTTTTTAAAAGAACCTTTACTTAGTTTAATTTGAGCTCCTTCTACTAGGTAGCCGTTAGCATCTTTCACGATACCGCTCAATGAGTATTGAGCAACAGCAATAACAGGGAGTAAGAGAAAAAGAATGAGTAAATTTTGCTTCATCAGTAAAACTTGAAGGCGCAAAATAAAACCTATTTAGACTAAGTACAAATAAAAATAACACTCCTAAGCATTTATCGTTAAGCCCTTTAAACACTGCTATTAAAACGTTTTTTTGATCAAGAAACTACACGATTTAATTGTTAAAATTTCGGCCGCAGCGCTTTTAAGACGTCAAATCGTTAAACAGAAGACGTGTTTTGTTTAACAGAATAGCTCGAGAAATGGTTATAAATCTTGAGCAAAATGCAGTAATCATAATGCATGCTCCATTATCGATACTGCAGATATATTTAAATTGTATAAATTACACTTAATTTAAAATTTTAAATCGCCTTTACCATGAAATCATCTTTTGCATCCTCCTTATTTTGGATGGTAGTTTTTACTTTTTCACTGCAGTGTGTTGCTCAAAAGCCTATGGAAGCTTATCTCTTTGCCTACTTTGAAGGTTCTGGAGCTGACCAGGAAGCTATTCGATTTGCCGTGAGTGATGATGCTATTCATTGGAAGGCGCTCAATAAGAATAATCCAATTATTCCTTCCGCAGCCATTTCAAATACCGGTGGTGTAAGAGATCCTCATCTTTTAAGAGGTGCTGAAGGCGATGGCTTTTATATGGTGGCAACCGATATGTTTACCAAAAAAGACGGCTGGGATACCAACCCGGGAATTGTTTTAATGCATTCTGATGATTTGATAAACTGGCAACCAACTGCGATCAATCTTGAAAAATCGTATCCCAAATTTAAAAACACTAAATGGGTGTGGGCGCCTCAAACCTTCTATGATACTAAGAAAAAGAAATATCTGGTGTATTTTACCGTGCGCTCTCACGACAACCTCAAACTCGACTTTTACGCTGCTTATGCCAATAAAGATTTTACCGATTTTGAGGCTGAACCAAAATTACTGTACAGCGCAAAAGATGGCGCCATTGACGGAGATATCATTTATAAAGATGGAACTTATCACCTTTTTTATAAAGGCAACACCAAAGACGCAGCAGGCACCGAAATACAAAATGGCATAAAGCAAGCAACCAGTAAAAAGCTTCTAGGCCCCTACACGGAATCTTTTGAATATATCGACTTTTACGCCGATAAGAAAACAACTGTAGAAGGCAGTTCGGTTTTTAAACTGAATGATAAAGATGAATACCTTCTTATGTACGATTTATATTCTAGCGGAAGGTACGAGTTTCAGCGTAGCAAAGATCTCTATACCTTTACTAAAGAAACCGAATCTTTTACAAAAGATTTTCATCCCCGACACGGTAGTGTCATTAGTATTACCAAAGAAGAAGCGCAACGCCTCGATCAAAAATGGGATGGCGTTCCTGTTTCTTTGCTCACCGATGCAAAAGGACGCTATCGCTTTCAATCGCAAGGAAACCCTATAATTCAGCATAAATACACCGCAGACCCGGCAGCACTCGTAGAAAATGATACGCTCTGGTTATTTACCGGTCACGATTATGCGGGCGGACAAAAAGGTTACAAAATGAAAGATTGGCTGGTATATTCTACCACCGATTTAAAAAACTGGACCGAACACCCTATACCTCTCAAGATCGAAGATTTTACCTGGGCAACTAGTGGTGACGCCTATGCCGGTCACGTCGCTAAAAGAAATGGAAAGTACTATTGGTACATCAGCACCAACTGGAACGGGATAGGTGTCGCAGTAGCCGATAAACCTGAAGGGCCTTACAAAGACGCGCTGGGCAAACCGCTGCTTACGAATGAAGATTGTTTTGCATCGAGCCACTCTTGGACCTGCATTGACCCGGCCATTTTTATTGACAAGGACGACCAGCCTTGGATTTTCTGGGGAAATGGGGTCTGTTATTACGCAAAGCTGAAAGACAATATGATCGAGATCGAGGGCGAAATCAAAACCATAGATTTTGAAGGTCTAGAATTTACCGAAGCACCTTGGGTTCACGAGCGTGACGGTAAATACTATCTAACTTACGCTACGGGATTTCCTGAAAAGATCGCTTATGCCGTTGCAGATAAAGTTGATGGGCCGTACACCTACAAAGGAATTCTCAATGAAATTGCCGGCAATAGTAACACCAATCATCAAAGTATTGTTGAATTTAAAAATGACTGGTACTTTATCTATCACAACGGCGGCATTCAACCTGATGGTAGTAGCTACAGCCGTTCGGTATGTATAGATCCTTTACATTATAATGAAGACGGAAGTCTAGAGCGTATTCAAATGACTACGGAAGGCGTACAGGCTAAAAACTGATGCTATTGGTATTACTTCCATAAAGAGAAAGCCCATCAAATGACGGGCTCTACTTTTTAAAATTCTATCTTAGGTCTTATTCTAAAGCTGCTAGAATTTTATGGAAGATTTCTGTGTTTTCGTATGCTCCTCTAAACTTTTCCGCCTGCGGACCATAGGCAAAAACCGGAACCATAATTCCCGTGTGGTTGGTGGTTAAAAATTCGCCGTGTAGCTCTCCCTTATCCAGATCGCCACTAATGATCCCAAACCCGGAAGTCTCGTGATCGGCGGTGATCACCACTAGCGTATTCTTAGTCTTGTCAGCGAACTTTAAAACTTCGGCAATGGTTTGATCAAAATCAAGCATTTCTTGTACAATTCCGCTGGTATTGTTAGCGTGCCCATTGCTGTCAATCTGTGCCGCTTCGATCATCATAAAGAAGGGTTTTTGATTGTTTTCCAGAATTTCTAGCGATTGTTTTACACTGTTAGGTAAAAGCGGTCCGCGACCATCAGCGATCGAAGGTACTTTCCCATTACCCACATAAATTGCGGTTTTTTCTTCGATGGAATTAAAATCGGCTAAGGTTTTTACTTGATACGAGTCAGGAACCAGCGCTGCTTTAGATTTTCCACCAGCGATAAAAAAGTCAATTTCGCTTCCTTCCAGATCCGAAAGAATACCTTTTGCATCATCACGTTCTTTGCGGTGGGCAAAAAACGAAGCCGGAGTCGCCCCATCGATCGCATCTGTAGTGATCAAGCCTGTAGCAAAACCTTTTCTGCCCAAAAGCTCTGTAATGTTTTGAAGTGGCTGATCGTCAGGATCTACGCCAATCGCACGGTTATGCGTTTTAACTCCGGTGGCCATTGCCGTTGCTCCGGCAGCAGAATCAGTAACTAGGTCGTCTGTCGCAGCTGTTTTAGAAAAACCGATGTCTTTTAACTGCGTTACCGTGAGGTTTCCGCCGTTAGCAACCTGCGCGGAAGTGATCTGCGCTAGTCCGTTACCATCGCCGATCATCAAAATCACATTTACCGGCGTGCCCTCATAGTCAAACTGATATTCCGGCTGATACACTTCTATTTTATGTGGATTCACATAGGTATTTTGATCAAGGGTTTTTAGGTAAGACATTGCTTCAGCAGGCTTATCACTATTGATAAAATCCACTCCTAGATTGGCAAAACGCGTCCAGGCGATTTTAGTGTCCGGACTTGCCCAAAAGCGGAATGGCTTGTTCACTGCGTGTGCCTTTGCAATCGCTGCCTCCACTTTTTCAAGTTCCGGAGCGACCATATTTCCGAAACCATTCCAAACGGAATAGTTTTTATAATTCACACTTACCAAAGCAACTTTGCTTAAATCAATACTATCCAAATCGTCTAGATTTTGATGATCAAACTGAATAAAATCAGGATACTCTGAATAGGATTTTGCCTCAGGTCTGTTGCCGGAAATCACAAAACGCAGCCCTTCAACCTTATCTAAGTTTTGCTTTTTGATGGCTTTTGTGATCGCTTTCAGGGTAGTTTCAGCATCAGATTTTATATCGATCAACAATTGAAGACTTCTCAGGCGGCCTTCTGTTTGCAATTGTTTAAGTGGCTGCAAGTACAGTTTTTCAAGTGTATTTGCCTTATTGATCTCATTTTCGCTATGCGTTACAAAAAGGGTGTTTTCTTTTAAAAAAACATCAACTTCGATACTGCTGGCACCGCCAATATACGCTTCCCAAAACGGAAATTCCTGTTCGTAATCATTGTGCGCGTGAACTTTATAGTGGGGCTTCTGCTGTGCAAAACTCAGGCTACACAGACAAAGGAAAAGGATTAAAATGCTGTTTTTCATATTCTTATTTTTTAACCTTAATGGCGTTTAAAATTTTGTGGTAAATCGCACTGTTTTGATAGATTCCTTTAAAATGATCAGCGCCTTTTCCAGCAGCGAAAACAGGGATCAGCTCCCCGCTATGTTGGTCTGTAATGAAATAGACTGCGACTTTTTCTGGCACTTCGGTTTTCTTACCGGTTTCTTCATCAACCTCATAATATTTACCAATGCTCGCCCCGCCGGTCTCGTGATCTGCAGTGATGACCAAAAGCGTGTTTGGGTGTGCTTCTACATAGTCTAAAACCGCACCGATGGTTTGATCAAAATCAGCTACTTCCTGTATCATCATTTCGGCATCTTTGGCGTGTCCGCCCCAATCGATGTACGAACCTTCGATCATTAAAAAGAAAGGTTTGTTATTCGCATCAAAATACGACAGTGCTTCTAAGCTCGCATCTTTTAAAAAGTCCCCACGCCCTTCGGTTTTAGAAGGAAGGCCTTCATCTTCGATAATAAAGGCGTTGCGCATACCTGATTTTGATTTGCTAAGCGCCAAGGTATCCAGATTGTAATTTCGGTTTAAGAGCGTTTGAAACAAATCCTGGTCATCACTACGCTGACTGAAAAATTTACGACCACCGCCGGCTAAAAAATCTACATCAGCCGTAGCCAATTGCGCTGCGATCTCCTCGTGCATATCGCGATCCTTTACGTGCGCATAAAATGCTGCGGGCGTAGCATGCGTAATACTCGTTAAGCTGATGAGTCCGGTCTGGTAACCTTCTGTTTTCAGTTTTTCTAGAATTGTCTCCTGCGGAATGCTATCTTTTGAAACACCGATCGCACGTTTATAGGTTTTCTCTCCTGTTGAAAAAGCTGTGGCTCCCGCGGCAGAATCGGTGATCAAATGACTTGTGGAATATGATTTATGCAAGCCAATGGTCTCAAAACGTTCAAAGTTTGAATTTCGGTCTCCAAAATAAAAAGCACTCGACACCTGCGGAATTCCCATCCCGTCTCCTATCATTAAAATGACATTTAAAGGTTCGTCACTTACGGCTTCCTGTTTTATGTTTTGCGCAGTCCCACAACCCTGCATTACCAATGCACTGATTGCCACACTTGCGCTAATTAAATAGTTTTTCATTGTATATTTTTTAAAAAAGTACAACGGCAAGAGTTGCCTCTTGCCGCTGTTACTAACACACACTTAAAATTTAGTATCCTGCGTTTTGCTCTAGATATCCCGGAGTGTTTGACGCTCCGTCTATCGCTTCCTGAGGAATTGGGAATAATCTGTGATGTACATCACTGTCTGTTTTTGAGGTCCACGAATCTTCATAAGTGCCAAAACGAATTTGGTCGCTACGACGTGACATCTCCCAGTAGAACTCAAAGCCACGCTCACGCAATAATGTAGGCAAGGTGATTTGAGTAAGAGCAGCCGGAGTTTGCTCTGGTCGTGCATTTCTAGAGGTACGTACGGTATTTACATCGGTTAAGGCACCTGCCGCATCGCCCATTCTCAATTTAGCTTCAGCACGCATTAAATACACATCTGCAAGACGTAATAAAACCAAGTCTACACTGCTGTAATTGTTTCCATCATCTGAAGTTTTACTGAATTGCCACTTGGCAAAACGATAACCGCTTGCATAACCTGCACTTCCGTCCAGGCTGATGTCTAACGTGTGGTCAACATAATACACAATATCTTCAGGATCTGAACCATTCTCACGCGCCTCAGCAAGCGGATAAATTCTAAATCCGCTGTTACCGTTACCATCAGTACCGGTCATAAAGCTTCCTGATCTAAAGTTTTCTTTACGTGGCGCCCACATCGTACCGCGAATGATTCCACGGTCGATCTCAAAATCTTCACCGGCAATGAAGTAATGGTCTTTATCTGTACTTAAGCCTAAGGTATCTTTAGAATACGGTGTCAAACCTGAAATATCTTCTAGTTCAGCAGGCACCTGCGCATTCTTTTGATAAAAGCGCGCATCTGCATCTGCAGGATCTATATTACCGTAAGCGTCTACCCAATTTTGATAAAACTCAGGCGTAGCGGCAGGACCATCGGTACCGTCCATACTTAAATAAAAATCCCCCGGTCTTGGGAACAACGAACCAGACATAGACCAGTAGGCCCAGCGGTTGTGATCGTTGTTCAATACCCCACGAAGATCAAGCGCAAAAATAAGTTCAGCATTGTCGTGATTTTCGTCATTAAAAAGATCGAAATATTCCGGTGAAAGCGCATAGCTTCCATTATTGATGATGCGATCAGTATAACTTACCACATTGGCCATATCTTCATCGGTAAATACCGGAGTTCCGTAAGGATCTCTGTAAACTCCTGCATTCAGATATAATTTTGCTAAAAAGCCATACACCGCATCTTGCGTCATACGCCCGGGACCGTTAGTAGTACTTAGGTTTTCTAGCGCAGCAAGAAATTCTTCTTCGATATAGGTTACTGCTTCGGCGCCTCGTAAAACTTCTGAAGTTTCTGAGGTGGCTTCCTTTCTAAAAGTAAGTCCCCAGCTGTCTAAAAACAACATGTTCTCATACGCACGTAGCGCACGCATTTCTGCCAATCCCTGAATCGCTTCAGCATCACCAGCTTCCGCAAGCGGTGTTAAAACATCTATTGCTGCTACCGTTCTAAACAATGCGGTCGTCAGGTAACTCCAAGATTCTGTAACCAAACTATTGCTAGAAGACATCAGGTGTCTGTGCGCTGTGGTATAGGTATCGTTATCTGCCCACTGCGTTCCGCCAAGACCGGTACGCGGAGGAAGGATTGCTTCGTCAGAAGGAATTTCCTGTAACCCAAAATATCGCGTATGTCTAAAGGTTTGTGGTAAAATACCGTAAGCCGCAGAGATCGATCCTGTAACAGGCTCTGCGAGTCCGTCTGTTCCCGTTAGGGATTCGTCTAATATTTCTTCTTCAAGGTCTGTACAACTACTGAAGAGTAAAGCACTAAGCCCTAAAACCAGTGTGAAAATTCTATAATTCATTGTAAACAATTTTTAATTTTTTAGAAGGATACATTTAAACCAAATACCACCGTACGTGCTTTTGGATAGGTGTAGTAATCGATACCGTAGGATTTTGAATCGGTAGAACTCCCGGTGTTCAATTCAGGATCAAAACCAGTGTAGTCTGTAATGATAAACAGGTTTTGCCCGGTTACTGATAGGCGTACATTGTCTAACCACTTATCCATCCCGATCACTTCAGGATTTAAGCTATAAGCAAGTGTCGCATTATTAAGACGTAAAAACGCACCATTCTCAAGAAAACGAGTAGAAACGGTATTGGTGTTACTTGGATCTTCATTTGCGAATTCTATCGCTTGATCTGTAGTATTCAAGGAGTTTGATAATTGTGTCTTATTAAACAAACTCATACGGGTATGGTTGTAGATCTCATTACCACTAACCCCGTTAAAGTTCAAGCCTAAGTCAAAGTTCTTGTACTTGAATTTTAAATAGAATGCATAAAGAATATCAGGTACTGCGCTTCCTGCAGAGATACGATCGCTATCATCAATCTGGCCATCACCATTAAGATCAGTATAGGTACTCAATCCATCAGCGCCAATTCCTGTAAACTCACGCAAGAAGAAATTACCTATTGGCTGATTGTTCATATATCCGTTGATGGTCGCTCCGGTTTGCCCTGCACCACTTGCGGTTCCTGTAGTTACAATGGTAAAAGGAGAATCCGTGATCTCATTTTTGATGTAGGAAATGTTTCCTCCTATATTGAATGAAAAATCACGGCTGCGATCACTTTGATAATCTAAAGCGACTTCAATACCGCTGTTTTTGATCTTCATATCAGGAATGTTCTGCCACTTATAGCCTACTTCGTCAATAGGATCTTGAGTAGAAAAATAAAGCAATACATCATTGGTTTCCTTTAAAAAATAATCTACCGAACCACTCAATTTATAATCCAGAAAACCGAAGTCTAAACCAATATTCGTCTGTGTGGTTTCTTCCCACTGAAGATCAGGGTTTGCCGTACGTGCGAATACTAAACCGTAGTCGTAGCCTTCTCGTGTGGTGATCCCCTCGTTTAAAGGATAGATATCATCATCTGCAAAGCTTTCGCCATAGCTTAAACGAGTTTGTTTAGATGGAATTTCCTGATTACCTGATTTACCCCAACTCGCTCTCAACTTTAAGTTGTTGATTCCTGAGTCTGCCATAAAATCTTCTTTGAAGATATTCCATCCTAAGGCTAAAGAAGGAAAAGTCGCATAACGATTATTCTCACCAAACTTGGTCGAACCGTCAGAACGCAAGGTTGCGGTTACCAGATATTTGTCTTGAAAGGTGTAGTTTACACGACCAAAAAACGACTGGAGTTCGTTACTAACCGCATCTGAATATTGCGTTGCATTCTCACCACGCGCCGCTTCAAGCTGGTAACGCGGTTCGATACCATTGTCTGGAAAGTTTTCAAAATAGAATCCTTTTTCGTGTATGTAGAACTTCTGGTACGAATGTCCTGCTAATACGGTTAATCCGTGATCGCCAAACGTATTATCGTAGGTTAGCGTGTTTTCAACCAGCGTATTTCTATTTATCGTAAACGATGTTGTGATCGAACCTTGCGCATAATCAGGATCTGCAGAATACGGAATATATTGAATATCACGATCTGTAGTAGAATAATCTACACCTAAGTTTAATTTATAGGTTAGATGATCTACAAATTCTAACGAAGGTGCGATGTTAGCGATCATACGGTTATTGTTAGAATAATCACCGTAGATATCCTCAATGATAAGCGGGTTAATCCCGGTACCAAACACAGTAGGTTCACCGTTAGTATACGCCGGCGTTGTTGGGTTTAGACTCAACATATTGCTCACCATGGTGCCGATGTTAGGGCGCGTATTTTCGGTGCGGGTTGCGGTAAGGTTCAGATCGATCTTTAAACGATCATCCCAGCCTTTTTGAGTTACATTAGCGCGTGCCGAATAGCGCTTCAAATCACTGTTGTTGATAATACCTTCTTGATCATCAACCCCAATAGACGCAAAATAAGAAGTTGTCGCCGTACCACCACTCATCGAAAAATTGATGTTGTTGGTAATTGCTGTACGCGTCAACTCATCTTGCCAATCTGTATTTGCACCATTGTCGCTAAGGCTTCCGCCTATTTGCGGGACGATAGTTCTAAACTCGTCTGCTGAGAAAACATCAATTTTATTAGCAATAGTTGCAATAGCGGTAGAAGCCGAAAAGTTCATTTGTGTTCTTCCTGCTTTGCCTTTTTTGGTAGTGATCACCACTACCCCGTTTGCTGCACGCGAACCGTAGATCGCAGCTGCCGAAGCATCTTTCAACACGTTAATCGATTCGATATCCTGAGTATTGATAAAGTTCAGCGGGTTTGTTGCCAGACCGTTCCCAGAGTTGTCTAAGACAAAACCATCAACCACATAAAGTGGAGAAGTTCCGGAGCGTAGGGTTCCCACACCACGTATGATGATGTCTTGGCCAGCTCCCGGCTCACCACTCGCGTTAGTAACGTTTAAACCAGACACTTTACCTTGTAACAAGTTCCCCGGGTTGTTCACCACCCCTTTGTTAAACTCATCGGCAACTACAGAGCTTACCGCTCCGGTTAAGTCTGATTTCTTTTGAGTTCCATAGCCTACAACTAGGACTTCATCTAATTCTGAAGTATTTGCGGCAAGCTGAATGCTATAATTGGTTTGCTGAGAAACCGTGATGGTTTGCGTTTCAAAACCCACATAAGAGACTTCAAGCACATCACCGGCACTGGCATCAATGCTAAAATTTCCGTCAAAATCTGTGGTGGTTCCTATAGAGGTTCCTTGCACCATTACTGAAGCTCCGGGTAATAATACCCCGTCACTATCAGTTACAGTACCGGTTATCGTTTGTTGTAGGGTTGCGCTTGCAACAGGAGCTATACTCGTTTTAAGTGCCAAATATGGCGTCTTCGCTTGGGTTTGTGTAGAAAAAAATACAATTGAAGCGAACGCAACTATATTTTTATACGTAATAGTATTATTTTTAAAATTCATGGTTAAGTAATTGATTGGACACAATGCTTAATAATGTACGGCGCAGTTGTTGGTAGCAGCTGCGTTTTTTGTTGGGAGTGTTACATAGAAATTCGTTTTAGGGATGCTTATTTCAAGCCGCTAAATAATTGAATTTCCCGATAAAAGGTTTTACGTAAGTATTAAGTAAGCTTTAACAGTCGCCGGTAAGAAAGGTAAGGAAGTAGGCACGCATGTTTTTAAAGAATCATTGATTCTAGCAACTACTTTTAAAGGTATTCTCAGAAAAGCCGGCAAATTCATTCAGAAGACAGAATAAATGACATTTTCACACTTAAAAGTAGCCTGCCGTGTTATTGTAGATTTAGTAACATAGCACGCTTAGGAGTTAATCTTAGCTTTACAGAAGCATAGTTTTAAGGTTACAGTATAAAAACCTTTCTTTTATAATAGAGCGAAAAGCTATTAGAAGCCTTCTTTGATCTGGGTTAGGCCTTTTTTGTCCAGAAGCTTTATGCGTTTTCCCTTGGTCTCAAGCAGTTGTTCTTTTTTAAATTTAGCAAGGGTACGTATGCACAGTTCGGTGGCGGTGCCCACCACATCAGCAATATCAGAGCGTGATAGAATAAGTGCGAGATAACCTTCATCGTCTTGACCAAAGGTTTTATCTAAATACAGCAAAACCTCAGCCAGTCGCTGGTTAACCGTTTTCTGCGCCATATTTACAATCACATCATCGGCGAGTTTGAGCTCCTGAGCCATATATTTTAATATAGCCTGAGTGAAAGCCGGATTGTCTTCTATACGTGCAGTGATGTTAGTCTTAGGAATAAAACACACTTCCATATCATTAAGTGCAACCGCGCTGAGGTTGGTAGCTTCCTCTGCAATCACCGAACGTTGCCCCATCACCTCTCCTTTAGAAGCGATCTTGACAATCTGATCTTTTCCGTTGTCACTTATTTTAGAAAGTTTAGAAACCCCGTTACGCACGCAAAAAACCCCATTGAGTTTTTCTCCTTCTTTAAAAAGCGGTTCGCCTTTTTTAATGGTACGGGTTTCCTTACTATCAGATATGGCTTTAAGCTCTTCTTTTTTAAGAGCTTTTAGCGAATTCAACTGTCTGATAATGCAGTTTTCGCATCTGGATTCTTCGTGTTCAGCCATACTTCAAAAATACCACTATTTTTTTGAGAACTGACAAAAGTCATCTTTTAAGCCTCCCTTCTTTTAGTCCTTTGTATCAGGTATTTGAGCAAATTAGATTAAAATGGAAAACTGCTATCATTGTGGTGACCCGTGTTTAAGCGACAGCATAACGCATCAAGACAAGATGTTTTGCTGTAACGGCTGTAAAACGGTGTACGACATTCTTCACGAGAATGATCTGGAATACTATTACAACCTCGACCAAAATCCCGGGATCTCACCTAAAGCGGTGCAAGGCAAGTTTGACTTCCTCACCAACGAAACCATTCTTGATAAACTCCTGGAGTTTAACGAGCAAAACACACAGATCGTTTCATTTACGATTCCTGCGATACATTGCAGCTCCTGCATTTGGGTTCTAGAAAACCTCAACAAACTCAACGCTGCAATAAAAAACACGCAGGTCAATTTCCCGGAGAAAAGCATCCGTATTACATATGACGCTTCGGTGATCGCTTTAAAACAGGTCGTTGAACTACTATGTATGCTGGGTTATGAACCGGCGATCTCTCTTGAGGATTTCAATAAAAAAGAAAAGAAAACAGACCGCTCCCTGATTTATAAACTGGGCGTTGCCGGTTTTGCTTTTGGGAATATTATGTTTTTATCCTTTCCGGAATATTTTGAGGTCGAAGAATTCTGGCTCGACCAATACAAGCATCTTTTCAGGGGCTTAATGCTGGCGTTCTCGATTCCTGTGGTGGTGTATTCTGCTCAGGATTATTTCCGCGCTGCGTATAAATCCATACGCTCAAAACTGCTCAACATAGATGTACCCATCGCATTGGGTATTCTAGTGCTTTTTGTTCGCTCGTGCGCCGAAGTGCTCACCCAAACCGGAACGGGCTTTTTTGACAGTCTTGCCGGTCTGGTTTTCTTTCTCTTACTGGGGAAATTCTTTCAGCAAAAAACCTATGCGTTTTTGTCTTTTGAACGGAATTACAAGTCCTATTTCCCCATTGCCATTACGCTTCTCAAGCCTGCAAAGCATTCTAAAAACAGATATCTGGAGCAGCAAGTACCGGTGTACGAACTGCAACCGGATGACCGTATTCTTATTCGCAATGGCGAACTCATACCCGTAGACGGAATATTGCTAAAAGGAGAAGGTTTACTCGACTACAGTTTTGTTACCGGCGAAGCCGAACCCGTTGCTAAAAATGCGGGCGACACGCTTTTTGCCGGTGGAAGACAGCAAGGCGGTATCATTGAAATGCGCGTAACCAAAGCAGTAGAGCAAAGTTACCTCACGCAATTATGGAGCAACGAAGCCTTTAAAAAAGAGAAACAAACCCACCTGAATAGCCTTACGGCACAAATAAGTAAACACTTTACTTGGGGCGTGCTCAGTATCGCTACGGTAGCCGGCTTGTTCTGGCTGGTTTACGACCCGTCTATGGCGCTTAATGTGTTTACCGCAATTCTCATCGTGGCTTGCCCGTGTGCTTTGGCACTTTCGGCACCTTTCACGCTGGGCAATTTGCTGCGCATCACCGGTAAACACAAATTATATCTTAAAGATGCAGCCATCCTCGAGCAACTGGCAGACGTAGACCATATTGTTTTTGATAAAACGGGCACGCTTACCACTTCTTCCGAAACGGCAATTCGCTATGAAGGCTTGGCCTTAACCGAAGATGAAGAATCGCTGGTCACCAGTACCCTAAGAGCTTCAAACCATCCGCTGAGTCGCAGTCTATATGCGATTCTTAAAAATCATGATATTCAGACGCTTGATGAATTTGGAGAAGAAGTAGGACACGGGATTTATGGGACAGCAAACCACAACAGCGTTAAAATAGGTTCGTATGATTTTGTAGGCGGAAGAAACGCCAATTGGACCTTCAAAAATGGCAAACGCACGGTGGTGCACATCAGTACCAATACCACTTACAAAGGCTGCTATGTTTTTTATAACCGCTTCCGCGAAAGTTTATCCGCTGTTTTTGAGGCACTTTCAACCACCGCTGATCTGGCAATTCTCTCCGGTGACAACACCGCCGAAAAACAAACCTTAGAACGTCTCATAAAACAACCCGTGCAGATGCATTTCAATCAGAAACCAGACGACAAGCTCAATTTTATTAAAAGCTTACAACAACAGGGCAAAAGGGTGTTAATGATTGGTGACGGTCTCAACGATAGCGGCGCTTTGGCGCAAAGTGATGTAGGCATCGCTATTTCAGAAAACATCAATGTGTTTTCACCTGCCTGTGACGGGATTCTCGACGCTTCGCGCTTTAAGGATCTTCCCCAATTTATTCAACTGGCAAAACGAGGAAAACGTATCATTAAGTGGAGTTTTGTATGCTCATTACTATACAATTTAGCCGGACTGGTTCTGGCGATCTCGGGTAATTTAAAACCGGTGTATGCCGCGATTCTTATGCCGCTGAGTTCTATAAGCATCGTGGTATTCACTACGCTTAGCTCCTATTTCTACGGAAGTAAACTAAAACAGCAAGAAAAAACCGAAGCATTTTCTAAAAGCTGATTTATGTCATCTTTTAAGCAAACACACCCCGGTAATTTTACAATATAAAATCAGGTAGGTATGAGTATCATTTATATGCTTCTCGCGATAAGCGTGGTGGTGGCTGTGGTCTTTTTTGTGGCCTTTATTCTCTCGGTAAGACAGGGACAGTACGATGACACCTATACCCCATCTGTACGTATGCTTTTTGAAGACGAACTCGTAAAAGCTGCTTCTAAAACTTCAAAAGCTACACCACAACCTAAAACCCAAAACAATGCTAATCGCAAACTGAAGTAATCATGCAAACAGAACAGTTTTATTACGATAATAAGATCGTAAGAAAGTTTATCAATGCCACCATCTTCTGGGGGATCATTGGTATGAGCGTAGGACTACTGCTCGCCTTTATGTTTTTATTTCCCAACCTTACAGATGGCATCTCGTGGCTCAGCTTTGGGCGCCTACGTCCCCTACATACCAATGCGGTGATCTTTGCCTTTGTAGGAAACGCTATTTTTGCCGGGGTCTACTACTCCACCCAACGCCTCCTTAAAGCGCGTATGTGGCAAGACTGGCTGAGTAATTTTAACTTCTGGGGCTGGCAGCTCATCATTGTAGGTGCTGCGCTTACGCTTCCGTTAGGCTATACAACTTCAAAAGAATATGCAGAACTCGAGTGGCCCTTTGATATCGCTATCGCCTTGGTGTGGGTGGCTTTTGGTGCCAACCTTATCGGTACGATCTTAAAACGTAGACAGCGTCACCTGTATGTTGCGATCTGGTTTTACTTAGGGACCTTTGTTACCGTAGCGGTGCTACACATTGTAAACAGCATCGAGATCCCGGTGAGCGCTCTTAAAAGTTACTCGGTTTATGCGGGTGTACAAGATGCACTGGTACAATGGTGGTATGGCCACAACGCGGTAGCCTTCTTTTTAACGACTCCGTTTTTAGGCTTGATGTATTACTTTGTGCCTAAAGCGGCAAACCGCCCAGTATATTCGTACCGTCTTTCTATCGTGCATTTCTGGTCGCTCATCTTTATCTATATCTGGGCAGGACCACACCACTTATTATATTCTGCATTACCCGACTGGGCACAAAACCTTGGGGTAGCTTTCTCAGTAATGTTGATCGCACCGTCTTGGGGTGGGATGATCAACGGATTATTAACCCTTCGTGGTGCTTGGGACAAAGTACGTACCGATCCTGTTTTGAAGTTTATGGTAGTTGCCATTACCGGTTATGGGATGGCCACCTTTGAAGGCCCTATGCTTTCGCTCAAAAATGTAAATGCGATCGCACACTTTAGCGACTGGGTGATCGCACACGTACACGTAGGTGCTTTGGCGTGGAATGGTTTCTTAACCTTTGGTTTGGTTTACTGGTTAGTACCGCGCTTGTTTAAAACCAAACTCTGGTCTACCAAATTGGCTAACGTGCATTTCTGGGTAGGGACTTTAGGGATTATTATGTACGCGCTACCCATGTATGTTGCAGGATTTGTGCAAGCCTCTATGTGGAAACAATTCAATCCTGACGGAACGCTTACCTACGGAAACTTCCTGGAAACCTTAACCGAGATCATCCCAATGTACTGGATGCGTGCCATAGGAGGTAGCTTATATATTCTGGGTGCTTTTGTAATGCTGTACAACGTATTTAAAACCGTAAAAAGCGGAAGCAAAGTAACTGACGAACTTGCTGAAGCTGCACCGCTACAACGCGTGACCAGCAAGCGTACTGCAAAAGAGGGCTATCATACCTGGTTAGAGCGTCGCCCGGTAAAACTTACCATTTTTGCAACCATCGCTATTTTGATCGGAGGTATGGTTCAGATCATTCCATCCTTGATCGTTGACGATTATGTACCGGTAATCTCCACCGTAAAACCCTATACCCCGCTAGAATTGGAAGGTCGTGACCTCTACATCAGAGAAGGTTGTGTGTCGTGTCACTCACAAATGATCAGACCCTTCCGCAGTGAAGTTGAGCGTTATGGCGAGTATTCCAAATCAGGAGAATATGTTTATGACCATCCCTTCTTATGGGGTAGTAAACGTACCGGCCCCGACCTCTTACGCGTAGGCGGAAAGTACTCAGACAACTGGCATCTTAACCATATGTACGATCCGCAGAGTACCTCGTCCGGTTCGATAATGCCTTCTTACAGTTGGTTGATACGCAGCGAACTCGACAAGTCGAAGACCGAAGATAAAATGAGAGCAATGCAAAAACTGGGCGTGCCGTACACGGTTGAAGATATCGAACGCGCACAACAATGGATGCTGGAGCAGGGAACCCAAATAGAGCAAAACCTCTATACCGATCCTGATTTTGCAGACACCTATGAGTCTGATAAAAAGTACGCGCAAGAAAACGGTGAAGATTTCGTAGAAATGCGCAACCGGGAGATCGTTGCCCTTATCGCATATCTACAACGCTTAGGAACCGATATTAAAATTAAAAACAGCCCTGAAGTAAGCGCTGCTAAAACCGAATAGCCATGTTGAAATTTGTAAAACAGAATCTAGAAAATATTGATGGGGTAAGCATCTACCCTATCGTCTCCCTACTCATCTTTTTCCTCTTTTTTGTGGCGCTCTTCCTATGGGTATTTACAGCCAAAAAAGAGCACATCAACGAAGTGAGTAACATTCCTTTAGACGACCAACTAAAATCTGAACACTCATGAGAAGTATCGCATCACTTATACGCATTCTGGTTTTCGCCGGCTTTGCCTACCTCTTTTTAAATTATGTAGGAACGCCCGAAGACGAAGCTTCGGTATTCACCACACAAAACTGGTTGTGGGCCATTTATGCCGTGCTGGTTTTTATGTACATCGCTTTTGAGATCTGTATAGAAAGCCTACGCGCTGTACTTTTTAAAACCCTAAAACCGGAAGCTCAAGCACAATATCAGGCTGAAGTTGCTGCTAAAAAAGAACAACGAACCGCTTGGTTTAAAGGTCTTTATGCAAAACTCACCCGAGTAAAAGCTATTGAAGAGGAAGACGAGATCATACTAGACCACAACTATGACGGCATCAAGGAACTTGACAATAACCTCCCGCCATGGTGGGTATACGGGTTCTACGCTACCATTCTCTTTGCGGCGATTTACCTCATACGCTTTGAAGTACTAGGCGGCGACAACCAGATCGACGAGTATGAGCAAGCAGTGGCTCAGGCAAAAATAGAGATCGAAGAGTACAAGAAAACCGCAAAAGATCTTGTAGATGAAAACACAGTAGAATTGCTTACCGATGCTTCAGACATCAAAGCCGGGGAGAATATCTTCAGCGGTAATTGTGTAGCATGTCATAAAGCCGGTGGTGGCGGTGGTATCGGTCCTAACCTTACCGATGATTACTGGATCTTAGGTGGAGGCATCAAAAATGTATTTCATACCATTTCTGAAGGAGGTCGTGCCGGTAAAGGGATGATCGCCTGGAAAACCGACTTGAAACCAAGTGAGATCGCTCAAGTTGCCAGTTATGTACTGAGTCTGCACGGCACCCATCCCGCAGATGCTAAAGAGCCTCAGGGTGACCTTTGGGTTGATGAGAACGCTCCAATTGAAGAAGCTCAGGTAACGCAAGACTCAACACAGATCGAAGTGTTGTTAGAAACAGAAACCGTAACCGGAGATATCATTCAGACTAAAGAATAAGCCATGGCTTCTCAGGATCAAGAACATTTTAGAGACAGTATAGGAACCATCAACGAGGAGGGAAAACGCTCGTGGGTGTATCCTAAAAAACCGGTAGGTAAACGCTATGAGTACCGCAAGCTGGTAAGCTATGTGCTCTTGATCTTTTTATTTGGCGCACCCTTTATTCACATCAATGGCAATCAGTTTTTGATGTTCAATGTGCTGGAACGCCGCTTTAATATTTTTGGGTTTCCCTTTTGGCCGCAAGACTTTCACCTGTTTGTGATCATTATGATCACGGGCGTCGTCTTTGTGGTACTCTTTACGGTCGCTTTCGGAAGGCTTTTTTGTGGGTGGATTTGTCCACAGACCATTTTTATGGAGATGGTCTTCCGCAGAATTGAATACTGGATCGAAGGCGACCGCGGGAAACAAATGCGTCTGGATAAAATGCCGTGGAATGCAGAAAAACTAAGAAAACGCAGTATTAAATGGAGCATCTTTTTTGTGATCTCCTTTCTTATTGCCAATGTGTTTCTTGCGTATCTTATAGGTAGTGATCGTCTTATGCAGTACATCACAGACGGGCCGGCCAATCACGTAGGCACCTTGATCTCGCTGCTCATCTTTACCAGTGTATTCTACTTTGTGTTTGCCTGGTTTAGAGAACAGGTGTGCATCATCGTTTGTCCCTACGGAAGGCTGCAAGGCGTACTGCTCGACAACAAATCGATCGTTGTGGCCTATGACCACAAGCGCGGAGAAAAGGAAGCCGGCAGAGCCAAATTTAAAAAGTCTGAAGATCGCGCTGCAACCGGAAAAGGAGATTGTATCGACTGTGCACAGTGCGTGCAGGTATGTCCTACGGGGATTGATATTCGCAACGGTACCCAGCTGGAGTGTGTGAATTGTACCGCTTGTATCGATGCGTGTAACCAGATGATGGAAGCAGTAAATCTGCCTAAAGATCTCATTCGATATGCGAGTGAAGAGAATATTGAGAAGAAGTCAAAGTTCACCTTCAATGCCCGCTTAAAAGGCTATACCGCTGTGCTGGTGATCCTGCTGGGCGTACTTACAGGAATGCTGTTTTTGCGCAATGATGTTGAAGCAACCGTATTGCGACTTCCGGGGCAATTGTATGAGCATAAAGGCGAAGACATCATCAGCAATGTGTATACCTACAAACTCATCAATAAAACCACCAAAGAGATTCCTGAGGTGCATTTTGAATTGATCTCTCATAAAGGAATCATACGCGTCGTGTCACACGATCGCATTCAAGTGCCTGAGCAAGGCCTTGCCGAAGGAACGCTGTTTATTGAAGTAGACAGTCACGAACTCGAAGACGAAAAGGAAAAACTGAAAATAGGGGTCTATAGTGAAGACCAACTTATTGAAACCACGACTACGGTGTTTTTAGGACCCCGCAGTTATAAATAATTAGAACTATGAGTACAAAATCAAACCAAAACTGTTGCTTAGGATGCAAAAACGGCTACCCGGGACAAAATCATAATTGTAAAGTGCGCTTGCTTAAGGAAGCCGAAGAACGCAAAGCCTTGAGTCAGGAAGAATTGGCAGAAAAATATGCCTAACCCACACGGGGTCGCTTATATATCAACTATAAAATTAGCAGTATGAAAATCAATTGGGGAACCGGTCTGGTCATAGGTATGGTCTTATTTATGGGCTTTATCATGTTTTTTGTGATCACCATGACCACAGACGATAAATACAGCCACGACCTGGTGGCCGAAGATTATTATAAACAAGAAATGCAATTGCAGGAAACTATTGATGCCGCTACCAATGAGGCACAATTGGAAACTCCGGTGACCGGTAGCAAAACCGAAGCCGGTTACGAGCTTCAGTTTCCTGAAACATTTGATCCTAAAGAAATAACCGGAAAAGTGTTCCTATACAGACCGTCTGGCAAGCACCTTGATTTTGACATTCCGATAGCCTTGTCAACTTCTACTTTGCTCATACCTGACAGCCGCTTGCTCGACGGTCGCTGGAACATTACCGTTAACTGGGCGTATCAAGGCAAAAAATACCGCTTTGAGAAAGCCATAACCTATTAAACGATGATCTGGACGGCATTACTTTTTGGACTTTTGGGTAGTTTTCACTGCGTGGGTATGTGTGGCCCCATCGCCTTTCTCATGCCGGTAGATCGCAGCAATCCCGTTAAGCGCTTTTTTCAAGTGCTGAGTTACCATAGCGGCCGACTCTTCACTTACGCGATGCTAGGATTGGTATTGGGCTATCTGGGGCGCGGACTCCAACTTTTTGGCCTGCAACAACAAGTCTCTATCGCTGTTGGGGTTTCGATGATCCTCGTGATCCTGATACCCCACAAGCGTATGGGAACCTACAGCTTTTCTAAACCTGCTTACCGCCTGGTAAACCGACTCAAAACCGCGCTGGGCGTTCAGTTAAAAAAGAAGAAGGCTGCTACCTTTTTCACGCTGGGCCTCTTAAACGGTCTCCTTCCCTGCGGATTGGTCTATATGGCGATCTTTGGAGCCATCGCTTCCGGTGGTGGGGTACAAGGCGGCGTCTATATGCTGTTTTTTGGATTAGGCACCCTACCGCTTATGACCACCGCCATTTACCTTGGTAATTTCTTAAAGGGAAAAACCAAACAGCTGCTCGTTAAAGCCATTCCCGTAGCCGTAGTGCTTATGGGGTGCCTGTTTATCCTACGCGGACTGGGGCTGGGCATTCCCTACATCTCACCCTCTAATCAAGTCGCTGTAGCAGAAGTCTCAGCAGCGCAAAGTTGTCATTAAATTTATTTCTTTATGATGCTAAGTAAGTTAGGAACCTTCTAAAGTCGGTTTGTATAATCCTTCACATCAATAGACTCCTTACTTTTCTTTACTCACGTAATGTTTATTTCATGGGGGCTCGTGAACCTCGTATCCTCGGTTTGTCTTGTCCAAAGAAAAGTAACAAAAGAAAAGACCCCCTCGCTTAGGAATTTTTTGCTCGATAATCGAGATTAACAGCTAATGATCTGGTTTTTAGACTTGTTTAAGTCCTTGAGCGAAAACGGCACTCTTTTTAAAAGCCGTTTTACGGCCGAAAACCGTCTTGTACGTTCCGCGTCGCTATCGCTCCTGTCCTTCGGAACGTCCTGCGCCTATTCTGAACCGAGGGAATTTTGAATTCGTTTAACCCTATGGGTATGAGTAATTCATCTTTTGTCTCTCTTCTGAAATCTCATTTCTATTTCAACGTCAGCACCGGCCTACTTTTTAGAGCTGTAGTAAAACAAGCGGGCGCCGCAGCGGTGGGCAGTGGAGGATGGCCTAGCGCAGCGGTTTGCCATCCGCAGGCAAAGGCGTTTGCGTAGTTTTCAAGGGTCTAAAAATAAGCCTAGATTTTTTTGGTTCGTTTTTTCATCGATGGAAAAAATGAACAAAAGCACTTAAAGAAAAAAGCCTGCTCCGGTCACAGAAGCAGGCTTTCACCAATCAAAAAAATCAAATGAGCCTGGCCCGACTCAAATGGTCATTGAAAAGAGTTTAGTTTCAGGCTTATTACGCTGTAAACGCAAATCAAAAGGTAAACACACGTTGCGCACAAACGGCTTTCCTTTTTCGGTTACTCGTAAGCCTTTATGCTCAAAAATGAGCAGTCCGTCGCTTTCCAATTCTTTCAGTTTGATCAAGACTTCGGGCAATTCATCAAAATAGAGCGCCGGAGTCTCCCAACTGGTCTTAAAATGACACATCAGGTTAAGGATGTGTTTACGTATTTTCAAGTCTTCTTCGGTAAGAAGATGTCCTCGAAACACGGGTAGGATCTCATTTTCTAACAGGTGATAATATTCATTGATACCTTTTACGTTTTGTGCAAAACTGTACCAGCTATCACTAATGGCCGACACGCCCAATCCCAACATCACCTGGGTTTTAGAAGCAGTATAGCCCATAAAGTTGCGGTGTATGCGCTCTTCCTGCTGTGCGTGATACAGATCGTCGGTAGGTAAGGCAAAGTGATCCATCCCGATCTCAACATAGCCCGCTTCGGCAAGAAGCTTTTTTCCTACCTCATACTGTTCGCGCTTTGCTTCCGCCGTAGGCAAATGGGCTTCATCATATCCGCGTTGCCCATTGCCTTTGATCCACGGTACGTGTGCATAGCTGTAAAACGCAATACGATCCGGGAACAGCTGTATGGTTTTCTCTATCGTTTGTTTTACGTGTTCCAGCGTTTGAAAAGGCAAACCGAAAATAATATCGTGTCCCACCGAGGTATATCCCGCCTGTCGTGCCTGGTCTGTAGCACGTTGTACATACTCAAAAGGTTGGATGCGATTGATGGCTTTTTGCACAGTCTCATTATAATCCTGAACCCCGTAACACACCCGTTTGAAACCAAAAGAAGCCAAAGTCTCCAAATGCTCAAGCGTGGTATTGTTAGGATGCCCCTCAAAGCTCATCTCGCACTGCGGCGCTTTATCAGCGTGTTTAAAAATGCCATTGATGAGACGGGCAAGGTTCTGTTCTGAAAAAAAGGTGGGGGTGCCCCCACCTAGATGCACTTGTTGTAGTACAGGTCGCTCCCCTACAAAGCCTCTGTACAGTGCGAGCTCTTTTAACACCGCATCGATATAAGGCGTTTCGACACTGTGATTTTTGGTAATGCGTTTGGTACAGCCGCAAAAGGTACACATCGACTCACAAAAAGGTAAGTGAATGTACAGGCTGATGCCCTCGCGTTTATTGCTTTCTAAAAAACTAGCTTTAAAGGTGGCTTTCCATTCTTTAAGGCTAAAGGTTTCCTGATCCCAATACGGCACGGTAGGATAGCTGGTATACCGCGGGCCGGGAACATTGTATTTACGTACTAGACTTGTCATTGCTACTGATCAAAAAACTCCCGGAAACCTAATATATAAGATTCCAGAAGCTTTGGTTAAGAATTGAATTACGGTTCTTGTAAAACCTCACCGTAGGTTGCTAAGCGCTTAAAGCAGCATTCCTCCAGCAATGATCAAGGTGTTCACCACCGTGCTTGCTACTAAGAGTTTAAAAATAAGCTGCGGCTTTTGCACCGTAAGAATCGACGCATTGTGCAGGCTGCAAAAAACCACTGTGATCATTACAAAAAGCATTTGTAGTAATGTATGTCCGTGCATTAAAGTCGTCATAATTGCTACAGCTCCTAAACAGGTGCTTAGAATAATGCCTATAGCCGAATAGCCAATGATGTTGTTGGTAAAATCGTTTTGGAGTTTTGATAGCGTTGTCATACCTGAAAAATTTAATGATTATCAAATTACAGGGTAAAAGTACCGGGAGCACGATTCCTATTTTATGACTTTTGTCAGTTCTCCTATATTTTTTGAAAAAAGGAACATCCCAAACTTCATCAATTTGTCTCAAGGCACGTGCAGCAGCCAAAAAACGGTCATTTTGAAACGATCTATCGCAAGAATGAGCTAAGCCAACTTATTTTTTGAAAGCACTTTTCTCAATTTCGTCACTATAACGTTTTCGGTTACCTATGATGATCAACCCTTTATTAAAAACGAACATTTTTCAATACCTATCCCTGTGTATGTTGCTATGCAGCAGTACGCTTGCTGCACAGCAGTTTCAGAACCCATTGTTAGACTCGGGTGCAGATCCGTTTAGCGTATATGTAGACGGCTATTATTACTATACGCATACGATGGGCAATCGTGTAGTGCTTTGGAAAACTAAGAATCTAGCCAACTTACGTGAGGCTGAATCTAAGACCATCTGGACGCCACCGGCAGGCACGATGTACAGCAAAAACGTCTGGGCTCCGGAGATTCACTACATCAACAATACCTGGTATGTGTATGTCGCAGCCGATAACGGCACCAATGAAAACCACCGCATGTACGTGTTGCAAAATACGTCTGCCAATCCGCTGAATGACCAATGGGAGTTTAAAGGGAAGCTCGCTGCGCCCTCCGATAAATGGGCGATCGACGGCAATGTATTTGAGTACAACAACCAACTCTATATGGCGTGGTCCGGTTGGGAAGGCGACACCAACGGACAACAAGATATTTTTATCGCTAAAATGAGCGACCCTACAAGCATTTCAGGGAAACGGGTAAAGATCAGTTCGCCTACCTACCCTTGGGAACGTAACGGCGATCTGGGCACAGATGGCAATCCTGAGCAGGTTTTTGTGAATGAAGGGCCGCAATTCTTAGAACACGACGGTAAGCTCTTTATCGTATTCTCTGCGAGTGGCTGCTGGACCGATTTTTATGCTTTGGGCTTGCTGAGCCTTATAGGAACAGACCCTATGGATGCTTCGGCTTGGACCAAAAAAGAAGAACCCATCTTTCAGCAAACACCGGAAAATGAGGTGTATGCGCCGGGACATAATTCCTTTTTTAAATCTCCTGACGGAACGGAAGACTGGATCTTATACCACGCCAACTTCAATCCCGGAGAAGGCTGTGGCAATAAACGCGCACCACGCATGCAACGCCTGTATTGGAACGAAGACGGCACACCCTTTATAGGTACGCCGCTTCCTACTACAGTGCTTTTACCTATTCCATCTGAAAAATTTTAAAACGTATAATTCAAACCTATTATGAAAAAAACACTTTTAGTATTTGCACTCGCTCTTGGTTTTTTTGGCTTTAGCCAGAGCGGGGCAAATCTTGACGCCAACAAATGGTCTAAAGAAAAAGCAAAGGCCTGGTATGCGGAGCACGACTGGATTAGCGGAGCCAATTTTATCCCGAGCACCGCCATCAACCAGCTGGAGATGTGGCAAGAGGCTACCTATGACCCGGAGACCATAGACCGCGAACTGGGTTATGCTGCCGGTATCGGTTTTAACACCATGCGGGTGTACCTGCACAGTCTAGCCTATAAGGCAGATAAAGCAAGCTTTAAAAAGCGTGTGAAAGACTACCTGAGTATTGCCGATAATCACGATATCAAAACCATCTTTGTGATCTTTGACGACGTTTGGGATGCGAACCCTAAAATAGGAACACAACGCGACCCTAAAACGGGAACGCACAACAGCGGTTGGATGCAAGATCCCGGTTATCCTGCCTCTAACGAGATGGCTAATTCACCTGAGCTTAAAGCGTATGTGCAAGACATCATCAAAACCTTTAAAGACGACGACCGCATCTTATTTTGGGACTTGTATAACGAGCCCGGAAACAACGGTAAGAATACCGAGAGTCTTCCGCTGCTTACCAATGTATTCAAGTGGGCACGAGAGATCAACCCTAGCCAGCCGCTTTCTGCCGGTTTATGGAGTTGGGGATATAAAGAACTGAACACCTTTCAGGCGCAGCACTCAGACATCATCACCTACCATGATTATGAAAATGCTGATATGCACCGCCGCGTGATCGAACTCTTAAAAACCCATGACCGCCCGATGATCTGTACCGAATATATGGCGCGTACTAACGACAGCCGTTTTTCTACTACCCTACCTATGCTGGCTGAGAACAACATTGGCGCGATCAACTGGGGACTCGTAAACGGAAAGACCAATACCATCTATGCTTGGAATACCCCAATAGATTCTGGGGAAGAGCCGGTAGAATGGTTTCACGATGTATTCAGAAAAGACGGTACGCCTTACCGTCAGGATGAAGTAGATCTCATCAAAAAATTGAACGATGCTTACTAAGCGCACGACCGTCATACTACGCTACTGCCTAATCGCAGCATTAGGCGTAAGTCTGTATTCCTGCAAAGAATCAGAAAACAAGACCACCGAACCCCAGAAACTCGTAGAAGAGCAAACGGAAACAAACCTTCTGGACGCTGCTGCATTTGAGCAGACGATAAACGGAAAGAAAACCAACTTGTACTGGATCGAAAATAAAGACATCAAAGTGGCCTTTACCAACTACGGCGGACGAATCGTTGGGCTTTGGGTGCCTGACCAAGAAGGCGAAATGACTGACGTGGTCGTAGGTATGGCCGGGGTGCAAGCTTTTGCTGATGCAAGCGAACCGTATTTCGGAGCGACCATCGGGCGTGTGGGCAACCGTATCGCCAATGGTAAATTCACCTTAGACGGTAAAGAATACCAAGTACCTACCAATAACGGCGACAATGCTTTACATGGGGGTGATCAAGGGTTTCAGTATAAGGTATGGGACGCGCGTAAACCTAATGCACAGACGTTAATTCTTACGTATCGCTCACCAGATATGGAAATGGGCTTTCCGGGGAATGTAGACGTACAGGTGACCTATAGCGTGACGGCAGATCGCGAACTCAAGATGGAATACGAGGCGACTACCGATCAAAAAACTGTAGTGAACCTTACCAATCACGCCTTTTTTAACCTGAATGGTGAAGGCAGCGGGAGCATCCTAGACCACAGCCTTGTGATTCACGCCGATCAATATACACCCGTAGATAGCGGACTCATCCCTACCGGGACTTTAGATTCGGTGGCGGGAACACCCTTTGATTTTACCCAGGCGCATACCATTGGCGAGCGTATAGCAACAGCAAATGAGCAACTTACCTTTGGTAAAGGTTACGACCATAATTATGTACTGAAAGAAGCTTCAGGAACACTCAAACCGGCAGCAAAGATCAGCGGTGACCAAAGCGGGATCGTGATGGAAGTCTTTACCGAAGAGCCCGGCCTGCAGTTTTATAGCGGAAATTTTATGGAAAGTAAAAACACCTTTAAAACCGGTGCTAAAGACGACTTTAGAACCGCCTTTGCGTTAGAGACTCAGCATTTTCCTGATGCGCCTAATCAACCGGAATTTCCAAGTATTGTCTTGGAACCCAATGAAACCTATGCGACGACTTCGGTCTATAAATTTTCAGTAAAAGGATCGTAGTACTAAACCATACACACGCCCGGCGTGTAACAATAATTATTCGTGTGTGTTTAAGAGGGATAAACAATTGGAGCGGCCGCAACCTTCACAGCAGCCGCCCCATCACCAGAAACTGTTTATCTTCACCGGAGAACCCTTTCAGCAATGAAAGGGTTTTTTGTTACTTAGGTTACGCAAAGAATCTACGAGAGTTGCTACTTTTGAGCCTATGAGCACACGTCTAAAACGCATTTTACGCTATGCCTTGTTGATTTGCAGTAAATCCTTAGAAATACGGATAAGCAGTTGGCAGTAGCAGTCTGCAGTTGGCGGTGGATAGACGGGAGAAAAAAGAGAATAGAACAAAGAGTAAAGACAGCATCAAATACGAAAGTAGAAATTGGAAATACAAAATAAGCTTCGCCCTGTCGCTTCGAGTGATGCTTGAGCACCTTAGCGCGAAAGGATTATATCGAGAAGTTTTCGAAACAGCAATAAAGGTAACTATAAACTCACTGACTTCAAAGACTTCTCGATACAACTGAATCCCTGCTACCGCTGGTATTCAGTCACTCGAAGTGACAGTCTTCATACCCGAAGGGTTACACGAATCCCCATGTTCCCGCGCTGCCTGTCCACAACGTTTTCGCGCGATTGTATCGCGTGTCGGTTAAATTTTAAACTTGAATATTTTTCTTATAGTTACTTTTGGAAACAAACAGTCATTTCGACCATCGGGAGAAATCGCACCCTCCATTAATTTCTAAATCTTTTTCCTCATCCCTTACTTGCTTTTAACATAGATTGAGTGATAGTAACTTCAAATCATGTTCATTCATTTTCTTTGCTTCTCCAAAGAAAACGAATCAAAAGAAAAGAGCCTTTTTCTTAGGTATTTTTGCCTTATCAGGCAAAACCGCAACAAGGCTCCTAAATTTTCTCCAAGGCTTCAAAAATTCTTAACGGAGCCTTCTTGCTATACTGAAGCAAAAGATACCAAACCCTTCGGGTATTAATAATTTATCTTCTGTCTCACTTCTAAAATCTCATGTCTATTCTAACGTCAGTACCGGCCTACTTTTTAGATCTGTAATAAAACTAGCAAGCGTCGCAGCGGTGGGCAGTGGAGGATGGCTTAGCGCAGCGGTTTGCCATCCGCAGGCAAAGGCGTTTGCGTAGTTTTTAAGGATCTAAAAATAAGCCTAGATTTTTTTGGTTCGTTTTTTCATCGATGGAAAAAATGAACAAACACGATTTTAAAAACACTTTATCATTTCATCCCAAATTTTAGCACCCTATTAAGAAAGTTTAGCTGCACCTTTGCGTCTATAAAACCAGCGAAGTACAACTTTCGTATATTTTATAGTGTTATGAAAAACAGAATCATTCTTTCCGCATTACTGGCCGCAACGATCGCTTTGAGCTTGTTGTTTAACGGCTGTGCTGATGCGACAAAATCTAACGATACCGCACAGACTACTAATGCTGTTGCGCTCAACACCACGGGCACTGCCGAAGAAGCTGCAGTTCCTGCCGAAACACCGGTGCCTCAAGACCGTGCTGCTGCCTATTTTGCCAGCGGATGCTTCTGGTGTGTCGAAGCGGTTTATGAAAGTGTAAAAGGCGTTGACGAAGCCGTTTCGGGCTACGCAGGAGGGCATACCAAAAACCCTACCTACGAAGACAGCAACACCGGCCGTACCGGGCACGCCGAATCGGTTAAGGTGATCTATGACCCTAGTGTGGTCAGCTTTAGCCAACTCGTAGATGTGTATTTTGGTTCACAAAATCCAACGCAGGTAAACGGTCAGGGACCCGACCAAGGTTCGCAATACCGCTCGATCATCTTTTATCAGAATGATGCCGAAAAAGAGATCATCGAACAAAAGAAAGCCGCTTTAGCCAAAGAATTAGGCGAACCGGTAGCTGCTGAGGTCAAGCCTTTTGAGAAATTTTGGATCGCGGAAGCCTATCACCAAAACTACGAGGTGCAGCATCCGGAAAACCCGTATATCCAAAACGTGTCAATACCCCGTTTAAACCGATTTAAAGCAAAGTTCCCCGAACTTTTAAAAGCTAACAGCCACTAGGCTGAACTATGAAGAAGAAAAAGAAAACCCAAGCCCTTTCAACACTGAGAGGGCTTTTTTATTGGCACCGCCAAAGGGTTTAATACTCCGAGGCTTATGTCGAATTTAAAAATTCGTTTCCAACCAACGCCTCATAGGTCTGCCCTGAGGTAGTGTAATGGCACCGCCAGACAGGCACGAGGCGAGTCCTCCAAAAAGCCTACAAAGCTTAAGACGATCAATACTTCCTTCTTCTTTATGTAGTAGCTTTGTGGCACCCTAACGTCAATACACCCTTTATTCATGCATTTACGCGACGCTTCACCCCAACGTAAAAAGATCGCTACGATACTTACCTTTTTGTCGATTCCGCTTTCGGGCTTTATGACCGACATTTACCTGCCGTCGTTTCCGTCAATGGCACGCAACCTCAGCGTTTCAGAACAGAGCATTCAGTTGACGCTAACCTGTTTTTTCCTGAGTTACGGGTTCTCGCAATTGTTTGTAGGCCCCGTAGCTGACAGTGTAGGCCGGCGCAAACCTATGCTGATCTCGCTGGCGGTATTGCTGTTGAGCAGCCTTGCCGTGACCTTTACCGGCGAAGTACTCGTGATCAGTCTGCTGCGTATCGTACAAGGGATCGCCACCGCCTTTATTGTCGTGGCCAAACGTGCCTATTTTGTAGACCTCTTTGACGATGAACAACGGAAACACTACCTCAGCTACTTTACCATCGTCTGGAGCTGCGGACCTATCATCGCGCCTTTTTTAGGGGGTTTTCTCGAAGAGCATCTGGGCTGGCAGTCTAACTTTTACTTCCTCACGATCTATGCGGCGATCCTGTTTGTAGGCGAACTCGTATACAGCGGGGAGACCATACGCAACTATAAGAAATTCAACCTCAAGAAAACCGGCTTGCTGTATCTGGCGATGCTCAAGAACCCCGGTTTTATCTTAGGCATCGCGGTGTTGGGCTGTGCCTATTCGGTGGTGATGGTGTTTAACATCGCAGGGCCGTTTGTGGTAGAGCAGCATTTTAACTACAACGCTGTGATTATTGGGTATTGTACCCTCGTTTTGGGCTTTGCATGGATGATCGGTGGTATTCTAAGCAAGCGCTTTACACCGGTGAACTTTACTAAAAAGATCCGTCTGGTCTCACTGACGCAACTGGGCTTGATAGGCCTCTTTATCGGCTTAGGAAGTATGATCGATAATCTGATACTGCTCGTAGGTTTTGCCTTTATCGTGCACATCTGTTCCGGGTTTTTGTTTACCAACTACTTTACGCAGAATATGGTGTTCTTTCCCGGAAACGCAGGGATCGCCGGCGGACTCATGGGCGGGCTTCTGTACATTATCACCTCGATGGGTAGTTTTGTGATCTCCCACTCCGGAAGTATTGCCGACACCAAGGATATGGCCCTCCGCTACCTGCTCATCGCCGCCCCACTGGCCATAGTGATCTTCTTTTCGCTACGCTACTTTAGAAAACGCGATCTAAGGAAACGCCAAAGCGCGTTGAAGGTTCAAGGGTAATACGGTTTTCGGTTTGTTGTTTTCTGTTTACAGTTTACAGTTTGTTGTTTTCTGTTGAAACTGTCACATCGAGTGTGTCACACTGAGCGCATCCCGATAGCTATCGGGAGAGATGCTGGCTAAAATTCAAACTTGAAAGCCAACAAAAACAAAAAGCTCCCCTCCTTACGGAGGAGGGGTGGCAGGTGCTTAAAAGCCTAAAGGCGTTAAGTGAATGACGGGGTGGTTCCACAGGCTATGCTCAATTCAAAGGCTAGAATTCAAAGTTGTAATTTTCGGTTTACTGTTTGCTGTCAAGCGTGTCATATCGAGCGCATCCCGATAGCTATCGGGAGAGATACTATCGGGAGTTTTAGCATCTCATTAATCTGCTTGCAAAACGCTACTTGTGGGACCCTGAGACAAGCTCAGGGTGACAAACGCCCTACTCCTATTTATGCAGCTCCAGGTTATGCGTCGAAAAGACCAAGTGATCGTCTTCGACACGGATTACCCCTAAGAAGGTTTTGGTATGCTGCGGGTCTTCTTGATAGTTTAGCATAAGATCAAATTCAAAGGTGACAGGACCGACTGCTTTTTTCTTTCCGGTGTTCCAGGTGCCGCTGTGCTCGTGCCTGCCCGTTGCATCTACCAGATGTATGGTTGCTTGATTACCGTCTAGAAGGTCTACTCCGGTAATACCTGCCCACTCATCTTGATTTAGCGTAATCTCCGTTTCCCAACGGCCCATCAGTTCGCCCTGCGTATAGGGATAGCGGTCGTCTTCCTTGACTTCTAAGCAACTGGTCAAAAGCATTAAAACGCCTAGCACGAGTGTGGATAGTATACGATGCAGATGAGGCATAAGGGTAGTTTTGATGAATGCGTTTCTAAGTTAGGCCTTTTTCTTAAGGTTTTGCGTTTTCGGTTTTCAGTTTTCTGTTTGTTATTTTCCGTTCAGAATGTTGCATCGAGCACAGTCGAGAAGCAATATTATATTCAAGACTCAAAGGCTAAAATTTAAAATTTTTGATTTCAACTCGTTTAAGTTTTTGATTTGGTTTAAGCATCTTTATTTGTTATTTGTTCAATAAATGTTTCAAAAGATTGAATAACAACTGTAAAATTCTCATCTTGATTATTTTCATTACTATTCGACAAAACAATAAGTTTTTTTACGAGTATTTTTTCATCTATGTTACGACTAGTGAGGTAGTTAGTGAATTTGAAGCTTTCGTCATTTATTAAATCGGCAAAATCTATAAGTGTTTGCTTCATAATTTCACTATTGGTTATATTTAATTTTTCGTCTTTTTGACATTGTTCTAAATGATCTTTTATATTTTCAAACAGTTTTTTATACAGTTCTTTAGATTCTTCTCTACTTTTTGATAATGAAAGAGAACTAACATTAAATAATCTATGAATGGCTATCTGTAATGATATTACAGATAATTTTGGAATTATGTCATCGCTATCTTTTTTTAGGCTGTCTATGAGTTTACTATTTTCAACTGCCTTATTAATCTTATTTTTATCAATTCCATCAACTTTATTGTTTATATTAGAGATATCACTATCAATGACTTTAATCTGTTTATCATAGCGTTCTATTTTATTTTGGAACTCTTCTTGTTTTTTCTTTAACTCGTCAGTGGAAAGTATATTTACTAAAATAGGCACAAAAACTCCTAGTAAAGCTAAAAATCCTATTCCCATAGCCATATAGAGATTAAGTCTATCAATATCTTTATCAATAATTGCTTCAGCCTTATTTCTTTCTTGATAAATCTCGGATGCTAGAGAATTTAAATTTTTATTGATTTTCTCAATATCAGTTACTTTAAAAATATAGTTTAAGCTGTCTTTTTCAACCTCTTGTAATTCGATAAGATTAGTTTTTGAATGTTCAAGTCTTGTTACTTGATCTTGGGTTTCTTCTTTAAAAGAATTAAAATCATTTTGGAAACTTCTCCATTGCCAAACAAACAGTATAATAATTGCGGATAAAATTGTTATAGTGAAATTTCTAATAAATACATTATTGTAAAAGTGTTTTTCTACCGTTCTCTCTTCTTTACACATAAGATTAGTTATTTATTAGATTCCAATATTTAAATCCTGATTTAGAAGTGTCTTCTTCTTTATCTGAAGGAGGGAACATTCTTGATTTAATAGTATTTTCTAGATTTATTCCTTTGTTACCTTCAGGTAAATACTCTATTCCTTCAATAGCATTTTTGAAAATAAAGTTATCGTGTGTGAATAAAATTATTTGTAAGAGCATCTTTGGTGTATGTGTGTAGTACAAAATCACTAAGTCTTGAATAAATTTTGCAAACGTATTTTTATTCACGAAATCACTCCCAGAAAACAAATCATCTATAACTAAAGGTATATTTACTTTATATTTTTTCCTTGAAGCTAAAGCAATACTTAGTCCAACCATTAAACTAAATAACTTGTATCGAAACGTATTGAAGTATTGATCAGGTGTAGTCACTCTTTCAGGATTAGTCTTATCCATAATTTCCGCAACTATTATCTTAGAGTACAATGTCTCACCATCAATTTCATAAGGGATTTCTTTTAGATCTATGTTTAACTTCAAATTTGAGTCATCTTGAAAATAATCGTTCAGAATTTTTTCAAGTGGCTCTTTAAATGCTTTGAAATTAGTTTCAACTATCGAATTTACTATTACTCTTAGTTTCGTATTAAAAACTTCAATTTCATTCTTAATTTGAGATACAAAATCAACTAGTTCAATTGCTTTTTCTTCATCATGTTTTAAAGTCTCATTATTTTTAGCTGCTGTTTTTGTTTGTTCTTCTAATTCTTTTATTTCTTTTTCAAGATTAATAATCTGTTGTTTTACTGATATTGAAATATCATCACTTGAAAGATTTTCTATTTCTTTTTGTAATGTCTCAGTTCTAATTTTGAATAAATCTGATATTTGATTCTTCATATCATCTAAGAAATCACCAAACAATGATGAATTATCTTTAAATAAATTTGCTAATTTATTGAAGTCTTCATCTGTAGGTAAGTTTCTTTCATAGAGGTCTTTAATGTGATCAATCAATTCCTCATCATTCGCGATAGGTGCTAACACAGTATATAAATTTCCCTCTGTCTCCAATACTTGTTTTGAACTGAGTATCGAGTTTATTTCTATTCTATCATTCTCAATAAAGTCATATACATTTCTTAAGTTTTGAAATGTACTTAACAACTCACTAATTGTCTCTTTATAACTTTCGGCAATTTCTTTGTTGAATTTGCTCATTTTGTTAAGTTCAACTAACCTATTCTCAACCTGTATTTTCATTTCTTCTAATGTCAAATTAGAATTTTTACAGTATGGGCAATCATCAAAGTCGTGAAGTAAATTATTTCCAGCTTCTAAAAACTGTCGTTCTATAGATGCCTTCTTGCTTGTTTCTATACTTGAATATTGTTCGAAAAGACTATTAAATTGTCTTATCCTTTCAGTTACATTGATATTGTCTATTAAAGATTTTGGTGTTTTTCTTTTGAGCTCATTTAAAATATTAACTTCAGAACTTTTATTTGCTGTATTTTGAGTTTCCCCTTGTTCTTTAAGCCCTTTTAATTGCAAATTTTTATTCTCAATAACAGCTTTATTATTTGTTATTAAGGTCTTATTGTTTTCTATTTCCTTTGTAATTCTATTTTTTGCAAGTGTTTCTTTACTTCTTCTATAGTTTGGAATTTGTTCTGCAATTTCTAAGCAATTTAAGTACTCACTTAAGCCTAAAGATTCGGCAACAATATTATGTATTGTATTTTCTTCGTTTCCATAATATGTAATTTGTCCATTTCTTATAACATCATACTCTGAAATAAAATGAGATTGTGGATTTAGTTTATTTAAGACTTCTTTATTTTTTAGAATAACATTTTCTAAACTATAATCGCCATCTACAGTTTTTACTTTGCATATGGGTTTAGCTTCATTATTTACATTTTTTAGATATTTATTGTATCCTTCTTCATTTAAACTATCTGGATTAAAAGTCCTTAGTTTTTTCTCCCCAATTTCTTGAGCATAAATCATTTCAAGTCCAGCAAATAGAGAAGATTTACCTACACCATTATTCGCTAAAATTATCGCATTGTTAATTTCTCCGTCATCATCTATCAGACTAATTCCATAAGGAATTGGATTTTCTTTATCAACTTGCGGAATACCTCTCAAATTAGAAATTTCAATCTCTTTTATTCTGAAGTCTTTACCTTCGTAATCCTCTAAATTTATTATTTGTTCATTAGATTTTATTTCTGTTCTTAATCCTTCAAAATCAAAAGATGAATTTTCGTTTAATAACTTTAACCTATTTAACAAGCTCTCAAATAGATTTTCTCTTTTAGAAAAATCTAAACTTGGATAATAGTAGGCAATTACTTTTGAAAGTAAATTGCTATCATCTTCTTCTGCAATGCTTATTAATGTTTTTCTGAAATCGGATGTATTCATAATTTAAAACTCAACTGTATATCTTAGATTATAAGTATTCTTTGTCTCTTCAATATTGTTAATGGAATTCAAATTAAACCCTTTAATTCTACCGTTCTTTATATCATAAAATATGTTTCCCCATCTTTACGCTTAAACTATATGTATCTACTTCACACCATCCTTCGTTACTCCCATCTTTTTCCGTGTTGTCAATTAGAATTGTTCTGAGGTTTTAGTAAACTTTCAGTTATATAGTCATTACCAATTTCATAAGAATCAACTCTTGAATCACCACATAAATATCTATTCATAATAAGTTTTATAACGAACTAAATCTACCAAAACCACTCCACTAAATCGTACAGAATCCCGTAAATACTTGTATTTAATACACATAAAGGGGTAAAACACCCATAATTTCTAAACCATCCTTCCTAAATAGGTAGAGTAGGCATAATCGGTTTCCGTAGCAGTGCTAAAGGTGGTATAGACTTCTAAAGGCTGTATGCTTAGGGCTTCGGGGAGTTCGAGGGTATGCGTTGCTGCCGCCCGGGTGGTACAGGCTTTGTAAAACACAAAGTCTTCGGTATCGGGAGCATACAGCAAAACGCTAAGCAGATCACCGGCTTCGGCAAAAGGCTGTTGGGTGCCTTCTTGCCAGTGCAGTACCACCTGCAGTGCATCGCGCGACTGCGACACCGGTACATACGCCCGTACCCGCCCTGTACTGATCAATACCTTGTCATAAGCGATACGCCAGGCGTCCTGCTCTTTTACAATCACCTGCGCCATATAATAACTGCGCACCGCATCCCGCGCATTATCCTTCCCAAGGAAGTCAGTATAACATTCTTTCAAAATGGGATAGAACAGCCCGGTAACGTGTTTCATGAGTGCGAACTTGTTCCGGGTTTGTTGTTGTTTAGGACTCGCGGGAGCTTTGCTGGGTGTGGGTTTGCTGCGTACAATGCCTTTACCATCATTCCCTTTTACAAACACCACCGGTCCTACCGCTCCACTTATCATGCCCATTTGATCTTCAATAAACTGCCCCATAGCCTTAAGTATTTTACTGGTTATCAATACTCTAAAGTACTTTTTACCCGGTTAATCTCCTAGTTTTCAAAGGGGTTTCTTCGGTCTTTGTACATAGTTTGTCCATTGTTTCTCCATTCATCCTCCATAAATACTGGGGTTTAATGGTAAAACAATGGAGGATCTATGGGTGATCTATGGTTAAAGTGAGAAGGAGTTAAGACAGATTCTCTTTTTTAAAAAGGAGTTTTTTTATGATTGTGACTTAGAGTCATGTTATGTTCATTTTCTTTGCTTGTCCAAAGAAAACGAACCAAAAGAAAAGACCCTTTTTCTTAGGTATTTTTCGCCTTAGGGCGAAAACCGCAATAAGGCTCCTAAATTTTCTCCAAGGCTTCAAAAATTCTTAACGGAGCCTCATTGCTATACTGAAGAAAAAGAATGAGAAACCCTTCGGGTATGAGTAATTTGTATTTATTCTATTCTCTTTTGTCTCCCGTCTATCCACAGCAAACTGAAAACTGCTACTGCCAACTGTTACTGGGACTTCAAGCTGTTACTGCTTACTGAATTAAAAGCGGCCTACTTTTTACATCTGTAGTAAAACAAGTAAATGCCGCAGCGGTGGGCAGTGGAGGATAGCCTAGCGCAGCGGTTTGCTATCCGCAGGATAAGGGATTTGCGTAGTTTTCAAGGATGTAAAAATAAGCCTTGATCTTTTGGTTCTTTGGCATCAAGGCAAAAGAACAGAAACACCATTTGGAAATCAAATCATGCTATTTGACCTCAAAAGAAAAATAGGTACTTAGAGTTTTATAAAATTCATATAGGATGCGATTTCTCCCGATGGTCGAAATGACTGTATGTTTCAACATCCATCAATAAAGCCAAGTCTCCCTTTGAAGGGAGATTTAGAGGGATGTTAAGTTTAGTCTGAAAACATCCATCCCCACCCCTTCCTTCAAAGGA